>JAEEGL016471187.1_pt1 | contig 61806 bp, 44 predicted proteins | sample 9134231 | NCBI WGS metagenome assembly JAEEGL01 (sample SAMN16246548, study PRJNA631951) | gut metagenome | biome: gut microbiome; feature: rumen; material: fiber-attached | host: Bos | place: Iran: Karaj | collected 2018-10
CCTCTTCCTCGCGAAGAAGTATCCGGAGATGGCCGTGATGGCTCCCCAGGCGCCGGACGGCGGGGTAAGTTTTGCGGAGATGGCAAAACTGATGAGCGGCGCGGGACGCTATGATCCCTTCGCCGTCGACCTCGGCGCGGAGCCCAGGGCAGTCCGCGGCGCGCGCGGCTGGAACCGCGAGGTTTTAGGCCTTGTCACCGCGAGAATCCGGGGCTATATCAGTGAGGGACTGGTGGACCCGTCAAGAATCTATGTCACCGGCATGAGCATGGGCGGCGCAGGAACTATCACTGCTCTCGGAGTAGATCCTTATCTTTTCGCCGCCGCGGTTCCGATCTGCCCCTCCACCAACGGCGAGACCTGGCCGATTCTGAAGAACATCCGGGACGTCCCGGTATGGATCGGCGCCGCCTATATCGACCACGCCGTGGACAGGCACGCCAATCTTCTGAACGCCGTGACCGAATCCTGGCTGGAGGGCCGGAAGAACCTGCGGCTCACCCTTTTCACGAAGAGAGAGCTCGCCGCCTACGGGATCGGGAACACCCCCGGGCTGACCGAGAAACAGATCTACGGGGAAAACCACTCCGTCTGGGTTCCCGTCCTCCGCAATGAGAAGGGCATGATGGACTGGATGGTCAGCCACCGAAGGAACGGATAAGGCCGGATCAGGCCGGACCTAAAACGCCCCCTCCCCCAAAAGGAAACATCTTCCCGAGATAACAGTTGACGAAATTCAGCGAAAAGAGTAATATAGCAGTGTTGCCGGTTCGGCAGCGTTCCTTTTGGGGTTGTAGCTCAGGGGGAGAGCACTTGCATGGCATGCAAGGGGTCGTGGGTTCAATTCCCATCAGCTCCACAAAAAAACCCGGATTCTGTAAAGAATCCGGGTTTTTTCTTTCTCTTATGACGTCAGTTGCCCATAAGGTTCTGTACCGTCGTCATGGCGTTCTCGGGCAGGATCAGGGCGGCCTCCGGAATCTCCGGGAAGTACACATACCCTCCTTCCAGGAGCCGGAGTTCCAGCTGGCTCCCGTCCCTGAGGTCCATATAAAGCCTTCCGATCTCAGGCACAGTCTCTATGGAATCCCTGCCGCTCTGCTCCGCTGCCTCTCCGGCCGTAATAAACTCCGCGCGGTCCGCCGAATACACAAGCCCGGCCATAAATCCGAGAGAAATGACATCGGAATACGTCGTCATCTCCGACGGATCCGAGACACCGGCATCCGCAACATGTATCGATAGGATGTTGCCGCTGACCTTGCGCACATCCTCGATGTAGTCGCGGCCCGTTGCAAGCACGACCTGCTTTCCGTTTAAGGTTGCCCTAACCCCGTTTTCCGGTGCCGCGCTCTCCGCCATGGCGGCCTGCGAATCCAAAGGCTTCTCCGCTTCCATGACAGCAGCATTGTCATCGGCAGCTTCCTCCGCGTCCTGCACCATCGAATCCTGGGCGCCTGCCGCCATCATCAGCTCCGCCTCCGCCGGCTCTTCGTCAACGGCTTCCTCCCGGGAAGCAGCTCCGGAGGCTGCGGCGTTCTTCATCAAAGCCGCACTTCCGGCGTCAGACATCTCCGCCGCCTCATCATACTCCTCTTCCGCTTCTGCCGGGAAGGCATCCTGCGCTTCGCTGCCGGTCTGCCCGGCAGCGCTTTCCTCCGTATCCTGGAGCTTGCTCATCATGATCGCCGGCGCTTCTTCGGCAGCGGCCTCTTCCACGGCAGATGCTGCTTCCTGCATTACTGCCGGCGCCTCCGCCATCGTCACCGCGGAAGCCCCGTCCCGGCTGCTCTTTGCAGGCATTACGCGCTTAAGGAGCCCGCTTTGTACCGCAGCGACAGACAATCCGGCCACCAGCAGCAGTACCGCCGCCGTTGCAGCCCATTGGGGCACTCCCCATCTGCGCTTTTTCCTGTTCGGCTCCAGGAAGCGGTCGTCACTTGACACACCGCTCTTCTTTGCGGCGACGGAAGGAGCTGCATTTCCTCCGCGGATGGAATCCGCCTCCGCCCTTCTTCTCGCGATGCTGTCGGCATTCTGCCTGCGGCGGTCCTGACCCGCACGGCGTCCTTCACGCCCGGAGGCCTCATCCGCTGCCTGGGCCCTGGCCTGGGCGATGAGCTCCCGCTCTTCCTCCTCAGCCCTGAGAAGCATGCTGTCGCTGATATCACCGATTGCTCTGAATACGGTTTCGTTACTCCAATTTCTTCTGCTCATCTTCAGACTGAGTACCCCATTTCTTCAAGGTTGGTACGAAGCTTCCCGCGGACGCGGTTAAGGATGACCGCCACATGGGTGGCCTTCAGGCCGAATTTCTCTGCGATCTCCTCGCCGGAAGCCGCATAGAAATAGCGCTGGAGGAAAACTCCCCTGTCCCGCTCGGAAAGCGTGCCGAGGAAGCGCTCTATGGCGGCGGACAGTTCTTTCGTCTCCACCTGGTCTTCCACCAGGGACCGGTCGGGAATGACCTCCGCGAGCTCGTCGAGAAGCACCGCGAACTCGCCGCCTCCCCTCTTCGCCGTGTGGTTCGCCCTGTAGCGGTCAAGCGACAGGTTCCGGACGATCCTGGCCAGATACAGCTTCAGCACCGAAGGCCTGGACGGAGGCATGTCGTTCCACGCCCGGAAATACGTGTCGTTTACGCACTCCGAGCTGTCCTCATCGTTATAGAGAATATTGTTGGCCACGGTATAACAGTACGCGCCGTACTTCTCATCCGTCGCGCTGATTGCCTGCTCATCGCGGGCCCAGTAAAGATCAATAATCTCGCGGTCTTCCATAGAGCTCCTTACCTGTCCGCCTGCACACCTGCCCCGGCACCTCCCCTGCCGGGGAGATGCCGCGCCGGAGTAATTCCGGTGCTTCTGATGTAGCAGACGGCAAAACAGAAGAAAGAATAACCGTTTATCTTCCGAACATTTAACTTCCGAGCGTTACCACGGCAGTTTCGCCCTCCGCGGCCACGCTGTACTCCCGGTTCTTCTCCAGGAGTTTTACCGTATAATTCTTTCCGCCCTTCACGGTGACGGTGATCCTGCTGCCGGAGCGGCAGGCCGTGACTTCAAGCACCTTGCGGCCCTTCGTATCGGGAACGAAGGTCTTCGCGCTGCTGCCGTCCTCAAAATCCGTGAGGCAGAGCGTAACGCCGTCGGAGTAATCGTAATCCGGCACATCATCCCTGTTTCCGACAGCAAGAATACTGTTGGGGGCTGCCATGAGCGGAATTCCGAAGTAATCCATGTTCTTGTGCACGTAGCGTCCGCCGCGCTCGGCCTCCCCGGTCAGCACGTTGATCCAGGTTCCCTCGGGCAGATAGTAGTCCACGTCCCCGCTCTCCTTAAACACCGGAGCGACGAGCAGAGTGTCGCCGAGCATGTACTGCTTGTCCAGATACATCGCGGCAAGGTCCCCGGGATACGCGAGGAACATCGGCCTCATGACCGGACGCCCCTCCTCCGCCGCACGGACAGCCTGCCCGTAAAGGTAAGGCATGAGCGTGCACTTCAGTTTAGTGAAGTACCGGAGCACGTCGCAGGCCTCGTCGTCAAAGAGCCACGGCACACGGTAGGACTGGGAGCCGTGCAGCCTGCTGTGGGTGCTTAAGAGGCCGAAGGCACACCAGCGCTTGTAGACATCCGCCGATGCCGTCTGCTCAAAGCCTCCGATATCGTGGCTCCAGAAAGCGAAGCCGCTGGATGCCAGGGAAAGCCCGCCGCGGAGGGACTCCCGCATGGAGGCGAAGGTCGCCGTGCTGTCACCGCCCCAGTGCACGGGGAACTGCTGGCCGCCGGCGGTGGCCGAGCGCGCGAAAAGCACTGCCTCTCCCTCTCCCCGCTCCCTTAGAAGCAGGTCAAACACCGCCTTGTTGTAGAGGAAGGTATAGTAGTTATGCATCTTCACCGGGTCGGAGCCGTCGTAGTACACGATGTCCCGCACCGGGATTCTCTCGCCGAAATCCGTCTTGAAGCAGTCCACGCCCATATCGAGCAGAACCTTCAGCTTCGACTGGTACCACTCCACCGCACCGGGGTTCGTGAAGTCGATTACGGCGCCGCCGGGCTGCCAGAGGTCGGACTGCCATATGCTTCCGTCCGCTCTCCGGATAAGATATCCCTTTTCCGCAGCTTCATCGAACAAAGGGGATTTCTGTCCGATGTAGGAATTAATCCAGACGCAGATATGCAGCCCCTTGTCGTGATAACGCTTCAGCATTCCTGCCGGATCCGGGAACGTGGCGGGATCCCACTTGAAGTTGCACCACTCGTAGGCTTCCATCCAGTAGCAGTCGAAATGAAACACATGCAGCGGAATGTCCCGCTCCTTCATCCCCTCGATGAAGCTGCTGGTAGTCGCCTCGTCGTAGTTCGTCGTAAAAGATGTCGTAAGCCACAGTCCGAAGGACCACGCCGGCGGAAGCGCAGGCTTCCCGGTCAGTGCGCAGTAACGGGTCAGCGCGTCCATCGGGTCGCTTCCTGCGATAAAGTAGTAATCGAGGCGCTCTCCCTCGGCCGAGAACTGGATGCGCTCCACCTTCTCGCTGGCGATCTCGTAGGAGATGTCGCCCTCATTGTCCACAAGCACGCCGTAACCCTTGTTGGACAGGAAGAACGGTATGTTCTTGTAGGCAAGGTCGCTTGCGGTGCCGCCATCGCCCTGCCACATGTCTACGCTCTGCCCGTTGCGGACAAAGGGGGTGAAGCGCTCTCCCAGGCCGTAGATGCACTCGTCGCCGTCGATGGCAAGCTGCTCGAGCATGTAGGATTTTCCGGTCACCGTGTCCTGCATGCTGGCCATGTTCCGGTAGCCGGTGTCCGTGAGATAGCGGTCGCCCTCATAGAACCGGATGCCCCACGAATTAGGCCTCTTGTCCACGACTGCCCTGAGGCTTCCGCTCCTGAACTCTATCGTGTCCTCTTCCTCGGTAATGACCGGCTTTGATCCGTCACAGTTCACTTCCACAAAAGGACCGCGGTACACTGCTCCGGCATAGTGCACCAGCGAAAGCTTGATCACGTTTTCCCTGGGTGCTGTCAGTTTCACGGTGATGGTCGGTACACCGACGGAATCACTGCGGCTGTTGATATGATGGGATACACCGTAAAGAACGAGGGAATCCTCCCCGATCCTGCTTCCTCCGCACTCCACTGCGTACACCGGGCGGTACTGCTTGCGCAGCAGCCAGTAGCCGTCTGTAAATTTCATTCTGTCGCTCCTTTCGTGCCGTGTGCCCGGCAGCGTCATTTAAAGCTCTTACGTCAGAACTTATCCCCGTAAGGCCCGTAGTTCATCGCATTGAGTTTAATCTAGCATGAATAGGAGGAGTTTTCAATTTCAAAAGCGCGCAGGCCAATAAGCCTGCGCGCTGTCCGTTCCGTCTGCCGCGGTTCTGTTAAGGAGGGGTCGCACCTGTCCCTTAGCCCGGAATTCTCTGTTCCGGATTCCGCTTTTTACCATACCGTGGCGATATCGATCAGATAGGGATCCGTCTTCGCAAATCCCCCGGTATCCACCACCATCGCCGTGCCGACACTGGTCTCCACAAGAGAGCCCAGAGGGTGGACATCATAGCCTGCGGCCACCATGACGAAGGGGCCGAACATCTTCACGCCGTCCGGGCGAACCCAGTACTCTGCCGCGTATCCCAGGGAGTGCATCTTGTCCACGATGACCGCCATGTCGAGGTTGTAATAAACCTCCTTGCCGCTGGGACCGTTGACTGCTCCCGCACTCTTCGTGAGCACGGGCCCGGCCCAGATCGGACTCTGTGTCTGCGCCGCAAGAGCCTCCGCCGTCGCGGGGACAATCTCGGGATAATTGTAGGCGGTGAGCCATACTCCCGGAGCGATCTGCGCGGTGCCGCTCTCTGTCAGGATGACCGGTCCCGGATAAGGAAGCCCTGCGGCAGGTTCCGCTGCAGGGTTAACTGCCGACACTGCTTCCGGAGCAGGCCCCGGTACAGGTTCCGCAGGAATGGCAGCCACGGGATCCGCGGGGAGAACAGCTGCCGGCTCCGCAGGAACATCGGCTGCGGGATCCATGGGCGCCGCAATGGCGGGTGCGGCCGCCTGTGCGGCAGCATCCGCCATAACTGCGGCTAACGCCTCCTCGGCGGTCTCGGCATGAACCGGACACATCGCAAGAACGGCGCTTGTAAACGTACATAAAGCAGCGGCTGCGATTTTTCCCGCTGCTGCGGAAAGCTTTGTCTGTAAAGCAGAAGGTATAGTTTTCATGTGAAAATATTACAAAAATATTTCATTTGAGTCAAGTTTTTGTAACATTTGTGGAAAAGGCTGTGGAAAACTCGTTGCGCTCCGGGCTGCGGAGAGAACCTGTACTGCAGCGGAAACCTTCCGGGACCGCTAATCGTCCTCTCCGTCCATCCCCTCAAAGATGCTCTCCAGTTCCTCCACCGAATAATCTCTTTCTCCTTCCGGATCATCCCCGGCGTATCCTTCATCCGGTCCGTTCTCCCCGCCAAAGATGCTTTCATCCCCGTCCGGATCGTCGTACCAGCCATCCCCGTCCGGGATTTCCGGTCTTCCCTCAGCCAGGGTCTGCTCGATGAACTCCGCGGCGTCGTCAGGAACATCGTCAATGTCATCGCCAACATCCACGGACAGCGGTTTCTTCTTATAAAGGATGTCATACATGATCGGTATGATATAGAGGGTCATGAGGGTCGCGTAGGTCAGGCCGCCGGCAATGACGATGGCCATGCCCCGTCCCATCTGGGAGCCGAGGCCGTCGCCGAAGATCATCTGAACCATTGCCAGAATCGTCGTCATCGCCGTCATCAGAATAGGCCTCATGCGGGTCTGACCTGTGGCAATGAGCGCGTCATGGCGCTCAAGCCCGCCGATGCGAAGCTGGTTGGTGTAATCCACGAAGACGATGCCGTTATTGACGACGGTGCCCATCAGCACAAGGAAACCCATAAGGGACAGCATGGAAAGCTGTTCCCCTGCGACAATCAGTCCGAGCATTCCGCCGGTAAAGGCCAGCGGGATGGTAAACATGATGATGAAAGGAGACAGCAGGCTCTGGAACTGTGCCACCATGACCAGGTAGATGAAAAGAAGGGCGAGAAGCAGCAGCTTTATCATCTGCTCTATCATGTCATCCACCTGCAGGGTCTCGCCGCCCAGCTCCACCGTGTAGCCCTGCGGAAGAGTTTTGCGGTACTCCGCGAGCTTTGTCTCCAGCTGCCTGGAGAGCAGGGTCGTGTTGTATCCCTGCATGGTGCCGGCGGTAACCGAGATGTATCTTGTCTGGTTCTCTCTGTCGATGCTGCCGGGCGCGGTGGTCTCCTCCACGCTCGCTATGTCGGCGAGGGTAAACACCGTTGAACCTCCTCCGCCGGCAGCGGTCTCCCCTTCTTCGGGATTCGGTCCGGCGGCATCCGGATCCATGCCGAACATCTCCGCGAGGTCCCCGAAGGCCGACACGTCCATCCCTCCCATGTTCTGCTCCGGGGCGGTAAACTCCATGTCCAGGAGGTTGCTCCTGGTCAGAGGGTCACTGATATCCCGGATCACCACGTTCATGGAGAGCCCGTCCATAGTCAGGCTTGTCGAGGTCACGCTGGTGGTCAGGCGCTCGGCGATGGCCATGTAGATCTGCGCGACCGTCATCCCCTTCGCCATGACCGCGTCCCGGTCGATCGAAAGCTGATAGGAGGGCTGGTCATTCTCCGATCCGTTGCTTATGTTTTCGAATCCCTCGACTTCCCCGACGATCTCCATGACCTCGGCACTGATATCGCGGATCCTGTCCATCTCCAGGCCGTAGACATTGACGGTAAGGCCGGAGGACATAAAACTGCTGAGATCCCCCATGGCGTTGGTCGATGCGCTGACAGTAAGGGGAAGCCCCTCCCCGCAGGAGAGGATTTCATCGACAACCATCGGCACCTCATTCACCCCCAGGTCGCTTCTCACCGTGCCGTAGCCCATGAAGGAACCGGAGAGTCCCTCCGAGGCTGCGCCGAAGGAGCCGAGCAGGCCCGATCCGCTGCTCTGGTCCATGATTCCGAGATTCTCTATCCCGTCAACATCAACCAGGCGCTGTGTGAACCGGTCCACCGCATCGAAGGATTCCTCCTTTGTGAGACCATCGTCCGCGGTGATCGTAATCTGCAGAGTATTCCCGCTCATCTGAGGAAGCAGCACTATACCCATCCTGTAGAGGACATAGATGCAGAATATGAGCGCGCCGACTGCCGCGGTCAGCATCATGGCTTTGTGGCGAAGCACCCAGCCGAGGTGCCTCCCATAGCCCTCCTGCATCCGCTCGAAAAAGCGATTTGGCTTCATGTTCGACCGCCTCAGGATAGTGCTCGCGGACGCCGGAACCACCGTAAGAGCGACGATCAGCGACGCGGTCAGGCAGTAGGTGATGGAGAGCGCCATGGACAGCAGCAGCTGCCGGACCGTTCCCGTGGTGAAGACCATCGGAAAGAAAACGCAGATCGTGGTGAGCGTCGAGGCGATAATGGATCCGGAGACCTGTTTTGCCCCCTGGACGGCGGACCTCGCCGCGGAAATTCCTCTTGCCCTCAGACGGATGATGTTCTCCATGACCACGATGGAGTTGTCCACAAGCATTCCTATGCCGAGAGACAGCCCGGAGAGCGTCATGATGTTCAGGGTAAGATTGCTGAAATACATCAGCACCATGGTGAAAAGCACGGAGAGCGGAATGGAAATTCCGACGATCAGCGTCGGCCGGATATCCTTGAGGAAGAGGGCCAGGACGATGATGGCCAGAAGCGCGCCGGTAAGCATGCTCTTCAGGATATCGCTGACAATAAGGGTGATATAGGATCCCTGATCCATGAGATCCACGATAGCGAGGCCTTCCTCACTCTCCTCCAGCTCCCTGAAGGCATCGTGGCAGTTCCGGGAGACCAGATTGGTCCCGGCAGTGGAACTCTTGTAGATCGCAATGGCAACGGCAGGTTTACCGTTAAGGCGCGTGTAGCTGTCGCCTGCGTTGTCGATCACGGTGATATCGGCGATATCTGAAAGCCGGATGGTCCCGATTTCCGCCACGTCCGCGAGGAGGGCATCGGAAAGCTCGCTGACATCTCCGTAGGGAGAGCCAACCTTGAGCAGCCAGGACTCCCCGTTCTCATTTTCGATATATCCGGCAGGCATCGCGAAATTCTGCGCGTAGATCAGCTGGGACAGAGTGGATACGGAGAGCAGCTGGTCCATGTTCGCGTTCGCAAGGGCCTGCTCTCTCATGCTGTTGTACTGCCTCTGCGCCTCGGTAAGTTTTGCCCTGCCTTCCGCAAGCTGTCTCTGGGCCTCGGAGAAACCCAGCGCCGCGTCGAGCTGTCCCTGGGTGAGGCCGGAGACACCGCTTCCGACCATGTCCAGCATGCCCGGGATGCCCTCCAGCCCCTGATAGAGCAGGCCGACCTGGTAGCGGAATTCATTCATCGCCTGTCCGGCATCACTCTCGTCGGGCAGCTCCGAGAGTGAACTCTCCATGATTTCTCTCAGCACGGACAATATCTCGGGGATGATCTGGCGGATCTGTTCCGCGCCGGCACTCATTCCCAGAATGGTGTCGCCTGTCATCTTCTCCGCGACCTCGCGGAAACGGGCGATCACCTTCCGGAACCGGTATTCAAGGTTTGCCCTCCGCAGGGTTTCCGCGGCGGCACCGGCATCTTCTATCGTCATGCTGAAGGCTTCCTCGAACTCGGCTCTCGCCTTGTCCAGATCCTCCTGCGCGTCCCGCATGGCCTGCAGGGCGAGATCCAGAGCTTCCTCCTGGCTTGCCGTCGCCTGCCTTCCTGCCTCCCTGATCTTCTTTCTCGCGTACGTATACGCTTCCCGGGCGTTCTGATAGGCAAGGACGGCCTCGTTTAAATGCTGAAGTGCGAGTCCGGCATTCTCGCTGATCTGCTCACCTGCCGCGGCCATGGCGTCCCGGTACCCGGAGAAGATATCGCTCACGGAGTCGGCCTTGTCAAAGGCCTCTTCCATCTGGGTTTCCAGGTCGTCCATCTGATTCAGGACGTCGATCAGGGCGACCTGCATGTCAAACTGGGCGTTTTCCGCAGGTTCCGCCATCTGCCCGATGATTCCCTGGGAGACCAGGTCGCCGAAGGAAGCTTCCTGGCGGGCGAGTTCCTTCTCCCCCTCCTCCACCTGGCGGAGGGCTTCGTCCAGCTGCGCGCCCGCCTCGTCCAGGCCGGAGACGGTTTTGTCCAGAATCTTGTCGTTCAGGCGGTCGATTTTGTGGCGGTTTAAGTCCACCTGGACGCTCTTCTCCACGAGACCTACGCCGCTTACGTTTGCGACACCCTCCTGGCGCTCGATATAGGGGATTATTCTGTCGCTGATGTAATCCGAAAGGGCATAGATATCCATCCCCTCCCTGGATACCGCGACGTACATCGTGGCAAGCATATCCATGCTGATCTCGACCATGGAGGGCTGGCCGCACTCGTCAGGAAGCGCCCCGGACACCTGCTGCATCACGCCGGAGACGCGCACCATGGCGGAATCCATATCCGTGCCGTCTTCGAATTCCAGCTGGACGACGGAATAATTCTCCGCGCTGATAGACATGACATTTTTGACATGCGAAACCGTGCCGAGAGCGCTCTCCATAGGCGCGCTCACGACAGACTCCACCTTCTCCGGGCTCGCTCCCGGATAGGTGGTGATCACCATCAGATAAGGGAGGTTCATCTCCGGGAGGAGGTCCGTGGTCATTCCGGTCGCGGAAACAATTCCCAGGACCAGGACGGCGATGACCGCCACCAGGACGGTGAACGGTTTTTTTACGCTGTATTTTTCCATATATCGGGCAGGAAAAACTGGTATCGGAATCGCGCGGGCAGCCGGTTAACGGGCCTGTCCCTTCAGCCTTTCCAGGCCGGCGATAAACATGCTGTAGTAATCTTCCTCTCCCTTAAGGGCGGGTGAGTTTTCACCGCCGCCGTTGGTGCTGCGGCGCATTGCAGCGTACATCTCCTCTCCCGCGAAAACAAGATCCATCATGTCGACAGGAATGCCCGCAGCGGCGGCTATCCTGCAGAAATCGGAGATGGGAGCATCGCTGTTCTTCGTTTCGATGAGTCTGCCGCGGAGACTGCTGTCCGATTCCGCGAGTATTCTCAGCTTCTCCAGTGCTTCATCAATATCCATAAATGACTGCCTCCGGGACAGAGCCTGAACATGCCGGGCAGGGAAGAAAAGAGTCCGCTGATCCACGGCAGCGGATCCTGCTTCGGCAGGAAAGATTAATCCGATTAATTTTATCCTAAAGAATGCGTGACTGAAACCGGGAAGTTATAAACAATTAATGAACTGTTTCCGCAGGTAACCTCCGCGGGCACCGCCGGAATTTCCCGGACATGTCCCGATGGTTCCCAAGGAGCAATCATAGTATAATCAGATATACAAATTCGGCACGGAAAGGACGGCGCAGACCCGCTATCTCCATATCAGCTGCAAAAGGAGGATTCAATGGACAATAAAGCAATGTACAAGCTCACCTACGGCCTGTTTGTTCTCACCTCCAGAACCGGTGAGTACGACAACGGCTGCATCATCAACACGGCGATGCAGGTAACCACAACCCCCAACCGTATCTCTATTACGGTGAACAAGGCAAACAAAACGCATGACATGATAAAGGAATCCGGCGTTTTCAATGTTTCCATGCTCTCCGAGGAGGCTGCGTTCGACGTCTTCACCCACTTCGGTTTCCGGAGCGGCAAGGACACGGACAAGTTCGCGGACTGGCCGGATGCCGCCCGCAGTGAAAACGGGGTTCTCTACATCACGAAATACACCAACGCCTACCTCTCCGGCAAGGTCGTCCAGGAGCTGGATCTCGGAACGCATACCATGTTCATCGCGGACGTCACCGACGGCGAAGTACTTTCCGGCGCGGAATCTGTGACCTACTCCTATTACCAGAGCAATATCAAGCCGAAGCCGGGTCAGGCCGCACCTGCGCCTGCGGCGCCTGCTGCGGAAGCGCCCGCAGGCCCCTCGAAGTGGGTCTGCAGGATCTGCGGATATGTTTACGAGGGCGAGGAGCTTCCGGAAGACTTTATCTGTCCGGTATGCAAGCATGGCGCCATCGACTTTGAGAAAGTCAATTAAGATTATTGTGGCGCCAATGCTGCATGGCGCCATCGACTTTGAGAAAGTCAATTAAGATTATTGTGGCGCCGATGCTGCATGGCGCCATCGATTTTGAGAAAGTCAATTAAGATTACTGTGGCGCCGATGCTTAAGGCGCCGGAACGAATAGGCGGGCACCGGTGAACCCGGTGCCCGCCTATTTTCCTGTCTGCGGCATTAGCCTGATCTCTCCAGCAATACCCTTGCTTATTCCCTCTCTTCCGGCAGCCTGGGACTGAAATACACGCATCCCATACGCCGGTAATCCTCGATCTTCTCCCTGAGCTTTTCCGGATCCGCTCCAAGCTCCGCACTCAGACAGAATAGACAGAAATACTTCGTCCTCCTTGGGCCGAGGAACTTGCGCGTCGCTCCGATCTCATCCGAAGCAAGCGGCTTCCCGCAGACCGCACAGGCCGGACGGACGTCCTCCTCAGGCTTCCCGGAAGCGGGCCCGGGCCCGGATGACTGCCCGGCCATCAGAGATCCACGATCCTGCAGCGGTAGACCTCGCAGCCGTAAGGCTCAAGCACTCTGCCCACCGCTCCGTTACCGGGCATAATGGTCTCCCCGGAGAAAACATTGTGCATCTCAATAGTTTTGCCTGTGCTCACGGGGAGAGCGAGTTCGTCCATGTTGAACTGGGCTCTTGCCTTTTCCGAATCCATGTTGAAAAGTCCCACAGCCAGCTCCCCGTGCGCGAGATGCCTGGCATAGACGAGCACCTTGTCGACGTAGCCGCCGTCCCACTTCGCGATGCGGAAGGGCTGCCGCACCGCAGGATCCTGGTCAAGGCTGATGAGTCCGGGATTCGTCAGCGTCTCCTTCGTCGCATCGCTCATATTGCGGATATCGCAGCCAATCATCAGCGGAGACTGCATGAAGCACCAGAGTGCGAAGTGCGTCCGGTACTGCACGTCGTCGCAGCCGGCAATTCCGACATTGCCCTTTCCGTACATTCCCGTCACCAGCATGTCCATGTCATTGAAACAGCCGGCTCCGTTAAACGGGTGCAGCTTCTCCTGCTGCTGCGTGAGGTCCTTTATGCTCTTCCAGCTGTCGAAGATATCCCCGGTAGACCGCCAGATGTCCGCACCGGTCGTCTTAATCCATTCGTGGGTCTCGTCCGATCCCCAGGAACAGGCGGAGAACAGAATATCCCTCCCGCAGTTCTCGAGGGCCAGCCCCATTCTTCTGTAGAGATACGGTCCGGGGACGATGGGGCTGTGATAGCAGTAATCGTATTTCAGGTAATCCACTCCCCAGGAAGCGAAGGTCTTAGCATCAATGAACTCATGCTCGTAGCTCCCGGGATAGCGGGCGCAGGTCAGCGTCCCGGCACAGGAATACATGCCGAATTTCAGCCCTTTTTCATGCACGTAATCCGCAACCGCCTTCATCCCGTGCGGGAATTTGACGTGATCTGCCGCAAGCCTTCCGTTCTTGTCTCTCTCGTGCTCCGACCAGCAGTCGTCGATGACGAGATACACGTATCCCGCGTCCTTAAGCCCTGTGGAAACCATAGCGTCCGCGGTCTCGCGGATCATGTCCTCATCAATGTTCTCCCCGAAGGTGTTCCAGGAATTCCAGCCCATCGGCGGCGTCTTTATCAGCATGGATAACTCCTTTCAAAACTGATCCGGGCGCAGGCTCCCGCAATTCCCCGGCGGGCCCTGCGCCGCACTTAATGTATCCCTGAATTCAGGTCTCCACTCTTACCGTTATAATCTCGAACGCTCCGAAATCCAGTTCGAAGCTGCCGTCCCTTAAGGGAATTTCCTCCCCCTCATTCTCGAGAAGATCGGCGAGGTGCGCCTTCTTCGCGAATGCCGTGCGGATCACCGCCTTCCCGGACGCCTTCTGTGCCTCGTAGAACCGGAGGATAATATCCCCGCTTCCGTCCTCTGCCGGCTTCATTGTGTCCAGAATGACATTACCGCGGTCGATGCTCACAAGACTTCCGCCCGCTGCCCTTCCCTCCGTCCCAAGAGGGGGAACGTTGAGCTCGAGTCCCTGGCGGACTACGCTGCTTTCCGCGAAGGAACCTTCAAACGGCGCAATGGCGTAAGTGAACTCATGCACCCTGTTGTCCGAGCGCATCTCCGGCGATGCCGCCGCGCGGAGCAGAGTCAGCTCCAGGGCCTGGCCGTTCATGCTTATACCGTACTTGCTGTCGTTAAGAACCGCGGCGCCGTGGCTGCCGTCCGCCAGCGCGCTGTATCTGTGGCCGCATACCTCGAAGCGGTCCCTGTCGTACTGTCTGGAGCGGTGCGTCGGTCTCTCCGCATAGCCGAACTGGATCTCGTTCAATCCCATCGAGGCGTGCACGTTTACGGGGAAGCTGACCTTGAGCAGCCGGTGGAGTTCCTTCCAGTCCACCGAGGTCTCGAATTCCACTCTCTCCGCACAGGCGTCGAGCCGGATGTGCTGTATAAAAGAGGACTCCCCTATCCGTCCGGTCACGAGAAGCCCGGCGCGAAGCCCGCTTTCCTTCTCCACGGCGGCACACACATCATACGCCCCGGCGATCTCCTGATCCCTGTAAGGCGAATCAATGTCCCACGCATCGAATATCCGGGGCACATCCTTGAAGAAGCGGAACCGGTTCATGGGCCCTGCCGCGAACTCCCGTCCGCTGTCCTTGCGGATGAGGCTCACGATCTCGCCCTTTCCGTCAACACGTGCCCTGATCAGGCCGTTCTCCAGCACAAAACCGTCCCCGTCCTCATATGCCCGGGCTTCCGGCCTGTCCCCGGCTTCACCGGCCGACGGATAAAGGGTCAGCGCCCCTGCGGAGGGAAGCTCAACAAGCGCACGCACGTCGTCGCCCGAGGATTCCACAGGTATGCGGGTTCCGTCGGACGTCACCGCGCCCTCCCGGAACCGCCCGGGCAGCACGATATAAGCGCGCCGCACGAAGGAGAGCGAGTTCCGGACGGTATATGCGCCGTCGTCCGGCGACGCGAGCAGGCCCGCATAGGAGGACGCGAGCGAGGATGCCTCGCTGATCACTGCCTCCACCCTCTTCTCCGCCTCGCGGTACACCCGCGCAATGCTCGAGCCGGGCAGTATGTCATGGAACTGGTGCAGCAGGAGTTCCTTCCAGAGCCGCTCGCCGGACTCTGTGTCGTAGCCCACGCCCGAGAGCACCGCTGCCGCTCCCCAGAACTCCATCTCCCTGAGGGCAAGCTCCGCCCTGCGGTTGTTGCGCTTCACCCTGGCCTGGGTGGTATAGGTGCCCCGGTGGGCGTCGAAGTACAGCTCGCCCTGCCAGGTGTTCTTCGGGCCGCCCTGAGCCTCGAGCTTCTCGAAGAAGCTCACCGGGTCTGTCATCTGCACCCGGGGCATTCCCTCGAGATCGCGCTCGCGGCGGATGTACTCGATGTAATCCCTTGAAGGGCCTCCGCCGCCGTCACCGTAGCCGAAGGGCAGGAGGAACGCGTCCAGATCCCTCTCCTGGGATCGCTCCTTCCAGGTATTGGAGACAGATTCCGGATCGGTCTGATAGGTGTAACTGGTCGGAAGGAACGCCGTGACCGAGGTTCCGTCGATGCCCTCCCAGGTGAAGTAGTGATAAGGGAAGCGCTCCCCGCCGTTGTAGGACCAGAAGATCTTCTGGGTGACCAGGTACTTCACGCCGCACTTCTTCAGAATCTGGGGAAGCGCACCGGAATACCCGAAGGTATCGGGAAGCCAGAGCACCTTTGACTCCGTTCCCAGGACGTCGCGGTAGTACCGGATCCCGTAGAACAGCTGCCTTACCAGAGCCTCGCCGCCGGCCATGTTGGTGTCCGGCTCCACCCACATCGCGCCTTCCGCGATCCAGCCGCCCTTCCTTATCGCCGCCCTGATGCGCTCAAAGAGCTCAGGGTAATACCTGCGGCACATCTCGTAGGCCGCGGGCTGGCTCTGCAGATACCGGTACTCGGGATACTCGTCGATGAGCCTCAGCTGGGCGGCGAAGGTCCTCGCCGTCTTGCGGTACGTCTCGGCCATCGGCCAGAGCCAGGCAAGGTCGAGATGAGCATTGCCTATGGCGTAAAACTCCGGAACGGTGGAGCCGTTTACCGCCTCCAAAGCGGGTTTCAGCAGCTCCCTCGCCTCCCGGTACGACCGGACCCGGTCCTCCAGGGGCTGCTCGAAGTCCGCGGTCAGGGTAAAGCGCTCAAGCGCCTCCGCAACCTTCGCCGCCCTTAAGGAGGTGTCATCAAGCGTATCCAGGAGTTTGGAGAGCGTATCGACATCCATGAAGAGCTGGTACGCTTCCTCATTCCAGACGCCGTAAGTCGGGGTTCCGAGAACCCGCCGGTCATCCTTCTCTTCCCTGGGCTCATAGGCACCGGGGAGCACCGGTCCGGTCGCGCAGCCCCCTGCCTGGGGATAATCATGTCCTGCATAGGTCTCCATCATGACGCTTATGGTATCGCCGGCCTTCCCCGAAACGGCGACGCAGTTGTCCTCGATATAATGATGCGGATACTTCACCCAGGGAGCGCGGTAGGTGCCGAAGGCCTTCCCGTTGACAAACACCGTGCTCTCCCCGCCCGGCTGAAGGTCCATCACGATGCGCTTTCCCTCCGCTTCTGCAGGCAGCGTGAAGCTTCCGCGGAACCAGCAGTAATCCCATTCATTGCCCCAGGTATACCCCGGCTTCACCGGATGATAGTCCAGCTGTCCCGCCTCCTCAAAGGAGAGCTGGTCCGCTGTGCGCGCGGCTTCAAAACAGATCTGCCCCAGAGGCAGATACAAATCATCGAGAAGCACCCTCTGCCAGTGGCGCAGGCGGTCCCGATATTCGGAAGTCATGATTTTCATTTGTTTCCGGTTCCTTTCGTCAGAATACAAAGGTTACGATGCTGTGCGGGGCGAGAACATAGTCCGCAAGCTTCTCCTTAAATCTCAGTGTAACCTTCCTCTCCTTCTCTGTGCGGTTCATCAGTACCGCGGCAATAGTCCCGCTGGTGTTCTTAAATGCCGCGCCTTCCAGCTCATCCGTGTAGATGCTGGATCCTATGCGGTGCGAACCGGGGCGGACGTATCTGGAAATCTGCCCGATATAGTAGTAGCTGGACATATATTTCAGGCTGTCCGCCGTGCGGTCGTAGATGATGGGCGTCTCTGAGCAGAAGGGTTCGTGTCCCTGGGCCCTTGCCGCTGCCTGCTGCTCCGCGTCCCAGTGGTAGGGATGGCCGGTTTCATCCAGAAGCATGTTCCAGTCCACCCAGGCCTGACAGTAGTTGTTCAGGTCGCCGAGAATATCATGCATATACTGCTCTCCCAGCTGATACGGGGTCGCGGAATTGCCGGAACACTGCTCGGTGGCGATGAGCATCTTCTCCGGGAACAGTGCGTGGACGCACTCCAGTGCGCGGAAATGGTCTCCGGAATACCAGTGCACCGCCTCACCGTCGAACGCAGCACGGGCGCGGGGAGATCCATAGGTGACAAGGGCGCGGTCCACAGCCCTCTCCTTGTTGTGGTCCCAGTTGAAGATCTTCCTGTCCCCGAGCCCCTCCCTCTCAAGAGTGGGACGAAGGAATCCGGTGACGAAATCCCTCTCCTCGGCCGCTGTGTACTCGCAGGACTCCCACCACTGCAGCGCCTTGGCCTCGTTCTGGACGGTCATGCCCCAGATCGGAACGCCTTCCTCCTCAAATGCCTTGATGAACTTCGCATAATACAGAGCCCACGTCTGGCGATACTCCCTGCGGATATGGCCGCCGTTTTCCATCTTTCCGTTGGTCTTCATCCAGGCCGGCGCGCTCCACGGGCTTGCGAATACCTTAAGCTCCGGGCAGCGCTCAAGCGCGGCCTTCATCATCGGAATCACGTCGTCCCTGTCCTCTCCGAGATCGAAGTGCTCCAGGTTCACATCACCCTCGACCTCATCATAGGTCCGGAAGTCCTCCGAGTAGTCCGAGGAATTGATGCATACCCTGCAGAAGCTGTAGCCTATCCCCTTATCCGCCGAGAAGTAGCGGTCCGCCGCCTCGTCCTTCATCTCGTCCTTCATCTTTCGGAAATTCGCTGCGGACGCCTGGGTAAATGCCCCGCCGAACCCGAGAATCTCCTGGAACTCCACCTCGTCATAGACGTTGAAGATGTTCTGCTCCTGGCCGTCATTCCCCTCCTTGTCCGCCCGAAACACAAGCTCCGGTGCCTCCCGGAGGAGTTTTCCCTTTGTCATGTCTGTCTCTATTACACGTATCCTGTCTCTCATACCCTCTCCTGTCCCGGGTTGCGGGCCGATCCTGCCCGCAACCCCGAAATGTCGATATTTCCATTTAGACTTTACCATAAAAAATGGCGGCCTGAACGGCCGCCTTTACTATTCTGTTCTCCCCGCGCTCAAACCTGCTCCGGGATCACCCGTGGTTGTTTTCGTCTCCAAGAAGCTTCATCGTCCGGTCCATATTATCGCTCAGCATGATACTGAAACGACTTACCATGTACTCCGGCGATTCCGTCATCCTGCTGTCGAAATACTCCCGGATCACCCCCATGAAAACACACATATAAAACATCAGCAGGAACAGCCTGTCCTTCTCGTTTACCTTAACGTCGCACTTCGCCGCGCTGTCCTCGATTCCCTGCTTGATGAGCGCCTCGCCGTAGCCGTGCAGCGCTTCCATCATCACATCGCTGTAGACGGAATTATAGATATTGAGAAAAACATTTCTGTGATTATAAAAGTGAAAGAGGACAAGGCCGAAGATCTCGACCCAGGACCTGCCTGAAGTCCTCACGGCAAGCCTGCCGAAGAGCTCGTTCCGGCTTAAATCCTTAAGCACGTCGATCAGGGAGAAATAATAATGGTGAAGTGTCTCCATATCGACATTTGCGGCCTCGCAAATCATCTCCGGAGTCACCTCCGAGAGCGGATGCTGCTCCAGGAAAGCCATCATCGCACCGCGTATCCTGCTTCTGGAATCGACAGCCTGATGCTCGCCGGACACATAGGTTCCCTTGCCGCGGAGCCTGTAGAGGTAGCCTTCCGCGACGAGCTCGGACAATGCCCTGCGCACCGTAATCTGGCTGACACCGAATTCCTTCATCAGTTCAGCTTCACTTCCCGCGGAGTCGCCGGATGCAATTTCCCCGGATTCGATGCGGGTGATAATCGCCTGTTTTACCTGCAGGTAAAGCGGTATTCCCGTGGTCTTACTTGTCATAAAAAACCAGTCTGAAGTATGTGGGCTGTAATGTGTACAGGCAACTGATAAGTCAGTTTAATCCTGCACACTGCATAATAAAAGGGAATCATGATTCCTCATGACTCCCTCATCATAACATATCTTTCCGCCTGCGCAACCAAAGTGTGAATTGTCCGAATATACCGTTTATTCGTCTTTTTTGTTAAATACAGTCCTTAAAACTGTATATTATGCACAATTAACAGATTACTCTGCCTGCTCTTCCGGCGGTGAGAGTATTATTTCACCGTTCTTCAGGCTCATGCGCACCCGGTTTCCCGAGATGCCCGCCTCCTCGAGCAGCTCCCCGGGAATCTGCACCCGGCCCGCCCTGTCGAGGATGGCGTATTCATCATGTGTAGACGCCTCCGCATTCTCCTCGTCGGCAAAACTCCCGATGCCGGCGAACTGTCTCGCGTAATCCGCCCTCATGATCTGCTCCGATGCGATCTTGCCGTCCCGGATCGCGGCGACGCGCGTGACGTGCCTGGCGATCTGCCGGTCGTGGGTGACAATCACTATTGTCTTCCCCTGCTCCGAATTAATTCTCCGGAACACATCGAGGATATAGGCAGAGGTCTTTACGTCCACCGCTCCGGTAGGCTCGTCAGCCAGAAGTATGCCGGGGTCATTCGCTAGGGCAATCGCTATGGCGATGCGCTGCTGTTCGCCGCCGGAGAGCTGGGCGACGCGGCTGGATTTCTTCTCCGAGAGGCCGACCATATCAAGAAGCATCTCCGCCCGCTCCCTCCTGGCTTTCGCGCCTGCAAGGCTCATCGGCATCTCGATGTTTTCCAGCGCAGTCAGGTAAGGCAGGAGGTTGCGCCCGCTGTTCTGCCAGACAAATCCCACCGTATCCCGCTTATAGGCGACCAGTTCCTTCTCCGTGAGCTTGAAAAGGTCCCTGCCTTCCACGATGAGTTTTCCCGCGGACGGCCGGTCCAGGCCGCCGATCATGTTGAGGAAGGTGGACTTGCCCGAGCCGGAGTTGCCGATGATCGCCATCAGCTCCCCCTTTTCCACCGTAAGCTCAAGTCCCTGGAGGGCGAGCACCTCCGTATCCTTGGTCTTATAAATTTTTACCAGGTTTTCACACAGTATTGCTGCGCTGCTGTCCTGTTCCCTGTTCGTATTCTCCGCCACTGGATATCCTTTCCGGTGCCGCGGCCTCATCCGCCTATGAGCTCGCCGCCCTCCAGCTCGTAAACCTTGTCCCCAAGCGTCATCAGGCCCGGATCGTGCGTGGTCATCAGCACGGTCACGCCCTCCTCGTCCGTGAGTTCCCGGAAGAGCTTCACCACCGCCAGGCCGTTCATGGTATCCAGCGCGCCGGTGGGTTCATCTGCGAAAAGGATCTTCGGCCTGTGGGCGATCGCCCTTGCTATGGCCACCCTCTGCTGTTCTCCTCCGGACATCTCCTGCGGCATATGGCCTGCGCGGCCGGAGAGCCCCACCAGGTGCAGGCAGCGCAGCGCGCGCTCCCTTCTGGTCTCTCCCCCTTCCGCCTCCGCGCCTTCCTTCATTCCGGCCATCCGCAGGGCGAACTCGACGTTCTCCTCCGCGGTCATCATCGGAATCAGGGCGACGGACTGGAAGACATAGCCGATCTTGTGGCGCCTGAGGAGCGTCCGCTCCCTGTCTCCGAGGGAGGTGATGTCCTCCCCGTCGAACATTACCTGACCCTCGGTGGGATAATCCAGAGCGCCGAGGATATTCATCAGCGTGGTCTTGCCCGAGCCGGAGCGGCCCTTTAAGATGGTCAGCTTCCCCTCCGGTATCTCCACATTGATATTGTTCAGTGCGCGGAACTCGCCTCCGGCCACAGGAAAAACCCGTCCCACGCCGGCCGCTTCAATAAGATTCATTTTATACCTCGCAAAATGCGGCGCCGGTGCGTCAGCACCGCCGGCGCGGTTTTTACTCACCCATCTTGAGCGCCTGCGCGATCTTCATTCTGCGCACCATCGTGCCGAGAATGACAAGGCAGACAACAATCATCGCCCCGACGACGATGCCGAGCTTGATCATATCCCCGGTTTCGTGCACCACCCTGAGCGGCACCGCGGTATCAATGGTCGCGTAGGCGATCTGGATTAGCGGCATGTAGAGTTTTGATGTCAGTATGCCTACCGCCACGCCGGCTGCCACGGGGATGCCGGAGATGAACACATGCTCATTCACCAGCATTGCGACGATCTCCTTCATGGACATGCCCATCGCGCGGAAGATGCCGAACTGCAGCTCCCTCTCCCGGATGGAGAGGATCCAGTAGATGAGGAAGCCCACGGCGCACAGCGCAAGCGCGACGATGAAGCCCACCGTAAGCATGCCGTTGGTACCCTGGATCAGCGGATCGTTCCTGCTCTCCACGATATCCGCCGAGGTGTCCCGGAACACCTTATAGTTGATGCCGTTCTGCTCGGCGAAATCATAGATGAAGCGGCTTGACCCCGACCTGCGCATCCAGATCTGGTACGGCGTCACGCCCCAGTAGGACTGCAGCTGTCCCAGGTTGGCCACGATAAGGTAGTTCTTCTTCTCCGTGTAGAGACCGTCCGTCCCCCTCTTTATTGCCGTTTTCGCGTAGGTCGGCCAGTAGTCCACGAAACCGTAAACGACACCTGTCGCCGACTCTCCGCTGTTGTTGCGGTAGTAAATAACATCGCCGAGGCGTATTCCGTAATCCTCGCGGAAATTGTCGCTCAGAAGCACCGCAAGCGGATGCTGGGCCATCGCATTGAGATACTCGAACCAGTGCGGGGTGATGAGGCTCTCGTCGAAGCGGGCCGTCTGCCCGAACTCCTTCGTGTGAATGCCCATGACGGTGATGCCTTCCAGCGTCCCCTTGTCGACGTACATGCGGCAGTTATTGGTAATCTGCACCTTTGTGATGCTCTCCGCCCCTTCGAGCGACGAGTACCTGCTGTAGTCCGGCTCGGTATACACCAGTGTCAGGTTCGGGTCGTTGGCCACCTGTTCGGCGTTGTCCTTCCATTTCTCCTGCACGACAATATCCGTGCCGTTGAGATAGCGGATGTTCTGCTCGTTGTTGCTGTTGATCGTCCTTGCCGCGCTGGCATCAAAGACGCCGAGGGCGATGGTGATGATTAAGAAGAGCATGATCCCCTTCTGGTCCGCCGAGCGCATGATCTTCACGAAGGACGTGTAGAGCGCGGGACTCATCTTCTGTCCGAACAGCCTGTAGAGCGCCTTGATAAAGAGCGGGAAAAGAAGGAGCACAAGCATGCCGGCGCCGAGCATGAAGAGTGCGGAGCTTAAGTAGAGGAGAGGATCCGGCGACGCGCCTTCCACGACGCGGGACGCGAGATAATCCTTCTGGTTGTTGTAGGAATAAAGGCCGTAGAGGCCGGTGAACAGCACTGCGAAGGTAAGAACCGCATATCCGCGGCTTAAGAGTTTTGCCCGCCTTCCCTTCTTCTGCTCATGGCTTACGATCGTCTCGCCGGAGCGGGTGATGGCAGGAAGCACCATGGCGAGCACCGAGAAGAGGAATGCCGCGCACACGCAGTAAACCGTGAGGGGCGTAACGCGCACGCTCAGCGCCCTACGCCCGACGAATTCCAGGAAGGAATTGGAGGAGCCGAGCACCTGCACAAGAAACCACGCGAAGGGAATTCCCGCAGCAAGCGCCGCTGCGGAGGTGATGAGGCTCTGCATGAGATAGATCCCGATGACCTGCCCTCTTGCGGCGCCGCGGCTCCTTAACACTGCGATCTCCGCCTGCTCCATCTCGAACATGCGCCGCGAGACCATGAGGATGAACGCGGCGAGAAGCACGAATACGGGGACCTGCAGGACAAGCAGCGTCACCTTCAGCTTCGCAGCGGTCTTCTGGTAGTCCTCCAGCGTGGTGAGGAAGCTCGTCGAGAACGTCCTTCCGTAGCCCTGGCTCAGCTCGTCGTTCCATTGATTCGTCAGCTCCACCACCCGGTCCACGTCGCTCTCGTTCAGGTTCGTGTAGTCGTAGAGCACATACCATGTTCCGGTCATTCCGTAGACCGTGTATCCTTTGTTGAAGAAGTTGTCGAAAAACAGCTTCTCGTCGATGAAAATACCCTCGGTGTACTGCGCGGGTCGGGCTACCCAGTAGGGATCCCTGTCCATGCTGTTGGTGAAAACACCCGCGATCCGTAAGCGTATCGGCGTGCCGTCGGCCCAGGTATAGCTGTCAAAGGAGATGACCTCACCAAGCAGAAGCTTCTGCTTCACCATCGCCGCTTCGCTGATCACTGCGTCCACAATGCCGTCCGCGTCCGGCCCGGAGCTCATTCCCGTCCCCTCGATGAGGGTGATGTGGTCGGAAAGGTTGTCCAGCATTGCGGGGCAGCAGAGCCATGAGGACTGCGGCCTGTCGAGGCTCGAACGGTAGCGGTCGCCGGAGAGCTGGAAAAACCGGATCTTCTGAATGATCGGCAGCCCGTAGGATTCCGCGAGGGTATCCACCTCCTGGTCGGTCTTCAATGGCAGGGTGTCGTTGGAATAGTAACCCGATGTCTTTACCGTGACCGTAAGAGGATACTTTCCGGTTCTCGCCATCGATTCGGCAAAACTGTCGTCAAGCATTCTCTGCAGCGCGGCACCGGTATACATGGGATTGGCCGCGGTAATGCCGATGAGCAGCAGGCTGCCGACAAAAAGCGCAGCCACCATCCATCTCTTGTTGATTATCTTTCGAATGACAAACGATAACATAATCCCGCCTTCAGTGAAGAACCACCTGGTCGCCTTCCTCCAGTCCCTGCAGAACCCAGATCCGCTGCGGCGTCCTTAAGCCCGTGACAGCTCCCCTAGTATGGGTGTTGCCTTCCGCGTCCAGTGTTGTCGCCGAGAATTTGCCGTTTGTTGCTTCCAGCGCATCCCTGCTGACTACGATAATATTGTCCAGCCGGAAGTTCACCGCTTCGATGCGCATGTTCAGCCAGCGCATGTTCGGATCCCTTTCCCCCGGATCCAGGGCAACAAAGCCTCTGTCCATCGCCATAATGGGCGAAGTGTCCGGAGCGGCGACGACCGTGCCTTCCAGTTTCACGCGGCGGTTGCCCTGTCCGGTCTCCACCGCCACCCTCATTCCGGTGCGCAGACCGGTGTTTTCTCCCATGATCAGCATCACGTCCTCATCGAGAACGGAGCAGACCGACTGTCCTGCCTGAATCCGGTCTCCGGTATGAAAGATCGTAATATCCGCGATCTTTCCGGAAATCGGTGCGGTGATGTACCTGACCTCCCGAAGCTCGTGCAGTCTTTCCACCTCGGCGGTGAGCTGCGATATCTGCCGCTCATTCTCAAGAACATACCTGTCCAGCTCCAGTTTTGCCAGAACCGCCTTCAGCTCGGACGGGGTCAGGGAGGCGAAAACTCCCGATCCGCCGTCGTCTTCTCCCGCTTCCGCTCCCTTCGCGAGCTTCTCCTCCAGGGCGTCCGTGCTGATTCCCAGTGAGGCGGCAGTCTCCTCATACGAAGCCCTCCGCGCCTCCAGTCCGGCCTCATAGCGCTCTGTAAGCCTTGTAAGCCTCAGCTCCTTCTCCGCAAGATCCACAGTATCCACCAGGACCTCGATCTCCTCGACAGGATCCCCGGCTTCGACGATATCGCCCACCCGGACCAGCGTCTCCTTGTGCACCGCAGTGTGACCGTCAACCAGCTCGTTCGTGAGAATCGCGCGGCGGCTTAAGGGAAATACCTCCATCGCAGCCATGGAGAAGCTCTGGGTGAGTTCTCCCGGCGCCACCTCCTCCGTCCGGTAATTGGTCTTTGACGCGCGCATCCTCGACGGGTCGATCAGCGATGAGCCTGCCTGAACCGGAAGGAGGCATGAGACGTAAAGCGCGGCGGACAAGGAGATGCCGATTGCCGCGGCAGCCGCTCTTCTCCGCATCCTATTCCCTGACATATACCCTGTCTCCTTCCTCGAGGCCTCCCGTAATCTCAATCATGAGGCCGTTGGACGCGCCGACCGACACATCCCTGCGCACCCTGTCGACTCCTTCGCCCAGAAGATAGACATAGCGCTCGTCGCCGGAACCGTAGACAGCTTCCACCGGAAGCCTCAGCACATCCGGATGATTCTGCTGCTTGAGCATCAGCACCGCAAAATCCCCCGCGTGTACCGTATCCTCACCCCCGATCACCCGGAAATTGGTGGTGACCGTCTCTCCGGTGATCATTTTCGCGAGGACATCGGCGAAATCCTGGGGAATCAGCTCAATCTCATAGGCCCGGTCCCCGATCCAGGCGGTGTATTCCGCCCTGGAGAGCGTGTCCTCGCTGTAATACTTGCCCACGGACATCACCAGGGAAGACACATCCGCGATATAACCCATGGCCTGGCCCTGGCGGACGCCGTTTCCGGTGGCAACCCTCGTCTGGTCATAGTAGAGGTATCCGGATACCGGTGCGGTGATCCTGCCGCTTCCCTGCCGTGCCGTCAGCGTGTCCAGTTCCTCCTGCATCCCGGAGAGAGTGCCGCTGTGGGTTTCCTTCATCTGGGACAGGGAAAGGAGTGCTTCCTCCACCTCCGCCGTTTTCCCCTCCGACTCCAGGATTCCCGCCTTCACGGCAGCAATCGCCTCGTCATAGGCATAGAGCTTCTCCGTGTAGTCCAGTTCTCCGGAGAGGGCATCTGCCGCCCTGTCCACCGCGCTCTCATCGATGGCGAAGAGGAGGTCTCCCTCCTCGACCCACGCCCCGGGGTAGCTGTACTCCCCGACAAGCATTCCGTCGATCGGGGCGCCGATCTCCACCGATTCGGCGACCATGGTTCCCTCTGTCACCGTCAGGTTGAAAATGTCCCCCCTCGTGACCACAGCCGTGTCCATCGTCACTCCGGGGGGTTCCGCGAGCTCCGGCACCGGGGCCTCCTCCGGAGCCCGGCCGCAGCCCGCCGCAAGAAGCCCTGCCGCGAGCAGCGCAGCCGCAAGTCTCTTTTCAGTTCGTGATAACCATGTCGCCTTCATCGAGTCCCTTAATAATCTCCGTATAGCTTCCGACAGTGATGCCTGTCTCCACTTCCTTGTACGTCCGGATTCCCTTTTCGTCCAGATAATAGACCACCGTAGTCCCGTTTATTGTCGCCAGGGAGTTCTTCGGCACGGCGAGGCAGTTCTCCGAGCCCGAAATCACCAGCACTATCTTTCCCGCCGCCTTGTCCTGCAGGGCATAATTGCTGTCGTTCAGGGCAAAGTACACCGTCCCGCTCTTGTTTTCGACATGCTCGGTGACCGGAATCCCGAGGGATTCCTCGCTGACTACCGTCGCGGCAAGCTCATCATCCTTCGTGATAATGGTCACCTCATCCCCCTCGCTGAAATAATTCCATAACTTGGTCGTGGCGAGGAAGATGGATTTCGTCGAGTCGGAAACAATGATGATCTTGTCCCCGCCGGTGACGGTCTCCCCGGGCATAAGCCTGCGCTCATAGGTAATTGTCCCGTCATAGGGAGCGGCGATCTGCCGGTCCGCCCTTTGCTGCTCCAGTTCCTTCAGGCGGAGGTCAGCGATGTAGATCCTGTCGTCGATATCCTGGAAGAGGGAGTCAAAATCCCGCTCTTCCTCCCGCCCCTGGGCCGTCAGAAGGGCCTGCATCTCCTCGAGCTGCTGCCTCTCCTGCAGAAGGCTGTCGAGAGTTTTCTCCGCCGCGGAGATCTCCCCGGGAAGGCTGCCCATCTCCAGTTCCGCGAGGATCTGGCCTGCAGTCACGTTCTCCCCGGTCAGGGCAAGGTAGGCGTCAAACGGCGCCGCACCGTAAGGGAAGTAGAGATCCGTCCTCCGCACCGGCACATAGGAACAGCTGATGTTCTCCGTAAGGAGAAGATCCCTGCGCCTGCACTCGGCCATCTGGTATTCCGGCCCGCTGTACTCCACCACCAGGGGAGCGGTCTCGAAGACCTCCTCCTTCGGGATCAGCGCGCACGACAAAAGCCCGGCGGACATCAGTGCCGCTGCGCCGAGTGCGGACAATCTGGTCAAAACTTGTTTTCTACCGCTAAATAATTGAGTACGCATGATACAGCATTTTAACACATTACAGCGACAAATCATCACAATGTCAGATTTTGACTATAAAAGCGCGCAGCTGTACACAGCCAGCCCGGTGGAGCAGGGCTGGCTCTCCTGCAGAAACGCCCGGTTTTACCGCTCATCCGGCGCTTCTTCTCTTAATCCCAGCCTCGTGTAGAGCTCCTCCGGCGCCTCCGCTTCCTCCAGCTTCCGTATGAGCATCGCTGTCATTCTCCGCACCGCGTCCCGGTTCTCCGGCGCGCTTACGTCCAGAGGATGGAGCTCGTCCGGATCGTCCTCCAGGTTAAAGAGCTGGTCTCCGTACTTCATATAGCCCGTGTACATCGGATCCATCTCCGCGTCATCCTCGTGAACCACGGAGGGGATGACCATCACCGGGACTCCGCGGGTAAAGGAAAACCCGTCCGTCGTCCTTCCCTTTCCCGCTCTCAGCTCCTCCAGGGAGAACCTCGTACTCATGTGGGTCGGCATCAGGGTGTAGCTGTTTAAGAGACCGGCATCCTTCCTCCTCCCGCAGCGCATGTAGCAGAAGCGGCCGTCGCTTACCGCAGCGTAACGGCCGTAGTAGCCGAAAAGGACCTCGTCCCTTGCCGCGCCTTTTCCCGCTGCCGCAGGCCTGAGGGAACGCCCGAGCATCCTGTCCGTCGGCGGCACCCGGAAATAATCCAGAAGCGTGGGCCCGATATCCATGGTCTGGGCGAGCGAGGACGACCTCTCCCCCCTGCGGCCGCTCTCCGGATCCCAGATAAAGAAAGGGATATGCGCGATCTCGTCGTAAACCGGCATGACGTTCTTTCCGAAGAAGCCGTGCTCCCCAAGAAGGTAGCCATGGTCGGTGTTCACGATCAGCATGGTGTCCTTCCACATGTCATGGGCATCCATGAAATCCAGGAGCTTTCCCAGGTATTCGTCCGCCATGGAAAGCACCGCCCGGTAATTCGTTCTCGCCTGGTACACCAGGTCAGGATCGTCCGCGGAATCCTCCGACCGGGGCCAGTCAAAGGGAAGCGGCCTGTCGGTATAGAGTTTCTTATACCTCTCCGGCACGAAATACGGCTCATGGGGATCAAAATACTCGATCTGCAGAAACCATCCGTCGAGATCCGCGTTCTCCTCAAGGAAGCGCAGTCCCGCCTGGAAGGTCATCGCGTGGCAGGTATCCTCCTCCTTCGTCTGGTGCTTTCTGTTGATGACGTCCTGCCTCACCAGGTTGTACCGGGTGACGAAGTCCTCAGCGCTGCCGATCCACCCGTCCCCCTCCTGGCCTCTTATCATCTCCCATGTGGAGAAACGGGGAAGGTAGGTAGCTCCGCCGTCCTGCCAGTAGTGATAGTGGTCTGTCACGCAGTGCGTGCAGATCCCCGCCTCGCCGAGCATCTCAGGGACAGAGTCGTCGAAGGGCTCGATCGGACCCCAGTCCCTGTGCAGGAAGCCCGGCCTCGCCGTGTGCAGTTCCCGCCTTGCCGGCATGCAGGGAAGCGATCCGACGTAAAACTGGTCAAACGTCACGGTGTGCTCCGCGAGCCTCGCGAAATTCGGCGCGACGGTCTCCCTGTCTCCGTAGGGCGGAAGGAATCTTCTGTTCAGTGAGTCGTACATCACCATTATTGCGCGCATATATCCTCTCCTCTCCTGTGAAGTGCCGGCAGCGCGTCAGCGCATCACTGCGCGTGCTTCCGCGGCAGGCGAGAAGGCCATGTTGGACTTCGTCCGGATCACTGCCTCGTTCTCCCCGAAAGCAAAGCAAACTCTTCTCGTCCCGCAGGTCTCAATAAACCGCATGGTGATCTCGAACTCGTCCTCCGAGATCCACCGCCCTGAAAGAAGCGCCTCGCTCACCGTTCCCGCAGGATCGCCAACGCGGTTCCAGCGCTCGCTCCCGTCCAGCGCGACATTCATCACGGTCCGTTTTTCCTCCCCGTCCGGGCCGGCCTGCGCATAAGTAAAAATACACTCCCCCGCCCCGTTGAACTCCAGCGAAAGCTGTTCCTTCCCGGTGTCCGCGCGCTGCGCGAAGCCGTTCACCATAAGGCCGAGAGCCCCGTCCTCCACGGTCATGACCCGGCCGCTTATCTTCTCCGCCGCAGGGCTTTCCGGGGTCCAGACCGGTCTCGGCAGAGCAAGGGAGGACATCCTCGACGCCAGCTTTAAAGCCGCCTCCGGATTCTCCGGAAGCGAGCCGTCCCGGGAGAGCAGAGCGGCATACCTCACGGTGCTCTCCGGCACCTCACCGCCGAAATCCGCGCAGGTACTTCCCGCAGGCGAGGCAAGGAACGCGGGATCCGGCTTAATCTCCGCAAACCGCTCGCCGCCCGGAATCCTCGAGAGGAATCCCCAGAACACATCCAGGGTGTGCTGCGCGGTCCCGCTCATGGGCATCCCGCTGTCCTTCATTCTCATTCCGTTCATCTCCCGGATCCGGTTTTCGTCAAAGCACGCGGTCTCGGTGATGGCAAGGATCATATCCATGTCCGGGACAACCACCGTGAACTGGCCCATTGCCCCGTCTGCCCTGTAGACGCCCTCCGGGCGGCACATCCAGATCTGGAAGCCGTATCCCGCGTAGTTGTCCCACGCCCCGGGGTTCTTGGCCTCCTCCGATGCGGACGGGTTCCGGTTCGTGGTGGCGAGCCGGACAAAGTCCTCCGCAAGTATGCGCCTGCCGTCCGGAGCAACCCCGCCGTCCAGGTAAAGCTTCATCAGGCGCAGGTTGTCCTCGGTCGTCGCGAAAAGGCCCCATCCTCCGGCCTCCGTGCCGTCCGACATGGTGTACCAGCGGTGGTTCCTGTACAGGATGCCCAGCGGCTCATAGAGCCTCGGGATCAGATACTCGTGCATGCTCATTCCCGTCCTCCTGCGCACGATGGCACAGAGCAGGGAGGAACCCACGCTGTTGTACATGTACACGGTACCGGGCCTGTGATTTACGGGGATCTTAAGGAATTCCCTGATCCAGTCCTCCGCTGCGGGCGAGGGCATCTCATCCATTCCGCAGCCCATGCAGAGCACATCCCGGACCGTGAGAAGCTTCAGGTTATCCGAGGGGTCTTCCGGTGCCTTATCCGGGAAAATATCGATAATTCTCTCGTCCAGTCGCACCCCGCCCTCCGTGTACAGGACACCCACCGCGGTGGCGGCATAGGTTTTGGAATGGGACTGCAGCCCGTGGCGGATTCCCGGCGCGTAGGGTCTCCACCAGCCCTCCGCAAATACCTTGCCATGTCTCATGAGCATCAGCCCGTGAGGCTCCGTATAGCCGTTCTCCAGCCGGTCGAGCAGCCACCCGACCGCTTCGGAAGGAACACCGACGGATTCCGGGGTAACCCGGGCGAAATCAACTCTTCGCATCATTACCTCCTGCATAATAGGATGGGCAGGCTGAAGCCTGCCCATCTTTCACTCTGCTTTGAACCTTACCGGAAAAGCATCTGCATATAATCCCTGAGGCACCGCCTCCAGACATTCCATTCATGCTCGCCGGAATAAATCCTGGTCACATGCACGGGACACTCCTCCGGGGAAAGCCCTTTCTCCTTAAACATCTCATTGTCCTTCGCGAAAGCCGGGAGCACCAGCTGGTCATTATCGCCGGTAGCCCGGAAGAAGACCCTGAACTCGGAGAGAAATTTCTCCCTGTCGTCAAGGATCGCAAGATGGGACGTGTCCCCTCCGCGAAGTGAGCCTGTAAACCCGCTGAAGACGCCCGCATAGGCGAAGGTCTCCGGATGGCTGAGGGTGGTCTGCGCGGTCTGGAAGGACCCCATGGAGAGCCCGGCCATCGCGCGGTTCCACTTGTCGGTTTTTACGCGGTAGCGGGATTCGATGAAGGGAATGCAGTCGTTAAGGAGAAGTTTTCCGAGGTTCTCCCTCCCGAACCTGCGGAAGCCGTCCACGTCTCCCTGGGTCATTCCGTTGTTCATCACAATGATGCAGGGCTCCATCTTTCCATCCGCGATCAGGTTGTCCGCGATGAAATTGGCCTTGCCCTGATGCACCCAGCACTGCTCGTTCTCGCCGTGGCCGTGCTGGAGGTAGAGCACCGGATAAGTTTTGTCATCATTCTTCATGTAGCCCGCAGGCGTATAGACAAGGCAGCTCTTCACAAGGCCGAGCGCCTTCGAGAAGTAGTAATCCTGCGTCACCGTCCCGTGAGGCACATCGTCCCGCCAGGCAAAGAAACCGCCGTCGGGATCCGGGATCTCCGCGTAGTTGATCGGCCTGGACGCGCCGAAGCCGATGGGCGCGAGCGGGTTGATGATCTCCGCGCCGTCCACGTAGAAAGCGATCCAGTTGTAGCCGGTGCGGTCCGTTTCCAGCTCCAGCGTCCAGAGCCCGCTCTCCTGCTTCTCCATTTCATACATCTCGTGGAAAAACTCCACCTTCACCTCGCGGGCATCCGCCGCCATGAAGTTGAAGCGTATCCTGCCCGGCGCGGGGAAAACGACCCCCGGAGGGACGAGCTGGTCCTTTGCCACCATGTGGGCGCCGGTGCCGGCTTCCTGTCCCAGGGGAAGCTGGGGATCGAAGCTCACCGAAGTCTCCGTGACGGCTGCGTTAACGGATGAACGGGGATAGAAATCAATATCTGCCATGGGTATACCTCCTTCTTATCTCAGCTGGAAATTCCAGATGTCCCCTGTCGGAACATAGTGAACCGGCACCTTGTGCCCGAGGATCTCGTCGATCCAGTCGACGGCGAAGCGGCTGCCGAGCTCCTCGAAATTGAAATGGCCGATGTTGAAGCACGCGACATCCCGTCCGAGCGCCGCTGCGTCGCGGATATAGGAGAGGACGTTCCACTCGATGACCTCACCGGGGATAATCGCCTGCAGGCCGTCCTTCTCCATGGCCTCGATGATCATCGTCGAGTAATCGCTGTAGAAGCCGTTCTCCTCCTTCACCGTGCCGAACCCGCCCGGATAAAGATGCCCTACAATGGCGATCTTCTTGATCCTTGCATCCGGCCTGCCGATGAACCGGGTCCCGTTCATCCCGATGGTCTCCATGAGATGGCGGTTTACGGACTCCACGGTGCTCTCCGGGATCTCGTAGACGTGGCAGCTGCCGTCCAGCACGCCGTTCCCTGTGCGGTAATAGGTCCAGCCCAGGTACTTCTCCACCCCGCGGAAGATGCTGTCCGGACGGTGCGCGTGGGCGTGATCGTGGTCCCTGTAGATCACTATCCCGTTATCCTCGAGCAGCGCCCTCTTCTCGTCGTAGATTCTGCAGTCAAAACTTCCGCGCCACTCCGGGAAATCCGGGGTCATGAAATAGCTGACCTCGTGGGTGTAGATCATGTTGCAGCCAAGTTCGGCTGCCCTGCGGATGACCTCGACCGTGGGAACCAGCGCGGATACGATTCCGGTGCACTCCGCGCCGGGATCACCGGACTTGAAGCCGTCGCAGCCGTGGTAGTCCGGAAGGTAGGGATGGTAGGATTCAATCAGCTGTGCGATTTCGCGAATGGTCATGACAGTACCTCCGTAATTCACTCCGATATCCACGCCGCCGAGAGGGGATGGATTACAAGCTTGCCCGCATCCGCAAACGCGCCGGCGCCGACGGAGAGCACGGTTTTCCTGAAGCGGGAAAGTCCGGGATCTCTGCGGAAATCTCTGGCGGTGACCGTGATTTCCTTCTCCGACGGATTGACGGCTACCAGCACGGCGCCCTCCGAAGTTCCGGTCCCCGGAACGCGTTTTTCCGGAGAGCTGGGCGTGCGGACGAACACCAGCGGGCACCTGTGCTCCTCCGCATAAACAAAATCAATTCCTGCCGTGTTCTCCATTGCCGCCAGCGTTCTTCGGACCGAGAGGATTCGCTTTAAAGTCGAGAACACGGATTGCGGATCAGCCGCCTGCGCGGCCGCGTCCGGGCGCGCGGGATCGGGATCCAAAGGGAAGTACAGCATGTCCTGCGGGGCAGAGGAGAAACCGCAGTCCACGGAGCTGTCCCACTGCATGGGCGTCCTGGAACCGGCACGGCCGAATGCGCCCTCCCTCGAGGTCAGGTTTTCGATATATCTCATTCCGATCTCGTCGCCATAATAAAGAAAGGGTGCTCCGGGAAGGGCGAAGATGAAGCTGTAGGCGAGCTTCAGTTCCTCCGGGTCGAGCTTCCATGCGATTCTGGGCATATCGTGATTGCCCGTCACCATGCACATAAGCCCGCCCTCGGGAATCTTTGCCGCCGTCTCCTCATAGAAGTCCACGAAGGCCTTCGCATCCCCCTTGCCGCCTCTGGAGAAAAAAGGCGTCTCCGCGCGGAAAAGCGCCTGATAGCAGGGAAGAAAATGCAGGAAGAAATCCATGTCAAACCCGGCGTTCAGGGACTGCGCCGGTCTCCCCCACTCCGAGACCAGGGCGGTCCCGGGCACCTGCTCGTCCAGGTACGCGCGCATCGCCCTCCAGAGCCGGATATTAGCCGTGCGGTTCACGTCATCCTTCTTTACGAGCGAGGATGCCATATCGACACGGAAGCCGTCGCAGCCCATCTTCCTCCAGAAGACACAGACATCCAGGATGGCTTTTCTGGTCTTCATGGGCTCCGGATCCTCCGGCCGCATCATCCACTCCGGATCGGTCACATCCGCGAAGCCGTAATTCAGCGCCGGCTGCGTGGAGAAGCAGTTGGTTGCCACGGTTCCGGGGCGGTCCGAGATCCCCCGGAGAGCACCGGCGATGCCGTACTCAAAACCGACGGGGAGCGGCTTGTCCTGGGAATCATTCCAGACATAGCGTCCCCAGTACTCATTCGGCTCCGCCTCGCAGGACTTTAAGAACCAGGGATGCGTCACCGACGTGTGGCCGGGCACCAGGTCAAGAAGCACATGCATCCCGCGCCTGTGGGCCTCGTCGAAGAGTTTTCTCGCGTCCTCATTGGAGCCGTAGCGCGGGGCGATCCGGTAATAGTCCTCCACGTCGTATCCCGCATCCTTAAAGGGCGACAGGAAGCAGGGGTTAAGCCAGAGCGCGTTGCAGCCAAGCTCTCTTATATAGTCCAGCTTCTCGATAATTCCCGGCAGGTCTCCGATGCCGTCCGCGTCCGAGTCCTTGAAGCTCGGCGGAAAAACCTCATAAAATACGGCGGTTTTAAGCCATTCAATCATGTTGTCCGTCCTCTTCCCCGATTCTGCAGTTCCGCCCTTGTTCCAGGCGAAGTGATGCCGGCTTCAGCACCTCTTCGTTCAGGCAAAAGTCTCAACAAAGGGATCTGCCTTCGTATACGGGCGCCATGCCCCCTCCTGTCCGGCATCCTTCCCTGCGCTGCCGTTCGGGTCGCCGCACTTCATAAAGCTGGTCCACGCTGTCACCATCCGCTCCGAGAGGGCGTAATCCGCCTCTCCCATCGGCCTCCAGCAGCGCCCGAGCGAGCCGAAGGTGTACCAGAGCTCCGTGGAGTGGAACGGCCCGTCGTCATTGCCCGGCAGGTCATGGGTGAATTCATACACGTACACCGGAGGATAGCCCAGCCGCTCCAGCCGCTCCGCGTAGTCGACAGCTGCGAGATAGAGACCGCCCTTACGGTAATCGTCTCCCTTATTGACGAAAATATCCCTGCCGGTCGACCCGATCATGTAAGGGATCTCCGCCAGCGTCCGGTTCTCCGTCATTTCCTCCAGGCTTCCCGTGAACATATAACCGTCTACATTGTGGATAAAGATGAGGCCCATGTGCTCCGCCATCATTTCTTCCGCAGTCCGGTGAAGCTTCCACGCCGGCACCTTCTTGAGCGCGTCAAAACTGCTGACACCGCAGCGCTTCATCACTTCTTCGGAAACTGCCGCTGCCTCCTCGCGGCTCAGTCCGCGGCCGAGCATTCCGGAAACACCGCCGCCGCTCTGCAGAACCGCTCCCTTGATAAGTCCGCGGGTCAGAGGGGTGATCACCATCGCCTGGGTACTCATCGCGCCGGCGGACTGGCCGAACACCGTGACATTGTCCGGATCCCCGCCGAAGGCCGCGATATTCTCATGAATCCATTTCAGGGCCTGCACCTGGTCCAGATGGCCCTGATTCCCGGAGTGCCCGATCCTCGCCTCCTGTTCCGCGGAATAGAAGAAGCCGAAGACATTGACTCTGTAGGCGACGGATACCAGGATTACCCCTTTTGCCGCGTAGGCAGCACCGTCAAATTCCATCTCGGAGCACCAGCCGTGCTCCAGCCCGCCTCCGTGGATCCACATGGCCACCGGAAGCTTCTCCTCTCCCGATGCGGCGGGAGTCCAGATATTGAGATAGAGGCAATCCTCCGATGCCGGGACAGAATACTCCGGATTGCTGTAAAACTCCCTGGTGTAGAGCCTCACTCCATTGCTGTCCGGCTCCTCATGGAAGCGCTGCGGAGCCATCTTCGGCCACTGTGTGGCATAGTACTCCCCTCCGATGTAGGGCTCCGGATCTACAGGGGGTTCGAAGCGCAGCTCCCCGACCGGGGGTTTTGCATAAGGCACGCCTTTGAATAACGTATATCCGTCCATCGGAACACCGTGGACGACACCTTCCTTTGTCTTTACATGATCAACTGCCATGGCCTGTTCCTTTCATTTACATCCTATTCCGGGGCGTCGGAACCAGCGGACGGGCAGGGCATTACCTGTCCCACATGCTCTTAAAGCTTCTCACGGTGCAGTCCACCCCGGTATCCGGCTCCACGTAGACAACCCTGAGCGGTGCCTCCCACGGACTTCCGGGAGCAAGTGATTTCACCGCGGTGTTGAAGAGCCCGTCGCCGGTGTAGATCTCCAGCGAGGTCCGGTCGGCGATCACCTTCAGCTCGAACTTCCCTTCCGGCATGGATACCTCGTAGGCTCCGCTCGGAAGAATAAGCCTTCCCAGATGCGCGTCGTAGACAATCAGCACGTTCTTCACACTGATTGCATGAACCTGGTCCGGGCGGCAGGTCAGGGTGAGGTTCAGCTCAAAAGCCTCACCGAAGGCATCCCTGGGAATCCGGGAGAACTCCTCCAGTCCTCTGTTCACAAAAGCAAATCTCTTCTCTTCCATGGTTTCCAGCTCCTTCACAGGAAGCACCGACAGGCGCATGCCCTTCGGCGTGCTCACAAGCTTAAGCTCGTTGGGCACCGTCATGCTGCTGACAAAGGATTCCCCCTGCGGGTGAACCATCAGCCAGCCGAACTGTACCACCCTGCCCTCCGGCAGGTTGGTAAAGGTCTGGGAGGCGTATCCGCCCGCGGTTCTCGCATGATTGGGAAAATCGCTGTAAAGCTGGTGCGAGGGGCCGTCCACCACGCCCGCCTCCGGACAGAAGCGGCGGTTTCTCATTGTGCCGACCTGATAATTATCGGAGCAGAACCAGAGCACCAGTTTTCTCTTCTCCGGATCCCCGTCCAGATTAAGGTAAAACATGTCCGGGCACTCCGCACTGTTGTAGCCGCGCACGGTCTCGCCCTCCTCCCAGTGGAGAAGGTCCTTCGAGAAAAACAGCGTGTATCTGTCTCCGTCCCTGTAGAACATGAGCATCCACTCCCGGTCATCCGGGTTCCAGAGCACCTTGGGATCCCGGTTCAGCCAGGACTGATGGGGAAAGAGCGGATTTCCCGAGTATTTGACAAAACTGTTCCCGCCGTCCAGGCTGTACGCGCAGCAGATGGTGAAGGGAACTCCCTGAGCCCAGCGCGTCTTGCAGCCCGCCGCGGTATAGAAAAGAAAGATCGGATCGTCGTCACCGCACTTCAGCCCGGAGGTGTTCTCCGTATCCACCACGCCTCCTCCGGAGTACATGCGCCCCATCTCATCAGGGAGCAGAGCGTAGGGCTTCTCCTCCCAGTGCATGAGGTCCGTGCTCACTGCGTGCATCCAGTGGGTGTTTCCCATGGAAAGGCCGTAGGGGTTCAGCTGTCCGAAGAAATGATATGTTCCTCTGTAGTATGTGAGGCCGTTGGGATCGTTCATAAATCCTCTTGCCGGAGTGAAATGGATAAGAGGGCGTCCCGGCTCCCGGTACAGTTTTGCCCCTTCCGCCGTCTCGTCGGAGAGCTTCACCATCTCCAGGAGCGACTCATCGCCATTCTCCAGGGTGACCGTGATCTCCTTCCCTCTGTAGGCGTCCAGATACACCGCGCCCCAGAAGGCAGGTTCACCGCTCATCTGGATCTCGTACTCCTCCGTCTTCCGTCCTTCCGAATAAATGCTGAGATACTGTATTTTCTCGGGTGCTACAAACCAGCCGCCCACGCCGGTGAGCGGCAGCAGCAGGTATCTTCTGTCTGCCGTAACTGTTCTGCTTGTCATTCTGCTGCCTCCTGTGCTGGCAAAAGAAGGGACAGTGCCAGCGCAGCCGCCGGACGCTGTCCCCTAAATACGTTGCATGATAATTAAGCGGTTCTCTTGTGATCAGCCTTTAACGCCGCCGATGACGATACCCTTGACGAAGGACTTCTGGATGAACGGATAGACAATCAGAACAGGAATGATCGCGATGACCGCAACGGCCATGCGGATGCCTCCGCTGGGGATCGCACCCAGCTCGATGTTAACGCCCTGCAGCTGTGCCGAGGACTTCAGGAACTGGATGTTGTTGAGCATGTTGGTCAGAATGTTCTGAATGTTGTAGTAATCGGTTCTGCGGACCAGGTAATACAGACCGTTGATCCAGTCATTCCAGTAAGCCAGGCCGCTCATCAGCGCGACCGTGCCGATAATCGGTGTGGAGAGCGGAAGCGCGATATTGGTCAGGATCTGCATCTCCGACGCACCGTCAACCTTGGCCGCTTCCAGGATCGCATCCGGGATGTTGGACTTGAAGAAGTTCCTCATCAGGATGACGTTGAAAGCGCTCATCATCAGTGAAGGCACCAGCAGCGCGAAGATGGTATCGCGGATGTGGTAGACCTGGGAATACATGATGTAGGTCGGAACCAGACCGCCGTTAAACAGCATCGTGAAGAACACGAAGAAGGCGATGGCATTCCTGCCCTTGATCGGGCGGGACAGCGGATAAGCCAGGAAAATAGTGAACGCCACATTGATCAGCGTACCGATCGCGGTGATGCAGATCGTAATGATGTAGGCGCGGATAATGGTCTGGCTCGCCTTGAAAATGTAGCGGTACGCCTCGAGGCTGAAAGCGCGCGGGAAGAAGGAATAGCCGCGGAGCATCAGCTCCTGCTCGTCGGTGATGGATGCCATCGCAAGCAGGATGATCGGCGTGACACTTAAAAGGGTCATGATAATCAGGACCACATGCGGAATGATTTTTGACGCCTTGCTTGATGTGATCATATTGTGCTTATCCTCCTTTCCTTAGAATAATGCGCTGTCCGAGTCGAGCTTGCGGACGATGGTGTTGGTGATCAGCACCAGGATGAAGCCCATGATCGACTGCAGGAAGCCTGCCGCGGAGGAGCGGCCTACATCGTTCAGCTCAAGCAGTCCGCGATAGACGTAAGTATCAATGGTGTTGGTCGCGGAGAAAAGCATTCCGTTGTTCATGGGGACCTGGTAGAACAGTCCGAAGTCGGAGTAGAACATGCGGCCGACGTTCATGATGACCAGGGTGATGATCGTAGGCCGCAGGCAGGGAAGCGTGATATGCCTGATCTGCTGCCAGACCGACGCGCCGTCCAGGACCGCTGCCTCGTAATAGGAACTGTCTATGCCGATCAGGGTCGCGTAATAGAGAATCGACGTGTAGCCGATGGTCTTCCACATATGAATGTACGTCAGGATGAAAGGCCAGTATTTCGCGTTGGAATACCAGCTGATCGCATCCTTGCCGAAGATTTTCAGTATCGAGTTGTTGATAAAGCCGTTGTCCGTGCTCAGATAGGCGAATGCCAGATACGCGACGACCGCCATGGAGAGCAGGAACGGGAGCAGGAGGCTTGTCTGATAGATCTTGAACAGTTTGCCTGTGGTCTGCTCCAGCAGGATTGCGACCGTGATGCCCATGACCACGCCGAGCACGATGAATACCAGGTTGTAGAGAATGGTATTGCGGAACACGACGAAGGCATCCTTGGTCTTGAACAGATAGGTGAAGTTGGAGAAGCCCACCCACGGGCTCTTCCACACGCCGACGGTGTAGTTGATCTTCTTGAAGGCGAAGGTCAGACCGAACATCGGCAGATAGTTGTTCAGAATAAGATAAGCCAGGCCCGGGATCATCATCACATAGAGCATCCAGTTCCTTGCAAAATAACTCTTGCTGTGGATGTCCTTGGGCGCATTCTCAGTATTGTTTGCCATTGGGTCTCCCCTCATAGATTCTGCGGGCCTCCGAAGGGCCTCATATCAGTTCGCCCTGATTCCAGGGCTTTTCAGGAATTCATATGGGCAGACAAGATAACTCTCATCTGCCCATATGCTACTTAGTGTCTGTTCGGATTACACGACCTGATCCGGTTTCAGAACTGGCGTTCCTGAGTTGGTCAGGATACCTTGAGTAGTCAGCAATTACTTGCCAAGGAACGCATCCAGCTGCTCCTGCTTCGCCGCGACGATCTTGTCGATGCCTGCGGTCTGAAGGTCAGCCTTGAACTGCTCGTAAGCGCCGGCCATGTCATCAACCGCGCCGCCCTCAAGAGCGTTGAAGTACTGGTTGACAACGTTGGTGCATGCGGTGACCTCATCAGCAACACCGGTCAGGTCGAACATGCAGCCGAAAGCCTTGGACTGATTCGCAGTCTTGTTGGCATTGAGCATCTGCTCATAGTAATCTGCAGGATAGTTGAAAGGAGTGGAGATGGAGCTGTTCAGTGCGGTCCAGGAGTAACCCATGCACCAGCCGGTGGTTGCAACATCCTTGCCGTCAAGATAAGCGAAGGTGCCGTCCTCGAGAACCTGATAATCCTGGCCCTCGATACCGTTGATGAGAAGGTTGACCACGTCACTGTTAGTAGCCATCAGCCACAGCCAGGTCGCCGCCTTGTCGGGGTTCTTGCAGGCAGGGTTGATGTGATAGAACGCGCCGGGGGTGATGGCAACAGCAGAATCATAGATCTGCAGGGAAGCCATGTCGCAGCCGTAGTTCTGGGAAGCCCAGATACCGTTCATCTCAGCGGAGAAGTGGCTCGCGAAGCAGCCGAAGCACTTGCCCGAAGGGATGTAATCGGAGGGAGCGTCGGTGGTGTTCAGGATATCGGGAATGTAGCAGCCCATCTCCTTCCACTTCGTGAAGTAGTCCACCAGCTCTGCGAAATAATCGCTGCTGTAGTAGTCGATAACGGTCTCGGACTGGCCATACTCCGGAAGAACGCCGAGGCGGTTGCTCAGAGCATCAACACGGCAGTCACCGATGTTGGGAGCGCCGTTCATGGGGCCGATGAGAGGGGTGTCGGGATAATCCGCACGGATCTTCTCGAAAAGCTCGGTAAGAAGCTCGAGGCTGATCTTATCGCCGTTCTTGTAGCCGTACTGGGCGGCGATGTCCGCACGAAGGTTGTACACAGGGGTGGAAGCCTGGTCAAGGAGACGTCCGAGACCCATGAGCTTGCCGTTGATATAGCCGGCGTTGACGACGTTCTCACCAAGAGCGCTCTTGAGATCATCAAGGTAAGGAGCGACGTACTCGTCCAGCTCGAGAGCCTGGCCAGCGTTGACGACGGTGTTGAAGGTAAGTCCGCCGACGCCCGACCAGTAAACATCCAGAGTATCATCACCGCCGGAGAGCAGCAGGTTAAGCTGGGTTCCGGAGTTGCCGATCTCGATCGGGATCAGTTCGACGCGGAAGCCGTACTCCTTGGTGATCTCGGTCAGCGCTGCCTCGATGCTCGGGGTCTCGCTGGGGATGGAGCCGCAGATGATGTCCATGGATACCTTGGGCAGATCTGCAGTGTCTGCTGCAGCCTCAGGGGCTGCCTCTCCTGCTTCCTCAACCGCTGCCGCGGGCTCGGATGCTGCAGGAGCTGCCGCGGGAGCGCTTGCGCAGCCCGCGAGCAGGCCGACTGCCATCAGAGATGACAGTACGAGTGCCATAACTTTCTTCTTCATAATGCCTCCTAACAAATTTGGTCGTGTTTCCGGACACCGGTCTGAGTTTTCATAACCTTTCCGATATGAGTTTCCTCAGATCTTATCCTGTATCTGTGAACGCCCGCTTCCGGGCGCTTTCACCATGTTAAGCCCGCTTCGGCCTCCAAATCCGGCTGCTCCGGATCGCCTTTTGTCGTCCCTCCGTCGGCAAACCTGACCGGAAGGATGACGCTGCGCTCATACGGCCTGTTCTCGATCCTCCGGATCAGGTTGTCCACGCAGGCCAGGGCCATATCCTTCACCGGCTGTACGATAGTGGATACATAATATCCCCCGACATTCATTACCCTCATCCCGTCATAGCCGATGACCTGGACATCTTCCGGGACGTTCAGCCCAAGCCTCTCCAGCTGGCGCCGGATAACCATCGCATGCACATCTGAGCTGGCGAAGATGCCGTCGTAGTCGCATCTCCCATCCCTTGTGCTCTGGGAGATAAACTGCTCGATCTGCCGAATCCTGATATTATCCAGGGTGGTCTCCTCGGAGAAATGGATCTCCGTGCTGCGGATCCCCGCCTGCCTGCAGGTATTGAGAAAGGCATGTCCCCTTTTCAGGGTCTCTCCCTCGAGGAGGGAGCCGTTGTGGATATAAATGACACTGCGGCAGCCCGTATCAATGAACTTCCTGGCTGCCAGCTCCCCTCCCATCGCATTGTCGCCTGCCACGCAGCAGCTCTCTCCTGCGTAATGGCGGTCGAGGGAAACGAGAGGGAAGTCCGCGTTTTCATACTCCGTGCTGTTGCTGTAGGTAACGGCGATGAGCCCATCCACCTTGTTGCGCCTGACCATGTTGATGTAGGACAGCTCCCGCCCGGTATTGCAGTGGGAATTGCAGACGAACAGACGATATCCGATGGCGGCGAGAACCTGTTCGACGTAGTTGACCAGCAGGGCGAAAAAGGGATTGATCAGATCAGGAACAATAATAGCAATAGTGTAGGTCTGCGAAGCACGAAGTCCCTGTGCGTAGGTGTTGACCTGGTAATTGAGGAGCTCGATAGCCTCCTCCACTCTTCTGCGGTTCTCCGGCCTGACATAGACATTGCGGAGTACCTTGGATACTGTTCCGACCGAGACCCCGGCCTTCTCCGCTACATCTTTGATGGTCGACATGATTACGCACCCGTAAATGAATCGTTTCAATTTACACACAGGAATCGTATACCTTTGACGGGAAAACTGTCAATAATGCCCTCGTAATTTGTACGATATAAGATGTTAATTTCGTGGGATTTAACAATTTGTGACAATGAAATTTAGATCATTTCCACGAAAACCTGTGCAGATCGCACAAATAATTGAAACGTTATATTATTATCAAATTGCCGACACTTGCAAAAGAAATGAACATATAAGCTGTAACTGCCCTGTTCTTCATTCCGCCCCGGTCCTCCGGGCAGAAACCCCTTCGCTATAAAACCCCTTCCGTCCGAAAGGGGTTTTTTATCTGCTGCTTTCCTGTACCTTCAGTACAAAGGCCTTGGTATACTCCCCGAAGGGCTGCTTAAGCTCCAGGGTCCACCCGTGCATCCCGGCGATCTTCCGGGAAATCGAGAGTCCCAGACCGCTTCCCTTGTCCCCGCTGCGGCTCCCGTCGCCTTTCACAAAGGGCTCGAAGAGCCTCTCCGGGTCGCCTTCTATCGGAACTCCGCTGTCTGCCACCGCAACAATCTCCGCGCCGGCGAGCCGCCGCACCGTCACGGCGATCTTCGTCCCCTTCGGGTTGTGCCGCACCGCGTTTACGATCAGGTTGTTCAGGATCCTTCCCGACTGCGCCCTGTCGGCATCCGCCATGAAGCTCTCCTCCGGGATATCCGCATACAGCTCCATCCCTGCCTCCTCGACGTCCGTGTAGAGTGCAGCCGCCGTCTCCGCGATGAGCTCGTTAAAATCACATTTGACGGGATCAAGCCGGAAGTTCGAGCTTCCAAGACGGACATAGTCGAAGAGGAGGTTGATCAGTTCGCTCATCCTGTCCGACTTTCTCCGGATCGCGTCAATGTACTCCTCCCTTGTCTCCTCATCCTTCACCATCCCGTCCTGAAGAGCCCCGGCATACCCGGAGATGGTCATAATCGGCGTCCTCAGGTCATGGGCAAAATCCGAGAGCATAAGGTTTCTCTCGGCGTCAAAAGCCCTGCGCTCCTCGTCGCGCTGCTTCTCCAGTTCGTCTACCCGGGCAGTAACCATGGATGCGTAGAAAGCGATTCCCGCAGCAATGGGAGCGGCGAGAAGAAACAGCGAAAGAAGTATAAGAACCACCGCCCCGGATCTGGCGAACAGTCCGGCGGAGATGATCTGCCCATTGCCGCTGATTACGCTGAAGAGTATGAACATAATATCGAAAAAGCCGAGTTCCGCGGGCTTTTCCATCTGTGCCGCTGTCAAAGCGAGCGGTATCAAGATGCCTCGGACGGCAAGCAGGATAAGGAATTCTGCCGCCAGAACCGCGGCAAGCATGGCGATAAGGCGCCTGATCAGAAAGGATTTCAGTGTGTCCATAAATATCCCCTTAAGGTATTCCGGGGAGCGGCTTCATTTGTGCGCCGGAGCTTTCCTTCATCGCTCCAGCCGGTACCCCAGGCCGCGGATGGTCTTAATGTACGCGGACGGGTCGTCGTCAAGTTTTGCCCGGAGCTTGCTGATGCATACCATGATGTTATTGTCCGCGACGATGTAGTCCTCTCCCCATCCGCTCTCATAGATCTGCTGCTTGGTAAAAACTTTTCCGGGATGCTCCATGAACAGGGTCATGATCCTGTACTCGACCGGGGTAAGGTCAATGCGCTCCCCTCCCTTGATGAGACAGCAGGCATCCGTGTCAAGTTCGAGATCCCTGTGCTTAAGCCTCCGGCCGCCTGACTCCGGTGCGCTCTTGTTCAGCTCGTGGAACCTGCGCAGATTGGACCGGACTCTCGCGACAGCCTCCAGCGGATTGAAGGGCTTTACCATGTAATCGTCGGCGCCGAGATCCAGCCCAAGAATCTTCTCCGGATCCGTGTCCTTCGCGGAGATGATGATCACGGGGATCCCGCTCGTCTCCCTGAGCTTCTTCAGCACGTGATAGCCGTCGGTTCCCGGCATCATGATATCCAGAAGACAGAGCTGGAAGGCTCCCGTCTCAAGTTTTGCCAGGGCCTCGTCCCCGTCCGCGGCTTCCTCCACGCGGTAGCCCTCATTTTCCAGATAAAGCCTTAACAGAGTGCGGATTTCCTTCTCGTCGTCCGCTATCAGGATACTGTCCATAGATAGATCTCCTTCAGCAGTTCAGGCCGCGGGGATCGCCCGCGGCCTCTGCCGGATGTTTCCGTTTCTTAATTGACGTGAATTTACTGCGTGCTTTCCGCGATGCGGTTTCCGTCACCGTAGCGCAGTTTCTCATAAAGCGCCGCGAAGGTCATGTTGCGGTAAGGGTTGACGTAGAACACCCCGAGCAGACCCGCCGTAAGGAGGGAGAGAATATCCCAGCCGAGGAAGGAGAGATCAAGCACGAAGGTCTTCCACTTGCTGCCCGTCATCATCTCCTTACTCTGCGCAAACACCTCATCGGTCGTAAGTTCCGGATTCTCGGCGAGAAGATAAGGGATCATGCGGTACTCATAGATCTTGATGATTCCCGGGATGATAAACAGCAGCATCCAGAGGAATGTCCTGAGCTCCCTGAGGAACAGGGTCTTCACGACGTTGCGGTAGCCGTGGTCATATCCGTAGGCGATCTCCTTCACCTCCGCCTTGCCGTTCAGGTTCCGGATGAAGAATCTCATGCAGCCGGCCTGCAGCGGGTTGATCACGAAGGCGTAGATCAGGATGATCACAGCGAGTGCCGCAATAATGACGCAGAGAATAACTGCTGCCGCCACCGCGGTTCCGACCACAGGGGCGATCGTGTCTTCCACCTTGCCCGTGTCTATTCCTCCGATGGATATTTCCAGGTCAGAGGTGAGGCTCTCCGCCGATGTCTCCATCTCCGTTCCGGTTACCGCGGTCTCCGTTCCCGCTGCTGCCGCTCCGCTTCCTGCGGCGCGTCCTCCGCCGCCGGCGGATCCGCCGAACACCAGCATGAGGATAAGGCTTACCAGTACCAGCTTCCAGTAGTTTACGCTAAGGCACTGTTTTGCTTTTGCTTTCAGTTCTTTTCTTGTCCAGGTCATGATATCCTCCGTTCTTTCCGGCCCTTCCGCCGGTTTTCTTTCGATCCGGCGCCTTAATTCCGCACCGGCTGTTTTCGTTTCGATGAACAAAGGATATCATCCGAACCTTTCCGCCAAACCGGAGAAACCTTAACTTAACCTTACTCTTTCCCCTGTTTTCCCTAAACCCGTGAAAGAGGCTTCCTGTCCGTCCGGATCGTCGCGGCATAGGCGCTGTTGGCGAGTCCCAGTGCCGCTGAAAGCATGAACAATGTCTCGATACCCACGGTCTGCCATATCCATCCGCCGAAGAGCGCGATCAGGATGGTGATCATATGGTTCACCGAGACTCCGGTGGAGATCGTCGCCCTCATCTCGTCAGGGTTGTCCGAGATGTCCTGGACATAGACGTTCGATGCCATGGACGCCAGAGAGATAATGGAATCCAGCACATAGTTCACGCAGCAGATAAGGAAGGCGACATTCATCGGGAAGAGGTGGTGGGCAAAACCGTAGAAAAAGCACACGATCACAAGGATGAGCGTATCGGAGATCATCACGATCTTGTAGCCGAAGCGGTCGATGATCCTCCCGACGAGCGGTGCGAAGATGTAGGAACAGACCGCGGAAACCGCGAAGAGGATGCTGATCACCATCGCGCTCGCCCCGTAGAAAAGGATGAGCACATACGGCCCGAAGGTAAAGAATACCTGCTTCCTCGCTCCGTAGAAGACCTCCAGCATGTAATATTTATAAAACTTCTTCCGGAAATAAAAGCGCCTCTTCGTCTCATCGGTTCTGCTCTCGCCGCTGATCCTCATGGAGAGCAGCGCCGAGACGGCGAGGATCAGAGCGGAAATAACGAAGAAAGTGCGGTAAGGCGCGCGGAAGCCTGCCCCGCCCGGCGCGGAGGCCGCCCTCCTTAAGAGGGCAAAGGTTCCGATCACGACAAGGTATCCTGCCAGGGTTCCGACCTGGTTCACCGCGTTCTGGTGGCCGAGCGCAGTGCCGCCCTTGCCTTCCTTCGCGTAATTCAGGGTAAGTGTGTTCTTCATTCCCAGCTGGATGTGCTCTCCAAGGGAGTGCACGAAGATCGCCGCCGTGACCAGAATCTTGGTCGAGGGGACCACTGCGAGCATTCCCATGCCGGCGAGCATGATCACCGCGCCGATCTTGTACATCTTCTCCGCGGAGAAGGTGTAGAACACCGCCAGGATGAATACCAGGAGCAGTCCGGGGAGCTCCCGGAAGAACTCCGCGACGCCCCGGTCGAACTCCCGCATCTCGACGAATTCCGCAAGATAGTTGTCTATTAGTCCCTTGTAGATGCCGTAGCTTAATCCCGTGATAATGATCGTAAGGAAGAAGACCTTGTAGCTCGAGTTCTCCCGGAAAAGTTCCTGCAACCGTCTGCGCATGCTGTCATCCTCTCCAGAATCTTACCGCGCGGTCCACCCAGCCCTCTGCTGCGGTGCCCGAGCCGGGACCCACGCCGTGGTCCACGCCCGGGATGAGCTCGAACTGATGGTCAATTCCTGCCGCATTCAGGGCCCTGTCCATCATGCGGGAATTCTCCGCAGGGACACAGGTGTCCGCATCTCCGCACCAGAGATAGGTGCGGGGATAGTTTTCCGTTACATGATGCTCGATTCCTGCGAAGTGCTCGCTGTCCGTCCCGGAATCCGGCCCGATGAGATTGTCTCTCGTGCCCATATGTGTGAGCGCGGGATCCATGGTGATCACCGGATAGCACAGGACTATCGCCCCGGGCTTCGGAAGGCCGTACTTCATATATCCCATGTTCTCCGTGCCGAAGGACGCTGCAAGATGGCCCCCGGCGGAAGCGCCCCAGACCGAGTAATTCTCCGTATCCAGGCAAAACTCCTCCGCCCGGTCGAATACTTCCTTCACCGCCCGGGCCAGGTCGTCCTGCGGCGCGGGATACGCCGCCTTCGGAGCCACACGGTAGTATGCGATGACCGCGGAGATCCCGAGTTCGTTCAGTCTGCGGGCAAAAGGCACGCCCTCAATAAAACTGCAGACCATGCCGTAGCCGCCGCCCGGCACGATCACCGCGACAGGGTGCTTCTTTCCGTCCCGGAGCACAAAACGGTCGTCCAGCTCATACACATTGGTTTCCGGATTCGTGATCCTCCGGATATCCGCGAGCGCCTGCTCTGGTACCACATCCGGATTGTCGGAGCCTGGTGCCTTAATGAAGTACTCCCCGGAGACGGTTTCCGTCCTTCCGAGGAATTCCCGGACGAGCGTCACCGCCTGCTCGTCCCGCTGCGCGGCGGCCATCGCGGGAGTCATTGCGAAGGCCCCCTGCTGCCCGGCGTCTTCCGTTTTCCCGTCCTGCGCCGCGGAGGCTTCGTCCCCCGGAGAGCTGGCCGCCTCCGGAATAAAGTCGAAGCCGTGGACACCGCCGCCCAGCACCACAAGTTCGCAGGAGGGCTCTCTACCCTCCCTCGCCGCCTGCTCCTCATAAGCTGCTAGCGCCTGCCTGGAGTATCGGACATTCACCAGCGGATCGTCACTTCCGTGGACGATGAGCACTTCCCCCGGATAACCGCAGATCTCTGCGAAAGGATCCATCTCCACCACATCCGCTGCATAGCGGCGGCCGAGCATCATCGGCCCGCAGGAGAACGTCTCCGGAATATTCCGGGGATCAAATCTCGCCTCGATCATCGCGCCGGAACGGGCGTCGTCCGGGATGCAGAGCGCGGGAAAAAACATCACGAGCTTCGCTGTCCTGCCGGGGCACTGCGCCGCCGTAAGGGCACTGACAAAGCCTCCCTGGGAGAACCCCCAGAGGACAGCCTTTCCGTCCGCTGCCGCCTCATCCGTGCGGATGACGTAATCCATCACCGCCTTCAGGTCTTCCCTCTCCGTGAGGACGGACATCTCTGTGGTTGCGCCGTCGCTCTGGCTTCCCGGCCCGCCGCCGCAGAAATCAAAGGTATAGGCGTGATATCCCGCCAGAGCCGCGGACTCCGCGTAATGCACAAGGCCGCTCCTGTCCCCCATAAATCCGTGGCTCAGGATAACCGCGCTTCGTGCCGGCCTGTCCTCCCTTGCAAAACGCGTGCCGCGGATCATCAGGCCGTCTCTTTGTACCGTAAATTCACTCTTCGTAATCATTTCTTCTTTATCCTGTTCAAAGTGTCCCTTCCGGGAGTTTTCTCAGTGTCTCCAGACGGAATGCCGCAGGCCAGGCCACAAGCCACTGGGAAGGCGAGTCCATCCACTTCCCGAATGCCGTCGAAACCGCCTCGTCCTGGGCTCCCCTCGGCCTCGGCGCCTTCCCGTCCAGAACATAGGTTCCGTCGGAAATATACTGCTGCCCATGGAACCAGACCGCTTCCGCGCGCTCTTTCCATAAAGCGTACCCGGTCTTCTCCCACAGCCGGAACAGGTCCGGAACATAGAACAGCGCATAGGGATCCATTCCTCCGTGGATCGAAACCGCCGTTCCGCCGTGATAATGGAACCGCATCTGTTCCAGGAGGCTTCCTTTCCGGAACGGACGGTCGTAATGCCACTGCCAGGTGGAGAGATAATATGCCGCTCTCACGGCGAGGTCCAGATACTGCTCCTCCCCCGTAAGATCGTGCATCACCAGCGCACCCTTAAGCAGCGGTATGCAGGACTCCTTGTCAATGGTGAAGATATCCAGGGCGCCGGCGGTGGTGAAACCGTCTTCCTTAAAGCTCTGCGCGTAGTATGCGAGTGCTTTCGCTGCCGCATGGAGATCCTTCTCCTCCCCGGTTCTTGCGGCGTAGAGCGCGAGGGTCCAGGCAAGGAAGGCTCCGGCAGTCCCGTCCGTCACGCAGGGGGTCAGGTCCTTCTCCAGCCAGCTCTTTCCTATCTTTCCGTCCCCGCCCATCATCTTCTGCGCAAAGAGGGCGATGCGGTCCGCGGCGGCGGTCCATTCCGGCTTCTCCGCATCCAGCTCCGAAACTGCCTCCGCGGCATCCCAGAGAGCGGCGGCCGCCTCCGCGAGGTTGCATGCATCGACAGTTTTGCCGTAACCGTTGGTGTAAATATTGCTGTCATAGTGCGTGTGGATGATTCCGGTTTCCGCAGACGTCGCGACCCACGAATCCAGGACGGATACCGCCATCGCGTATGCCTCGCGGTCGCCGTACTTCTTCGCGTGCACGAGGAGGGAGGCAGCATAGGAGGCGTTCTGCCCGCACCAGCCGATCTCGTACTTCTGGTGCTCCCGCTTCACCCACGCGCCGTCCTTCCAGGTAAAGCCGATGGAGAATCCTTTAAATCCGTCCTCTTCCTCAGTGTAGAGCTGCTTCGCGTAGTCGATGCCGAGCTGCCAGAGTTCCTCCGGGGTGTGTTCGGGCTCCGGAACGCCGCCCGAGAGCTTCCACGCCGTATCCAGAAGCGCCCTGTAACCGGATTTTACGTGCTCCGACGGGGCAATCACGAGCACCGCGCGGAAAACCGTGCGCTCCTTCGCATCCCTGTCCTCATACTCCCGGCAAAACTCCTCCCCCACATAGACGGGCTGGGAGTTCCTCTCCGGCCACATCACCTCATGTACGGTGTGATCACCCTCGTCGTAGAGCGAACAGGCACCTTCAATATTGCTGCTGTCCAGGAACAGCCCCACCGTATAGTCCGCCGTCTCCGAATAAGTCGCACCCGGAACGGACGAGCAGCGATAGGCGATGACATGCGGCTTTCCCGTCACGGCGTCCCTGTCGCCGGCGAAATACGTAGGGACAGTTTCCTCCCTCTTCTCCTCCACCAGCGGTGACTCGTTGCGCACCTGGTTGTAGTCCTTGATCATCGCGCGGTTCCTGTCGTACTGCACCGCGGGAATCATGGTGAAATCGGCCTTTTCCGCGATAATAAACCGCATGGAAGCGCATTTTGACGGCTGATCCAGCCTGCGCTCCCAGATCACCGCGCCGGGATCGGCATCGACGGCGAAGCGGAAGCTGTCCCTCCCCTCCCCGCCGGCCTCAGCCGTGCCGACATAGATGTCATCAAGATAAAACGCTGTTCCCTGGTCCGACTGTTCCCACCAGAGTGAGTGCTGTCCTTCTCTCATTGCCTTTCCTCCCTGAACCGGATGTCATGCCTTCAGCGAATCATTAGGTACCGTTCCGCGGCCGCACAGCGTAGAGGAGGCCGGAACAGCACTGCTGCTCCGGCCTCCTTTACTTCGGATACGACTGTTTCACAGCATATCCATAGATTATCATGATTTATTCTGGCGTTCCACAAGACGTTCGCCGCAATAGATCTCCCGCAGCTTCGGCTTGTCGATCTTACCGGTCGCGTTGCGGATCACATTGGCGAAGATGAGTTTTCTCGGCCTCTTGTAGCGCGGCAGATCGACACAGAAGCGGTTCACCTCCTCCTCGGTGAGCGTCTGTCCGTCCTCCACCTGGATGATCGCCGCGGCGATCTCGCCGAGGCGGTTGTCCGGCAGGCCGATCACCGCCACATCATGGATCGCCGGATGCGCCGCCAGGAAGCTCTCGATCTGCACGGGATAGAGATTCTCGCCGCCGGAGATGATCACGTCCTTCATGCGGTCCACAAGGAAAATGAAGCCTTCGTCGTCCTGCTCCGCCATGTCTCCGGTGTGAAGCCAGCCGTCCTTCAGCACTTCCGCCGTAGCTTCCGGATTCTTGTAATACTCCACCATGACGCCGGGGCCCTTGACGCAGAGCTCGCCGACCTCGCCCTGCTTCACGATATTTCCTTCCGAATCCACGATTTTGGTCTCCCACCCCACGCCGGGGATGCCGATGGCGCCGACCTTGCGGGTGTTCTCCAGTCCGAGGTGCACGCAGCCAGGGCCCGTCGATTCGGAAAGTCCGTAGTTCGTATCATACTGATGGTCCGGGAAGTACTGCTTCCAGTGACGGATCAGGCTGGGCGGTACCGGCTGGGCGCCGATGTGCATCAGCCTCCACTGGCTTAACTTGTAATCCTCCAGCTTAAGCCTGCCGGTGTCCAGCGCGGAGAGGATATCCTGCGCCCACGGCACAAGCAGCCAGACAATGGTGCACTGCTCCGCGGAAACCGCGCGGAAGATCGCCTCCGGGGAATTGCCCTTTAAAATGACGGCGCGGCTGCCGGTGTACAGCGAGCCGAACCAGTGCATCTTCGCCCCGGTGTGATACAGCGGGGGGATGCAGAGGAAGCAGTCGGTTTTGACCGTCTTGTGATGGATCGCCTCCATCCTGGCGCTCTGGCTTAAGGCGAGGTGCTTGTGCAGGATAGCCTTAGGAAATCCTGTGGTTCCGGAGGAGAAATAGATGGCGCCGTCGTCCGTATCCTCGATGAGCACCTTAGGAGCGCTGGAGGAACAGTTGGACACCTGGCGGTAGTAGTCCTCCGCATAGGAAGGGCACTGATCGCCGACAAAGTACAGCAGCGTGCTGTTCTTGATCCTGTCCGCGATGTCCTCAATCCGGCCGATGAATTCGGGTCCGTAGAACAGGACATCGGAATCCGAGGCGTCAAGGCAGTAGCTGATCTCATCCGCCGTGAAGCGGAAGTTCAGGGGCACCGCGATGGCGCCGGCCTTCAGGATGCCGAAATAGATCGGAAGCCATTCCAGACAGTTCATGAGGAGGATGGAACATTTCTGGCCGCGGGAGATACCTCTCTCGATCAGCATGTTCGCAACACGGTTTGCCTTCTCGTCGAAGACGGACCAGGTGATCTCGCGGCGGTAGAAAGACGTGGAGGTGGGCTGGATCAGCTCATACTCCTTCCATGTAACGCGCTGCTCCTCCCTGATCTCCGGATTGATCTCGACCAGGGCGACTTCGTTGCCGTAAAGCTTGCTGTTTCTCTCCAGTAAATCTGTGATAGGCATTTGGGCTACCCTTTCCTTAAATTTTGCTATATTATTTTGTGATTATGGTATATAATCTAAAAATGCTTCGATAATTTAACCCGTTGAAGCATCATAGCGCTTATGCGTTAAATTGTCAACATGGTGATTTTGGCAAATGCCAAAATCACCAGGAAGCTTGGCCGGTGGCCAGACTCCCGGGGATTCAGGAAAGGGGCACTTACTGAAAATGGCTAAGGAAATCATGCTGGGCAATAAGGCAGTCGCCCGCGGCCTCTATGAGGCCGGCGTCTGTTTTATCTCGAGTTATCCCGGTACTCCCAGTACGGAGATCACTGAGGAAGCAGTAAAATACGACGAGATTTACTGCGAGTGGGCACCAAATGAGAAGGTCGCGATGGAGTCCGCCTTCGGCGCTTCTCTCGCCGGCAGGCGCGCCTTCTGTGCACAGAAGCATGTCGGCCTGAACGTCGCGGCGGATCCGCTCTACACCATGTCCTATACCGGAGTGAATGCGGGCTTCGTCATCGGCGTCGCGGATGACGCCGGGATGCACTCCTCCCAGAACGAGCAGGACAGCCGCCATCACGCCATTGCCGCAAAGGTCCCCATGCTGGAGCCCTCCGATTCTGCGGAGGCGCTCGCCTTCGCGAAGCAGGCCTATGAGATCTCCGAGGAATTCGACACACCGGTGCTCCTTAAGATGTGCACCCGCGTCGCGCATTCCCAGTCCCTGGTGGAGACCGGTGAGCGCACCGTTCCCGTAAAGCCCTACGAAAAGAATATCGCCAAGTACGTGATGATGCCCGGCAACGCCATCAGGCGCCACCCCTTCGTGGAGGAGCGCATGAAGAAGCTTGCGGAGTACGCCGAGACGACGCCGCTCAACCGCGTGGAAATGGGCGGAACGGAACTTGGAATCATCACCGCTTCCACCTCGTATCAATATGTCAGGGAAGTATTCGGCGACAGCGTAAGTATTCTTAAGCTCGGTATGACCAATCCTCTTCCTTCAAAACTGATCCTTGATTTCGCTTCGAAGGTAGACCGCCTCGCCGTTGTCGAGGAGCTTGACCCCGTAATCGAGAACCATGTGCGGATGCTTGGCCTCGAGGTTCACGGTAAGGACATGCTTCCCATCACGGGAGAGTTTTCCCAGAATATGGTCGCCGCAGCCTTCGGGCGTCCGGTTCCCGAATCCCGCACCCTGGACGACGCGATTCCGCCCAGGCCTCCGGTGATGTGCTCCGGATGTCCCCACCGCGGACTCTTCTACACATTGAAGAAGAACCGCTGCACCGTTCTCGGAGATATCGGCTGCTACACGCTCGGCGCGGTCGCTCCTCTCGGAGCGATGGAGATGACGCTCTGCATGGGCGCTTCCATCGGCGCGCTCCACGGGTTCAACAAGATCCTCGGTGAGGAGAGCGAACACAGGACCGTCGCGGTCATCGGCGATTCCACCTTCATGCACTCCGGAATGACCGGACTTGCCAACGTGGCCTACAACCAGTCCAACTCAACGATCATCATCCTGGACAACTCCATTACGGGCATGACCGGCCACCAGCAGAATCCCACGACCGGATACAACATAAAGGGGGATCCCGCAGGAAAGATCGATCTTGAGGCACTCTGCCGCTCCATGGGCTTCGAGCGCGTCCGCGTGGTCGATCCCTACAATCTCGCCGAGTGCGACGCGGTCCTTAAGGAAGAGCTCGCTGTCTCCGCTCCTTCCATCATTATCTCGAGACGGCCATGCGCCCTGCTCAAATATGTGAAGCACAACCCTCCGCTCAGGGTCAATACCGACAAATGCATCGGCTGCAAATCCTGCATGCAGATCGGCTGCCCTTCCATCTCCATAAAGAACGGCAAAGCTTCGGTCGACAGTACGCTCTGCGTGGGCTGCGGCGTGTGCAGCCAGCTGTGCCGCTTCAGCGCCTTTGAGAGCACGGCGGACGCACAGTGACGGAAAGGAGTACAATCCATGGAAACAAAGAACATTATGATCGTGGGTGTCGGAGGCCAGGGCTCCCTCCTTGCCAGCAAGGTGCTCGGCACGCTGCTTATGAATGAAGGTTATGACGTCAAGGTCTCCGAAGTGCACGGGATGTCCCAGCGCGGAGGAAGTGTGGTCACCTACGTGCGTTACGGCGACAGGGTCTCCTCTCCCGTCATCGACAAAGGCGAGGCGGACTACATTGTTTCCTTCGAGGAACTGGAGGCCGCCCGGTGGCTGTCCTACCTGAAGATGGACGGCCAGCTCGTCACCAACACCCAGAACATCGATCCCATGCCGGTCATCACCGGTGCTGCGTCCTATCCGGAGAACCTTGTGGAGAAGATGCGCGCGAAGGGCGCGAAGGTCGACGCGCTCGACTGCTTAAAGCTCGCCGAACAGGCGGGAAGCGCGAAAGCGGTCAACATCGTCCTGCTCGGCCGTCTTTCACATTATTTCGGTCTGCCGGAGGAGGCGTGGATGAAAGCTCTCGAGGCCAATGTCCCGCCCAGATTCCTGGAGATGAATAAAACAGCATTTAAGCTGGGAGAACAGGCTTAATTACAAACACTGCAAAGGGGAGACAACATTATGGAAAGGTATTATCAGCCTGAAATCGAATGTGCCTCGAGGGAACAGATCAAGGCAATTCAGGACGAGCGCCTGGTAAAACAGGTGCAGAACGTGTGGGATAACGTCCCATACTACCGGAAGAAGATGGAAGCAAAGGGACTCACTCCCGCGGACATCCGTTCCTCCGACGACCTGTACAAGCTTCCGTTCCTGTCCAAGGACGACTTAAGGGATGCTTATCCCTACGGCCTTCTCGGAAGGCCGCTCTCGGAGTGCGTGAGAATCCACTCCACCTCCGGCACCACCGGCAAGCGAGTGGTCGCATTCTATACCCAGCATGACATTGACCTCTGGGAGGACTGCTGTGCCCGCGCGATCGTCGCCGCCGGCGGCACAAAGGGCGACGTCTGCCAGGTGTCCTACGGCTTCGGCCTCTTCACCGGCGGTGCGGGCCTGAACGGCGGCTCTCACAAGGTCGGCTGCCTCACCGTTCCCATCAGCTCGGGCAACACGGACCGGCAGATCATGTTCCTCATGGACCTGTCCGCCACCATCCTCTGCTGCACCCCCAGCTACGCGGCATATCTCGGTGAGCGCATGAAGGAGATGGGACTTAAGCCCGAGGATATCCCGCTCAAGGCAGGCATCTTCGGTGCCGAGGCCTGGAGCGAGGAAATGCGCCAGGATATCCAGAAGACCCTGGGCATCAAGGCTTACGACATCTACGGACTCACCGAGCTGTCCGGCCCCGGTGTCGCATTTGAATGCTCCGCGCAGGCAGGAATGCACATCAACGAGGACCACTTCATCGCCGAGATCATCGATCCGGATACCGGAAAAGTTTTGCCTGAGGGTGAACAGGGCGAGCTGGTCTTCACCTCCCTCGACAAGGAGGCCTTCCCTCTCCTGCGCTACCGCACCAAGGATATCTGCTCCCTCACCCGCGAGAAGTGCTCCTGCGGCCGCACCCATGTGCGCATGCACAAGCCCATGGGCCGCACAGACGACATGCTCATCATCCGCGGCGTCAATGTCTTCCCGAGCCAGATCGAGACGGTGCTTCTTAACCACGGCTACGCCGCGAACTACCAGATTATCGTCGACCGCGTGAACAATACGGACACGCTGGATGTCCAGGTTGAGATGACTCCCGAGATGTTCACCGACAACATGGGTGAGATCGCCGAGCGCCAGAAGGCGCTGGTGGCCGGTCTCCAGTCCATGCTCGGCCTGAAGGCGAAGGTGACGCTCGTCGCGCCCAAGACCATCGTCAGAAGCGAGGGCAAGGCAGTCCGCGTAATTGACAAGAGAAAGATCTGATGCCAGAAGCGTGTATTCCGGGCACGCCCGCGGGGCGCGCCCAGATGGAGGAAACCATGAGTTTAAAGCAGATTTCGGTATTTCTTGAGAACAAGCCCGGAACCTTAAAGCAGATGACCGGCGTACTCGCTGCGGAGAACATTGACATGCGGGCGCTCTCCCTTGCGGAGACCAGCGAGTTCGGCATCGCAAGAATTATCGTCGATGATGCGTTCGCGGCGATCAGCGTCCTTAAGGATGCGGATTTTGTCGCAAGCCTGACCTCGGTCCTCGCGGTGGAGATCCCCGACGAGGCCGGCGGCCTGGACAAGCTGCTCCAGTTCTTCGCCGACGAGAAGATCAACATCGAGTATATGTACGCCTTCCTCGGAGGAAAGGTGGAAAAGCACGCCTACATGATCTTCCGCGTGGAGGACACGGCGAAGGCCGAGGCTGTGCTTACGGCCCGCGGGCTGACCATCCTGACCCAGGAGGACATCGCGGAGATCTGAGTAACCGAAGCAATGACCGGAAGATAATAAAGCAGGGCTGCCGCATCCGATAATGCGGCAGCCCTGCTGCTTTATGTATTGCCTTACTCCTCCAGGGATTCCTTAAGCCTGCGGCTTTCCGCCAGGATCGCCTTCAGCCCCTCGGCATCCTTTCCCTCTATGGCGTCCCGGAGCGCGGTCAGGTTTTTAATGAGATGGTCGGTCTCCTCCACCAGATGGTCGCCGTTCTCCAGGAAAAGTTCGGTCCACATGGTCTCGTTCAGCCTGGCCACCCGGGTCATATCCTTGAAGGACCCCGCCGAAAATCCCTTGTGCTTCCCGGAGAGCGGGGAGTTGACATAGGCACAGGAGACGATATGCGCAAGCTGTGAGGTAAAGGCGATCATTTCATCGTGCTCCTCCGGGGTCGTAAACCGAACCCGCCCGAAGCCGATAGAGAGGAAGATCTCCTTTGCCGTCCGGATCGTCTCGATCTCCGTCCCCGGAGCCGGGGCGAGGATCATCGATGCGTTCTCGAAGAGGTCGTCCTGGGCGTAGGAGAAGCCGCTGTACTCCCTTCCGGCCATGGGATGGCCGCCGATGAAGGTGCTGCTCTTCCCCTTGAAGGCCGGGAACAGCCTTTCGCACACGAAGCGCTTCACGCCGCAGCAGTCGATGACCAGTGCACCGGGCTTAAAGGAGTCGATGTGCTTAAGGATATAGTCCACCGCGTCCTGCGGGTACAGCGCCACAAGGATCACGTCGCACTCCGGAATTCTGTCCGGAGTCAGCTCGCCGTCGATGGCGCTGAACATTCTGGCCTGAAGCAGGACGGTCTCATTCCGGTCCGCGCCGAGTACGGTATTGCTGCTGTGAAATTTGATACTCCTCGCCAGAGAGCCGCCGATCAGCCCCAGGCCGATAATGCCGAAAATCATAATAACCTCCCCGGTTTACCTGCAGGCATAGGGCTGAATTGACCTCACGCACCGCATCACGTCATCGAAGGCATCCGGAGTAAGCGACTGTGCGCCGTCGCTCAGGGCGTGCGGCGGATCGTTGTGCACCTCGATCATCAGGCCGTCCGCCCCCGCTGCCGTCGCAGCGGCCGCCATTGGCTTCACCAGGTGGGCGTAGCCGGTGGCATGGCTGGGGTCGACGACCACCGGAAGATGCGTCAGCTTCCTTAAGACCGGCACTGCCGAGAGATCCAGCGTGTTCCTCGTCGCCGTCTCAAAGGTGCGGATTCCCCGCTCGCAAAGGATCACGTTCTCGTTGCCGCCCGCCATGATATACTCGGCGCTCATAAGCCACTCCTGGATGGTGTTTGCGAGACCGCGCTTAAGAAGAATCGGCTTCCTTATCTGTCCCAGTTCCTTTAACAGCTCGAAATTCTGCATGTTCCTTGCGCCGACCTGGATCACGTCCACATTCTCGAAAAGCGGAAGGTGGCTGATGTCCATCAGCTCCGTCACCACGGGAAGACCCGTCTCCTCCTTTGCCGCAAGAAGCAGGCGGATTCCCTCCTCATGCAGTCCCTGGAAGGCATAGGGCGAGGTTCTCGGCTTGAACGCGCCGCCCCTTAAGAGGCCGGCTCCCGCTTCCTTCACTCTCTTTGCCACATAGATGATCTGCTCCTCGGACTCCACCGAGCAGGGGCCGGCGATCACCTCGAAATACCCCCCGCCGATTTTCCTGCCCGCGCCGACATCAATCACGCTGTCCTCCGCGTGGAACTTGCGGTTTGCATTCTTGTACGGCTCCTGTATGCGCTGGACATTCTCCACAATTTCCAGAGACTTGATCACGTCAATATCCAGACGGGATGTATCTCCGATGAGACCCATGATGGTCTGGCTTGCCCCGACCGACATATGGATGTCGAAACCCATGGACTTCAGCCAGTTCTGCAGATTGTCGATCTGCTTCTTCTCCGCTCCGTTCTTCAGCAGGATGATCATTGCACCTTATTCCTCTCCAACATCATTTCGGACAGCGGTGAATTCCGCTGTCCGATTATTCAGGACAATAGTTTAACTGCGTTTCCGCCAAGAATCAATGACTGTTCCTCCGGCGTCAGGGGCAGTTTTTCAATGAAGTCCAGGCTCCCTTTCTGCGGCGACCAGGGAGAATCCGTTCCGAAGAGGATATGATCCGCCCCGAAGGCCCGGACATATTCCATCACCCTCTCTTCGCCCATCAGGGAGAGATCCTTCCCGTCCCAGTACCCGTCCGGGAGCGGGCTGATCCGTCCGGTGGAAAAGGCGGTGTCCAGATAGATCCCGCACCCGGAGAGCTTCTCCGGGACCTCCTCCCAGCAGCGCCAGCCGCCCATGTGGGCGAGGACAAAGCGGAACTCCCCGATCTCCCGCACCACATGCCTGCACATGTCCGGGGAGCAGTGCACCTCGCCGGGATAGCCGATATCCGCCCCCGCGTGGGTCACAACGATAAGTCCCAGCTCCGCCGCCCTCTCAAAAATGCGCAGATAGCGGATGTCGTCCACATCGGTATCCTGATAGAACGGGTGGACCTTGATGCCTTTTAGCCCCAGCTCTGCCGCACGGGCGAGCTCCCCGCGGTAATCCTCGTTGTCCGGATGGACTGCTCCGAAGGAGAACACCTGCGGCATCTTCCCGCCGCCCTCTTTGCCCGGAACAGGATCCTCCCTGCCCGGATTAAGCCCGGCGCAGGCTGCGCGGGCATTGTTCTCCGCCGCACCGTCGTTGATTTTCCCCGTCTGCTGCGGGGCTGTTGCGATGGGCAGAATCACGGAGAGATCGACGCCCGATTCCCGCATTGAGGAGTAAAGCCCTTCCTTCGTGCCGTCCGCAAACGGCATAATATGCGCGGTGCGGCTCAGTTTTGCAATTGTTGCGGCGGCGATCCTGTCCGGAAAGGTATGCGTGTGAAAGTCGATAATCATTTCTGTCTAGTTCTCACTGTCCTCCAGTGCCGTTCTTCTGGGTACCAGGACCTTCTCATTGTAGCAGTCGAACGCGCCGTCCACGATCTTCCTGTCCGGCTTCGGAGTAACCAGCGAGACAAGGGGGACAATCACCAGTCCGGCGATCATGCAGAACGCGCCGGCGTTGATAGGCGACTGCAGAAGCTTCGGGAAGGAGGAGCGCACGAACATGTTGGCGAGCATCACGACGGTGGAGAAAACAAAGCTGCACCATACGGCGATCCTGCTGGTGCCCTTCCAGTAAAGCCCGTAGAGGAAGGGAGCGAGGAAGGCACCGGCAAGGGCGCCCCAGGAGACGCCCATCAGCTGGGCGATGAAGGTGACATTGGAGCGGTACTGGATGATGGCGATGACGACGGAGATCGCGACGAATACGATGATCAGGGCGCGCATCACGGAAACCTGCTTCTTCTCGTCCATATCCTTGATCACTCTTCCCTTCAGCAGATCCAGCGTCAGGGTGGAGCTGGAGGTCAGCACCAGCGAGGACAGGGTGGACATGGACGCGGAGAGCACAAGGATCACCACGACGGCGATGAGGATGTCCGAGAGTCCCGAGAGCATCGCGGGAATGATGGAGTCATAGCCGCCCGACGCGATGTCCACACGGTCGGAGAAAAGCCTTCCGAAGCCGCCGAGGAAGTAGCATCCGCCCGCAACGACAAAGGCAAAGAAGGTGGAAATGATCGTGCCTGCCGCGATGGATTTCTCACTCTTTATCGCGTAAAACTTCTGGACCATCTGGGGAAGTCCCCAGGTGCCGAGGGAGGTCAGGATAACCACGCCGAGAAGACTTAGGGGGTCGGGACCGAAGAAGGAGTTGAACGCGCCGGGAGCGGTCGAGACCGCCTCATCCGTCACCTCCGCCAGGCCGTTTAGCGCGGAGAGGAAACCTCCCTGGCTCTTCAGCACGGAACCGATGACCGCAACGATGCCGAAGAGCATGATGATTCCCTGCACGAAGTCATTGATCGCAGTCGCCATGTAGCCTCCGGCGATGACGTAGACGCCGGTGAGGACGGCCATGACGATAACGCATACCGAGTAGTCGATATTGAAGGCCATTCCGAAGAGCCTGGACAGGCCGTTGTACAGTGAAGCAGTATAAGGGATAAGGAAGATGAAGGTAATAACGGAGGCTGCGACCTTGAGGGCCGGGCTGTCAAACCTGGTCTCGAAGAACTGCGGCATGGTGGCCGAGTTCAGGTGCTGCGTCATGATTCTGGTGCGCCTTCCGAGAATTACCCAGGCTAAGAGGGATCCGATCAGCGCATTGCCGATGCCGACCCAGGTGCTGGCGATACCGAACTTCCAGCCGAACTGGCCTGCGTATCCGACGAAGATAACCGCCGAGAAGTAAGACGTTCCGTAAGCAAATGCCGTAAGCCAGGGACCCACGGAGCGGCCGCCGAGGACGAAGCCGCTAACGTCCGTGGCGTTCCTCCGGCAGTAGAGCCCGATTCCGATCATCGCGGAGAAAAAGACCAGAAGAAGCAGTATTTTGACAACCATGATGTTTGTTCCTCCCTTATCCTGTCCGGTGTACATTCTGCGTGCCTTAAGCGGGTTCAGGCCGGGCAGAGTTTTTGCCGCAGCACTTTAACACTTAAAAGCGTTTATGTGTTAAAGGATAATACCTTGCGCTGTATATTGCAACGTCCAAAGAGGAAAAGGATTGCACTTCGTGAGGAACAAAACAGGACCGCCCCAAAGGAGCGGCCCTGCGTGCTGTAATCACTTCCGGAAGCTTCCTTCCTATCCATTGCAGAACGCCAGAACCCGGTCATAGAAGTCTCCCGCCTCCTCGAAGGCGCCGTGGCCAAGCCCTTCATAAACGTACAGTGTGCTGCCGTTTATTGCTTCGTGAAGCTCATATGGCGCGTCATTTCCGATCGTCCGGTCGTCGCTTCCCGCGATGATGAGAACAGGACAGCGGATCTCCTTAAGCATGTCCCGGCAGTCAAAACCGAGGATTGCGCGGGCATTCACCATGAAGCGGTGATAGTCACGGGGCCTGGTAAACCTGGCAAGCAGCGGGATGATCTTCCGGTACTTCTTCAAATATTTCTCCGAATACATCCTCTCCGCAGTGTCCGCCATCAGCGCCGCATGGTCACCCCG
>JAEEGL012842104.1_pt1 | contig 61799 bp, 58 predicted proteins | sample 9134231 | NCBI WGS metagenome assembly JAEEGL01 (sample SAMN16246548, study PRJNA631951) | gut metagenome | biome: gut microbiome; feature: rumen; material: fiber-attached | host: Bos | place: Iran: Karaj | collected 2018-10
AGTCTTTTGCAGGGTCTCTAATATCTTGTGCCGAAGCCTTGATACTCTACGCTGGATTGCATCGCTTCCCGACGATTGCGCTACAAAGGTAATACAAATATCTGAATATTCGATAGTTTGTTTTTGAATTATTAACTTGAGCGAAAATGCCTATTTACAAAGTAAATAGAAAAATTTTTGGTAACATTATGTTTGCTAAACAATTCAAAACAAATTAACTTTTGTCTGAAACGTTTTTAGATATTCAGATATTTATTTTAACTTTGCACTTGAAATTAAGTCCGAGTATGTGGAGTTCGCGGACATAAACAGAAAAATAATTGAGCGTTTTGACTGAGGTGGTAGAACTCCACAATTTACCATCGAAGTTGATTCGCTCATTTTTAATAAATATGGGATCGATAGTTATTAACGGAAAGAGAGTTAACTACACAGGAACTATTTCTTTTGAAAACGGTAGGTTCTTTTTGGACGGCAAAGAATTGGAAGACTTGGAAAGCCTCACGAAAGACCAGAAACATATCGAAATCAAAGTTGTGGGTGATATTGACCGTCTGCAAGTTGATACCTGCGATAATCTTTATATAGAAGGCAGCTGCAATAAAGTAAAGACCGTAAACGGTGAAGTTGAAATAGGCGGCAATGTGTTTGGTGACGTTGAATCCGTAAATGGCGAGATTGAAATACATGGATATGTCAGTGGTGACGTGAAAACTGTTAATGGAAATATAAAACGTAAATAACGTTATGAGAGTAAGACCAAATATGTACTATGCAATCTTGTGTGAGAGCAAGGACAGGGTTGAACGAATTGAAATAGATGATGCCGATTCAGACCAGGTTGTCAGTTTGGTGTTAGTAACTTTTCAGGGACGTTTCGATCCACCAACGGACAGAAACGGACAGTATAAGAAGAACATACCTTATACCAAAGTATTTGTCGTAGAGTTTGACAAGAAGATGAAGAAGAACAAAACTCTTACTAACGGTAAGATATACAACCTCTCCCCTACTCAGGTAAAAGAAAGGATTGTAAGTGCAATTAAATCCGAATAGATATGTATATGAAAACGGCTTTTCCTATACATGAAACTGATAACGTGTATACAAAAAACATCATAAATTTTATGTACAATTATGACAATACAAGAATGTAAAGAAAATGTTGGTAGGAATGTTACCTATATACCTTTTGAGGGCTGTGATTCTAAACTTCACGAATATGGTGTGATTACCAGCGTGAATGATAGATATGCTTTCGTAAGATACGGTAGCGACGTAAATTCCAAAGCAACAAATCCATCTGATTTAAGGCTTGGATAGAATATGACAAGGGAAGAAGTTTTCAATCGCATAGCAAGGCAAATTGGCAAACAGCCAATATCCTGCAACTGTGAAAAGTGCAAACAGATGTGTCAGCGTACACCATGCCTGGGTACACCCCAAGACATTCTCGCTCTGATCAATGCCGGACACGTTGACAAGGTTTGCTATACCGAGTGGGCTGCTGGCATAATCTTAGGACACATCACAAGACCTATCCCGATGGTTCAGATAAAGACAAAGAACGGAAACAGAGACGGTTCTTGCGTGTTCTACAATGACGGAAAGTGTGAGTTGCACGAAAGCGGGCTGAAACCGATTGAAGGAAGACTTTCGCACCACGACGTTTCTGTTTTGGAACTTCGGAAAGAATATAATCTTACCTATCAGGTCGCAATAGAGTGGTGCAAGGAAGAAAACTTAGACGTTATTCGTGAGATAGTAAACAAAGTAATGGAACACTTAAACAAGAAAGAAAATGAATAAGGAAGAACTTAAACAACAATATGACGAACTTGTTTCTGGCATCGAAACAGCAAAGATGTTTGACGGTCGCAACAGTGGTGTTGACCTTTATCAGTGTAAAGATTGCGGTTTCCAGTTCTACACGCGATATAAGGACAAAGGAGTTACGTCGTTCACCATAAGATGCCGCAACTGCGATCATGGTACAGCCGTTCACGAAAAGACTATCACAGAACAAATTGCTTCTTTCATGGGCGTTAAGGTTCACAACTGGGTTCGCCCAACGTTTGAGCAACTTCTGAAACTCAGTGATGGCGCAATCGAGCATGTCCTGAATGGCGGGCTGATTCTCGAAGACGAACTGAAAAGTAGCGAGGATGAGATAAAGGAAAAGTTTGATAAGGTTCAAGAAATCTTGGACTCACTACAAGGCTCTGATGCTACATGTATGTTTATCGGTCACGAAGGAAATCATTTCGTTATTAGTGGCAACCCCACCAATATCGAAGCTCAGATTGTCTTCGCAATGTGTCGCTATCCTGTTGTAAAGGACATCATCAAGACGTGCGCCACACGTTTCGACGAACTAAACGAAGAGTTTGGTGACGGCGTTAGAAACGTTACGATGGATCACCTTATAGAAATAAACTCTGGTAATTAACCCTCAAAACTTTCAAATTATGGTAATTTACAAGAAAGCAAGCAAAAAGAAACTCCGTTTCTCCACCAATCGTGGTTCTTTGTCAGTCGAACAACTCTGGGATTTACCCAAAGAGGAAATTCGCCAGTTGGTAATCAAAGCTCGCGAGGCTGCAAAGAAGTCTTCCGGCGAAGTAAGCGACACGGAACTTTCGTTCCTCGACGCTCCCGCTAAGACTAAGGCAACCGACGATGAACTGCGCTTTGAAATCCTCAAAGACATCTATCTCACGAAGAAGTCTGCCGAGGAAAAGGCACAGAAGAAAGCCGAAGCCAAGCGTAACAACCAGAAACTTCTCGACATCATTGCCCGCAAGCAGGACGAGGCTTTGGAAAAGAAGTCTATCAAGGAACTTGAGAAGATGTTGGAGTCCGAGGACGAAGAGGACGAAGACGATGTTTAACTGTGAACTTTGTGAACATTGGTGCGCACCCAAATGTGTAGCCCAAAACATCACACTTGCGCGTGGGCACCATGTTCTTAATTGTAACTTTTATAAAACAAAAAAAATGAAAACATTTGAAGAATTTATGGCTTCTATTGCCAGAAAGAGAGAGAACCCCGAAGAAAAGAAGTCTGAAATAGGGGGGGGCTGACAACCTCTGACAACAAGAAAGTAGATGACAACTGTTTCAACAGTGTTAAGATGATACTCGCAGGGTGCTCAAAGTCCAGAATCAGGAATCTGGGAATGGACGAACTTTTTGACAGACTGACAGAGAACTTCATCAAGGCTAACACAGAGGAAGACATCAAGCACTTTGTTAGCCACAACATTGCGCTGAAGTTGGCAGACTTTCTTATGCGATAAATAATTTATTCACTTAATTTCTCAAGTATTATGGAAGAAAAGAAAACAACGGGTATCTTAGGTTCTACCCTCAAACAGACCTTTAAGCAGATTAAGGACTCGCGCATTGATGCAATGCTCGAAGATTCCGAACTGAAGTATCGCCGTCAGATAGAAGACGTGTGCGCAAAAGTCCGTCAGTGTGACCGCGACTTGGAAGATGCTATCCTCGACATTCTTCCGACCAACGCCGGACAGGGCATTTCGCCAAGTGCTTTCGATGCCGATAAGTTGATGAACAACCGTATCAGCACCATTATCACACGTCGTGAGCAGTCTGTGCGCCTTGGTATTCTCGTCAATGACTACGAAACGCTGTTTGGTGAATACCCAGACATGAGCAAGGTGAAGCCTTACCTCACTCCAGAATGGAAGTCTAACATCAATAAAGAGCAGGAGGGCTAACTCATGGGTAGTGGTAGTTATTCATATATGTCGGCTCATGCCCGTAGTGCAGAACGGACGGCTGCTTATTCCCATCTGTCCGAAACTGCGGCCATGGAACAGGCTTTCACACAAAAGCACATTGATTCAGAAATGATAATCAATGGCAAAATTCGTGAAAGCCGCGACTCAGAGGAACACCCCAATTCGTTCCCAATCATCATCGCACTTGACACAACAGGCAGTATGGGGCATATCCCAATGGACTTGATCAAAGGCTCTTTCCCAGAGATTATGAAGTCTATCATTGACGCTGGTGTGCCAGATCCGCAGGTGTGCTTCATCGGTGTCGGCGACTGCTACTTTGACAATGCACCCATCCAATGCGGTCAATTCGAGAGTAGTGACGAACTCATGGAGAAGTGGTTTCAGAAGGTTTACCTCGAAGGTAAGGGCGGTGGAAACAATGGTGAGAGTTATAATCTTGCCTGGTATTTCGCAAGCCGTCACACCATCACTGACTCGTGGGAGAAACGTCACAAGAAAGGCGTTCTGATTACGATTGGCGATGAACCGTGTCTGGCAGAAGTTCCGCAAAATGCCATTGTGGATTTGTTCGGAGACGGCGCACAGGCAGGTATTCTTTCCACAACACTTATCGAAGAGGTAAGTGAACAATGGGAGTTGTATCACGTCCACATGGGCGACTTGCCAATCTACAATTCTATCATCAGCAAGTGGCGCGGACTGCTTGGAAACGAGCGTGTGGTAGTGCTTCCTCGCAAGAACTACAACCTCGTTCCCGTCATTTCGTCCATCATTATGAACGTGTTTAATGGAAGTGCCAATGTGACAGCGGAAACAGAATCCAATGTTGCAGCAGCACCTACACAAGAACAGAAAATCACGCTCTGATATGAAGACGCAGATTGTTCTTGGAACATTCTTCGGCGACGAAGGCAAAGGCTCTACGGTTCAATGGCTTTGCAAACAAGCCATTGACCGTGGAGAAAAGCCGATTGTTGTCCGATTCTCGGGCGGTCAACAGGCAGGACACCGCATCATCACCAATGGCATCGAACATGTATGTAGTTCCTTTGGCAGCGGTGTACTGCTTGGTGTTCCAACATATCTCGACCGCAATGTGATTATTGACCCTATCTGTATGTACGAAGAGTATCAGCAGTTGGTGGCGAAAGGCATTACGCCTGTAATCTACATCAACGACAATTGCCGTATAACAACACCTTACGATGTCAATGCAAACGTCAACGACTCAAAAGTATTGGGTCACGGCAGTTGTGGAATGGGCATCTATCACACGTTCAAACGGTGTGAATTTATGAAACAGTCAGCGTATGGGATTTATTCTCTTTATGGCTGTGGAATAACAAACCCGTCGAAATGTCTTGGAATTGCCAGAAATTATTACAAAACAGAGGCATTGCCAGAACTTGATAAAAGGTTTGTCGAAGCCTGTGAATGGTTGAGTAAAACTGCAAAGTATGAACCTATTATATCAGGAGCAGCTTTTCGTCATTACAACGTTAATGCGAAAGAAGTAACTTATATTTTCGAAGGTTCACAAGGTCTTCTACTTGACATGGAATGTGGCTTCATGCCAAACTGCACACCGACAAAGGTGGGTCTGAATGGTGTTTCAAAGACATTCCTAAAAGACGCGGAGGTGTTTCTCGTTATGAGGACATACCTAACACGGCACGGTAACGGTTACAACCCATTCCGTGAAGATGTGGTTAGGGAATACTTTTCTCTTGACGAACCGACGAATCCCAATGATGGTTTTCAGGGTGTTTTCAAGTATGGAGTGTTTGACGAAAACCTGCTTCGCCGTGTGATAGACAGACACCACATCGACAATCTGAAACTGCAATACCAGTTCAAACTATATGGTGTTATAACACACCTTGACTGCGTAACGATGGACAGCATACCGTACCTTGACAGGAAAATGGACTTTTCGAGAGATACGGTTAAGCAATTCCTGTATTTCCAGGCAATCTATTTCGACAAACTCTACGGCTCATACAGCCCAGAACTAAGTAACGAACAATTCAAACTTATCATTAACAATGAATAAAGAAGATATTGAAGTAAGAGTTAAGGAGATTATCGCCGAAAAAGCAGAGTGCGATATCTCAGAGGTTAAGGAACAGACCAATCTTGAGGAAACTCTTGGTATGGATTCGCTTGACAGAGTGGAACTAATTATGGATATCGAAAAGGAATTTAGTATCACTATTCCCGACGATGAAGCAGAAAAGGCTATCACAACGAAAGATTGTGTGGACCTGGTTGTCAAATTCAAAAAGTAATAGCAATGAAGAAAGAAGAATACATCGAGAAAAGCAATGCTCTTCAGCAACAGCTCAGAGAATTGCAAGAAGAGTACATCAAGACGAACATCACCTATCCCGTTGGAACCAAGGTGAAGGTTATCAACGATAAAGGTAAAACCCGCATTGGTGTTGTCACAAACAACATTATCGAAAACAACAATGTTGTGCCTTACGTCAACATGATCACACAGGCTGGCGAAGTAAGCAAGCGTCGAATTGTTGTGTGGACGGCAGACAGGATAGAAACCCTTGATGAGTAGTGTCATGGCAACGAACAATGTAATCAAAAGTCCGAGAGGGGCAGCAGCAGAGTACGCCAAACATAGTTTCAGCGCATATAAGCGTTGCACGAATGGCTGTGCCTACTGCTACCTTAATCGCGGAGTGCTGAGTAAGGAACTTGGTACTGGAACACCAGAACTGCGCTCATGCTTCAAGTCAGATGATGATGTGATGAAAAAGTTTGTGAAAGAACTTATCGCACATCGTGACGAACTGATTGCCGACGGAGGCATCTTCTTCTCATTCATAACAGATCCATGTCTGCCAGAAACAATTAGCCTTACTCGTAGATGCGCTATAATGGCGATGGAACAGGACGTGCCTGTTACAATCCTCACAAAAATGGCGCAATGGTCTTATGGTATCTCTTCATTAGACATGATTGATGTCGGAAAAGAAAGAGGACTCCTTTGTGTCGGTTTCACCCTCACAGGTCACGACGAAATGGAGCCAAAGGCTGATTCAAACGCTGCGAGAATATCTGCAATGAAACTCTTGCACGACCAAGGCATTAAGACCTTCGCAAGCATTGAGCCAATCATCGACTTTGATAGTTCGCTTTCAATGATAGAGCAGACGGCTGGTTTCTGTGACCTATACCGTATCGGACTTCGCTCTGGAGTTAAGTCTGACTATTATGACAACGAAAAACTTTGCTTCTTCATGGGGCAAGTCGAAGGTACGCTGGTATTGAAACTATCCAAGGCCAAGGTTTATTGGAAAGAGTCAGTGAGGGAAAGAGTCTCTTTTTCCGGCCCTGACTATTGGACTTCTCGTAACAACGTGAATGCTGACTACAACATCTTTAAGGAATCAATATGAACACTAAAGAGTTAATGGATGGCGATATTGTGCTTGACACAAAGACAAATAAGCCACGTCGTTTTTCTGTTGTGGATTGGCCTTATGTGAGCCAGTATGCCCCACTTCCCACTTCAAGGGAAATCCTTGAGAAAAATGAATTTGCGTACTGCGCCAGCACAGGTGCTTTTATCTGTTATGCTGAAGAGTCTTATAGCGATCAGATTGTTAGTGTTATTTTGTTTAACGTAGAAAGCGAATTTCGGAACAATCAATTACATATCTGTAACGATGCCACTCCGAATGACCACATTATACACCTGATGGACTGTAACTATGTCCACGAATTACAGCACGCCCTTAAAGTGTGCGGCATTAGAAAGGAGATAGTCTTATGAAATGCAGTGGGTGCAAATTCTACGTGAAAAGCAAAGTTTACGGCAATAGTTGCTCATGCAGAGGCGTAAAACCATGCGACTTACAACGAAACAAAGTAAAGCGTAATCACCATTCCAAGATAAAGAAAACAAAGAAAGAAAAGTTTAATTCAAGAAAGTATGAAAACAATTCAGATTATGGTGCCTGACAATCAGGCTGAACTTTTTGCAGAGAAACTTTCTGCATTAGTGACAGAATGCGGTGGAAACATCGGTAGTAATGAAAAGGAGGTTGACCTCTTTGACACAAGCATTCCTATCTGGGATAGGATCAAGACGGTTGAGGATGCCATAACCTACACGGGTATGACTTTGCCGGACAACATCGCTGAACTTCCTCTTGACGTGCAAGCCATGATGAAACTGCGTATCGTCTGTGCCGCCTACAACGAACTGAAGAAAGATGAACTTGACCAATTCCCATTGTTCACAGAAGACGAATACCGTTACTATCCTTGGTTCTGGCTCTACACTCAGTCAGAGATAGACAGAATGGATGAAGAAGAAAGAAGTCGCGTCCTTGGTCGCTCGGGCTACGTTGCGAGTGCGCACGCGGGGGTCGCTTACTCGCACACGAGGTACGCCTCCTCGAGCTCGAGCGCGAGCAGCGGCGGGCGGCTCTGCTTCAAAACGGAAGAGTTTGCCACGGAGTGCGGAAAGCGTTTCGCAAAATTGTGGGGTCAGTTCTTTGCATTCCTCAAAGAAGAAGACTAAACCAATTAAGGGAAATTCCCCTCAAATTTCCCTTGATTTCCTACGAAAAAAAGAATCCGCTGACGGTCAACATCTTACACCGCCAGCGGATTTCCTTTGCAAATAAAACTCAGAACAAACTAATGGTCAAACCAACACCAATGAACGGCTCAAAAGTCTTGGACTGAAAGCCATAACCATAACCGCCAATCACACCGACATTCCATCGCCGGAACTTCTTTGTTTCGATGGTTCTGGTTTCGTGAATCGTATTTGTAATGACTTTCTGCCTTACAAAGATACTATCCAAGTTCGGACGATAACCGCTTACATAAGCCGTATATGTACTATCTGAATAGACTTTCTGCGTAATCTCCAATTCAAGACTATCTTCCATTTCTGCGGTAGGAACGGCTTGGGAAAGATTTTGGAATGAATCTGGAACAACTTGTGGAAGTTCAGAATCATTGTCTTTCTTTTTCTTTTGTATCGGCACTTTAATACTGCCGACAACAGTTTCCGCCTTCGCATTAGGCATAGAATCTTTCTTCTCAACGTACTGGATCACGGTTACGCTGTCTCGCACAACTTTTGGCTGCTCCTTCATATCCCTGTACTGCTTGTAGTTCCAGAATAAAGAAGTACCAAGTAGTATCAGCAGGGAGAGAACTATGTATGTTAAGGTCTTCTTCTGCATAGTTCAAATGTTTTTGTACTCCGTCTTTGCATCGAAACAAGGGCAACCTTTGATCCACTCAAAAGGTTCTATGATTCCGTTTCCATTCTTGTCAGGCGAAGTGTCACGATGCCCGATAATCTTTGCTTTCGGATAAAGAGCCTTCAAGTCCTTCAGTAGTTTCAGTAAAGCTGCCTTTTGCTTGGCTGTGCGAGTGTCCTTTATTGGAAGTTTTTCGTAAGCGACCCCGGGGATATTTTCAAGACCGCCTATATAGCAAACACCAATCGAGTGCGTATTGTGATTCTTGCAATGAGCTCCACTAACATTTACATTCCTACCTTTGTGGATAGAACCATCACGATAGATAACGTAATGATAGCCTATAGTCGTAAAACCACGTTTCTTGTGACTCGCCGTTATCTGCTCAACAGTCATATCCTGCCCCTCTTTCGTGGCAGAGCAATGTACGATAATCTCATTGATAACCCGCTTGATCTTTTGCAGTGTGTCAGATGCTTTTCCAGATGGAAAGAGTTTCGCCCACGTCTTATCGCCAACTATTCCATCAGCAACAAGACCATGAGACTTCTGATATTCCTTGACGGCTTCCTCGGTAAGAATGCCGAATATGCCATCAACATAGAGGTGCAGGGCTTGTTGTAAAGCCCTGACCTCATTGCCTCTACTTCCTTTCTTTAGTACCATGTTCTTTTCTTTTTTTGTGGTTCCACTTTTCATGTTCTTTCTTACGAATTTGCTCAATCTTCTTGTCTCGTATGACCTGTTCGGCTTCTTCTTGAGACGCATTCAGAGGTGAACGCATGAAGATCACGCGCAAAATCCCCTTCAGGGAAATCTCCACGCCGTATGGCTTGAGTATGTTGCTGACGATGCTGCCACCCTCAATCGCTATGACAAGCAGACAGCCCCATTTCGCGGCAGTGGCATTGCCACCCATAGCTACATCTACAAGGCATACCATGATAACCCAACTGAAGTAAGTCACCATCTTTCCCATAGTCTCCCGAAAGGCAGTGGATGGAGAAACTTCTACGCCGAGTTTAATGGACTTCCTTATGCCCGATATGAGGTCTGTGATGATTACGACAAACATAACAATAAGCCAGGGTATCATCATCTGAATACTATTCTGTATGAACCCGATGGCAACAGGAGTAAAGAGACCAGAAGTTGTTTGTGTGATAGTGTTGTCTATTTTCATATCTTCAAACAGTTTTTACGTTAAACAATAAACAAAGACAATCAGCATACATGAAACTTCCACCCAGAAAAAGTTTCTACTGCCATCTTTCGTTAACAGAGTATAGCCGATATACAAGAACCACATCAACAGAAACAATGGCTGGTTAAGGGCGACCAGCACCTGTGAAGAGATTCCTGAAACGGCAGCGCACACATAGTGAATAGTGTTCTTTTCCTTAGCCACCAAGGGCGATGCACCGACGAAAAGTATTCCTGCAACCATAAAGAATGCTATGAACTGTGTCGATTCAGATACTTTTTCCATCAGAGCTGGCATAAGAAGAAAGCCCACGATCCACATCACAGCGGTAAATACCCAAACCCGCTTCTTTTCAAGTCTGAAAACCGTCGAGGAAATGCTTTCGGGTATTTCCCTTTCCTTTATTACCATGGCCGCGACGTAGGCGGCGATAGTAACCATTGATAATACTACGAGACTATTCATTATCGTCATTCCAAATAGAGTTGCTTGTTGAAGAATTGTTGTCTTCAGAACTTTCAAATGTCGGGTCCGTAATGCTGTCACCTCGCAATGGAAGTCCCGACATACTATCAAGTAGCGGGTCACTTCCTATGCTCATATAGACAATGTTCGGTATATGATAAGTTTTCATGCTTCGTCGTTTTTAAGTCCTAATGTTTGCACCCATTCTTTCGCGGAGTCCTTTTCTACCCAGCCTACATTAAGAACTTCTATGATGTATGCGAGAGCATTTGTGTAGAAGTCTGTGAATGTAGCCATGTCTTCAAAGACAAAGTAGTTCGGTTCTCCTTCAGTTTCTCCGAGTTTGAACTTGATTGGTAGCGTTGCTCCTCCTGTCTGTACCGCAACATCGTATGCTGCTTTGAAGTTGAACTGATTTTCAGTCGATAGCCACACATTATAGCCATTCCACTGATAGCCGGACAAAATCTTTTGATCCGTAAGTTCGTTCACATGGTTTGTGATAACCTCCAACACTTCCATTGCCGTAGGCTCATGGTCGAAAGTGTGTCGGAAATCATACCCCATGCCGTTATCTTCTCCATAGCCATAGATTAAGACGGCTCTCTTTGTCTTGTGAATGATAAGGCTGTCATGCCTTTCTTCAGTACCATAAACTTTTTCCATAACGCACAGTGTTTTTTAAGTGAATTGATAACGTACCTTGCCCTGTCCGAAATACTGAGGGGTGATCTTGCACTCAAACGGAATGTTGTTCGCCTTACGAAACTCATCCAACCAGAACTTTTGTTCAGAATCATTCGTAAGATACTTACCAATAGTTCCATCGTCTCTCTGGAATTGAACGACATAACGATTACCGTTCTTTGTAGGAACGTCTGGCTCAAAGTCCAGAACTACTATGTGCATATTAACCAACGTCCTCAGAGACACCTCTTGGCCCGTCAGCATACGCTTACCATCCTTACCAGTGTATTCAACACCGTTTTTCTTCATCTGCTTAACTTTTTCGCTAAATGATTCCATATTCTTACCTGTTAAAGTTTTATACAAGTGTTTGCAGTCGCCCCATTTCGCCATGCCCTTCAGACTTCCCATGATTTGCTGTCTGCGTTTACGGCTCTTGACCTTGTGAAGTTTCCTTGCTGCCTTTTGCTTGGTGCGCTTACGCAACCTTCCTTTCTTTCCGTCATATACAAAGCCGAGAAAGTCTATACCCTCACTAATGGGGCGCACACATTCATTCGGCTTGACTTCAAGTTTAAGCTCAGCAGCCTGTTCGTGCATGATGTCACGGAGCAGCCAAAGTTTGCGCTTTCTCGATGCAAGAATTACAATATCGTCACAATAGCGGTAGTAGTACCTTACGCCAAGAACGTCCTTGAAGTAATGGTCAATGCCGCTAAGGAAGATATTACCATAACATTGTGACGAGCGCAAACCGATGGAGAGTCCTTTCTCCATCATCGTTACAAAGTTGTGGAGTATCGGCAAAAGTATCGGGTCTTTGATTTTATCCTTGACAAATTCCCACATCAGGTCTTGGTCAATGCTCTCAAAGAACTTTCTGATATCGCACTTGTAGAAGTATGCCGTACCCTCACGGTCATTCTCAATATCATGCCGCATCTTTACAAATAACCTGTGCATACCGCGTCCTGGAATACTTGCGGCAGAAGTTTTAATGACACTTGGGTACAGCACATCTTCCACAATGCGCATGATGGCATTACAACCGATTCTGTGTTCTACGCACGGACTTTGTACTTTGCGTATCTTGGGACCGTCCGTAACCCACATTTCTCGATAGTGGTTGACACGGAAACTTCCGTCGGAAATCGCCTTCGTAGTACGCTCAAGAATCTCTTCTCGCCTTTTGCGATAGTGGGTTCTGCGAGGCTCTGGAAGTTGATCTACGACCTCATCAAACGCCCTATCCATGTTAGAGCGTTCAACTATTCTCGGTATCAGGAAGCCATATCTCTTTGACATTTGTCGATATTTATTTTCTTCTTCGTTTCTTGTGGTCATAGGGCTTTCGACATCTTTGCAGAAACTACTTGACCATAATCGACCACACCCTGTGATGTTCCGGCTTTCCAATTCTCTCCAATTCTTTGCAGACTGGAAAGTATTGCTGTTGCCGAGGCTCAAATCCCTCGCTGTCAGCCATCACTTATCCCGTAAGTGTTCGCCGTAGCAACGATTATCTTCTGAATGTCGCCCAACCCGTGAGCATTATCCCAGAAGCAGAGTTTCGATTTAGCAGAGCCGCCCGCCGTTGTTCGTGTTCGAGTTCGAGGAGGCGTTATTCGTGTTCGAGTAAGCGACCCCCGCGTTCGCATTCGCATTGTTGTTCGAGCGACCAAGGACGCGACCAATGGGATTTTCTACCTTTTTTCTCATTACGTTTTCTTATTTCGTTTTACGTTTGTTCGTTTGTCGTTTTGCAGGGGCGACTTTTTCAAGCCGCCTCCGCTCTACGATTTTCAGAGTAAGTCTTCTTCGTTCTCAATTTCTCCGAAGAAGCAGAGCCGCCCGCCGCTGTACGAGCTCGAGTACGAGGAGGCGCTATTCGGGTACGAGTAAGCGACCCCCGCGAACGCATACGCATTGCTGTTCGAGCGACCAAAGACGCGACCAGTAGAACCATTTGATGATTGATATGCGGCATAGCCTGTTGCATAGTTGCTGTCACCTGCGTATGAACTAACCACAATGTCACAATATCTGCCGAAACGGACACGGGCGACATTCGACGCTTGATTAACAGTTGCAGCCTTGACACGTCTTTCGTTTCCGTCCTGTTGAACGATGTTGTAGTAGTAATCAACAACACTTCCCGTCGGTGCATTACGTTTGTTTTTCTTGAAAGCATCAAACGAAGGTGTGTTGAAACTACCCTTATCCATCCATTCGTAGGTTGAAGCCGTCCAGCATTCCAGACCCCACATCTTGTTATGCTGGTTCTGTGCCGGATAATCGGAGTCGCCCATACCGATACTGTTACGGACACCCGTAGTCTCACCTGCACCTGAACCGCGTCCGACGATGGTTTCTACGTCACGGGTTCCAAACCAAGCCATCAGCAAGTTTGCAACGTCCTTAGATGTCTCGTAGGGAACGGTGCTGTATTCACCGCTTTCAACATTTGTCTGAGCGTTTCTGTAACTTGCAAGATTGAAGAAGTCCTGTGCCGTGCCGTTGAGCTTGCTTGTAGGCAGGTTGGTCGGATTGCCGTCGCTGTCATAAGACCAGCTTGCGTTTGTCGTTTGCGTGTTGTTACCTCTTGACACAACCTTTCCGCTGATTGAACGCAGTCCACTTGTAGCAGTGCCTCCCGTAGAAACTCCTGCTGCAAAACCTTGATAGATACCGATAAGTTCTGGCATGTGTTCAACCCAATTCGGTTCTATGGCTTCAACTTCCGTTGAGTCAGTCAGAAGAATGGCAGCGTATGACGTAACTGTTCCTTGCTCATTTGTGACAGGCATTGCACCGATGGCACTACCATTTGCGTACAGAGTTTCAACGCTTGCCTCAATACTGAAGTATAGATATGCGGCATTGTCAGGTATGTCAGTAAAGATGTAGTCACCAATAGCATTGTCGAAATCGCTTGGGTTGCCAGAATAGTCGGTCATGGTGAAATGTCTTGCGCTGATAGCCTTACCATCGGAATCGGCAAAGGCGAATCCGGCAAAACTATGTTTCAGTCCTGGGAAACGTACCTGCTTATAACCGCTCACTTCAACACGATAGGTATTGTAAAGTTGTGCCGTGCCAATCCAATTCTCAACAACTTTGCCAACCGAAAGTTCGCCTGTACCTAAAATATCAAGCCAATCGCCAGAAATATCAAGACATCTGCCCTCGAACTTTGTCAGTCCAGAGAGTGCGACGAGATTTTGTCTCGTTGCAGTGGAAGCTGGAACAGTTGTGAGACCTGACAAGAACAAATGCTTGGTCTCATTCAGATAGTTGTTCACTCCTTTGTAGAAGTAGCGTCCGAGGTAGAGAAAAGCATCTTGACCAACACCTTCGTTATCAGTGATAGCAGTTGCAGCACTTGTGCCGTCTGCATACAGAGCGTAGTTCTCTTTTGACAGCGGTGTGACGTGCATCAACCTTCTTGTCTGACCACCATTTGGGTCTGCAACGTTTCTGACCATTCCCAACACAGGCACACATTTGTCATGGATAATCTTCACATGACCGCTCGCCTCATAGTTCAACGGGTGTTGGTTCAACAGCGAAGAGTTATTGTTGTAATGAGCCGTATTCGTTCCATTCTCTTCGTCATAGTAGTCGTAACCTGTCTGGTTGTCTTCATTGGTTATGTTACATGGATCACTTTCAGCATCATTGAAGATATACTCCGAATACTGACATGCTTCAAGTTCGAGTCCGCACAAAGCAAAGAAACTTTGCATCGTCTCGAAATCATCCACAACGTCTATGAGCTGAACTTTTCCGATAAGTGCTGGATAGGTCTGCTCTGTACCTGTTGCTGTCAGACCGCGATAGCCGGACATGAAAGGTCGTAACATCGAAGACCTGACACGTCCAGACATTCCTTCAATGCGGACATGATCAATGTTCGGACACATTGTGAGAATAGTTTGCCATGAAAGGTTCGGACATTCGGCAAAGTTAAGTGCTGTAATGCTCGATGTGCCTTGCAGCGTCAAACCGCTATGAGTAAGTCTTGGCAGGTATCTCAGCGTAAGAGTTTGCAAGGTGGAAGGCATGACCAAAGTCGAAAGTGGTGAACCTTCTGGCAATTTGATGTTAGTCAAACTTGTTCCTCCAGCAAGCAAGGTTGTTAGGCGCGTGTGCTTTGACAAGTCGAAAACGCCAGTTGTACCTGTGTGTACTGCTGTCTGTCCTGTTATGTCAACATACTCTAACTTTGCCGTATCTCCAAGTGTTAGTGGTGCATTGGCTACGCCTCTTGTTGCGGGCATGACAAGTTTCGACAACATCGTGCAAAGCGAAAGTCCAACAGTACCATTGAGCTGACTTCCCATTTCCGTTAAGTCAAGTTCGCTGATACAACTTGCACCGCCCAACATAAGCGGGTCGTTTGTCGCAAGCGTGTCGGTGAAGTCAAGAGTCAAACTTTCACCTGCTGCGGCACGATCGGGTCCCTGCAGCCAGATACCATTTAGTTTATAACCGAAATAGTAGAGGTCGCCACTCTTCAGTGTCAGGTGTGATGGTGTGTCTGTGGACTGACGGACAACGGTAAACGTGATAACGTCGCCGTTGTAGTTACCCGCGCCGTACCTTGCATCCAAAAGTCTTGCACGGTCGGTCAAGAACTGTGTGCGGTGCAACTCACGATTACCAGTCAAAGTATAGACATAGTTCATCGTGTTAATGGTGTCGATGTACTTCAGTTTACCACTTTTGTTGTACTGCCTTTCACTCCAGTTGCCCTGCATGACAGTGTTGAACTCATTGAGCATAACTTGTGTGGTCAACTGATTGCGCAAGTTTGCAGCGCAAGTCTTCAGTTCATCTTCAAAGTTTGCGAGTACGAGACACCAGAGCCAACTATTGTGACCCTCAAAGGCATACTTCGAGCGTTCTGTGTCGTAAGTGTCTCTCGTAACATTGTAAAGATAGACCATGAAGGCATCGTTACGGATTGACATGGCTGTATCACCGTCGTAGTAAGTTGCCCACCAAATCAATCCATCCCATGTACGCCAAAGAATGTTCTTTGCACGTTGGTCAACGCTTGCCCAATAGTCTGTAAACAGATAATAGGTCAACAGGTGATTGACGTTAAAGTATTGGGAAGCCTCTGACTTAAACTTGTTTGATACCCATTTTGCTTTGCTCTCGTCGCTCCAACCAGCCGTTGTGCCGTAATCTGGGTTAGTGCGCATGGCAGACGGCACACAGTCATAGATCCAGCCAAAGAGTCGTTTGATGGCTGTCTGCGCACCGCCCCAATCAGAGTAAGAACCCGTGCCGATTGTCGCCCATTTAGCGTCTTCTGGATGGTTGAACTCAAATCCATTGTCAAATTCAGCCGCAAGTTGGTTTGCTAATGCCTGACTGTTGGCAGAACCAGCACTTTGGAAGAGTGTCATGGGCGACGAGTTTGTCAAAGCCTCCAATGCAAACGGCTTGGTATCGGGTCCTACAAGAACCATGTTTGGCTCTTCGTCCGTTCCTTGGTTCTCGTATCTGCGGAAATTAACCTCATTTCCGTTGCCGTCTTTTACGCCCTCCATGCCGAAGATCTTACCAGACTTCGACTTCTCGTTGTTAAGGACAAACTGACCGCAATATCGCAAAGTGCCGTTTTCATTGGTTCCGGCATAGATGTCGCAGGGAAGACCGTCAATAGCCTGTCTCACTCTTGCATCGTAAGCCTGTGGTGGCGTATCAAGATGCAGAGCGTGCATGATGTCGTTAAACAGGTGTGCGCCACCAGTGTTCATTACCAAAGAAGAATCCACAAAGTCTGTTTTCGCACAGATAACGGCTTGCTCAATGCTGTTACCGCTGCCGCGCATTGCATAGCCCTTTGCGGTTTCAGTTACATCTACGCCACCGATGATAAGAACTTTTGCAACAGAACCTTGCTGTGTAGTGAGGTAGATACGGAAGTTCTTGTATGGGTACTTCACAGAAGATGTACCTTGGATTCTGACACGGACGTTTCTTGCTTCAAAACCCTCACCGATGGGGTTGCCGCTTGCATCAAGTGGAGGCTCCCATTTCACCAGGTCCGCTTTGAAGTTTTGCTTTTTATCCGTGCAAGTGAAAAGGTCTGTAAGTCCGTAACCGCTATCGTCGCTGCGGATAATGGTTAGAATGCCACGACCGCGAGAGCGCAGTGTATCATGGTCGATGGCAATGTTGCCATCCGTGTCTGCCGTATTATTGGAGTCGCCGACGACATTGTTGGCGTGAGCCGCTTGTATCAATGCTGCCGTCGGTCGGTCAATAATCCAGTTACCAAGAACCTCATCGGCTCCAAGAGGTGTGCGGTAGTAGCGCAAAGAGCGTATTCTTACATCGGCTTTGTCGCTGTCAATGGTGATGCCTACAGGGGTGTTTTGTCTCAAAGAACCTGTGTAACGGTTGGCACGGCTCAACACGCCATTGATGAAGAGCATAGCAAGCCCGTAGCCGCTCGTCACGGGTTGTACGACGAAAGCGAGGTGTACCCATCGGTCAACGGCAATGTTCATGCTTACTCCATGAGGACGGGTAATCTTCAACTTCACGGCATGGTCTTCGTCAACAATGTTACCGTCATAGTCTATGTAGTTGCCGTTCTCGTCAACAAGGTCTTCAGCAGTCGTTATTTCTTCAACACCTCCGAAATACAGCCCAGCCTCTTCGGTCGTAACCTTTACACCCATCGGGTAGCCGTTGCCGTCATTGTCACAGAGACAGCTCAGAACTGTTGCACCACGTTCCATGACCTGACTGACCATTACTTCCATTTCCAGGGTCATACCGCTGTTCTGGATAGAATAGTCGCCGTCGCTTGCGTCAAGAATGAATGGCTTGATGTCAATGTTTGCGATTGCGCCATTGGTGAGCAGAAGCGTATCTACGCCGTCACTGCCTCTGTTCCAGCCGTTGGTACGCCAGTCAACACCTGTGAATGATGTAATGCCACCCCAGTCAGCAGGATTGGCTTCGCCATTGTTCCGTCCTGTTGCTGTCAGTTTTGCCCGATAACCGACGGCTTCGTTTTCCGTTACGCCAGCAGCAGCATTAACCGTTACTGCGAAAGTCCTGTATGCGGTTGTGTTGCCATTGCTCAATGCTATCACCATTGCGTGATTGCCAGCCGTGTCGAAACGCTGCGATACATTTTGCATCGTTCTGTCTGCCGTCAAAGTCTGTGTCGTTACGCCGTCAACGCTTATGATAATCGTACTTGTCAAGGCATCCTTGTTCCAAGCTGCAATATCAAGGGCTAATTCCTCAAACTGTGCTACCGACAATGGCAGTGCCGTATTCCCGTAGGCGTAGGGAAGCGGCATACTTGACAATTGGCTGATGTCGGTCTTCAATCGGATTCCAAGGTAGTCAGATGTGCCACCAGCCTTCAGGACATCTACGCTGACAGCGTTACTCAACAAGCCGGAACTTTCGGCTACCAACTGCACGTTGTGCCTGCCAGACGAAAGATTGCTTGCAGTAAGATAAACGTAATTACGTCCTGTGCCGGATATGCTGGCAGTGGAATCAAGAACACCATCAACCCATACTCTGAGTGTCGTTCCAGTCGGAACGGTATAAGTGTATGGGATGGCTATTGTCTGTCCGTCGGTATATCCGTTGCTCAATGCCAACTGACTTGACGGATCGAAAGTGGTAGCCAGATCCATTGTGATAACAGTGACACTCTTGGAGCCGCGACTTGTCTTGATGTCTTCGTCAATGGGAGTTGTTGCAACGACACTGATGCTGACAGTTCCAGCCTGGTTGATAATATCGGAGGTAAGTGTCAAGGTGTTAATAGTGCCTACGGCTACCTGCGCATTGGTTTCGGAATAGACGGTCGTACTGCCTATCTTTACAGTTATGGCTACTGTCTGTGCCGGATAGTTCACACGCTCGCTTACACCTTCGAACTTCCTCAAGCAGTCATAGCCCCAGCGTAGGATAATGCTGTCGCCAAGTTTGATGCGCGATGCAGTCAGAAGCTCGGTGGTAATGACGGGCTGTATGACTTCGCCGATTTCCTGTGCGGCGGGTATCATCACGTCAAGATGCTCAATGTGATCGCCCGCTTCGTTGTACGTTTCCAAAGTCACCATTGAGCCGTCCTGACTGGTCTCGCCCAACTGATGGCTGTAAGGCATGTTACTCTTGAGAGCATTGATTTCTGTTGCCACCGCACCTGCTTGTGCGGCATTGGCATTGCTCGTGTTGGTAACGTCGGTTGTCACAGTGGGAACTATGATATTCACCCTTCCGTTTGCGTCTTTCGTGACTTCTGTGTTGTTCACAACAACGCCAGCAACCTTGCCAGCGATACTTGTTTCATGGGCTGATAGTTTCGCCTTCAGAAACTCTTCGACCCTTTCTTTCTTCAAGCCCCATTCCTGCCCGTTCTGGTATGTACCACCCCAAGGTTGGTCGAGACTTGTAATCTCTTGGTCAATCGTTACTTTTTTTGCCATAAATTCATATTTTGTGTTTGTGTATTTGTGTTATTACCAAGGCTCGCTACGATACCAACCGTCACTGCGGAACCATGCCTTGATGTCTTCAATGGCTTCTCTCATCGCCATCATTATACGCCTACGGAATGTACTCATGTGCTTGCGGCCTCCCATCCCGCGTAAAGTGCAAGGTTGTTCTCGATGCTTACTTGGTAGGTGTTGCCGTTCACCCATTCCGGCTCTTCACTCCATCTTACACTCGCAGGGAGCGAAAGAGTAAAGTTGTCGGATGCAACTGTAAACTCCAGCATATACTCATTCACGCTTCCTTGCGCACCAGATACAAGACTGATTGCAAGCGAAGAAACATTACCCCAGACATTCAGCACATTTGGCTGAATGCTGACTGTTGTATCGGTTTGAGCCACCATCTGACTACTACCAGCCATTGTTTCTGTCCTTACGCCACCGATGCAAAGATAGCCTTCTGAGTCTATCGTGATGGCAAAGCCAGCATTGAGGTAGGCGCGTAGAAGTTCTGCCGTAATCTTTGCAGCACTGACGCTTCCGTTCTGGTTGGCCTTTATCATCAACAACTGGTCGCTGTTGTTGATAGCGGCGACCTGTTGGAACAATTCTAAAACTTCTGCCTGTGTTAATGCCATATTACTCCAAGATTATGAGGTGATCGTTTGCGTCAATCTGCATACCGACAAACTCCATCTGCGGTAGCGATATGATGCCGTGAATTTCAATACCTGTCTCTTTCCTGATACTTTCCGCGACATTGCTGATGTTTGCAAGAAGAAACTGTGTGAGAGTTTTGTCCTCAAGTGTGGCAGGGGTGTTGCAGTAGTAGGCACTGAAACTTCCACCCGCACCGACGAGAGACCCGGGGAACTTTCGACCGACTATCAGACCGTACTTTTTCCTGATACGGTCTGATATGAGTCCTACGGTAGCACCTGTGTCAATGAGAAAGTTTGCGTCTTTCCCATTGAGTTTCGCAGGTATTATCAACCGTTTCTCTGTTAGTGATTTAATCTTTTTCATAATTAGCCTATGTATTTGATTTCTATTGCGAAACTTGTGTAGTTGTTACTCGTATCGTCGTTGCCTTCGACGATGATTTGGGTACTTGTGAAACTAATAACATGAACATTTCTGCATGAATCGTTATAGCCAACAAGATTGATGATTGCCGTTGAGAAACTAAGCCCCAAATTGCTCCAAGAAGAAGGAAATGTAAGTTTCATTTGTCCGTCCGAGCCAGTTGCAACCCGGGACAATGTAGGACTATTGCCGTCAAACGAATAATATGTGGATATACTAAATGTCTCTTTTGCAGTCCAGTTGACAAGTCCGTAGTAAATGGTCGGGAAAACTTTTCCCGTGATATTCTTTCGCTGAACCTTAAAGCCTTCGGCATCCAAAGCAAACCCATGTTTGTTCAAACTATTATCTGTCGTAACAGCTTGCATGATGATCTTGCTTGCAACATTCATCAATGCAAAGAAGTTGTTTTGCGATGAGCCGTAGGCGAGACCATTGGCAAACAGACGAGACAGCCACATTTCGGAAACATAGCTTGCGGAAGTAACATTCCAATAAGTCTCTGTACTTGTGGTAGTATTTGTTGTGTAAACCGTATTCTCGTAAACCACGACAATCTGCTGATAGCCTGCTGGAACATCAACTTTCTTGTTTACTGATGTTGTTATTGTACCGCTGCCATCTGACCGGGCTGACGCAACAAATTTATTAGAGATACATATAGTATGTGCTGCATCACTATATGTACGCACATACATGGCTATATATGCGTGATGGGTAACATATCCATCATAAGTGACTGGTGCTACATCAACTATTTTTGGCGAGCTGTTTCCTGTGCCAGAAGTAGGACTAACGTAAGGTGTCGTACTTGCTTTAGCTCGCAAAGTACCGACAATTGTTACTCTCGAAGTTGTTGTTGTGGCAAACTCACTCACTACTCCGCTTTCTGTTTTCTTTATGCTACCGACGACTATTGTGCCATTAGTTGTATTATTGATAACCATAGAGCCACCATTGGACGCACTGCGTGACCCAGAGGCATTTGTAAGAGTAAATACTCCAGCGTTGTCACCGAATAAGTCTGCTATACCATTATATACATCACCAGATAGCGTTATTGATAATGTACCATTACTGTCGTAAATGTCAACCTCACGTGCTATCGGGTCAAGAACAACTCTCCGCCCGTCTATCAAGCCTAAAGTTTGTATTCCATTCTTGTCAATACTCCATATTGTATCATCGGAACTTATCATTTCTATTACGTTCTGTATGCCGTCAATAGAAAAAGAAAGTATGTCAATGTAACTGTCTAAGGTTTTTTCTATTTCACGTTCTTTGCTGGTTGCCTTTCTCCAGTATATACTGCTTTCAGATGGTGTCTGACCTGTGAACGATGTCATTCTACCACGCACCACCCAGTATTCGTCGTTATAAAGCACCATCTGACGTTGATAGATGTTGGATGAAACCACTTCTCCGTATTCAGTCGATGAACTGTAACTACCTTTATAAACTACTCGATAAGCGACATTTGAGGAAACAAGGCGTTGGTTAGATGCCATGAAACCACCGATGTTCGCATTGGTTCCAAAGATAGTGTTGGCAATAATTGTCCTGACAATACCAGTACACTCCCAATTACTATCGCCACTTACAGATGTCGGAGCAGCCGTAACAAGAGTTGAAGATGATTTCGTCTTCACCATGAAGCCGTACATCACACCACCAATCTCATAGCGTACCATGTCGCGGATTACCATGTCACCTACTTTCCTGTAGATGTAACCTGCATAGCCGTAGGTCTGGTTGGTGGCAATGTCTGCATCAAACAGTCCGCAATCACGCGGAAACACACCATCTGAGCCAGCATCGCCCTGATGCTCTGTTATAATCGGAATTGGCATCGTGGCGTAGGTCTTGCTGTCTTTAACAAGCTCGACTTCCAATCTGTCAACGTATGAATATGGTTCTGCGCAAGTCAATACGCCAGTAGTGCTTGTGTTGGTGAAGGCGACCGAAGAGCCACCCATTTCATAGGCATTGATGGTAAAACCTTCAGCAACGGCGGGAGTTGTAATATCTACCAGACGCACAGCGGCAGCGTCGCCTACTTTCTTCCATGCCGTGATAACAGGTCTCGCCGTTCCAGCATAGTTTCCGTATTGGTCGCGGATAATGCTGTTGATGCTACTTGTCAGATAGTAGTTGACGGCATCGTCGCCTTCGGGACCCGTATCGCCATACTTCTTCACCAAGACTTCTTTCTTTGCAAGATAAGTGGTCGGTGCAGCGTTAGCGTATGCAGAACCACTCAAAGAGACATCTGTCATAAAGAAGACGATGGCATCGGCATAGCTTGCGTTAGCGGGATCTGAACTGACAAGTTGGCTGTATATCTGATATTGATATCCTCTTGCGCTATCTGCATTGACACGAACGTATGTTGTGCCATACCTGCGATATACAGAACCGAAACAAGAATAGGGTGCAGGGTCGTTGTCACCTACCTTTCTATAGAATGTTGCTATTGTTGCAAGTTCCGCTGTCGTTGCATCCTCTGGAATGGTAACGCTGTCAACGGTAGTCCTAATTTCGTATGTCACGCCATCGTCACCATCAAGAACAACATTGATCCTTTCTGTGTCAACAATAGTGCCTCCAGAGTTTTTCAATCGCAGCAAGCCGTAATTGCCATTGTCACCACCGACAAAGTTTGAAGCCAACACAGAGACAGCACTTGTGCTGGTAGCATCACTTGTTACAACATTGGTGGTGCTAACATAATTCTGGTAGTCAATAGTCAGACCTTCGTCGGCGATTGCCTTATAGGTACTCAAGATGGAAGTTGTTGTGCCAACAGTTTTCTTCACCTGAATAGCCAAAGATGTATCGAGGAATGTTCCTGTATTGTCCTTGTGAATGACATTCAGACTTGGTATCAGAGAATAGATAACGCCGTTCTGACCTGCGATGTTCTTGTTCACCTTATATACCGAAACCAAAACTATACTTGAATTGGTCTTCAATATGGCACGAACGGTAATCGTGGCAGAGTTTGCGCTGATATTGCTCGGAGTCAAAGTAAAATAACCATTACTTTGCGCCGTAGTCTTCTGAGCTTCGGTAAGCGCGAAAGCAGAACTATTGCCGTTACACTTGACATTGGTAGGTGTAATCTGTATGTTGAAGTCAGTAAAGGCGTAACTATTGCCTTTGAATATAATCAAGTTACTTGTCTCATACGTCGCTCCAGACAAAACACTTCCGTCTTCGTCGCAGTTTATGAAACTTTGCTCATTGGAAAGGTCAATGAGGTAAGGGGTTACACCATCCAAAGCATACCTATCCCAAAGTTTCACGTCACCAAAGGCTTGCCAGACACCGTTTACTTTCTTCCTCTGTGCATAAAACTCATACTTCTGGTTGATACCTATTCCTGTAGGCTCATCCGTCCATTGGTCGGTGTGCTGTGCATCTGTATAAGGACAATAGTTGTCAACCTGTCTGTCTGCGGCTACATCATAGATGGTAGGCTTGTTTGCATCAGTTCCATCCCAATCATTCTTCGTGATAAAAATGTATTCTACACCCTTTCCATCCTGACCGTTGCGGGTAATTTCCACTCCCTCTTCGTCGAGCAATACCCACTCGCCACCGCTCTCTCCTGCAACGTACTTCTGAATGCGGAGCAAAACAGCACCACTTACAACAGAGTTGTAACTTGAACTGCTGATAGTCTTGCCGCTGGAGTAACCTGTGAGAGTAGTCCAATTGCTGCCATTGTCTGTTGAGTATTGAAGTCTTACATCACCATCTGTTGCTGATTGGTGTGAAGGTAATGTCGCCATCAAATGTCTGTCTTCTTCCTGCGTAGTCAGATAGACATAGACATTGAACGAACTTGGTGTGTGTGTGCCTGTGTTCGGATTGTAGGCAATCGAAACGGGGTCTGTGATAATCTCGTACTTGTCAAGTCCGTACAACTTCTTGATGTTGTGAACAACGGAATAGGTGTTGCCCTTATAACTGACACTTGCTGTCACCTTTGCAACATCTGCGGTTACTGCGGTAACGCGGAATCGCTTGCCACCATCTGACTGATAGCCGCTGACCCATTCTGCCGTACAACCGACACAATTCAATGTCTGCCATGCAGAAGCAGCAAGGTCGCTGTTCATTAAGTCATTGCCATCGTACAAATAAACTTGTGCGATTGGGAGCGTACTGGCTATCACCGTGCCGTCCTCTATGCACATTACGGTGTCATTGCCGTTGTCAATTGTCAGTTGAACGGTGTTCTCGCCATCACCGACAATCTCCACTCCCTCTTCGTCGAGCAATACCCACTCGCCACCGCTCTCTCCTGCAACGTACTTCTGAATGCGGAAATCAACAGACTCAACGCCGTCGATGTCAAACAATGCCTTTCCGATACTCTTGCCGCTGGCATAACCATATAGTGTAGTCCATGAAACGCCCTTGTTTACGGAATACTGAAGACGGATAGATCCGTCCGTTTCACTTACTGCATTTGCTGTATTCCCGGGCAGCGATGTCATAAGGTGGCGGTCTTCCTCTTGGGTAGTCTTCCACACATACGCGCTGAACGACTCTGGAGTATAGGTGTCGGTATTGGGGTTGTATGAAACAATCGGTGGATTGAACGTAAGCTCATACTTATCCAAGCCATAGATTTTCTTAACGCTCAATATGCTAACATAGTTGCCTGTCACTCCATGCTTGGTGTACTGGCAATTCACGTCAACACTCGCCACATCGTCTGTAACGCCTGTCACCCGTATCTGAACCCAATCGTTTGAGTCGGAATCTGCCACCCACTCAACAAATTCTGCCGTACAGCCGTGACAAACCAACGACCAATTACCAAGTGTTTGTTTGTTTGCGGCCAAGGTCGTACCCAATACGCTCCTACCTACGGTGTCTTCGCCGTCCAAGAGCCTTGCCTTTGCTGTTGGCAATGTGCTGGCAATAACGGTTCCGTCTTCAATACACATCACGGCATCATTCTGGTTGTCAAGACTGACAAAGATGCTGTTGTCGCCATCCAATCCATCCAAGATAACAGGCACGTCTTCTGTATCAAGAACCTCAATGACATTACTTGCAGCAAGCAACGCCTCAAGGGTTGCCAACGTAGTATCTCTTAACTTGTAGAGCTTAAACCTTATACGGGTAAGCTCAGTATTAACAGTTACGCCATTCAAAGAACTGTAAGCGGCTTCTTGCATAGTTATCACCAAGCCTGCGTCTGTGATTTGCGACAATTGATAGGTGATAAAAAGCCCATGTGTTGCATAGTCAGACGTAGCAACGGTATAGTGCTTATCGTCGGTGGAGTCACAGCGAACAGTGCAATAGACCTTATTTGTGTTCACCACCTTTTGCTTGTTGTCGTTATACACAACGCCAACCTCGCTGACCGAAGGTAGCAACTGATAAACATTTGTATCAGTCGTTTTATTGATGGTGTGTACCAACGTCCGCTCATACTGAACGCCAGAATAGGTTGCCACACACGTCACATTAAGATCCGTAACAAGAGAAAGGTCGGATGGTAGTGCTGTGATGCTAATTCTTGCCACCTTTGTACCGCTGGCATTCGTCACAATGCTCTTGTTGACGGTCATTCCTGTTATGGATGGAGCAACGGAAATGTCATTCACGCTCGCTATATCCAACGGCTCGTTGTTGTGCCACATCTTCATGTCAAATACGATTGGCAGTCCAACATACTGCTGGGTCTTCGTGTTCCAGGACACGGCACTAAACTCATTGCTGATGTCTGCGCCCACGAATGGCTGTGCGTCATGCTTGATGGTGATGGGGAAGTTCTTGATGATACTTCCCTTACCCTCGCAGTCAATGATAATGTCAACGCTGCAACTATCCATGGCCCGCATAGCATCGAAGTCGAAGTTTGCATCGTCGGCACTACCTGCCACACCATCCTTGATATTGTCAATGCCTGTGATGTAGATGGTGGAGTTTTCGATAACGAAACTGCAACCATGAGCCTGTGCATAGATTTTATATGTGCCACTTCCTGCATCGGCATTGTCTGCGGCAATGGTCAACAGTTCACCGCTCTTTCTTACAGTGATTGCGGAATGTATGCGATAGGTGCGATATTCGTTAGGGGCTTCTCCGCTAATCGTATAGAGACCTCCAATGACATTGCCGACATCATCCACCGTGATAACATCGACATAGCCAGAGAAATCTACGGTATATGAGTTGAGAGCATCCTGAAGGTCTGCAATAGTTTCTGGGTCAAGTTGCACGACGGCATTTCCGAAATATACATTATCCTGAACATACAAACCATAGCCTTGCAACTCTGCCTCATGTCCGTTCCTCAAAGTGACGGTCATGTTGCCAAGATAACCCTTGCGGTAAACGACATTGGCAGACTTTATTTTCCATGTCGAAACACCGTCCAACACCATTTCGTAATAGTGTCCGATGCTCGTTGCATACGACGAACTTCTGCGCTCGGAGTTTGTGAATGAGCCGTACTGCGCAAACTTCATAAACTCGCATGGATGAGGCGTGTTGGTGTTACGCAACTCATAGAGGAACTTACATTCTCCCTTTTGGTTGGTAATCATCTGGCGAACCCAGAAGTAAGAGGTGAAGAAACCCTCTTTTGAGCTAAAGCCAAATCCCTCTACATTGCTTTCATTCTCACCTGCATAAAGTGCCGTATCATCGTCGAGGCTTGCTGTCTCATACTCATGCGCAATGTCATTGTAGATACCTCGGCAAATATCACCTTCAGCGATACTTGCATAGTCGTTCTCTTCAAGTTTCAGAGTGATGTAGCCAGTCGTTTCGTCAATAATCTCGACTTCTTTGATGGTTCCGTAGCCGTTGGTACACCATTGTTCGCCCTCGGTTACATTGACACGGTTGAAACGAAACTCTGGAGTCGAAATGAAGTTACGACTGTAGATGCTCTCAAACTCTGCGTTTCCCTCTTCGTCTATCAAAGCACCGCTACCTAACAATCTGGAGTTGAAGTTTCCTACTCTCAACCCACGCTTTGCTTTCAGAGTTTCGTTGTGAGTAACGACATCATTGAAAGTAATCTTCCCCTCTGCCACATCGTCGTGTTTCTTTGAGAGGAAAAGTTTTTCGCCCTCACTCTGGAGAATGCTCAACAAGGCAGCGGACATCGCACCGCCACCGCCACTACCACCACTTCCGCTACTGAAGATGCTGCCGTTGTAGATCCTGTCAACACTCGTAGTGAGTTTCTGGATGGTGCTTTGCTGAACATCGTCGTTAAGTTTTAGCTCTACTTTCGGTGTCAGACCCTCGCCCATGCTGATTGATACCTGCTCGATGGTGATGTCTGCCAAGGGTGCTGGGCTGTCCTCGCTTGCAGGAATACCTCTGAACGTAAACTTCAGTCCTGCATACAAACGCCAGAAGATACTGCTTTGTGGCGTTCCAGCCTTAACCATGTTGTCATAGTTACGCTGCAAATATATATCGTCGATACTCGGCTGGTAGGTGAACTGCGTTTCACAATTGTCTGCCAGATACTCGGTGGCGGCTCTAAGAAGTCTGACCTCTGCCATCTTCACATAGACATCGGGCATACTGATGTTCAACAACACAAAGTAATCTCCTGCCGCAATAGGGTCGGTGGCACTCGGATAGTAGGTGTTCAAAGTGTTGTCGGTGGCTCTCTTCAACGTGAGCATGTAGCCCTTCTTCCCGTTGTGAGTGACTTTCTCGATGTTCTCGCCAATCTCAAACTCTCTGCCTACACAACGACCGCTCTTCATGGCGACAACAGGAGTGTCGTCAGTCCAACAGGCTTGAAGGTCAAATCCCATGTCCTGAATGAAGACATGGAATGTTTCTGATACGCTGTCTGTATCGTCCAACGGAATCCAGTTATACTCTGGGTCGTAGGTCACGGTATGGTCGAGACGAGAGTTTCCAACTTTGTACGAAAGCGAGAAATTATCCGTGAAACCACTCGGCACATGGATATTGCGCATGATAGGCGTGAAAGTTACGGTGATGTCTGACAAGGCCGTAACTCTTACCTCTGATACTTTTGCGTTTGCGCCATTCTTGACATCGGGAATTTCTGGAAGTTCCATTTCCAGAATGCCGTCGCCACGCGATATACTTTGGTAATCGGAAGTATAGGTGGCAATCGTCGTTGTCGAGCCTGTCTGCAAATTCTTCTGCTTGACAGTGATGATATAACCTACGTCGGCACTTACGCCGTCACGATAACACGATATGCTGAAACCATACAGCACCGCACCGATAGTGGGAGCCATAGCATACTTTCCAGCAGAAACGCCTTGTATGGTGAACAATGTTCTTTCGGGTCCGGCATACACACCTCCACGGCTACTGAAATCGCCGAAGTTACGGGTGTTGTAACTAAGGCTCGTAAGTCCGATATTGGCACTTCTTGGTATGCCTCTTGCGGAAATACCGCTCTCTGGAAGTATGCCGTCACCTTTATTGGCATCGTCAACCAACGTATTGCCGTCTTTGTAGCCAATAGCCAGCATCTTGTCAATGCGCTCTGATGCACCGTAGTTCGGGAATGAACTTACTCCTGTCTGACCGTCTTGGTCTTGAACCAACGCACTACGCAACTCGCCGTAGGTGGCTTCTTCGATGGTTGGATAGATTTCTGGAAGTTCGCTGTTTGTACCATCCCATCGTGCGCTGTCTTCTCTGATTCCTTCAGCACAATTCTCGGCATCGTCGTTCTTGTCAATGTATGCGTCGTTGGTATCGCCCTTTACGGCTCGGAGGGTGCTGTCTCGTAAAGCATTGTTGGCGGCTTTCACAGCGGGAGTTGCAAAGGTGTCTGGCAGTTGGAGATTGGTAGGGAATAGCGACTGTGATAGGTTATACTTGCTGTTATAGTACCGATACGGCATGTTCTTGGTAGAACCCAAAGCTCGCAGACGGGTAACGACCTTCTGTTGGCTGTTGGCAATGCGCTTGATCTGGAACAATGCCTTGTTCTGGTTGTCACGGGTGGGATAGCCCTTGCCATAGCCAAAGGCAAAAGTCTCGTTGTCGTTGTCACTCGTCAGGTTCTTTAAGTTGTAGCCGATGTAGATACTGCGTCCTCTGATGCAATAGTCGAGGTCAAAGGTGTTATGCACCTCTTCCAATGCCTTCGCAACGGTCGTGTTGTCGAATGACAGCACCTTGTCTTCTGTATGGGTAACAAGAACGGCATCGCCCGCTGTGTTGAGGTAGGTAGATGTGGTGTCAACAAATATCTTCCAGCCATTTGTCGGGAACATACGATCGAGGTTGGCTTGCATCTTTGCGGCCAAAGCACAGACGGCCGTGAGGGTACTGCCGTTGGCACTGGTCTCACCACAAAACAACTGGAACTTGCTACTGCCTGTGTAGTTCGTACCCAAAGCAGCAACATAGTCACCTGTTGTCGGTGTGATGTCGAGCATAAGGCATCGCGTCAACTCTTCTTGGAATGACTCAAACTTCACATTCTCGTAGGTGTATGAGTCTTGCCTCTCTTTCGACCGCGCTTTCTGTGTGACAGATGGCACATAGTTCAATGTGTAGGTCTCACCTCGGAAAGTACAGAAGTCACCTACGGCAAAGTCAATGGGGACCTCGGAAGTGATGTTGAGCGTGATGAACTGTTCGCCCATCATCGTGTCCTGGAATTTCCATTTGTTCACGGTGCAACGCACTTTTGTCACGTTGCCTTCACGATAGTATATTTTCAGTTCTACCCTATTCATAGTCAGTCAAAGTTTAATTGGGTTGCACGTCTCACGCCGTCGTATGTTCCGTAGGTGGGCGTTACCTCGGTGGTCGGATCATACACCGTGAACTTGATTTTGAATTTCGCAATGGCATCGGTGTCGCTGTCCGTGAGGTAGAAGATTTCGTTTTCCACCTCGTTCACAACGATGTTCTTACGACCCATACCTGTATGCTCGTTGTAGATAGCAAGCAAACCGCTCTGTACGGTGTCAGCATTATTGCCTTTCACCCTACCATAGAGAAAATCAATGAAGTTGTTGAGGTCGGTACGAATGGTTTGCTCCGTGCCTACATAGAGGAAAGTAACCTCCATATCATAATGCTTGATAGGCAGTTGTTCGGGGATATAGACATCAAGACCGTCTTCACCAGCCCAATCCCGTGTAGGCAGGTCTTTGGGTTTCGGATTCTTCTTGAAAGGAAACTCCTGACAGATGATTTTGAACGCTGAAAGCAAATCAACTACACTGCCTTGTGTGTATGTCGTGCCGTCGAAACTAATCTGTTGAACGTATGTGTTGTATGTGACCATTTGTAAAGATTTTTCTGCAAAGATACCCTACAAAACAGGCAATCACTTGGCCTTCTGGTGGTAATCCAATGCCGTAATCTGAAATTTGCCCGCAAAAGTTTAGATATTCAGATAAAAGCAACGTAATTTTGCGCAAAAGTTTTCGACATGAACGCATTAAACAAAGATTTGAAAGACCAAGCCGTCGCACTTGGATTGTGTGGCGACTGGCAGAAACTTTGGGGCAAAGACTGGAGCCGCGAAAAGATGGTGGAGCGAATGTATAAGGGGTTGGATTTCTGCCTTCAGTACCACTATCCGTCAAATGACTTCATCTTAAAACATTTCGACCTTGACTTTCGGCGAAAGAGCAATGTCTTCGTCAATGACAAATACAGCGTTGTCAATCCGAAGGAAAGTCTGGTACTCGGTACTTCCGACGTAACATTTCGCTACAACGGTCATAGTTACGGCAATATCCATATCCGCGACAACTCTTCTGCAAAGGTGATAACTCGAAACTTAAGTTTTGTTATCGTACACCTCTACGAAAATGCAAGCGTCACGGCAGAACAATATGACAATGCAAAGGTCGTTCTCGTAAAACATTCAACAAACGTACATATCGCTGCGCCGTCAAACATCAAAGTCCGCGAGGAATATAACTACTTGAAATAACCACAACACAAACACAAAAGAAAACACTACACACTCATTTTTTAATTGTTTAGGTAAGCAGTTTTTGTTTATCACGCAAAAAAGGCGGTAGTCCGTGATGGATAACCGCCTTTTTGCATCCCTGAGTCCTGTATGTTGCAATACTATTGCAACCGCATTACCTCACAGACAAACTTTCAATGCCGTCAACAACATTGTCGAGCCTTGACCGCATAGCCGAAAGTTCTGCGAAGAAAGCACCTCCACCATCGCGCATCATTTCCATCATCAACTGAACGTTTACGTCTATATTGGCAACTGTCCTGACATGATTGGCAAAGGACTCAACGTACTCTGGCCAAAGTTGTGTGACGAACTGCGTCAGCAAAATTCTGTTCACCGCCACATCTTGCCGGAGTGCATTGATATACCCAGCAAGAAGGTCTGAAGTTTCCTCGCTCGTTCCCTGTACGCTGCTTGTCAGTGCGTTGGCAGACTCATTCAAAACCGAAAGTCCTGCGTTTTCAAGACCTCTCTGGAAAGCAGTCATAAACTCGGTTGCGGCTGTGATAGTTTTCTCACCTTCTCCGCCCTTGCCAAAGAAGTCGGTTATCATGGCTGTCACCTTACTCATGCTGCCCTTCGGGTCGTTGGGGTCGAAGACTCCAGAGATATTCTTTTCGGCATTGCCAAAGAGCTTGTCTTGCAAACTCTGGAACATCGGTTCGAGAATGGCCAACTGCATCATCTTGTTCATTACCTGCTGCAAGATGCTTGTCACGGTTTCCTTGTAGGCTTTCGCCATACTTTCGCCATTCTCAAAGGCGGAGGAAAGTGCGTCTGAAAGTTGGTCAGCCCATCCCTTAATGTCTATATCCCACAGTTCCTTGGCCAAATCCATCGTGAAATGACGTATCTGATCATCAAGTTCGGCTATCTTACTCTTTGTTTCCTCGATGTCGGATTGAGACTTTTTCTTCTTCGACTCTTGCTTCTCAAGAATATCCAAGTAGTCTTTACGCTGGTCAAGCAAGTTCTGATACTCTTGCTGATAACCAGTACCCGATGAGTTCTTGCTGTAGTACTCATACATGTCTTCCTGTGCCTTGGAATGGAAGCCTTTTCCCAAATAGGTGTTTCTAAACCATTGGTTATCTTGAAGAAGTTTTTTCAGTTCCTCATTCGGCGCATATTGCTGTGTATAACTTCTGCGCAACTCGCCTGTATCAAAGCCCAAAGTACGTTCACGGGCTTGCTCAATGAGTTTGGTGTTGGCTTCAATCTTTTGCACATCTTCACGAAGTTTCGTAATCTGACGTTCCAGACGTGCATCGTGAACTTGCGCCAAACCGCTGATAAGACCAAGACCCGCACCAGCAGCCATTCCCCATGGCCCCAAGGCAGACAATGCAGACGCACCCTGCATTGCACCGCCAAGGACACCAGCGGCATCACCAGTGGCGTTGGCTGCACCTTCCATTCCAAGCGAGTCAAAGAGATTGGTTACAAGGTCAAGACCGCTCTGAAGGGTGTTGAAAGCAGTTATCACGTCCTTTGCCGAATCAGAGAGTTTCGACATATTCTGGAACAATTTGCCGTAGTGTTCGGCTTCATCGTGATACTTCTTCTGTTCATCACTGCCTGGCTTTGCATTCTTCTCTTTCTGCAATGCGGAATCCCTACGTTGTGCGTAGTAGTTCATCAAGCCGTCGTAACCGCCACTGATAAACTGACCAACCGCACCGCGCTCACCAAGGAAACCTGTTGTACTCCATTCGTTGCGGGCTTTATCCAACTTGCCTTTTTCTGCAACGAAATCGTCTGGAGATATAAGTTCAAGACGGCGCAACTCTTCAAGCATGTTTTCAACCGCATCGGCGGCAGCATTAAACTCATCACGCGACATGGCAACGGCATGGTTGTAGAGGTTGGCATAGTCAGCACTCATCTTCATGCTTTCCCAGTCAAATTGGGCTTGTGCTATTCCGTTGGCTTTGTCTGCATCAGACTGTGTGATAACCCCCGCTGTAACAAGAGCATTATTGCTATCTTTCTTCTGCTGTAGTTCGTCTCTCATTTTCTTCATCTTTGCGTCGTAAGAGACAACAGCACCAATAAGATTGGCAAACACAGAAATATCGTCTTTGATAACTTTCTTCTGCAACTTCTGCCATTCCTGGTATGCCTTGATCAGACCTTCAATCTTTTCCTTATACTTGTCTGCATCGTCGGTTTGTGGAATTGCAGCCTCCAACTTCGACCGCAACCCTTCTTCGTCAAGATGTATGTCAAGCGGTATCTGCGCAACCAGGTTCTCGCCACCTGCACTACGCAACTGGCTCAACAACTCATTACGCATGGCATCGGCAGATGTCCTTGCACCTGTCTCGGCTGCTCCGAAACCAGCAATCCTCGATGCAACACCTTCATCACCCGTCGCTGTGCGCACGGTGTTGAATATCTCCCAACGCTCTTCGAGGTCGGAAATGGTCTGCTCGATGATACTCTTAAACTCTTCTGCGGCTCTTCCAAAGTTGTCAAACTTCACGTCATTCAGCAATGCAACAGCCTGACGATAAACACGCAAAGCCTCCTGTCCGTTATTCTTACCCTTGTCATTTTTCTGTGCCTGATAGCGTTTGAGTGCATCATCACGAATCTTTTCGACATAACGGGTATAGTCGGCTATCTCGTTTACGTCAAAGTCCATCGGCAAAAGTTTGTCGGTACGCCATTCGGTAAAGATGTCTGCATACTTCGCATTGGTCTCGGCAATGGCTGCGTCGTTACCTACTTTCTTTTCCCACTTTTCATACCAGCCATAAGCCTCTTTCATAATGCGAATACGCTCATCCCAACGCTTCGCAAACTCATCCTTGTAAGACTTTGTGCCAGAACCGCTACCTTTTCCTTTCCCATTCCCCTTTTTCTTGTCTTTCGGGTCTTCAAGAGAAAAGCCCAAATTGTTGCTTGCTTCTGTAGCCTTGTTGAAAGCGGTTGATGCTTGGTTTAAGCCGTTAATGACTTTCTCAACTTCTCTACGCACATCTTCATTCTCAATCTTACTGAGGATGGATTGCTTTGTCGCATCGTCCATGAGCTGACCCATCTTCAAGTCAATGCCGAACTTCAGACGGATTTGCTCGGTTTTCTCAAAGTATTCCTTGGCCAACTTGTATTTCTTCCTTGCCTCGTCAATAGCATCGTTGATATTCTCAACAAATTCCAACGGAATAGTCCAATCGCCCTCAACAAGATTGTTAAGAGTAGTTTGCACCTCATCAACTTTCACTTGGAACTTTTCATCGTCTGCGTCAAGTTGCAGTTGGAATCTTTCGGCGAAACGTTGCTTGAGTTCATCAAGTGTTTCCTTGGTCGTGATTTTGGTCTTGCTAAGGAAGTCTGTAAAGCCAAGCAACAGATCTTGTTGCTGTGCTTTTGTGAGCTGACCTATTTTTTGACCTTTGTTGTTTAGTTCTGCTTCAATATGAGTGAAGAAAACTTCCAAGTCATCATCCATGTTCTGTTTCGCCCAATTCTTATCAGCCTTTTCTTCAAAGTTTCCGTATTGGGAATCGTATAGGAAATTATACAGGTCGTTTTCACCGTATTGGACGGCTTCTCTGGCTGTGTTATACGCACCAGAAAAGTCTTTCATATTCTCAATGAGAAACTTGAACTTCTCACCGTAGGTGTTCATTCCGCTAACAGCAGTCGCAAAAGCGGAATTTGTCTTTTCTACAGCCTTTACAATCTTATCAACACCACGACCATGCTCTCTATACATATCAGCAAAGGCACGGTTGTAGTTCTTGACGGCTTTCTCGTAATCGTTGATATTCTCTACTATATCATCGTTGAACCAACCGCCATTCGTCGCATTGATGGCATTTTCAAACACGTCACCAATGTCATGCAGTCCGTATTGTGCCTTTGCAACTTCACCAACAGCAGCAGCCAACAACATGAACTGCTCCTGTGTTGAACGGATTTTGTCGCCGTCAAAGAAGGCATTATTCAGCATTTCGTTAGGTGTTGCTGAATACTGGCGAATATAATCTGCCATTTCATCAATGACTTGTTGGGCTTCTTCTTCATCGAATTTCAGCCCAACTTTTACGGTGGTTTTTGCAATAGATTGGAAGTCAAGTTGGCTTGGAGAAATCTTGTTGCCATTGGCATCTTCAAACTCCATTTTTGAACTTTGCATGACGGCTTTTGTCGCTTGCATAGCGGAATTGGAACGCTCACGAATGCTGTCAGCAATCTCGCCAGCACGTTCCAGTTCTTGTTTGTTCCTCTGCCACAACTCCATGACGGCTGTTATACCAGCCATCGCAAGCATTGCAGGATTGAAGATAAGTGACTTCAATGCAGTTCCAAGTGCTCTGATACCTAATGCAGCGGCATAACCTGCCTTACCCCAGAATCCTAATACCCTTGTGTTATTGACGGCTTCAAGTGCAGCCAACTTCTGTGCATTGGTCAAGTCTGAAAGTGCAATAATCTGTGCGGCTTCTGCTTTTGTGATTTTTCCAAGCGCAACCTGTCTCGCTATATCCTCTGCTGTGAGTTTCTTTTCTGACAATGCAAGAGCCAAATCCATGACATGCTGCTGCCTTGCATACTGAATACGCAACCGCTGGTTGGCAGTCAATGGAATATGCAAAGCCATCCTGATACGCTCTTGCGTAGTCAATAGTTTAGAAGTGGCTATCTGACTTTTCTCTGCCGACGTAAGGGTTCGATACAGGGATGCAGAACGCAGTTGCTCCGCTTCCTTTGCCCTGAATGCGGCAATGGAAGAAAGAGTAGCCGCATTGGCTGTTCCCAATACTTTTGTATATATCAATGTAGCAGCCCTGTTGACACCCCACAATGCCGCTACAGTTCCCATGACAGTAGCAACATCTTTCCAGTTTTGCGTCAGCTCCATCAAGACATTCGCAACCTCCTTCAGAGCGTCACCAGGCGCACCCTCGGCCATTTCGCCGTACATTATATCCATTGCGTCCTTGACGTTCTTGAACTTTGCCTTGACACTTTCGGATATGACCTCCTGCATATTGTAGAACATGCCACCCTCATTGGTGAGGTCTTTCAGTACACCAATCACATCGTCGTAGCCAACTTCCTTCTTCTTGACCATATCGCGGATTTCCTTGGTGGTCTTACCAAGTTTCTCCGAAAGTTTCTGCAAAAGCGGAACGTTGGCCATGGAGAATTGTCGCAAGGTGTAGCCGGACAATGCCGCCTCTGAACGGACATGACCCAATGCCAAGGCAAGACGGCTCACGTCTGTTCCCGTAGCAGCGGAAATGTCTGCAAGTCGCTTGGTCATGTCATACAACTCATTATACTTGAAGCCGTATGCCGTGAGTTGCTTTGTCATTTGGTCAAGTTGAACGACACCAAACGGAGATTGTGTTGCCAAATGCTTGATCTTGTCAAACAACTCGTTTGCCTGTGCCGTGTTCTGAAGGATTGCACCGATGGAAAGTCTCTGCATTTCCAACTGACCACCAATCTCAATGATATTGTGGAGGAATTGCTGACCGCCCCATACTCCAAGATACTGCGTAGCCATCGACTTCAAATCTGCCAACACCTGCGACTGACCCTTTGCACTCTCCGTAGTTTGGTTCAACGCCTGTGCAAGCCGTTGTTCCTCTGCCGAAAGTTGTTGCGAAGCCCTCGCTGCCTTTTCTTTCTCTGCTGTAGCCTGTCTTACAGCACTGGCTTCTTCATTCGCAAGGCGAATAGAGTTTTGCACAGGAACGCTATTGATAAAGTCGCTGGTGTGACCATGCAACTTGGAACCGCTCTCGATAGAACGTAGAATGGTGACGTAACTTTGCAGTTCGGCTATCCTCGCTGAAAGATTGGTCGTGTCAACATGTGCAAGTTTTCCTCTGTTCTCTGCATCTTGCAGTTTCCGTATCTGGATTTCAAGTTTCGTGGCTTCGACACCTGCACGACGCATACTTTCAGCCCATTGTTCGTTGTCTTTCTTTGCCTGTTTGGTGGCGTTGTCAACGGCTTTCTGGTTGGATTTCTCTGTTGTGGCATTAAGTTTCTCCTGCTCACGCGCTACTCCAGACAAAGAAGATTTGAGACGGGTGTATTCTGCAATGAGTTCATTGACGGCATGATTGTTTCCAAGGTTCTTACTGTCAAACATCAGAAGTTTGTCAATGAACTGCTGAATATCATTCAGTGCCCTTTCTGTCTTTGACGTATCTACGCCAAGTGAGAAACCTTTGGTGCTGGCTCCATCAAGACGCTTCAAAAGTTTCTCGCTTTCTTCAAGTGCAACATTGAAACGACGCTGGTTGGCTTCAAGAGTGTTCTGTTTCTGAACAAAGCCGTCAACTTGTCTCTGGAAATCTCCGGCATTGGAAAGTAGGTGCTTGAAAGTTGTTCCGAAAGCCTCTCGCTGCCAACCGTTTTCGTGCATCAACAAAGGATTGCTCTTGATAGCCTGTAACTTTTTCTCGTAAGAGTCCAAGAGTTGCAGGTAAATCTTCATGCCGTTGGTGTTGAAACCGACATCTTCACCGTTCTTGATGGCCACACCGACTTTTGCCCTGGCTTCCTGTATGCGGTAAAGGGCGTCTTGCATTTTCTGAACGTTGCGCACATAGATACTTTCTGGAGTAGATTTCTCCTGACCAAAGCCGTTCAACTGACCCATTGTTGTCCGCACATTCCGTATCACCTCACCCAAGCCAGTCATAAAGTTTCTCATGCCAGCATCACTGCCAATGGTGACATGGAACTGCTTGAAGGCGGCATCGAGTGTGTTCACGGCTTGCGCACACTTTTCAATGCGCGTACTGAAGGCGGTAAAGTTGTCGTGCTGAATGGCTGTCTTGACTGCAACAAGGTCTTGTGCCAACTGACCAAGCGACGCACGGACGGCTTTCTGGGCTTCTTCCTGCAAACCTTTTGCCGCATCGTGAATACCTGCGGCAACGTCTTTGCCAAGAGTTTCGACTTGCTTGTGCTGTAACGCAGACAAAAGATTCTGCAAGTCCTGAAGACCCTCAACTTTTACATTGATGGTCTTGTCTTTCAACTTCTGAAACTCTTGCTCTATCTTGTTTAACTGACCAGTCGCATCGTCTTGGATGGCAACTTGGAATTTTAGCGGATCTAATGCCATATCTGTTTCGTGTTTGTGTTGTCTGTTTCGTTCTTTGTGCCGTAGTTTTATTGCGGCTTTCCATCTGTGGGAACTTTCTCGCCAGTAGCCAATAGCCTGTCAAGTTTGAACCCGCGCTTTTCGCGCTCTGCCTTCCTCTTCTCCCATTTACGCACTGCCTCTTCGAGTTTCTTCTTGTTTGGCTTATAGCCTTTGTCGCCTGGTTTAAGACCGCCCTTGCTTTCGTGCTTTGCGTAAACTGTCAATGGCTGGTCAACATCTATCAACTCTATCTGCGCTGCCGTGTGACCCCAATAGTATTCGTACATCTGTACGCGCACCAAACCGAAGAAGAAGTACCTCGGCATTACGAGCCACTGTCGTTGCTTTCGGTCGCTGAAGGCTGCGCCATACTTAGTTCTTGAAGGGTAACTTCTACTTCCTTCGCTCTCATCCTCATCAGCGAATCCCTTGCCTCGGTCAGTGACATGATAGTCTTGAAGAACTGCATCTGCGGAACTTTTTTTTTACCAACTTCGAGGATGGGGGCTAACTGTATATTGTCGTACTGCTTGACATAGTAGAACCATCGCCATAACAGCCAGTACCAAAACTTTATCTTCCAGAAACCGTCCAAAAGAATGATGGCTGCTGCCTTGCAAGCAAGTTTGGTGTCTTCAAGTATCTCGTCAAGGACTGCGCTGCCTGTTGTCTTTTCCTCGTCAATAGTTTTCTTGTGAAGCAACAGACGGGAAAGTTTCTCCAACTGACCGTTTTTCAGCCAGCGCACCTTGTATTTCTTTTTCGTGCGGAGTATCTGAACCTCCTCCGCATCATTGCTGATAAGCGACAAATAGATTTGCTGTGAGTCTATTGTCGGCTGCTCAATCTTTGGCTCTTTATTTTCTTCCATAAACTTTTAATCTGTAAGTTTGTGTAGTGTGTCTCGCAATTCAGTTGCGAGGTTATACAGGAAAGGGCAGTGGCAGCATAACAACTACCACTGCCCTTGATGAGTTTTAGTCTCTGACAAGTCTTCAGTCAGACTTTAACCACCATTACCGCTGGCGGCGATGGTGCAGATACCAAATGCGTCGGCACTTGCACCTGCGGCAATAGTACCTGTCAGAACAACGCACAGAGGCTTGTTCGAGCCGTCGAAGATGATCTGTGCCATGAACTTCCCCTTCTTGATGAACAGAAGTTTGTCCTCGGTGTCGTTCAGGATGAGCAGACCAAGATAGACTGCCTTCTGAGTGACAGGATAGGACTTACCACTTGCTGCCGTGCCAACAGAGGAAACACCACTCGGAAGAGTGACACTTGCGTCGGTGCCTTTGAATCCGCAAAGTGTGAGAATACCCGTGTTGTTACACGGTATCTCCAGCGTAATCTCGCCGTCACCAGGCGTAAAGGTGTTCACCCAGTCGGTGTTCAGACCCTTCACCTTGAAGTGTTCGATACTCGGCTGACCCGTGTCGAAGTTGAAACCCGAATCGTCGGAAACGGGAAACTCCTGAAGGTCGGCACTTGAAACGTCAAGACCGTCGGGAAGTCCGTTAGCCAGCGCAAAGACAGAACTGATGCCCTCGAAGACATCGCCCTGCATCGTGATTTTCTTTGTAACTGCCATAATCGTATATGTTAAAGTGTTTGTGTTGATAGTTTCTAAATGTCTCTCGCATTGAGTTTGGTCCTCAACTTGAAAGTAATCTGTGTGACGTGATAGCCATATCCGTCTTCGCCCTGCATGAGTACACTTGGATTGCTCGCCGTGATGTGCTTGCCGTTAATCGGGAAAACGTCTAAGACTTGCTGGGTAAGCTCACTTTGCAATGTGATGTTCGGTGTGCTGTCTGTCTTAGCCTTGCAGAATACGGAAATAGTACCATAACAATCCACCGTGAAGTTGAAGTCGCCCTTTACACGCCGACGGAGTTCCGTTGGTATGTCAACAACAACAAAGTTTGCAAGTTCCTCCGTGCCGTTCTTTGGACGGTCGAGAAAAGTCTTCTTCCCGATACCGTTCACGGCGGCAACAAGGTCGCTGTAAACAAGGTAGATGAGTGATTTCTTTGCCATATTTGTTATTTCCTAATCAACTTTAAGTAGGTGACTCCAACTTGCTCTGCATGTGCGTAGGTCTGCATGATGCCAGTCGTACTTCTTTTCATTTCCACCCATTCGCCGTATTCAACGGGGTAGGCTACAACGATGTCAAACAGGTTATTGCCCTGCGGTACATAATGTTGGAAAAAGTTTCGGGCATCGTCCTCTCCCCACCCGCCATTAGTCTGGACTTCTGGCAGGTAATGGCTCTTGTCACCATCGTAGTCGGGATTGAAACGATAACTCTTGCGCTTTCTCGCACGCATCTTCACCTGAATGGCTTTCGGTACATACTGAGCGGCATAGTACGCATTGATAGGTTCTTTCTCTCTGTAAAGGCACACAACTATCGAGTTGATGAGGTTTCCTGTGAAGTTATGCGCTCCATCGGCTTCCTTTCTCGCTCTTATCGCCTCCTGACATAAGTCAGTGCAGAACTTCCGGCAACGGATTTCAACCTCGTCAAAAATCTGCGTCCTGTATTTCGCAAAGGCTTTGCGAACAATGGTGGCGTTAGTTGCGGACATATTTCCAGAGTATATGAGTTCCTAAATTGCTTGGGCGTTTGTCAATGACCAATCCGTATTCCTTGTAACCAAATCGCTGCAACTCAATCTTATCACCCTCCATAGGGATAGTTTCTTCCGTCCACTCATCCTGTTTCAAAGGCAATGCGAGAGTCCTGTACGATGCAATCACGTCTCCATTGTCCGATATAGTGTCACGGTTGTCACTCCGGCAAACTCCCTCATAGACTACGGTCACACCTTGGGTAGTGTTCTCGGCGGTTTCGCCGTCGAGACTTTCACCATCGGTTTCGTCCGTCTCGTCTGCCAACGGATCATCGGCCATTGGGTCGTAGTCAGACACATTAGGCTGGTCTTCCATCGGCTCGGTTGCGGCATAACGAAGTATGCGGCAATGGTGAGGGAAACGGGGGTTGTTAATCTTGGTCATAGCAACTACTTCGAGTACCTGCGGATTTTACGGAAACCAGAGCCTTTCATCCCCCATTTCGGAGCAAGCGACTCTATACGAGCGTCGGTAATGCCCCACTTTGCAAGGAGGTCTCTGGCGAGTATCAGAAATTGCATCAACTGTGAGCGTGACCATTGTTCACTGCCCTCAGAATGTTCCCAATCGCCATCCTTGTCTGTCACTTTCTGTGACATAATAGGATTGAACGCTATGCGAATCAAGAGGTAGGCAAGTGCAAGGTCTTTCTGCTTTTCCGTCAATTCGGTAGCAGGGGTGCCAGCGTCAATGCCAGCGTCAATGAGAATACCTTTGACGGCACTCTCACTGACGGCTGCATTCGGGGAAAGCGTTTTGACGTATTCCTCGGCGGTGATTATCTGATTCTCTGTGTCGGCCATGTTTCAAGTCACTTAGAGTTTAACCCTCGTAGTCCTTCCATACGGTAGCAATACCGTAGTCGCGTACATTGTTGAACACGGGACCTGCGTAGAGTTCGCAGTCAATGACATTCAGGATGGGGTCTTCCTGCCATGAGTTGCGCACTGCAATACGACCCTCAACGAATGAGTAGCGGGTAGAGGGGTCAAGACCACCCATCTTCACGCGGTCGATGAGAATGCTGTTCATGCACTTCATTTCGAAGGGGCGATATGCACGGCTGGCGGCAACCATGTTGTGAATGTCGAATGCGGGTGCATCGGCAACGGGCTTGCCGTCTTCCTCGTGACGCGACTTGAAGTCGATCTCCTGGAACGGCCATACCTTCATGTCGTTGTGCAACCAATCCAGAACGTCGGTGCGAACCACCTTCACCTGTGAGGGGTTGTAGTAGTTCTTGCTGGCCTTGAAAGCGGTCACTACGGAAGGATGCAGAACAATCTTATCCAGCAAGTCCTTTGACAGCTTCCAGTGGTCAACACCGAGGTTGAGGGTATCGGTGAGGTACTTCTGGAAAGTCAGAATGTCCTCTACGACATCGGCATTGGTGTTGGCAACCAACACGGGGGTACTTCCAGTTGTGTCCCAGATATACCACTCTTTACCACTTGCGGGTGCAAGGAAGTTCTCGTCGGGAATCTGGAACTTGAAGTCGTAACGAGCACCGTCAACGGCTACGTCGTGGATTTCGCCTGTTGACATTGCTTGCATCACCATGTAGGAAAGTTCGTTGTGAACACCACCCAGCATGGCATCGGAGTTGTAGATGAAACTGTCGGTCAACGCCTCACCGAAAGTGACGTTACGAAGTTTTGCGGCCTTGCGCAACTCAATCATATCGTCCTTGGTGATGTTGAAACCATGACCCACCTGGGGCAGAGTTCCACCGTAGAACTCCCAACCGAGGGTGCTACGCTGCGGCTTGCCAGAATGCGTACCGAGTACGCTGGCACGTACCAGAATCGGGGTCTTCTTGATACCCTGCTTCCACTCACGATCGTCGGTCGGCTCTCCCCACGAAGCAAACTGACGCCAGATAGCACGATTGTACTTGGCGTTTACGTTGTCGAGGATCAGACCGAAGTTCTCAGCGTCCACATACTGATGCAGACCGCTGATACCATAAAGATTCATGTCTCTCATAATCTAATCTCCTTTCTTAGTTTACTTGCGGTTCGAGAAACGGAAATAGCACTCGTTGTCGCGCAATGCCTTCTTCAGACTGGCTGTAAGAGGGGGCATACGACGCTCCAACACGGGCTTCTCCATGCAGTTCCAGATGTAGTCGATGTCGATGGCATAAGCATCGGGGTCGAGTACGTTGTCACAGTAGGTCAAACCGTTGGGGATGGCCTTGATCTTCTTCACAGAAGCAGACTGTGCTTCTGCAAGAACGTCACCCTGTGCAACGAAAGCAGTACCAGAGGTTACGACCTTCTTGTAGTAGGTCTTCTCTGCATCGGGAGTGGTGTCGGTGGTGAGGGTTGCACCTGAATTGTCCTCATACCAACCCTCCGTTGCGGGGTTCTTGCCCGTAGTGTCTGTTACCTCTGTGTAAGAGGTCGAGCCGCCTGTGGAAACGGCATCTACGGTGAGAACGTCATAGTCTGCATTGCTGCTGTCAATGGCAATGACGGTGCTGAGATTGCTCACAGCCTGGGTCAAGTCAGAACCGACAACGAGCAACTTCATACCCACCTTGGCGATGGTTCCTGTCTCAAACTTCTCAATGGTGATCTTGTTTTCGCTTGCGTCAACACTCTTCACCTTGAAAGTGTAGATAGGAACAATGGTACGAGCCTGCTCATCGGCATAGACAAGAGTTCCAGCAGCCATGACGTTAGGAGCAACGGGCATCAGAGTGGGGTCGCACATGAAACCACCGACGGCAATCGTCGGCTTACCCTCGTAGCACTTGCGGACACCACCAAAGTTCTTACTGAACTTAATGTAGTTGTTGATAGTTCCTTGTCTCATGTTACTTTGTGTTTGAATTGTTTGTGTTTCGTTTCAAACCTTGCTCGCGTCTTGCGGTTTCCCATAAGAACTAAACAAAGGTCTTCTCTTGTTCGGTGGCGTAGTTAGCGTTGTCCTGTGCCTCTTGTTTCAATCTGGCAATGCGCTCCTTTACGAAGTCAGTGCCACCACCGTTTCCTCCAGTGCCATCGCCACCGAAAGGCTTGCCGCCATCTGCGTAGTAACGCTTGTAGCGTTTCTCGTAGGCTGCAACGGCTGCCTGTTTCAGACCCTCGAATGTCGGGTTTTCGCCGTATTCGATATCATCCAAGGCATCGTCAATACAAGCCTCGTTGTTTGCCTTCAGTGCGATAAGATGCTTTTTGAGCTCGGACTTTACGCCGTTGAGCGTTGCGGTTTTTTCCCGCTCAATCTGTGACTTCATAAAGTTGGTCATGGTAGCAGTCATCTTGCCAAACTCACTTTCTGCGCCAGTCAGACCTTCCAGTGCCTTCTTCACTGCATCCTGTACTTTCGTGTCCAGATCATCGGTAGATGTACCACCGTTACCACCAGTTCCACCACCATTCTCAGGGTGTTCCTTCTTGTATTCGTCCAATGCCTTGGCTACCGCCGCGTTGATACGACCCTCAACATCTTTCTCATGCTGGGTGGCGTACTCCTTGGCATAGTCTTCCTTGAACTTCTCGGTGAATGCCTTTTCGTCGAAACGCTTCTGTCCGGCAAACTGAACCAGTGTGGCTACGGGCAATTTCCACGTCTCGTCGGTAATCTTCGAGTCGTCGGCAAACATTGGTAAAACACTTTCGGCGATACCGTCGAATGTCTTGTCACTAATGACCTTCGCGTTGTCTTCTCCAACCTTGGTCTTCAAGTTCTGAATGAGAATTTCTTTCTCCATGTCGTGTTTGTGTTTAAGTTGTGTTTAATGGCGTTTTTCGCCACTGTTTGTAATGATTTTTCCGCAAAATTATATGGAAGCAAGATTTGTAAAGACTTTTTATTTTGGTAATCTTCTGTTTACCAAAGAAAAAATCCATTGTTGCGATGTTTCATACCTACCTTTGTGCCAAAAATGTAAAAGTTTATGAACGAACTGAACGGTTTTACAGGACTACGCACAATGGATGGAAAACCCATCTATTCACACAGATACATCGAACAACTAAGAGCCAGGGAGAGCAGCAAAAAGGAGTCTAACTTCTTCATCGCTCAAAAAGGCGCACAGGAGTTCGGGCTGAGCTGTGTGGCTGATATTATCGTCTTTGGTGGTAACAGAGGCGGTGGCAAAGCAAACACTTATGCAACTCCTGTTGCTACGCCGTCTGGATTCAGAAAGATGGGGGATCTTGAAGTCGGAGACCTCATCTGTACGCCGTACAATGGTGTGCAGAAAGTGAGCAACATCTTTGAACAAGGGGAAAACACGGTTTATGTCTTCCACTTCGACGATGGAACAAGTTTAACCTGCATGGATAATCATAGGTTCTGGGCGAGGACGAATAGCAGTGAGGACTTTCACGAAATGACTGCAAGGGAAATCATGGATAACTATGCCATTGACAGACCTTATCCGCTATCGCTGCGACGGGGAAAGACTGACTTTGTGGAAATCCCGCTTTGCGGCGAAGTGGAATTGAACGAGAAAAAAACGGCTATCGACCTGCCATTGCACCCGTTCATTCTCGGTTATATCAGCGGAACTGGATTCTGGCATTTCGACAAAGTAGGTGTCGCTCTTGAAAGCGATTACTTCCTGTGTAATAAGTTTCGCGCTATGGGATATAAGGTCAGAACAAGCAGACGTGACGGAAATTGGTATCTGCGCGGACTGACTGACGAAAACCGCAGAAAGATTACTACCAGCCGTTCAAGACAGCCCGCAAGGATTCCACCCGAATACAAGACGGCATCGGTGCAAGCACGGTGGGAATATCTGCGCGGTGTCATGTTCAAGAATGGGCGTTCCATGCACAAACACCCATACCTCGCGCTCCCAAACAAACTTCTGATTGAAGATATTGCGGAAGTAGCCCGCTCACTCGGAATCTGGGCGAGAGTTTCACAGATTGACGATGATCCTGCAAAGATTGGGTATTGGAAAGTTTCGTTTGTTGCGCCCGACGATGGAGAATTGTTTGCAAGAACGAATTTTAAGGCAAGGGCACATGTCAACGCAAAGACTCCTATTACTCCTTCAGAAAGGAATATACTGACAAAGAAACTTCTTTATATCAAGAAAGGAAAGACGAAACAGAACTGCCGTTGCATAACTGTGACAGGCAGAGACCATCTGTATATGACCGATGGCTACACCATCAACCACAACACCGTGACGATGTTGATGGAACCAATGTACGACATCAAGAACAAACATTTTAATGGGATAATCTTTCGTAAAAACAAAGATGATTTCGAGAATATCATCAACGAAAGTAAGCGATGGTTCAACCACCTTGGCCGATACAACAAGTCGAAAGACGATATGACGTGGAACTTTAAGACTGGAGCAAAACTCGGTCTTACCATCTATGACATGCCAATGTCCGACTTCGACACAAAGTTTCGCGGACAACAGTTTGCGTACATCGGTATCGACGAGCTTCCACAAATGCCGTTTGAAATGTTCAAGTTCCTTATGACTTCAAACCGAAACACGGTGGGAGTACACTCGCGCATTCTCGGAACTTGTAACCCCGACCCGCTTTCGTGGTTGAGAAAGTTTGTGGATTGGTGGATTGGAAAGGTTGACACCGTATATTCAGACGGAAAGACGCACCCAGAACGTAAGGGCTTTGCCATTCCAGAACGTGACGGCGTAGTGCGATACTGCTATATGCCGGATGATTCTGTTGACAATATCATCTGGGGCGATACTCCAGAAGAAGTTTATGAGCAATGCAAAGACCTCATTGATGATGCATGGGACCCCGATTGGGAACAATACGGCTACACTAAGACTTCTTTCTTCGTGAAGTCGGTAACTTTCATCAAAGCAAGTTTGAAAGACAACAAGGCTCTGCTGAAGAATGACCCCGGGTATATTGCTTCGCTGTTGAACCAACCGCCAGAGATTCGGGCAAGAGAGTTTGACGGAAACTGGGATATCATAAAGATGGGCGATGATATGATTCAAGCACACCATCTTGACAAAATCTTCCAGAACGCACAGATGGTTGGCGACAACGTGCGACGGGCAACGTGCGACGTGGCTGGTGACGGTGGTGATAACTGCGTCACATGGTTCTGGATAGGACACCATGTAGCAGATGTCTATGTCTGTCGCCGTGACCCGTTTACAACCGTAAGCCTTCTGCAAGCAAAACTACAGGAATGGGGAGTTTTGGAACAGAATTTCGCTTACGACTTGAATGGCATGGGGCAAGTTTTGAAAGGGGCGTTTCCGAATGCCGTAAAGTTCAATAACCAAGAGGCGGTTGACCCGAAAGACAAATACCTATACGACAACAAGAAATCGCAGTGCGCGTATAAGTTTGCCGAAAGAACACAGCAAGAGGGATGGAGCATTGAGCCAACTCTTCTTCGGAGAAAATACAAAATTGGAAAGGAAACGAAAACTCTTTACGACATACTTCAGATTGAAAGAAAGTGCGTGAAACAGGATATGTCAAAAGAAGACAGAGGATGGTGTCTCATCCATAAAGAGCAAATGAAGAATAAGGCTATTGTCGGACACTCGCCAGACTTCTTTGAGGCTCTCTTCATGCGGGAAATCTTCGACATAAAGCATACACAGGCGGTTATTCCGAAATGGCTACAAGGAAAAGGAAAGATACGCAGCGTTAGAAAACTCTCACCAAGAAGGTAACATATAAATACAAATAGATATGGCTGAAAACTTCACACAAACACAGACGCAGTTAAGAGACATTCTTACAAAGAAGCCTTTTACTCGAGTTTTACCCGATGGTCACTACGACCACGGTTACATCTGGAACAATGTTTCAGAAGTTCCAATAACGCACGACACTCTGCACAGGAAGATAGTTACGCAGGAAGATTTCTTGCGAGAACTTGACCCAGCGGGACACCTGATTAACGACAAAGAATTGTTCCCAGATGTTTGGCAACAGAATGAAGAAGACGGGAAGTGGTATATTCAGGAGATTCCGCGTTACGCTTTCTCGTTCCAACAGATCATTCTCGTTAAACACCTCACACATCTATGCGGCAACGACATTCAGTTTGAACTTTCAGACAAGAGCGTAACAGACGAAACTTGCGAAGTGTTCAATGCTTTCAGAAATGGATGGGCGAACAAAAACATGGAGGTGGCATGGTATCAACTGGCAAAGTCCGTAAAGGCAACAGGCGATGGTTCTTTTGTCGGATTCCTCGACAAAGGAAAGTTCGGATGGAAAGTTTTGTCTTTCCTTAACGGCGACAAACTTTTCCCGCACTATGACCTGCGTACAGGAAGACTTAGCACTTTTGCGCGTACATACTGCAACTACTCGGAAGATGGAAGCGTAACAAAACGATACATCGACGTGTGGGATGATACATACTACTATCGTTTCGTGGCTGACGGCGACCCGAAAAACTTATTGGAGAAAGCGAAGCAACTTATCTTCAAACTTTTCTCCACCGACGGCTACAAACTGGAATGGATGGAGGCGCATGGCTTCGACGAAATTCCTGTAGCATACCATCGTGACGAGAACGGGCCGTGTTGGACGTTCTCGGAAGAGACAATCGAAAACTATGAGATTGCTTTCTCGAACCTCGCACACTCCAATCACGACTTCGGACTGCCTATCATGTATGTCAAGGGGGAAGGCAGCGAGGAAGTAACGACAAAGGATATGTCCTATGCCTCCAAAATCATGGTACTGCCGTCGGATGGTGAAATCGGTTTCCTCAACCGTCAGGATGCCTCCAATGCTTACAAGGCAGAACTTGATAAACTTGAAGACAACATCTACAAACAGTCATTCGCCGTGAAGACACCAGAACTGAAGTCCGGCGACACTCCTGGCGTTTCACTCAAAATCATGTATTCCGATGCCTACGAAAAGGCTATGACCGACGCACAGGAATACGATGGCTGTGTTGACAAGATGATTGACATTTTCACTTGGGGATATGGAATAGAGAGTGAAAACCGTCTGGCGTTCCTCAACACCAACATTCGCCACTACATTGAGCCGTATATCCACCTCAACATTACTGAGCTGACCACAAACCTCAATACCGCAGTCGTTGGTGGTTTCCTCTCGAAACAGACTGCATCCGAAAAATTGCCATACTCCACACCGCAGGAATGGGAGCGCATACAGGCTGAAAAGAAGGCTGAACAGGAGCATGAACTGCTGCTGACAGAGCAGAAACTTGAAATGCAGTCGGAAATAACCATCAAACAGGCTGAGGCTCTTGCAGAAATCGAAGCCGATTACACGCAGGAAACCACGACTTCCACATCTACCGACGAAAATGGTAATAAAACCACGACGAAAGGACGGGCAAGGAAACGCACGAAAGGTAGCGTGGCAACGGCACGCGGAAGAAAGAACAGGTCTGGAAAGTCTTGGGATGAAAACGGCAATGAGATTGACCCCACAACGGGAAAGGCAAAATCAAAGTGGGATAAGTGGGATGCAACCCATTAAGTAGTGTGCAAAGCGGTTTTCCAGCTTTTGAAAGAAGTTCAATATGAGTAATACAATCAAAATATCCCTCGATACGTCGCAATACAGACTGCCGACACAGGAAGACATCACTTCTGGAAAGCAGTTTATATTGCGACGTGAGGAATATGCCCGGGTGCTGGAGGCGAAAGTGGACGATTGCCTGGCTAACGCAGCACAGGAAATCGTCACTATCTGCTATAAGTACAATGTTGACCCGCAAAAGTTTTCCATCAACAGTCAGTATAACGAGAAGATGATGGCTGAAATAGCGGAAGTCATGGATAATCTGGAAGAGGAAATCCTTGATCTTATCTACGACTACTCAACAGCCACCGTGTCAGACGGCTCTCCGTCTGGAAGAAAAGAAGCCCTCGCTGCATGGATTGCACTACTCGGACGCGGAAACCGCAACCTGCAAGGTACGCTCGATGGCTACCTATACAAGACAATGAAAGATTGGGAAACGGCAATAGCGGCATTACGTTATGCGAATGTCGCAATGGCTGCTGCCGTCACGAAGGTCAAGTCTCACCTGCATTCCATCTACACCATGCCAGAGGTTAGGGCGACATTCGACCATGCCGAAGATTTCAATGCGACATACATTCGCAATAAGGGTATTCAGAAAGGTGCCGTCGGTATCTCAAACAATGGTAGCACCAACGTTACCAACATGGCAAAGCTCACTCTTCAGATGGCTTGGATGAAAGAACTGTCAATGGAGCATGAAGATGATGGTGCTGCTGGCTATTATGTCCTACGCGGAAGCAGTTATCCATGCGAGACGTGTGATAGCATGGTCGGATTTCATAAAATGGAAGACATAGATGGCTACCCACCTTATCACGGACATTGCTGTTGCTATGTCATTCCTATATTCCCTGCTGAGACAAAAGTCGAAGAAACAACATCTTCAACTCAAGACCGACGTGAAGAATACGAAAGGTATCAGCAAGACCCAGACTACACCGATGTTGAATACAACCCGCAAAACGGTGGACTTAAAGCAACTCATCTTGACCACAACTTTGATAAGAAGACAGGAAACAGTGAGAAAGTTGTTCAGCAAATAGGTTTTGAGCAAGGGCATAGCGTCATATTGGAGCGTGAACGCCATGATTTGCAAAACGTCAAGAACACAGAAGGTTCGTGGGACGGTATGAAAATGGAGATTGCATCGGCTACTACGGGTAGTCACAACAACCTTGTTCATGCAATAAGTCATTGCGCTTCTAAACCAGATGTAGAAGTTGCTGTTGTTCATATTCCCATTGGAACACCAATAGGAAAAATGGAAAGTGCCGTTAGGGGTTTTGCCGGATTGGAGAAGTCTAATCCACAGCAATGGCATAAATTCACAGAAATCATATTCATAATTGAGGAAAGTAGAAAAATAAAAGCATACCATCAATGATGATATGCTGGAGCGACAGACGGCACTTCCCGAAGGCTTCCACTCCATCGCACTGCAAAAGTATAAAGAATATCTGAACCAGCCAAGAAAAATCAAAGAAAATTATCAAAATCGCATTAAATTATGGAATTATCTAAGCAAAAACAGACAGAAGCGAAGAAATTGAACGTCACAGTACAATATCTTGTCATGGCAGACCTCATGGCGGTCGGCTACTCTGAAAACGATGCCTATACCATCGCTTTCCCAGAGAATGCGGCTTTATCGGTACAACAGAACAACAGCATACGCAACAACATCTTGGATAGCGCGAAGTTCAAGAAACTCTTTGAGTCCAGACGCTCCAGAGTAAAGGACGGAGTGGCAGCACCCGTACAACTTGAAGAGGTGGAACTGGTAAGCACGGAAGAGGTGATGAAGGAAATTCTGCGATCGGCAAAGCAACAGCCGGTAGGCTCAAAAGAACGGGCTGACCTATTCGCAAAGTATAACGAAATCAAAGCAAAGAATGAGCAAGGTACTGAAGACGAAACAGATACCATCAACTTCGTATTCCCCTTGAAGTGCAACCAATGCCCGCTACTCTACGCATACAACGAATATCTGAAGGAGAACAAACTGAAAGAGGTACGACCTGTGGAAATGGGAAGAATAATGAACATTTCACACAAAATCATTCAGGCGGCCATGGATGCAGAAGAGTAATTATGGCGATTTCGCCACAATTAGAAAAAGTGGTCGAATTTGACCACTTTTCCGTAACATTCTAAAGGCACCGATTTCGGTGCTTTTTTATTTTTTACCGTCACCGTTGAGGATTCCCATTGCCTCTTCTGCAATCTCTTCCTGATGGAGGTCTTGCTCGGTAGGCTCGTTTTCATTGACACGCTTTTCGTATTCCTTGCGCCACACAAGGAAACGCTCAATGGTGTCTTTCGCGTCTGCCATGAAACTCCGTCCTTCTTTGGTGTCCTGCAACAGAGTGGGATTGGCGTATGCTGCCGCAACCATTTCTATGCCGTGATGGAAGAAACCATTGCACACACTCGACACATAGAACATGTTTGATATGGCGGTACGGATGAAACCATTGCCACGTCTGCGCTCTTCCATGTCCTCACTCTGCGACCATTGGTAAGCAACGGTCAACATGCCAAACATTTCGTAGGTCTGGGGAATACGCACAAGCCATGTGCCGTCAAGATCGCTCACATTGATGCACTCCACGTTGGTCTTGGACTTGCCCTTACCAACAACCGTGAGAGTCTTCCAAAGACGGAAGTTTCCCATCCTTGCGGGTCGCCCAGAAGGAATACCTACTACGGCATCTTCTTTCGTCTTTTTCGATGCCATCGAAACTACTTTCGCATTTTTCTCACTCATGGCTCTTGCGTTTTAGGAGGTAAAAATCTTTTGGTCTGGAATCAAGCAACGAAAAGTAATCAAGCATAAGTTTGTGGAATGCAAGCATTGACAGGCTTTCAGCGGTGTCAAACTGAATTGGCTCAAAGTATTTCTCCAAGTCAACTTTCATCACATACACCTCTTGACGAGGCTTGATGTTGTTCTTGATGTCATTCTTCGCTCCAATCTGCAAATTCTCAAACTCTTTCTTGAGCTCTTTGAAGTGTTTGATTGCATCTGAACAGTCAACGTCAACACCGATGGTGATGCTCTTACCTTTGGACTTCTTTTCTGCCTGATTGAGATAGTCCAGTTCCTCACGGACTTTCTTGCACCTGTAGAAAAGTTCCAAGTCAGAACTTTCGCCGTTATCCATCATGGCAACGGGTTCTACGTCCTCGCCGCGCAATACCTGCAAACACTTCTCCATCTGAAGGTACGCAAGAACCAGCTGCTCCCGACATTCATCAGGAGTCAACTGGCTTGCGAACGCGGCAAACTTCTTTCTAAGCTTCTTTAATTTGCTCATACTCGAACATGAATTGCGTTTTACTTACTTTTTCCGCTACCACGTTTGGTTGCAGACTTTTCTTTGTTCTCTTTCTTGGCGGTTTCGCCGTCAACAGAAGTTTCAGCGGAAGGAGTTTCACTCGTTTCTTGCTGGACATTGTTATCGGCATCGTCGCCCTGGTCGCTATCACCTTCACCCTGACCTTCGTCGTTGGTGTCAGCGTTGTCGGCGGTTTCGCCATTGAGACCTGCAAGTTTCTCGGAAAGTTCTTTTGCCTCTTCGTTAAAGCCCTCTTCGAGTAGCAACGGAAGTTGCTCGGCTTCGTCCATGGCCTTGATTTCAGCAAGACGCTTTGCACGGGATTCTGCCTGTTTCTCGGCTTTCTCCTTCTCTTGTTTCATCTGAGCCTCGGTAACATCGGCAATCTCGTTGAAACCACGCTTACGCAGTTCAGGAACAATCTGCTCCTGCGGCAACTGCATGATCTCTTCAATCTGCTTTGCCTTTTCCTCGGCTGTCATGCCGTTCTTGTTCTCGGTAGGCTGAGGCTTTGCCGGAGCACCACCAGAAACGTCATTCGGTAACACGGTGAAACCACCCATGTCAATGGTCTTTGGGCTTTTCTGCCCTACTTGTATCTTTCCCATTGTAATAACAATTTTAATTCAACATTCTAATTCGGAAAGGCAGGACACCAGTCTCTGACCTCGCCAGTCACAGCGTCGATAAACAGAGGATTGAACACGTCGCCGACAACCCACTGCGCATTGCACGCTTTCGGTCCTATAGGATAGCGCAGCGAGAGAGAATGAGCCTTTGGAAGTATGCCATTCCATTCCTTCAGTCGTTGCAGGGCATCCTCGGCTGTCACCTTAATTTCCTTGTTGTTCAGACTACCGTCCTCAATCCATAGGTCATGAATCGGCCACGGGAAGATAGTGCCTTTCTGCACATGCGAAGATACGAACTGCACCACAGGATCGGGAGCGAACAGTTGGAACACATCGGTCACTTCCACAATGTGCAGGTCGTCCAGTGTTTCAAACGTGATTTCGTCATTAAGCGTAACCTTGGAGTTGCGCCAATCGTAATCAGCACCGTTCAGCGCGTACATCGTCTGGCGATGAAGAGCCTGAATGTGAGACACACCAGCCGTGAAATCCTGTGCAACACCATCATAATCGTGGTACACAACTTCTTTCGTTTCCTGCTTTGCTTTGTCGGAATGACAGGAGGAACACCCCGTGAGTGCAACACTAACCAGTGCCAGCAAACTCATAAAGATAAACTTCTTCATAATGCTAAAAAAGTTTGGTGAAACAATGTTATTCATTCATTATACCTTTCCAAATCTTGCTAATTTTGAAAGAATTTGCAAGAATTTTCTTGTTTTTGTCAGTTCTTGCCCTAACCTCGGAATTGGTCTAACTCGTTTGTCATGTAGCCTTGTTCGATGTTTCCATCAAAAGCAACTTTGACATTGTACTCATTACGCTCGTTGAACGCTACAATCTTTCCAATCTCTCCGTAATGGCTGTTGTGGACTAAAATCTCCACAAGCTGACCTATTTCAAACTTATCTCTTGCCTTTTCCATAACTATGCGTTTAAGAAATCTTCCACGTCGAGGTAGTCAATGCCAAAGTTTTCGGCACACTTCTTGTCAGAGTCCGAAAACTGACCGTCTTTGCCGCTGGCATCGCCAATCATCAGCATTTCAGACTTTGTGAAATGTTTGTTTTGCCCGATGATTTCTTCAGACAAAAGTTTCTGCAACATTCCCGTGTTTGGCTTGCGCATTGAATCAGTCTTATCAAGCGAAGCGCAATAGGTTCCTGCAATCCACTTCGGACAACTATGCTTTCCGTCAACAGTAATGTCATAACACAGATACCGATTGAGGAAATAGAGGATAGCATCTAACTTTGCCTCAAAGTCTTGCTTGGAAATGTACTCTGGTATGCCACCCTGATTAGTGACAACAAGCACATACTCCAAATCGGGCATCCAACGTATCTTGTCAAGAACGTCCTTTCTGATTCTGAAATCAGTGCAATCCTCGGCAAACGTCTTACCGCTCGCCGTGGTGATCAACGTGCCGTCTAAGTCGGCAAACAAAATCTTCTTTTCGTTCAAATTCATACTTTTATCTTGTTTTGAAATGTTCACAACTCTTCTGGGAGAGCAAAACGCAATATCTTCCATCTGTGTAATACGGACATCTGCCAAGCGTCGGCTCACCTTTCAACGATAAGGTGTTAAACTTCGTCTCAATGGTGACATGAGCGCATTCACGGCATACATGCTGCTCCACATTAGTCTGTGTACCCCTTGCCTTCGCCATACCGCAACTTCCTGTATAACCTAACCTGCATGAGCCTACCCAATGTCTGATAATGGATGCCCTCAAACTCCAATGCACGACGCATCACCAATCGCTTCATAAACCAGAAACTCTTCTCGGCCATGGCACGGTAGTATTCACTGCACGTCCGGCAAAAACGCAGCCTGTCTTCCAACAACTGCTCATAGCTGATGCAGAAGGGTATCGTGAGCAAGTTTTCGTCTCGCTCAAAGCGAGACAATACTTCTGTCTGGTGCTTGAAGAGGTTTTCATAAGACTTCAGAAAGTCCTTGAACTCTTCGTGGGTCATTTCATTTCCTGTTTTCATATTATAGTTCTGCTTGGTATATCATGTTGCTTATCTCGCCCAAACTCTCCATGGCCTCGAAGACCGTACCAGAGAACTTGATGGTTCTGCAATCCGGCTTGGTGACACATCGGCGACCTGCAAAGTCATCACAGACTGCGGCATTGTCAATGACAGCCTCTATGCACGCGGCACGAATCAATGCCTTCTTGCCGTCATATATCGAAGTAACTTCTATAAACTCATTCATACTTTCAATGCGTAATCTATTTTTGTTTCACTGAATATGCCATAGACGTAGCCCGAACCTGTACGCTTGCGATTGCCGTTGCTCTCATGCCAGCCCAAACGCGACATTTCACCGCCAAAGGCACGTTGGTTCAATGGCTCCTGTAGCCATTTCTCGCAGAATGACACATAATCTTCGTAGATGGCACTCGCAGAGACCCACTGCACCTTGTCTTCCCAATGTCCTGACCTGCGGTTGCAGTTGTAGCACTTCTTCGTCAAGAACACCTGCACGGTCTGACCGTTCTCCAGCATGTAGTTGGTCATTTCATCATCACCTGCCTTCGTCGTATTGAACTGATAGCCGTCACGAACCAGCATCTTGTAGCCCTCAATCATCCAGTTACGGATGCCGGACAACTCACGCATAAGCTCAGAACTCAACTCCCTGTTCATGTCGGCGGCACTCACGGTGGTCTTGAAAGGAATGAAGAGCAAGCGACGTATCAATGCTTGATCCATCTTCTTATTAACTGGCTTGTGGTTCATGTTGAACACCAGGAAAGGTATGTCGTAGGCGGTTTCGGGATTGTGACCAAGTTTCCGCACCGTCTGAGGCTCACCGCTGCATAATGCCTTGAACGTGTCGCTGTACTTCGATATATCGTCTGCCTGTACCTCACTGCAATAGTTGAATATCTTGCCGACGATAGAACCGACAAACCTCGCACGAACCTCTGGAGAGCCGCTAATCAACGTGTCAAGACCCATGTATGACATGTTATCAGCACCAAAGACACCGCGAACAACGTCAAATATCGTACTCTTCCCGTTTGCGCCGTTGCCGATGAGCCATAGCGTCTCTTCTATCTTGTGGGTCATGCCTTTTCGGTCAACACAACCAAGACCGAGATACTTCTGCAACTTCATTATCTCACCTTTCGGCAATATCGACTGAAGGAATGACAGCCACTTCGGACAACCTGCCGACGGGTCGTAGTCGTAGGGCAATATGCTGATGATTGGCATTCGGTCTTCAAACGAATGGTAAACGGGATTCTCAATGTCACTGAAATCCCACACGCCGTTCTTGAAGCCTATTACACTCGCAGACAACTCCAACGGCGACATCGAAGCACCACCACGCGCACTATACATCAACTTGGAACGGGAATTTATCAGGTCACTCTTCGGAACACCACCCTTTACCATGGCCTTGTTCAAAGCATTCTCCAATACAATGTCCGACAAAGGGCACCATATCCGACCATTGAAGTAATAGACATCGCCCATGTACGAACGAAAGCATCCGGCACAGGCACTCAACACTACTTCCTGATAGCCATAGACACGATCACCAAAACGAGCCTGCTGATAAGCACCACGCAGCAACTTCATGTCAAGCGACCTGTATATAACGCCGCTCAACTCGTCTATCAATGCCATCTTCTCCTGACCTGACTTCGCTCTACTATGTCCTGCTTTATCGCTCATTCTTCGTGCCAATTTTCGGCAATGCACCTATACGTACACATAAAACAATAAATATAAAAATTAAAATTACTAATATATATATTTTTGTTCATTTGGTTCATTTGGTACATCACGCTGCAAAGGTAAGCCTTTATTTACAGGCGTTTCACGCGATGAACCAAAATCGAAGTGAATCAAGAAAACATTACCATTTTGGTTCATTCATACACGATTTTCGTACATCACAATGCCATTTCAGACTCGATTTAACACGAATTTAACATAGTTTTGACTCAAAAATGTCAAAATTCATGTTTTGGTACATTAAATGCCGAAAGTACTCTGTTTATCAGCGTTTCACAACATCGAAATGCCGATAAAAAACGAAATTCCACGCAACGAAAAATCAAAAATTCAAAATAAAAAATTGAAAAATTCCGACGAAAGGTCAGTACGGGTCCCCAATCGTGTTAAAAGGGGGTGTACCCCTGCAAAATACGACACGAACACACCAAAAAATAAGACACATTATATTTATAATGTAACACACCGCCAAACAACACACCAGAAACAACCACACACACCGCCAAAGACTCGCCAAAAATGCTTTATTTATCGTACTTTGGCAACAATACACCAAAGCAAACAAAAGCCTTCAGGCGTTCAAAAATATACATGCAGCGCAACACTTCAGCAAAGCAAAAAGCGTTTTAACGTGCTTGTAATTTGCCGTTCTGGATAATTCCAAAGCAACGACCAGACAAACGACCACACAATAATATATATAACATGATGAAACACGACCACACGAAACACACGCCTTCAGGAAAGCAACCAGATGAAACAACCAACGAGAAAATAAAATCTATCTTTTGCCTTCCTCAACATGAAACGACCAAATAAAACCAGATCGACACAATTATATATTTTTAGTTGTGGTTGTTTCAGATCCAACGAAAGCGACAAAAGCACATGCAGCACACACACGACCAGGAACAACGAAACACACTATATATATAAATATAATATATCATTTCATCAAAGCGCAACATCATAATATCAAAGCAAAAAACACGCGAAAAACGGCAAAAAAGCCCCTTAAATGTTAATGAAATGTTAAAAATAAGGGAAAATCAAAGATTTTTGAAAAATAATCAAAGATTTATTTTGCCGTTTCAGATATTCGTACTATCTTTGCAACAGATTAAAGAAGGTTAGCGTACCTTCAGCCCTTTAGAAGGGCTTGCTCTTTGAAATTTTGTACCACTTCTAAATATATAGCAATATGGAAAAAAAGACAAAGAAGGGCAACGTTGCGAACAATAGTAACAATGTTGCAAGTGTTGGAACTGTTGAACTTGCACCCGTGCAAATTCCAGACGCAACCACAACGAAGGGCAAAGTTAGTGCAAAATTTACGCTTGTAGATGATGCACAACAGACCGCGAACGCAGAAAAGATAGACAAAAACCAACTTTTTAGCGTTGAGTTAAACGACTACTTTTGCCCCGTCAAATTTGACTCCTCAACACTGGAGGAAAGTCTTTCACCGCTTGTTAAGTCTGGCATACTTTCAGAAGACGCCAAAGCAAAAGCAATTGAAACGGCAAAGCGCGAATTTCTTGCAGAACATGAAAGCGAAATAAATGCAGCGCAAAACCTTACATTTGCGGAGGTTGTGGCAAAGTTGCAAGAAAACGAAACACTTTATAAAAAAGTGCTTTTGGCTTGTAACGTTTCAAATCTGGAGGAGTCTTGTTACATTGATGAGAACGGCAAAGTTTTAATTTATCGTGCAAATCAATGTCAAGACAAAGAAGGAAACGACCGCTACCAGACCGCAACACTTAAGCGAAACGAAAACGGCCGCGAATTTTCGCAACCGCTTTTTGTTGAAGTGAGAGAACAAACAACGGCAAACATTTTACTTGCTATTCGCTATTATGCCAGCAAACAGAACGCCGCAAAAACTTTGCTTAACAAAGTTAGCGACTACAAACGTATATTAACATACGTTTTTGAAGCCGCAAAGAAGGCAAAGGATAACGGCTTCAGTCTGGAACAAGTAACGGAACAAGTAACGAAAGTTTTTGCAGAAGTTGAGGAAACAAAGTAACTTTGAAAGTTTACCACACGCGAAAGCGGAGGCGAGTCTTAAAGATTTGCCTCCGCTTTTTTCATGCTTTTATTTGAAGTGTTGCAAAAGTTTGGATATTTGGAAAACGACCAGAACAAAATAAATACTTTGTTTCATCTGGTTGTTTTACGTTCGAGTCGTAACATTCCACAAACAAAAGTATTTGCGCCTTGAGTTTCTGAAAGATGAAACGCGAGGCGCAAACTTTTAACCGCTCTTTGACATGATGAAACCTCCGAAAGTTTTAAGTTTGGCATGTGCAAAGCTTTTCATTTCCTGCAAAGGTTGTGAAAAGTCTTTGCCGTTATTGTTTGCGAAATGTTAAGCGGTGAAAGTCCGGCTAACATCTGCAAAGGTTTACGAGTTAGACAAGTGCAAAGGAAACAAACATTATACCAAGTTTGAAAACTTTTGTTTTGCGGCCGAAAAGGAAGGCGCAAAAGTTAATTCGAGGTATTGAAAAAAAGTCCATAATTGAATTTTATCATTTGGTTCTGGACGGTTGAGAAGGTTTGCCCTGCAAACTTTTCTTGACGGTCTGGAATAATCTGGCGGTGGAGTTTGAAAGACAACTTTGCCGCTTCAATGTTTTACAATAAAATTCAATCAAGATGTTATTTGAGATTTCAGAGACTTTGCGCCAACTCTTTGGCGAAGAAAAGATGATCGAACTTGTTTGCTCATCAAGTATTGAACAATTAAAAATTTTGGCTTATGGATAAACAAAGACAAATTCCTTCCGCTCTCACTTTGCAATGGGAGCAGGAAGCACTTTCACAAAAGATTCCTTACACAGAGTTTGGAAACTTTATCAAGATGAAAGAAAACAACTATTGGCAAAGTCTGGAGTCAAAAGAAGAAACTCCACAAATCTTTGCCAACGCTGCACGCAACAAACTTACCGAGTACGGTAACAAAGTTGTGTTGGACTACTTTCTTGGCATTCCTATGGTTGAAAGAATTTGCAAATTTGCAAAGTACGACCTTGATGAAATGCAAAAGAAGCTCTCTCATGGTTTTGCGGATGCAGAACAAAAAGAAAACTTCATCTGGGAGCGTGAACACTGGTTTATGCGCCTGAAGGAAAAGATGAAGGAACACAGAATATCAAAAGAAACTTTGCAGAGTTTCGGGCTTGATTGGAAAGTTTGCAAGGCTTTCGCCTACCAGACTTTGTGAAAAAAGTTTGGTGGTCATTCATTCAAAACTCAACAATTATGGTCAAGAAAGTTTTTACATTCATTGTCGGCACCCTGCTGCTGACTCCGTGTTTCATGGCATTGTGCTGTGACAGTATTCTTTTTGTAACTTTCGCAATGGTTTACGGTGTTGTGCTTTGGCATTCTCCAAAGTTCAGTACGAGAATTAGAAAGTTCTGGCTGGAGTTCTGGAAAATAAACATCAGGCTCACCAACATCTACGAAGTACGATAAACTTTGCTCTTGAGAGTACGATAACTCTTGAGAGTACGACCAAAAGTAAGAAACCAACTTTCAACAGATTTGCCTCTGTTGGAAGTACGATAATTATTCACTCTAAACTTTACGAATTATGGAATTTTTCAAAACAAAACTCTTTGGAGGTGAAGTCAATGTGCTTTTCACTGGTCCAAATTACTTTTTCTTTCACGGTTTCTACGGTGTAATCTGCATCGCTGAAAGAGTTGACGAGGTAGAACTTTCCAACAAGTCAGACGAGCAAGTGTGGAAGTCAAAGTTTGTGCTCTACTCTGGTCACAGAGACGGAAACATCGAGAAGGAAAGTTTTGCTATGGCAAAGAAAATCATCGAGAAGTACGACCAGAAGTATGTGAAGAA
>JAEEGL015092947.1_pt1 | contig 61787 bp, 45 predicted proteins | sample 9134231 | NCBI WGS metagenome assembly JAEEGL01 (sample SAMN16246548, study PRJNA631951) | gut metagenome | biome: gut microbiome; feature: rumen; material: fiber-attached | host: Bos | place: Iran: Karaj | collected 2018-10
TCATGGAAGAGCCGATTATGCAGGAATCATACTCAATATTCCGCGCCATTCCAGGGTTCTGACTCAGCTGATTGTCAACAATGTAGGGAAATCCCTTGAGCGGAACGTGATAATGAAAAAACGGATCCACATACACTACAAGCGCTGTTACAAATATAAGAACCGCCAGCATCATGGCAAGAAGTGACCAAAAAAGGCCGCGATATCGTCTGCTGCCTTGTCCATGCTTATCTCCGTCATCCATGACAACACTACCTTTGTCTAGTTTTCTATTTTCTTTTGTCATTTCCATATTCAACATCACCACTTAATTAACACACATCAGAAATTCATATAGAGGAAGGTGCTGACACCTCCAAAGCTAAGAACGCACCACACTAAAAGAAGTGCTGTTAGTAGCGTAGTCTTAATTCCGATTTTGCAGCTCTTTGTATAGTCAATGGCCGTCTTGCCAAAAAAGATAATTACGCTGGCACAAGCCAAAAACAGCCACATAGGCACATCCCATGAAATAGAAAGCTTCATAACAGGCGTAACCTTTATCACATACCAAAGCTCATCTAGTCTAAAGCCTGCGGTAAAATTACTTGAAAGCGCCCTGCTTCCACCAGCAACCATCTGCCTAAAAAGAGAAAGCGCCTGCACTGCCGTGTCCGCTCTAAAGAAAACCCAGGCAGCAGTTACGTAGATGAAGGTCAGCGCCACTCTTATCGCGTGAAAAATATTTGTTCCCAAGCTATCCCCTTTGTTACATTCATCAAGTTCACAATCATTTCTTTTCACGGAACAATGACCGTTATTCTCAGCTATGTCTTTCTTCGAATGCATGGTATCAGATGCATTCTTCGGCTCGCCACATTTCATCACTGCCCTATCAATAACATACATTACGCCGTGCATTGCGCCCCAGATGATAAAGGTCCAGCCTGTGCCGTGCCAGAAGCCGCTAAGAAGAAACACAATCATAAAGTTCACATACATTTTGGCAGCGCCCCTTCGATTGCCTCCGAGGGGAATGTACACATACTTGGTAAAAAACTTAGTCAGGCTGATATGCCATCTTTTCCAAAAATCTGCGATATTCACAGCCTTGTAAGGGGAGTTAAAGTTAAGAGGAAGGTCAAATCCCATAACCATGCATATTGCCGTAGCCATATCACAGTAGCCACTAAAATCAAAGTAAAGCTGAAATGAATAAAATACTGCAGTAAGTATAGCTTCAAGTGAACCCATTCCCAGGTCAACGTCAATGCCAAGCCCCAGCATTCCTGTTCCAGCTACAGCTCCGCGTCCAATTGCATCAGCAATAACTGCAAAACTGCTATCCACCGCTTTTCCAAAGGTATCTGCCAGAATCACCTTTTTAAATAATCCCAGAGAAAAAAGAAGCAACCCTCTAAGCAGCACCTCGTAATCAAGCTTTTTGCTTCTGACTTTTGTGCTACACTCATTTTTTTCGTCAAAGTAACTGCCTGCTTCCACCATTTTATCCACACCGCAGGCTCTGTCCATTTCCTTCTGAAAATCCTCATATCCCATAAGTGGTCCCTGTAAAAGCTTTGGGAAAAACAGTACATAGGTAAGATAATCCAGAAGCTTGAATTCCGTGACCTTGCCTCTATACAGATCAACAATATATGAAATTTGATTAAAGGTATAAAAACTGATAGCTATAGGAAGAAATACTCCCCACAGCTTAAAGAACAATAGTAGTATCAGATTTCCACATACACCCATTGCAAGCCAGATTTTGTGCGGATAAACCTCTCTTCCAAATGCCCTGATCCTAACATTCTGGTCACGCATAAAGCTCATAGGTATTGCTGTGCAGATATTCCACACAACGCTAATACCCAGAACAGCTACATTTTTGGCTCCAAATGGTATAAAGAAAGCAAGACTTCCCATGACTACAAGTAATTCACAGAAAAGCTTCTCATTACCCTTTTTGATGCCACTATTTCGAACCAGATAAAAAAGAATCAGAAATATCGGCATAAATAAAAGCACAAACTCATATGAGTTAAAAACCATAGTCAACTTCCCTCAAACTAACTAATCCAAAGAATCCCCAACCTCATAAATAAAACAGATTATCATCTGTCACACCCAAAACTTCTCAGCCGGTTCCTGCATATCAGCATCAAGAAGTGCGTCAAATGCCGCCCTATCATTCAAAAGTTCCTGATAAATATGAGCAGCATAATTCACATCATGAACAGAAACGCCAATGTTATAGGCAAGAATCCTCTCGCTATCAGACTCTCTGCCTGCTGCCCTTTTGTTAACCACATCGCTTACTTCTGCAAAGCTTTTGAACTTGTCGAAGTTTTTGAAATGATCAACATGGCCTCTATCATCAGCAAATACCTTGTCAAAAAACAGATCACAGTTAGTAAAGCCTCTGGTATGAACAGGAACTACTAAAACGCCCTCGTCAAACCACTCATCCTTTGCGATATCATCTTCAAAATAAGTAGCGCAGGAAATAACTACCTCTGAACCTCTGATGCATTCTTCTATCGTATCAACAATCACAAACTCAAGATTTGCAAAGTCTTTAAACCTCTCTGTAAAGTTCTCTGCCTGATCCTTGTAGCGAAGGAGCTTAACCGTAAGCTTTCTCCCTGCGTTAAATGACTCGTTATCCGAAAGTGAATCATTAAATTTATCTGATGTTCTATCTGTATCACTTAGCACACTTGCCAGCACCAGCAGCGTACTTCTTGCCACGTTCCCAAGTCCGATCATTCCAATGGTCTTGAAATCTTTCTTGGCCAAAGTCATCACAGAATGTGCTGCAACAGCCCCTGTCCTCATAGCCGTGATCCAGTTGCCGTCCATAAGAGCAAGGAACTCTCCACTATCTGCATTAAACAGCAATATCTTACTATCAAGAGATGGTTTCCTCTCCGGATATCTTGTAACCACCTTGACGCCGCCCATCTTGCCAGCCGCAGTATCAATTATGCTTGGCATCACATTACAGAAAATATTCCCCGGCAGATTCATGTGGGTCTTGGCCGGAAGCATCGCCGCATCCTTGCCCGCTATCATCTCAGACACCCACCCATAGCAAAGCGCCGGCTCTATATTCATTTTCCTTATATCATCAAGTCCAATTATCTTCATTTATATAAACCTATAATACTCTTTTCTTTTCAGACCATTTGTTACAGGTACGTTGTCTCATCTCCCATAACATAACTGTTTCCAATCAAACTATCTTGTCTCATCACTTTTTATAAGACATTTTCCAAAAAAAGTTACAACATTTCCTGAAACATCACTTTTATTGGCGCTATTTTGAAATACAAGTGACTAAAATCCTTGATTTTTAACTTTTTTCCAATGATACGAATAGAAAAAGTTACAGCTACAGGCTCTGTCACCTTCGATCATCACTTTTTACGATAACCCCAATGAATAAAAGTGAAAATTACCGTTTTTTCATAACTTATATTTGTAAATTGCTCAAAAAAAGTTATAAATAATCATCACGACCATATTTTCATAACTTATTATTTGCTTATCGCTCATGACAAGTTATAAATAATCATCACGACCATATTTTCATAACTTATTATTTGCATATCACTCATAACAAGTTATCTCATCAGCATTTCAAACATCACTCCAGCTCTTCCTTAAGCGCCGCAATCAGTACGTCGTTGTCAGCCGTGTTTCTCACAGCAAGGCGCAGGTAGTTACGACCATTTGTCTTGGTAGTAAGCTCCTTGATAAGAAGGTTGTGCTTAATAAGAAGCCTCTTCAAAAGCTCCTTTGGAGAAATGGTCGCATCAAGCTCAGTCATTATAAAATTCGCCTGAGAAGGGATAACGCGGATTCCATTTATCTTGGAAAGTTCGGTCTCAAAGCGCTTTCTCTCAGCACGGAACTTCTCTAAAGCAGCCTCATAATCCTTCTTATATTTTTCCTCAATCTGCATATAGAACTCAGCAAAGGAGTTGATATTCCAGATTGCCACATCCTTCTTCATAGAAGCTATTACCTCGGTGTTTCCAGAAGCAAGGACTCCAAGTCTAAGTCCTGGGACACCATAGGACTTGGAAATACTCTTCATCACAAAAAGATGAGTATTGTTCGACAGCACATTCTGTTCAATCAAAGTACTGTCTTTCTCATCCGTAAAATCCACAAAGGACTCATCAATTACAAGCCTGATGCCCTTATCCCCGCACCAGCTTACAAGTCTCAAAAGGTCCTTTTTAGGGATATAGTTACCACTAGGATTTTCAGGGTTAACCACCACCAGGTTGCTGATTCCCTTATCCTCAAAGAACTTCATAATATCATCAGCAGTATAGGAGTAATCTGCATTGTCAGGAACAAAATCTGCAGAAGTCTCTCTGTCATAGCGGTTTGGATACTCATCAAAGGTAGGACGGATAAATCCGGTCTTTCCCTCGAAATTCTCCATAAGGCTCTTAATAAGCTCTGCTGCGCCGTTTCCAACTATGATATTTTCTTCATGAACACCAAAATTCTTGGCAGCCAAAAGGCTATTAACTCGCATTCCTGACGGATACTCAGTTAGAAGGATATCAAAATTAGCCCTGATTTCATCCTTCATCTTTTCAGGTGGATAATAAGGATTTACGAGATAGCAGAAATCCAAAAGCTTTGGATATCTCCAATATCCGCCGTATCTTCCCTGAAGAAGTCTTACTCTCTCATCCTCATCCGGAGAAAAAATAGACTGGGCTATATCAAGATCCTGAATGTCATCAATCTCATACCATTTCTGACCATCAAGTCGCTTTGCCCTGATTTCAGGGTCATCTAACATCGTTATTACTCTAAGAACCTGCTCATAGTACTCATTCTGCCCCATTGCCGCCTGATAGGCTTTGAGAAATGGCACATAGTGAGTCTCAGAAAAAATCTTGCCGAATTTATAGATATTTACTGTCTTGTAATAGTCTTTAATCTCATCAAACTTAAACTTCTTGCCGGGAACAAAGGCCTCTATGCTGTCATCCTCAGAAAGCTTGACACAGGTACCATCCATCCAGGATTCATACTTATCCACAAGCGCAAGGGTCGGCCTTGGATCATCCAAAAGTGCATCAAGAACGCTGTCCTCAAAGATTAGGTCGGACTCAAATAAAAGCGTATCCTCTTTTACCAGATAGTCACTGGCAAGAGAAAGGGAATAGATATTGTTAGTCTTATCAAAAATCGGATTATCAATATATTCGATAGGCGTAGTGATGCCAAGAGTGGCGATATAGTCCTTTAGCTTTTGTCCTTCGAAGCCAACTACAATCACAATCCTCGAAAGCTTCTTTTTATCAATCTGGTGAAGCATTCTGTCGATAAGTGAAACTCCGTTGACCTTCACCATACACTTTGTATTATTCTGAGTAAGCTCCTTTAGGCGCTTGCCCATACCTGCTGCCAAAATAACTGCCTGCATTTTCAATTCTCCTCAAAATGAACGATTCCCATCTTTTTGGGAGTCATATAGTCGCCGTAAACAAGCCTAAGCTCCTCGTCGTACCTCTTTGGGCAGGGGAACTTGTCCTTTTCCAAAAGAACCTCCGTAGCCTCTTCATATATGTCAAAATCATAAAGAGCCTGTATTCCAAAGGGGAAATTACTGGTAAAACGGCCACCAGTCTGCACCTTCTCGTACTTTCTCTGCTGCGCATCATACATAGATATGAGTTTCTCCAGAGAAAAAAGCTTGCCAATAATCGAAAAAGCCAAAATACCTGCCTTTTGAAGTCCCTTGTACTGCCCATAATCAATTCTTCTTCTCTTTGAAATAGCAAGGGCCTGAATCAGCTTTAGCTTAAAATACATATTCTTAAGCTTTTTCTCATCACTTGGAACATGATCTACCAAAAATATATCCACAGCAGGATGATTCTGAAGCGCATCCTCACTGCTCAAAGTATATTCAGTATTTATAATCCTTGGAACAAAATCAAAGAAATAAGGTTTATTATCAATTGGCTCCACGAACTTAAGCGCGCCGCTTAGCTTCTCTTTCATAGCCTTTTTAAAGCGCCCATAGTCCTCACGCATGACCTTAAGATCAATGTCATCATCCCAAGGGATAAATCCGTGATCTCTTACTGCACCAATCTCCGTACCAAAGGCAAGGAAATATCTGATGTCATTTTCCTTACAAATTCTGTCAACTTCCAAAAGCATATCGTATAAAATGCCGTGAAGTTCCTCAATCGAACCTGCTTTTCTCATTATTGTTTCTCATTCCTAACTATACTTATTCCCCCGAATGTATGCCCCTTATCTTGCATTCACACATTGTAATCTGTACTATTACGCAATACTCATTTACTTTATTATGCCAAATCGCACAATATTCCTATATCAGCCTTCTCCCTTAAGGTCCCGTATCACCACAGGGTCTGCATAAATATTGTAGCCATGCAGCGTATTAATAAGTTCAAGTCCCTTGTCCTCTAGCTCCTCATCAATCTTCCTATCCACAGAAAGCACAATATAGCTGCACTGAGTTTCTCTGGTAGCTTCCAAAAGCGCATCGGCACTAATAATTTCCGGCTTTTCCATCACTTCATAAACCGGATTATAGTAATCCCACTGAATTACCACCATTTCACGACCATAGGGCATGAGAATATCTGTATCATACTGCCTTACAAAATGAACCAGCTCAGAAGGAAATGCAGCCCGAACTCTGGGCTCTCCCTCAGCCGGTGCAATCTCATCGCAGATATCAATAACCTTCTGAGGAATGTGGTAGAGGTTTTCCGCCAAAGTCAAATGCTGACTTGAATAGACCAAAGAACCTGTCAATGCAATAACCACCGCCGAAACCACTATTGCTATCCTTTGATACATACTCTTTTTAAGTGAAAAGATAAATCTGCAAAGGCCATAGCCAATAACCACATACATAGGAATCAGCCACAAAAATCTGTAATAAGTATCCGTTCCATCGCTAAAAACCTTGACGTACACCTTTTTGGTAAGAGGGCACAAAAAGCCCACCATTAACAAAAGAGGAATAATCCCCAGCATTATTTTCTTTTTCAAGCTTTTTTCTGTAATGCAAAGGTACAAAGCAGAAGCTATAAAAAGAATCAGAAGTGCTCCGTTTCCTCCGTAAAGCTTCAGCGCTACCCAGCACTGCATGAAGATTCCGTACATAAAAATCCTTCCTTAGGTCCAAGTCATAAACTAGTGCTACTGTCACTAGTGTTTTAGCATAATGTAAACTGCCAGATACACCAGATTAGGTACAATGCATAAAAAGGCTCCAATAAGTACCTTGTAGCTTCTTGTAAACAGTAAAAGCACCAGTGTAAAAAGTGCAATCAATCCACTTCCAAATACAATGCCCATAGAACTGCAAATTCCTGAAAACATGTTTATAAGTCCAAGAAAAATCCATGGCGAAGCCCTGTAGATAAACTTTGTTTCCTTGAATTCCCCGTAGGAATCCCCCTTTAGATCCTCCAGCTTTCCAAAAAGCTTTGTTCTTCTGGTATCCTCAAGCATCCACAAAAAGACCCAGAGAATAAGCGGAAATACAAGGTTAGAAACCAGGGCCTTACCCTGCCAGGTTCTGGTCAAAAAGAAAGTGGCTGGCGTGTAGATAGACACGTTTCCAAACATCATAAGTAAAGAGACAATGATCATGAAAACCGGCATGATTTCCTGTCTTCTTCTAAACAGTATTCTGGCTATTTCCATATAAACAAGGTAAACAAATGGGATTATAAGAAGTGGAACTACGCTATGTGACATGATGGTAGCATGAACGCCACTTACCCTTGCCATATATGCAATCCACATGGTGATAACCGCCAGAGCATGCCTGTATTCAAGAGTTGTGGAGGTTCCTATATAGGGCAAAATGGTGTTCATAACATCTGCCTGCTGTGCAAGAAGTGACTCAACAACATAGTACGCGTCATCCCCGTCAAAGCTGGAGTAAAGAACCGCCATTACCATCTGCACCAAAAGGAGCACAACAAAAATCCCCCAGTAAATCTTGCTTTCCAGGGAGAGATTAAGTTTAAGCATCCTTGGATCAGATCTGGGGCTAAGAAGCTCTTTTGCCTTGGAATGAGTTTCTCCAGGAAAAAGTGACAGCCAGTTAAAGCCATCCCTTTTCATAACAAAAATGCTCCTGATTACTCCGCAAACTGCAAGCACCACTGATATTATGAAATAATACTTGTAGCAATAGGAAAATGCGTTATAGACATAGTGAAGCATACATGGTATTGCAATCACCTCAAATACAGCAAAGTACACCATGTAGCCCAGAATAAAGGTTATGCCCAAAGTGCGTCGGACCACCGGCAATACACCATTAACCAATAGTCCTATGCAAAAAGGCATGATAAACATCCACAATATGATTTTAATTACAGATAAAACTACTCCACCCAAAAGCTTTTATCCCTTCAACCTAATGTATTACTTGCCTCCGTTCATCACAAGGCTAAGATGCTCCTGAAGGATCTTGATACCAGTCAGGTTCTCGCCGCCTCTAGGAATGATGATGTCAGCGTACTTCTTACTTGGCTCAACAAACTGCTCATGCATAGGCTTAACAGTTTCTGAATACTGGTTAAGGATAGACTCGATACTACGAGCTCTCTCCACCATATCACGACGGATTCTTCTCATGAGTCTTTCGTCAGCATCAGTCTCAACAAAGACCTTGATATCCATCAGGTCACGGAGCTCTTTGTTCTCAAGGATAAGAATACCCTCAACGATAATAACCTTCTTTGGAACCACATGAACTGTGGCATCTGACCTGTTGTGAATTGTGTAATCATAAACAGGCATGTCGATTTCCTGGTTATCCTTAAGCTTCTTGACATCAGAGATCATAAGATCAGTATCAAAAGACTCGGGGTGATCATAATTAAGTCTTGATCTATCCTCGTATGAAAGATCATCATGGGCCTTATAATATGAATCGTGGTTGATAACTACGATATCATCTCCAAACTTTTCCTTGATCTTTCGCACGATTGTGGTCTTTCCAGATGCTGTTCCTCCTGCGATTCCTACAATACAAACCTTACTGCTCATAATAATAATCCTTTCTTTTAATCTGCTCTGTATTTGTTTCCAAATGACCTGTAATACTTGTGAGAAAGTACCTCTCCCGTATCCTTGTCATAGGTTATAATCTGAATGTCATATGCTAAATGCTCGTCATCATAAAGATAATTGTCATTTAAATTATCATCTACGTAAAGGAATCTGAACATTGCTTCTACTGGTTGATAGGTTAGATTGCCCATAGCTGTTGCAGCATTTTCTATCATTTCCCCATCTCCGGCCTCATAGATATTACCGGAAGCACTGTCCTTAATGCATATATAGGGCTCATTTACCTGATAAATCTTGTCAGTTCCGGTTATTCCCTCAACAAGCCTCTTGATATTATCATCCTTAAGTGCCTGCGAGCCTTGATTAAAATATACCACGCAGCTCACATCGTCAAGGGAAGCCACAGAAAGTTCAGAATATAAATCTTGAACGTCCTGGATATCCTGTGGAATTTGCTGTACATATTTTTCTACACACTCATCAAAATACACGTAATCAGCATTGCCCCTGTGATCAGTAAGATCACCATTCTCCATAAGCCACTTACCAATAGAAGCTGTGACCTTGTTTGCGCCACTGACATTAAGGTGTCCAGCATCATTCAAATCCGAATATATATTTATTATATCCATATTCAGCATATTTATATAGGGCACATCGTACATATTTGCAAGAATGCCAGCGCTGTTTGCTGCAATCTTATCCTCAGTAGTTGCACAGTAAGGAAGATTTATCAGCAAAACGCCAATTTCTCTTGCCTCACATTCCTCAAGTATCTTAGTAAGATATTCCTGTCCTACAGTCCATTCAGAAAGCTCCTCGCCCTCCGAAGGGTCTGCAGAAAATACTGGTGAATAATCCACCTCTTTTCTCATCTCGGCGCCAAGAAGATATGTTACATCCTGTTGTCCCTTCAAAGCCCTGTAATCATTGTCTGTAAGCTCATTCCATCTGTCATGATAAACTATAAAATCAAAAAGAAACTGATTTCTAATGTCCTTATCCGCAATAAGATCCTCTATAGCCGTAACCTTGAGCTTATCAAGGGGCCATACATCCATATTAAGGTGAAGCTGCTCCACCGAAGTATTCCTTAATGATTCATCTGCAGTCTCATCCATCTCATCAAGGTACTGGTAGTTTTTTTCAAGCATGTAGGTATCAACCACAACCCACTTGGGGGTGCAATATTCAAGTGCCTCCATAAGCTCCCAGTAGGTTGCCTGCATGACAGAGCCGTGTCCCCCCATGTTATAGGAGGTGTAACCGTAGTCTTTATAGAGCTTGACCGGATTTATACCATTTATCACATGGGAAGATCCCATGAACAGAACGTCGATATTCCCCTTTTTAGCCTGCTCAAAAAAAGGTTTGTATTTATAATCAGAATCCTTCCTCTTAACCAGCACGCTGGCACCAAAAAGGCGAACAAAAACCACCAGCAAAAAGGCTACTATTCTTATAAAATTTAATATTTTTCTTTTCATAGCAAAAACAAAGCCCCCTTAAAACTGCTGATAGATAAAGCTTGCTGCGTCATATCCCGGTCCCCATATGCCGCACAAAAAGATAACAAGAATAGTTCCAATTATAATGCCCCACCTAAGCACGATTCCAAGATTCATGACCTTCTCGCGAACGACAATTCCCTTGTAGCCTGCAATGTCAGCAAGCGTTACGATAATGATTCCCACAAAAAGAACCAGCATATTGGCCTGATCAAGCCCCTGTCTAAAAAGGCTTCCATCTGTAATAACCCATGGAGTAACATACATGCTCTTTTTTACAATATCCAAGGCCATTTCTATGCTGTCTGCCCTAAAGAATATCCATGCAAAATTCACCAGCAAAAAGGTAACAACAATCTTTAATACCCTGTGGGAAAAGGATTCTCTATTAACATCAAACACCTTGACAAATCCATCTCTTACAGGCTTCATCAGGTAGCCGACTACCTGGAACAGGCCATGCAGCATACCCCAGATTAAAAAGGTAAGACCGATTCCGTGCCATAATCCGCTGACAGCAAAAACGATAAGAATATTAATATACTTGCGAACTATACCCTTTCTGTTTCCTCCAAGGGGAATATATACATAGTCCCTGAGCCAACTGGATAATGAAATATGCCATCTGCGCCAGAATTCTGCGATTGAGCCTGATAAATACGGGCTGTCAAAGTTTTTCATCACATCAATTCCAAGAATGCTGGCAGCACCGATTGCTATGTGTGAGTATCCTGCAAAGTCGCAGTAAATCTCAAAGGTATAAAGTATGGTAGCAATAAAGGTTATGGTTCCTTCCATAGGATTTGCATAAACCGAATTTACAAAAATCGCCATTCTGTCTGCCAATACCAGCTTAAGGAAATATCCCCAAAGCATCTGAAGAAAGCCATCTCTTAGCCTATAGAAATCCACAGTTACTGGGAAATAAAACTGAGACAGCATATTTCCTGCTCTCTCGATAGGTCCTGAAATAACCTGTGTAAAGAAGGAAACATAGAGGGCATATCCTGCAAGGTTCTTCTCTGCCTTGATGTCGCCTCTTTTTACATCGATAAGATAGGATATTGCCTTTAGCGCATAAAAAGAAATACCAACAGGCGCTACGATATTTGCCCCTGCAAGGAGCCCTGCGCATCTAAATCCAAGAAGTATACCAACGTTAACAAGAAGGCATACTATAAATATCGCGTTTGCAAAAGCCTTATTATCCCTCTTTTTCTCTATAAAAAGTCCCGCAAGATAGGTTGTAAGAATAGAAATCGCCAAAACAGCCGTATATCTCGCATCAATACTGATATAAAAGGCAAAGCTTGTTATAAGAAGCCAGATATATCTGAATTTACGTGGAAGCACGAAGCTTATAGCAGCAACAATAGGTAAAAAAATCAAAAAGCCGAAAGAAACCAGTTGCATAAATCCCCCTGTTAAAAGTTAATTCTTTTTTCCTCAACAACAAGCGGTCTGTTGATTACACGAGTGTTGATGTTGAGAATATATTCTCCCATAAGTCCTATAAAGAACAGCTGAATTGCTCCGATAAGGAACATTCCTATGATCATTGGCGCATAGCCTGCATGGAAGCTGTACCAGTGAGTGAGCTTGAGCACAAGATAAACAAAAGCCACAATCACATCTATAAGCGCACATACAAAGCCAGCGATTGTACAAAGACGAAGTCCTACCTTGGTGTAGGAGGTGATGCTGAGCATTGCAGCATCGTAGAGTGTGTAAAAATTATTGTGAGTCTTGCCGGCGCGTCGTTGTGGCTGCTCATATTCAACAGTTGTCATATTAAAGCCCTCGCCGTACTCAGCAACGATTCCTCTTATAAATGGAACAGGATCTCCAAGGCTTCTAAGAAGCTGGATAAAGGTCTTGTCATAAAGCCCAAAGCCTGTAAAATGCTCAATCATTCGTACATTGGACATATTCTTTATCATCTTGTAGTAGATAGTTCTAAGGAAATAGATAAAACCATTTTCCTTGCTTGAAGACTTGACGCCGCTGACAATCTTGTGTCCCTGCTCCCACTTTTCAACAAAGACCGGGATAAGCTCAACAGGATCCTGGAAGTCTGCGCAGATAGGAATTACGCAGTCGCCGTCAAGTGAACACATTCCATGGAAAGGTGAATTGAACTGACCGAAGTTAGTCACATTGAAGATAGCCTTTATCTTCTTGTTGCCAGCGCAGATTGCCTCAATCTTGTCCTTAGTTCCGTCTGTAGAAGCATTGTCGATAAAAACTATTTCATAGTCGTAATTAGGAAGCTTTTCAACAAGCACCTTTTCTACTGCTGCAGAAATGCCTTCTACATTCTCCACCTCATTAAAGCATGGAATCAAAATACTGATTTTTTTCATAAAAATATACCTCATTAAAAATTACGTGCGGTGCAAAACCTACACCGCACGCAAACACTATCATAAATAATTAGTCTATCTCAACCTCAGGCTCAGCCTCTTCCTTGGTATCTGTCTCGTGATACTCTTCCTCAGTGTTTACACTCCAGATATTGCTGCGGTCTGTAGCGCCACTGATAATGTTCTTAACTGCCTCAAAAGAAGTGCACATAGAGTGGTCAATGTTGTTGTATCTGTGCTGACCATTACGTCCTACGCAGTACAGGTTGTCGATGGTATCGAGATAAGCAATAAGCTTGTCCATCTCATCATAGGTGTCAAAGTAAGCAGGATATGCCTTTTTAACCTTCTCCATATGATAATCGATAACATCCCTGGCGTTATCAATAAGGCCAAGAGTAACCATCTCATCAATTGCCATCTTGGCAAACTCATCCTCAGTCATGTTCCACATGGAGTCGCCTTCGAAGCAGAAATACTCAAGTCCAACCCACACAGTGTGCTCAAGATCCTTTACAAGATATGGTGACCAGTTATTGTAAATCTGGAAACGTCCCATCTTAACTGTTCTGTCCTGAACGTAAACCCAGTTATCAGGAACGATATTGCCCATAGTCTTTATGTCTGTCTTATTCTTAAGATTGAGCTTTGGAACTAAAACTCCAAGAGTCATATAATCACGGTAAGGAAGTCCAGCAGCGATTCTTGCAGGATCTGCAGGAACATCGTTCATACCTGCAACGAGGTCCTTAATAGGCATTGAGCTTATTACTACATCGCCGTCTACAGTAACCTCCTGTCCGTTCTGAACATAGGTTACGCCCTTGATATGATCTCCATCCTTGCGAATCCCGGTAACCTTGGCATCCGTAATGATTGTTCCGCCAAGCTTTTTGATCTCATCAGCTGTAACATCCCAAAGCTGACCAGGGCCAAGCTTAGGATATTTGAACTCCTCAATAAGAGAAGTATTAACCTTACGGTTCTTAACCTTGAAAAGTCTTCCAAGATAATCCTTGATGATGCCAAAGATAGAAAGTCCCTTTGTTCTCTGTTTTCCCCAGGAAGCATCAATTTCACTAGGATGTCTTCCCCAAAGGTTCTCTGTATAGTATTCAAAGAACATTGAATAAAGCTTTTTACCAAAGTTGTTGATATAAAGGTTCTCCAGATTGTCCTCAGGTCTCTTGTGGAAAACTGAAGCCATATATGAGAATCCTACCTTGAGAGTTGTCAAAAAGCCAAAGTTCTTGAAGGTCTCTGCCTTGAGAGAAATAGGATAATCATAAAACTTGGAGTCAAAAAGAATACGTGAAACACGATGTCTTTTAAGCATAACCCTGTCTGTAGTCTCAGGGTCAGGACCTCCTGCAGTCATCTTCATTGTTCTGCCAAGGACCTTGTCATCATAAGATGGTGATCCCTGCTGTGGGAGCATCTTGTCCCACCAGGTGTTAACCTCCGGAACCTTGGAAAAGAATCTGTGTCCGCCCATGTCCATACGGTTGCCTTTATATTCTACAGTTCTGGAAATACCACCGAACTGCTCAGTCTCCTCGAATACTATTACCTCATAGTCCTTGGATTTGGTAAGGAGCTCATACGCTGCGGTAAGACCTGCAGGACCTGCTCCGATTATCAATGCCTTCTTCATATTATTCCTCTAATTCATATAGTCTTTACTTAAATAACATAAGTAGTATAACGCACAGAAGCGTTTTCATCAACGTATTTAACGTTATCCCGCAATTTATTCCTGAGGCGGTGCAAGCAGATATTCGCCGTTCATCATTCGCTTATAGTTCTCAGGATAATACGCTTCGAGCATATCATCTCGGTAACGATAATAGTCATTAGGATTAAACTCACTTATCACAATCTTATCAGTCTCAAGGTAAGCATAAGGCTCGTATCCCTCAAGCCAGTTAGGATAATGTGAAAGAAGTCTCGCAAAAGCCTGTCGGCCAAGTAGTGTTAAGTGAGTTCCGTCTGTAAGATACTGATCCACTGTATCTTTATATAGATCCGACTTACTCATGAACATAGCATCAAAATCATAAATTCCTTCATCATCTGCTACATTCTTATTCTTCTTTGCGTAGTCAGCAAGAGTTCCGATACCATTACTTACAATGTAGGAATCGCCAATAAAATTGCCATTTGAATCCTTGTAAATACCATAAAACGGCGTCATAAGTATGATTTTTGCATTTGGGCTGATACGCTTAAGCTCCTCGATTCCCATGCAGAGTGCACCATAATAGGTATGAATCTCATCCGCATCACTACTGTATTTATCAAGTGGTATCTTGTTAAAGAAATCGTTGGCACCATACTCGATAAAATAATAATCCACAGTCTTGGGATCTATATTATTCATATTTTCAAGGGTTTCCTGGTCATCCATAAGAAGTCTGGTTCTGTCAATTTTGCCGGATAACGCATAAACCATTCCAATAAAGCACTTGGATGTCCATTCATCTAAGTCAGTATCTGTAGTAGAAAGCTCAAGGGCAGCAGTTGTTCCGCCGATACCAAGGTTATAGGAAACGGAATTTGGAACTCTGTAGGCTACAATTCTTCCGATATCACTTCCATCAAATCTTCCGTTAGCAAACTGGCTATCCCCAAAGAAGACCATGTTAATCTTTCTCTCAGGCTCCTGTTCTAAAGAAGCAGCAGCTGCTGCAAGGTCTTCAGAAGATTCCTCTGCTGATGCAAAATCTATCTCAGGCTCAAAAAGATCCTCAACAACCTTGATCTCACTGGAGCTTTCACTAGCTGCATCTGTAGTTTCTCCATTTTCATCAAGAGAGTCCTCTGCAGAAGCCTCTATAGAAGCATCTGACGCTCCTTCTGAACCATTGTTATTTCCAGTTAACGAACACCCTGTCAAAACCATTGTAAAGGCAATTGTTGTTGCCAGTAGTTTACAAATTTTATTCTTCATTTTTCTCCTCACTTTCCGGAACATCCTTTTCATTATACACCATGAATGCAAATCTGCCTAAATCCCACAAAAGCCGTGAATAAAAGCCTAAGTCCATTCACGATTACAAGACCTGCAGCCATTCCTGAAAGTCCCAAACAAATTGTCAAAGGAACCACCACCAAAACAAATGTAGTAACATAAAAAATATTTATATAAAGCTGCAGTTTTTCCTTGGTAAAGCTCATCACTATGACCATTAGAGACCCTGAAATAAAATAAAGGATCTGACCCAAATTTGCCAGGAAAAAGTAGTTTCTTGCCTCGTCAAAAATATCGGGGTACATAAGCTTTACAAAAAGCATAGATACTGCGGTACATACAGCTGCGCCAATTGCTGACAACACAGCCATTCCTACTCCGATAATTACGAATTTCTTTTTACTAAGCTTTATCTTATAGTTGGTAAAATAGCTGATTATAACGCCATTAAGTGGTGTTGTCAGCATAGCAACTATTTTTCCAATAAGACTTGCCGTGTAAAAAACAGTAACTTCCCTTGCACCTACAGCAAGGCGAAGAAGAAGTCTGTCCGAATTAAGAATAAGTGCCGAAAGCAGGTTACTAGCCGAAATAACAAAGGCAGACTTAAGATTTTCATTAAAGCTCTCTGACCTTGTCAAAAACGGCGCTCTAAATATCTTCCCCCTTACTACTGTATAGATAATCCCAAGGACTTCACCAAAAAATAATGTAAAGGCCCAGCTTCCAGTACCAGGAAATAGTAGAAGGCCAATAAGATATCCCGCTGATACGCAGGTAAAAAACAGGAAATAATCCGCAAATCTTATGGTCATTCGCCATTCAACATCGGCATAGTATCTGAAAACAGTTACTACCATAAGAATCAGAACCTGAAGATATAGGGTTACCTTCAGTTCCTTTAAGGCAATAAGAGCTACAAAGGTAACAACCACGGATATAGCAGATACTATGAGTAAAAAGATATTGTAATCTCCATTACTATGGGTTCTGTCTTTATTTGCCACCATTCTGGAGTAGCTGCCTGCTGTTCCAAAGCCAGCGCCCATAATGGATACGACTGAAATCAAATAAAGAACGGTGCCAAAAGCATCGGCGCCCATCCTGGAGTTAAGTCCAGGATAGACAACGAGCTGAAGTACACCGTTGTATATAACCAGCGCAAGAACGCTGAATATGAAATCTCTTGAAGCGCTAAGGGCAAGGCCCTTTTTGCTATTGTTTGTCATAATCTGTTTCCTTGTGTCTTTGAAGCATGTTGAGCTGCATCTCAAACTGTCTTCTGTCATTAAGCGCCATTGTAGAGAGAATAACTCCGGCAAAAACGCTCTGCACTGCTGCCAGCATCACAAAGCAGCATACTATAAGAGTAGGAATTCTTGGCACCATGTGTGTTGCCCAATACTCACGAAGGATTGGGATAAAAAATCCTATCGAAAAAGTCGCCAGAATAACTGCTATAGTCATAAAAAATCTAAAAGGCTTGTAGCTTCTGTAAAGCTTCATGATAGTCCTAAGTACCTTAAAGCCATCTGCATAGGTATTAAGCTTACTTACAGATCCTTCCGGACGATCTCTGTAATCAATGACCACATTTTCAATCTGCATATTGTTGTAGACAGCGTGGATAGTCATCTCTGTCTCAATCTCAAATCCCTTTGAAAGAACGGGGAAGGTCTTAACAAACTCGTAGCTAAAGGCTCTAAAGCCTGTCATGATATCTCTGATATTGCAGTTAAAGAGCCTGTTGATGCTGCCTCTAACCAGGTTATTTCCAAAATTGTGGAAAGGTCTTTTATTTTCCTGATAGTATGTTGATGAAAGTCTGTCACCTACCACCATGTCTGCATTGTGATTAAGGACAAGGTCCACCATCTGTGGCGCTGCTTCCATAGGATAGGTATCGTCTCCATCTACCATAACATACACAAGAGCATCGATTTCTCTGAACATACGTCTTATGACATTGCCCTTGCCCTGCATATACTCATTTCTTACTACTGCTCCGGCAGCTTCAGCGATTTCTACAGTTCTGTCCTTTGAATTGTTGTTATAGACATAGATTGTTGCCTCTGGAAGAGCCTTCTTCGCATCAGCAATAACCTTGCCAATAGTCTTTTCCTCGTTGTAACAAGGAATAAGCACCGCTATTTTATCCATTTTTACCCCTCAAATTTATATTACTTAATTCCATCATCGGAATTATTCTTACTACCAATTTTCATACGCTCATGGCCGCCAAGCTTATTGGCTGCATCCTGGTCGCCACGAAGAATTGCATTTACAATCTGCATTCTAAAGCCGGCATCAATAAAGTCGCAGTGCTTACAGAAAGGATAGTTCTGACGTCCTTCTGCAATCTGTCTTCTAACCTTCTGGAACTGCTCTGATCCCCATGCTTCTTTGAGAGTCATCTTGGTAAGGTCACCAAAATCAGTCTTCTCAAAATTATCGCAGCAGCAAAGCCCCATTTTTCCGTTAGGCATGATCCACATATCTGTAAAAGGAAGCAGGCAGGTCTCTTTGATAACCTTCTCAGTAGCTTTCTTATTTGGAGCACTTCCTGCGCGGTTAGTAAGAACCTCCTCGAGGTATCTCATCTGAATCTGAATATCCAGATCCTTGAATTCCTTTGGATTAGCCTTTACATAATCATAGAGCTCCTGAATGTTCTTATGAAGCTTCATCTCCATTGAATAGTTGTTGATGATAAGCTGATTTATATATGGAGCTACCTCTTTTACCTTATCGATAGTAAGGATAAGTCCGTTAGTTGACATGAAGATAAAGCTATCCGGAAGTTTTTCTCTGGCATACTTATGTCTTTCTACAATCTTGTTATCAAGAAGTGGCTCGTTATTTCCATAAAGAGTAAGATGACCCTTGTAACCCCAGTCTGCAAGCTGATCAATGATGTTCTTGTAAAGATCATCGTCAATCTTGGCAAGTGGTCTGCACTCCGCATGTACATTGGCTGTACAGAAGGAACAGGTTGAGTTACATCTGTTGATAGTCTCAATATTTACAACATTAGGCATTGGAACTTCCTTGGAATTAAGAAAGTAGTCGCAGTAAGCCTTCTGTGATTTACTTCTTGTGGCAAACTGAAGCTTAAGGTAAGCGTTACTTGCAAGCATTGGAAAATGTTTTCTCGCAAACCATCCAAATTTTCCCATAAAACTATTAACTCTGATTGGCATTTCTTTCTCCTTAAAAAACAAATTATTCTGTAGCTATCAGATCTTCTCTTTCATAAAGATAATAATCCCTGCTATATCTATATATATCTATGCTATCCTGCATAACAAGCACATACCCCTTAATATTCTCAGGAGTCTCTTCCTTGCAGGTCAACACAAAATCAACCTTTTTATCGTGAATGAAGCTGTACTGATATTCCAAAACCTCATCCATGTTCAAAGTCTGGGTCTGATAATAATAGCACACTGGATCCGAATTTGTCACAGTGTAAAGTCCCATATCAAAACCATGCATATTAAGAAGCTTTGGGTTCTCAACTCCGGATGACAGCACATAATCCCTAAACTTATAAAGCCATAGCTCCTCTTTGGAAAGCCCCATACTCTTTGTATTCATGGACAAGTTCCATGACATAATGCCCCCCACCAAAAGTGCCATTATCAAAAGAATTATCGTAGCCGACCTGGAAAGGTCTAAAGTCATTTCACTTTCTTTTCTGCCACGGTTCCATAAAAAGAGTCTCCATACTCCGCGCAGGAGCTTGCCTATAGCTGCTGCCCCGAATACCACAAAGGCATTTATCGGGAAAGGATAATACAATAAAGTAACGCCTCCGGCAAAAATAACCAAAACCAAAAAGCCAAGTAACATTGCAATATTGATGTACTCAAATAGGCTTAAATCCAGTAAAAATGCACTCTTTTTTATAATTCTGTGCTTATCTTCCTTTATCCACTTTGAAATCAAAGCCACAGTAAAGTATACAGCACCGATGAAAATAAGCAAGTAGCATATCGGATTACTGTACATATGATCTGTCATAATATCGTATATTGCCGCGAATCTTTCAGCTATTGACAGGCTCTTCGAATATTCAAAAATATTTTTATAAAGATAAACATAAGCCCAGTCGCCAATAGCTCCATTTATACCAAAATAGATAACTCCTGGAATTGTCACCAGCACCATTCCAAAAATGAACACAAGGCAGCTAATAAACGCCTTGGCCACTTTAACCTCTCCGATTATGTCAGCAAAGAACACCATCGCCATCCAAGCAAAGAAAAATCCAAGGGAATTGAACTTTATATGGAATACCACTCCAGCTAAAACTCCGCCAAGTAAAACAGTTCTGTAGCTCATAGGCTCAGGATAACGGGTCCTGAAATACTTAAGGGAAATGTATAGCCCCCAGCAGATACATGGAAAAAGAAATTCCTCTGCGCTTCCGCCCCAGTAAAAACTAACGGATGAATAGATAACTGCGCCGCATATGGTAGTGAGTAAATATGACAAAATGCCTTTTCCAAGATACAGCCTCAAAACAAAAAACAGTGCAAGTAGCGAAAGAAACGCAGCTAGTATTTCAAATAAATAAACACCCCAAAAGGTCGTCGGTGAAATCAGCGATGAAAGTGCATAAATGGTGTAAAGGATAATTCCCTTCTGGTCAAACAGATCCCTATATGGAACCATGCCTCTTAGCATGGATCTTCCCATGGTAAAATAGCTGTTGGCATCATCCCATATATTAAATGCATAAAGAAAAGATGACCTGGAGCACAGCGTTATTATCAAAAGTGCTGACAAAGTACACCACAAAGAAGGCTGGAATATATCCACCCTTTCTTCATCTCCTATATCAAATCTTCTCTTTTTAGTGTCTAGCCAGTTTTCCAATTAGTGCCTCTATTCCATACGCTGCAAAAGGTATCCAGTAAACATAGTATCTCATGGCATATCTGGAGGACCCTTCCCAGAATTCATGGAACATGATCCCTCCAAAGATAAATACCAGTATTAAAAGCTCTGCCTTTGAAACTCCGCCGTTTCTAAGGCTTCCTAAAAGATAAATAAGAACTCCCAAATAACATACTGTCATATATACATTCATTATCCAGGACAGAGCAATTCTTCCATTTCCAAAAACAATATAGTCGCAAAGGGCCGGCTGATTCTCAACGTGACGGCTTACCGTATCAAGAACATGTGTTGAAATGCACACAGGATCAGCCCATTGAGTCAGGAACTTCCTGATAAAATACTTGGCTGTGAATCTTGGATGATGGATAAAAAGGTCAAGTCTCTCCTTCAGATCCTTCATGGCAGCAACCTTTGTTGCCTCTGTATCAAACCCATTTGCCCCAAAAACATTGTAGTTATAAGCGTTGTACCAGCCATCCTCAAGCTCTGACTCGGAAATACCCATAACAATATGTGAAACAGCAGGGCTTCCTGATGGAATTTCATCAATGCCAACTAAATTGCAATAATACCTGTTAACTCCATATTTAGCTGCAAATACAGTTGCAACTAATATAGCTGAAAGGACAAGCTTTTTAACGAGTCTTTTTGTCTTATTTCCATCTGCAGGGCTGAAAAATATACCCATAACCATTGCTATAAGTGCAATCTCGCAGTTCGTCTTTAATAAAACTGCTATCGCGATAAAGGGCGCCGACAAAAGCACGTACCACCAGTCTCCTCTTTTGATATAAAGAAGAATAAAGAAAAGAGCCAATGTTTGCGGTGCCATGCTAAGGATATCGCCATAAACAAACACGACGAAATTGTAGAAAAACAGCATGCCCATGGACATAATAGCCATTATGCCGCATATAACCCTGTTTTCAAAAAGCTCCCAGGTAATCCTGTAAAGAAGATATACCGTAATCAGGATTGAAAACATCTGGACAATATCCCAGGCAATGTAATTGCCTGCGCCAAAAATCCTAGTCATTGTCTGTCCAAAGAGCACGTAACCTAACTGGAATGGCCAAATGTAGAGGTATCCGCCCTTTTGCGTAAGTGAGCTGTAATCTCCTTCCATAAACTGCCTTATAACTCTGTCAAGAAGCATAGCATCATCCACAGGGCGAGGTCTTATAGCAAAGATAAGAGTGAGGCAGTACGCCGCACAAAACAAAAGACCAACAATTATGCAGGTTCTATCTGAGTGAAATACTTTTTTCCAGTAAGCAATAAAAAATACAAGCAAAAATATCGCAACAGATACCCCTAGAGCAACGTAGTTTTCCTTTGTGTAATGCGGAAAATCCACATCCTCATGCATATCGTAATAAATTGTGGTCAAAATACTCGTAACAAAGACAAGGCCTGCTGCAATCGTAAGCAGAAATACAATTATTAAGTTAAACCATGAACTACGCTTCAATTCCAGCTTTCCCTTCTTTTAACTGACCAATTATATCTATAGTCGTCCAAAAATATGCAATAACATAAAACAGCGCCACAATGTGCATTCCGAACATGTCTGCTCCAAAAATAGCCCTTGCATAAGTCATTACAGAGCAAAGATTAGCAATAAGCATAGGCCATAGCACCTTTTTTCTCATAAGTACAGCAAAAGGTGTAAGGAGAATAAGCATTGGATAGTCATATCTTTCATGCATACCAGGCATCAGCATAAGGCAGGTCCACATGATCCAGATAGCAAGGTAAAATGCCATGTTTCTGCCGATGTTCTCCCTGTATCTGTAGCATACACATGCAATAACTATAAGAACTGCCAAAAGAGTCATGATGCAGGCAACTGTCAAAATCTCATCATAGTTGTCGTAGCCCCAGTTATAGAGATTTGGGAAAATAGCAGTAAGTCCATATCCTTCCGTATCCATTTCCCTGGCCTGATCAAGATAAACAAGATAGGTTCTTCTAAGCCCGTTTTTAAGAAGCACCTCAGGAATTCCCAGAATAAAGTAAATTGCAGGAATCCAGAAAAATTCAAAAAAGCTAAAGTCGTCCTCTGTGATGTATAAAATCACAAATAGTGGAAGAAAGATAATAGCCTGGAACTTAATAGCGATGCAAAGCGCGTACCAGATAATCGCTTTCCTGTACTTCTTACTAAGAATATAGTACAGGGAAATCATCATAACACAGCTGTAAATTGCATCAACCTGCTTCCAAAAACTTCCATTCATTACAACATACGGAAGAAACAGCGTTACCACGCCGGCAAACATTGAATGACGCTTTTTACCGGTAAGCAGATAAAAAATCCTGTAGATAAAGTAAGCGGATATAAATTCGCATATACAAGGGATAATGCTAAGTGGCACCCAGGGCTCACAGGGAAAAAGTGAGCAAAATGCATACATATAATTAAGAGGCGCGTAATAATCACCTATTACATTTCCAAGGCCCTTTAAAAAGCCTGTCTCCTTGTAATAGTTTACCCACGCACCAAAATAGTCATCGTAGTCAGGTGACAGACTGGTTTGCGGTGCAAGACTTACTCTTATGACCACAGATACCACAATAAGAATAACGAGACTTATTTCGTACATATGCTTCTCTATAAGATTTCTTAAAAGTCTGTCAAACTTCGTTTTTTTCATAGTTACCTCTTATTTCAAAACCACAGTGTTTTTGCCGTAGTACCTTGCATAAGCCTTATTTACCCAGTCGCTCTTATCCTTTGTTATATCACAGAAAAACAGCATCTCAGGCTGCGCTGAATAGGCTTCAAAAACAGGATCTGTAACAGCTTCATCCTTTAGAATCGCAAGTCTTTCCTTATTCTCCTCAAGGAAAACCTTCGCATTACCTGTAGCCAGATCATAACAGGCAGACGTAGCCGAGTAATAATACGGATCGACATGCACGCAAAGCGCAGAACCAAACAAAAGAAACAGTGCAAGTGAAACCATCAGCATAGACTGATTAGCTGAAAAAGCTTTTTCTTTGTCTTCTCGTATATTAAGACTCTGCCTTACAAAAGCAGTTATGTAAAAAATACAAAGAGCCATCATCACAACGTACTGGGCCCACACAATTGACCTAAGTCTCCCCGCCTCAAGGCTGTTAAGTGCATAAATAGGCGGAACCATGTTGGCTGATACAATGCCATATGCAAAAAAAGTAAATATAAACGGATGTTTAAAGCGATGCTTCACTTCCCCGGCAATCTTAAAAGAAACAGGAATAAGAAGCAAAAAGCAGACAATAACTTCCCATCTTGTAAGGTCATTTATGCAAAAATCATAGGTATAGTAAAGCGCCATAAATACAGCTTTTACTGGGTCCACTCCCTCAACCAGCGCTTCTCTTGTGGAATTTCCAGGTGCAAGACATGAAGCCATAAATCCAATAAGATTTATAAGTGCAGGAATCCAGATGAGCTTAAAGCTCTTTTTCTGCTCAGAAGAAATCTCATCAAGGCTGATAAAACCTGCCTTCTCCAGAACAAATATTGCTATGACCAGAACTGAACAGATAGCAATGCTAAGAGCAGTCATGTAGTTGGCCCCTCCGAGAAAGAAGCCCCAAAAGCATGCCCAAACAAGCTTTCCAATCCTTGCGCTCTTCTTTTCATCAAAGACTGATCTTATTACAAGTCCAATCCAGAAAAGTCCCATGCCAAGCATGAACATATAATTTATTGCCCCGCTGTACCAATAAAAGGCCTCAACTCTTGTCAGTCCCTTTTCCATGCTCTGGATAATTATGATAAGAACCATGAGTGAAAATGCTGTTGAAAGATATTTGTCGCATTTTAGAGCCTTAACAAATAGGGAATTAAAAAAGTAGCAGACACCTAATGTAAGGATACCAATCATAAAATAGCCGGTTATAAAATGCCACTCTTCGCCTAAAATGTGGGGGCTGTAGCAAAACATAATATTGGAAAAAAAATATCCCATCCAATTAAGATACTCATCCAGTCCCACCTTAAAGGCATAGAAAAAAGTACCAAAAATATTGCCGGTAGAAACAAAGTACTGATGTGTACCAAGGGCCAGTGACATGTCATCTGCTGATGGCCAGTTAAAATGGCTAAGTGCAAGAAGTGGCGCTGTGGTAACAACAAAAAGCACTATCATGAACCAGCAAAAGGCTTTTGTGCCTATTTTCTTTGTCCATTTTGGAAATTCATAATTAAACATATGCATTAACCGCGTCAATTACCATCTTTACTTCATCATCTGTCATCTCAGGGAAAAGAGGAAGTGTTGCGCAATGCTCAGCAAGCTTTTCTGCGTTAGGGCAGTCACCCTTCTTGTAACCTAGATCTGCATAAGCCTCCTGAAGGTGGCAAGGTACAGGATAATGGCGATTGCACTCAATTCCTTTTTCCTTCATATACTCAAGGAACTTCTCAGGGTCTCCATCCACCATAACCTCAAAAAGATGGAATACAGGCTCTGTGTTCTTTGGATGAGCCTCAAGAGTAAACTTAGGGTTTGTGATCTCAGCCATGTATCTGCGACCGATCTCCTGACGTCTCTTTGTCCACTCAGGAAGATACTTAAGGGATACAGATAAAACTGCACCCTGAATTCCCTCAAGGCGGTAGTTGTAGCCTATCATCTTGTGATAATATCTTACCTCACAGCCCTGATTCTTCATAACATTCATATAGTGATCGTAGTCAGCGTTATTGGTGGAAACTGCTCCGCCCTCTCCAAAGGCATAGAGGTTCTTGCCAGGATAAAAGCTAAAGCATCCGATATCTCCCAAGGTTCCAACCATCTTGCCCTCAACCTTGGCGCCATGAGCCTGTGCACAGTCTTCAACGATAAAGAGGCCATGCTTATCCGCAATCTCTTTTACCTTAGGGAAATCAAAAGGCTGTCCATAAAGGTGAACGCCTACGATAGCCTTGGTTTTGTCTGTAATCTTCTCCTCTATCTTGGACGGATCGATCTCCCAGGTATCCGCTGTGCAGTCAACAAAAACAGGCTTTGCTCCTGTGTATGTTACGCCCCAGGCTGATGCAATATAGGTATTTGCAGGAACTATTACTTCATCGCCCTCACCAACTCCCAAAGCTGCTAATGCGCAGTGAAGAGCTGATGTACCATTGTTAAGTCCCTGTACATACTTTACTCCAAGGAAATCTGCAAATTCCTTATCAAATTTATCAGCATATTTGCCGCCGGAAAAGGCTGTCTCTTCGCAGACTGCCTTAATAGCGTCAAGATACTCCTTTTCATGCTTTTTATAATCTCTTGTAAGATCGATTCTTTTTAACATAATATAACCTCTCTTCACTTATCTGCGCTCAATTTTGGCATATTTTCTCTCATGTCTGAACATCTTCTTGAGCTTCCAAATCCTAATGATATAGTTTTTAATAGTCTTTGGGACGTTTACTGTGGTGTCATAGTCCTCAACCCACTCAATAGGCATATCATATATATTGACGCCGCCTCTTTCTGCTCTAAGAAGAAGCTCAACAGTGTAAAACCAGCCCTTATCATCGCTACACTGCTTGACCAGCTTCTTAGCCACGTCGCTTCTAAGGAAGGTAAAACCGCAAAGAGCATCTGTTGCCTTCATATTAAACATAACCTTCAAAATAGTTACAAGACCAGCTGAAGTAATCTTTCTATACCACTTACGGCCATGAGTCTGAGAGTCTTTGCTAAATCTTGAACCGTTGACATACTCAAGACGAGGTCTTTTTTCAAAGAGCTCTATTGTCTTACTAAGGTATGAAAGATCTGTTGAAAGATCCACATCCATGTATCCGACAATATCTGCAGTGGTGCGAAGAACACCGGTCTTAAAAGCAATACCAACGCCTCTTTCCTCAATGCGAACGTACTCTACTTCTTCGTACTTCTCTTCAAGGCGTCTTGCAATATCAGGTGTATCGTCATCTGAACCGTTATCTACAATTGTAAGCTTATATGGAATCTTCACGTTCTTTTTCATATAAGCCATGCATTTATCAATTCCCTTTTCCAGTCTCAAATGCTCATTGAGAACAGGAAACAAAATATTTATCGTCATAAAAAATACTCCATTACTTTCCTACAATCTTCTCGATGTCTGCCACCATGTATCTTTGCTGGCGGAAAACAAGGTTAAGAAGTACCGCCAGATACTTCATGACTATTGTAAGAAGTGCAAAAATTCCAAAAAAACCAAGAGACATAAAACTCATAAGTGAAGGCCAGCCTGATGCAATGTTCTGTCCTGTGAAATGATCTACTACTGAATAAACAAGGCAAAACAGAGAGAAAACAAGGAAACCTCCGCTGATTACTGCTGCTGCCTTCTCCATGATATTTGTAAAATAGATAAATGAATCCAGCGCCAGCTCACCTCTCTCAGAAAAACTTGCCTTGCTGACTATGCTGTGGGCTCCCTTAACAGGCTCATAGTGGATTGTTGACATGTTAAGACCACAGTTCGCATAAACAGCTTTTCTGTATGGAATATGGCTTCCAATAGTCTTAATGCGATTAATAGCGCGCCTACTTACGATTCTGAAGGTCTCAGGTCCAATCTTAGCAAAGGATTTGCTGTAGCGGTTAAAGAGCTTATAAAACAGGCGCGACGTGAATCTGCCACTCTTTAGGTTAGAAGCAGCCACAATGTCGTAGCCCTTTACCATCTCTGTATAGACATCTGTAATAAGCGACTTTTCGTAGTCTACAACCACTCTGTCAAATTCATAGACAAGATCGCCAATAGCTATATCTCTTCCCGCATTCATGGATGGCTCGATTCCCTGATAAAAGCCCATGTGAATCACTGAGACAATTCCATCGAGCTTTTTGTCTGTGGCGTACTTTTTGATGTTTTCTACAGTGCCGTCACTGCAGGCATCATCCACGCAGATAATCTCATACTTTTTAAAAAGCTGGCTTATCTCCGGTACCACCACATCCATGAAAGGAATTATATTTTTTTCCTCATTGTGCATGTATATCACAATTGACACAAATTTACTTTCCATACGTATCTCGCATTCTCACAATAATATCCGGTATTTATACCAGGTACTCATCCAAATCATAAACTGTGTTTATCTTACCTGACAAAACACTTATGAAAGTTGGCTCCTTTGAGTGAACCTTTATTGCTGTAGGTCTAGAATCGTCAATTTCTGAGCTCTTAAGTATAGGCTTCATGGAAAACAGTGAGCTCTTATATTCAAAGCCATACTCGCTCTTCATGTACTTCCTTGCAAGATGACTCATGTACTCCCAGGAGGATTCTGGCTTGCAGGGGCATCTGTTGCAGTTACCAAGCTCCTGTGGAGTGCAGACATATCCGCCCTTTTCAAGCAGTTCCTGTTGACATCTGAAGGTTGGCAGCTCGTCATAGCTTGTGACGTGAGGTGTAAAGGTAACTGATGTCAGAGAGTGCTTTCCTGTAAGTCCAAAGGGCATAATTGAGAAAAATGGCCCGTCCATTACAGTAAGTCCCACATTCTTTAGCCTCTCGTCCACATCACAAAGAATAATCTCACAAAGCTCGTACTTAATCGCGAAGGCTTCAAGCGGAAATACCTTTTTAAGAATCTGGTTAACAGAAGCGTAGGTAGCGTTGAGTATGAAGGATGTCCGATACTCATCTGATTCCCCAGCTTCGCTGCTACATTCTTTATCTTCTTCAAGCGTCTTTTTCTCAGACACTCTAAGCACGTATTCCTTGCCATCCTGAACTATATCATCAATATGTGCATCATATCTGATAGTCACATTGGAAAGCTTTGCTATTTCGTCCAGCAGATAATCACGAAGAATATGGGCATCATAGGTGTACTCCTCAGTAAGGAATGCGCCGTCGCACATCTTTTCATTAAACCATCTCCCTGTTGGAACCTCGTCGCATCTTATGCCTGCAGCTCTGCAAAAATCAATGAACTGCTCGGCATTTGTCCAGGAAAAATTCTCTGAGGTTGCATATACCTGGTCAAATTTCGAGTGAATACAAAAACCATAATCGTCCACAAAACGCTTAAAATATCCTGCAGACTTCATGGCGGTGGAAAGGCTCCTTGGATAGTGGTATCCCATGTGGACTCTGGCCTGATTTATAAACGTAGCCCTTGAAAAAGAATCCGGCTCCTTTTCAAGTGCCAAAACAGAAAGGCCTCTCTTCCCACAGTATAGTGCAGCGTACAGACCATATAATCCTGCTCCGATTATTATTCTGTCATATCTTGTAACTTGTCCCATTATCACTATCTCAATCCGCTAATTATTTGTAATACTCCTTGTACCACTTAGCAAAAGCACGTAGTCCCTCGCGAAGCGGTGTGGCTGGCTTGAAGCCAAAATCCTGCTGAAGCGGAGTTACGTCAGCATAGGTTATTTCTACATCTCCAGGCTGCATAGGAACCAGTTCCTTGTGAGCCTCAAAGTCATAATCCTCTGGAAGAACTCCTGCTGAAACAAGCTCCTGCTGAAGTATATCTACAAAATCAAGAAGGTTCACAGGATCGTTATTTCCAATATTGTAAACCTTGTACTTTACTCCGTTCTCATTTTCAGAAGGAGCAACCTGCATTACGTTAATAACACCCTCAACAATATCTGTAATATAGGTGAAATCTCTCTTGCAGTTACCGAAGTTAAATATCTTAATGGTCTCGCCCTTTACCAGCTTGTTTGTAAATCCAAAGTAAGCCATATCAGGTCTTCCCGCAGGACCGTATACTGTAAAGAATCTAAGTCCTGTACTTGGAATACCATAAAGCTTTGAGTAGGCGTGAGCCATAAGCTCATTGGACTTCTTGGTTGCAGCATAGAGAGAAACCGGATTATCTACCTTGTCCTCAACGTCGTATGGAATCTTTTTGTTGCTGCCATATACGCTGGAGCTTGAAGCATAGACAAGATGTAAAACGCCCTTATAATCCGAAGTATCAGCCCCATCATAGGAGTGCCTTGTCGCCTCCAAAATGTTGTAAAAACCTATGAGATTGGACTCTATATAGGCATCGGGGTTTTCAATAGAATAGCGAACTCCCGCCTGCGCTGCAAGGTTAACTACAACCTCTGGCTTAAAGGTCTTAAAAGCATCATCAATAACGTCTCTATCAGCAATGCTTCCCTTTACGAAGTTAAATCTTTCACTGTTATTCTCGCCAAGAAGCGATGTTATCTCTTCAAGTCTCTCTTCTTTGATTCCCACATCGTAATAATCATTCATATTATCGATGCCAAGAATTCTAATATCCTTAAAACGACCAAGAAGTTCTCGGCACAGGGCAGAGCCGATAAAGCCCGCTGCACCTGTTACAAGAACTCTCTTTCCACTTAAATCTATATTCTTAGTAAGCATTACTTTGCTCCCTTACCAAAAAGCACAACTCCTACAGTGCTAAGAAGAATCTTAAAATCATAAGTAAGTGACCAGTTGTCGATGTACTTAAGATCAAGCTTAACCACCTCGTCAAAGTCTGAAATATCTGATCTTCCGCTGATCTGCCAAAGGCCTGTAAGTCCTGGAGTCATTGAAAGTCTTCTTCTGTAGTGTTCGTTATACTCCTTAAACTCATTCTCCGTCGGTGGTCTTGTTCCTACAAGACTCATGTCGCCAAGAAGAACGTTGAGGAACTGAGGAAATTCATCAAGACTGGTCTTACGGATAAACTTACCAACCTTGGTAACACGAGGGTCATCCTCCATCTTGAACATGAGACCATTCATCTCATTGTCCTTCATAAGTTCTTTTTTGCGTTCCTCTGCATCTATGTACATGGAACGGAACTTGTAAATCTTGAATCTGCGGCCATTCTTACCGATACGAACCTGTGAAAAGAATACAGGACCCGGTGAATCAAGCTTGATAGCTGGTGCAAGGAAAAGAGTGATGATTCCTGTCAGCACAAGTCCCACAAGACCGCCAATAATATCGATGATTCTCTTAATGAAAAGTCTCTTGTAGCTAGACTTGAACATTGTGTAGGAAATAACTGTGTAATCAAGGAAGTCATCCACCTGAGTGTTGGCCTTGCCCACATCAGGAAGCTCAAGATTGTAGTGAGTTGTAACACCCATCTCCTCAAAACCAAGGATAATATCCTCCATGTTGCGCTGAGGGATGTTTGGAGTGTTGATAAATACCTCGTCAAAAGGATCTGTTATAAGACGCTCTGTAAGATTCTGAATACCATAGTGAACATGCACGTCTCCGATATGCCAATCCTTCTTTTTGTCCTCTTCTGTAGGATCAACGCAGTAGGCCCTAACAATCTTGTATCCAAGACCATCGCTGTTATTAACAAGCTTATTTACAGTCTTTTCCATAAGACTCTTTTCTGAAACAACCACAACCTTAACCACGTTGTGCTCGCTGGAAATGTGCTTTCTAAACACTTTTTTGAAAAGATTGCGGACAATAAAGGTAAGAAGGGTATCCGCCCAGATAAAGTTAAGAATTACAAAACGAGAAAGAATATTGGCCCAGTTAAGAAAGTATACAAGTGCCATTGTGGCAACAATCATAACCGCCATAAACCTGAGAACTGAGAATAACTCTATACCATAGCCTCTAATGAGGAAATCCCTGTTCCAATCTGCCAAAAAGGAATACGCTACGCAGAACAACAGGAAAAGAACGCATACCATGTAATGCAGCGTCTTATCTCCCCAATCGTTATTGTCCTTGTAACGAAGCCATGTAAAAAATACATAGGTAACAATAATGCACGCCATGTCTATTACCCACAGCGCATAGGTCTGAAGGACCTTGTACTTCTGATTCATTTCACTCTCCCTGTGTTACTTCTTCATTTTCTTTTTGTTGAATATAAGATACCACATAAACTTGATATTTGTAACAAGATATCTTCTAACAAGTCTCTTTGGATCCTGAAAAAGTCTGTAAAGCCACTCAAAGCCAACGCCCTGAACCCACTTAGGAGCTCTTTTTATGGTACCAGCGTGGAAATCAAAGCCTGCGCCAACCCCCATCATGACGCCCTTTATCTTGCCCTCATGAGCCTTCATCCACTTCTCCTGCTTGGGAGCGCCAAGTCCTATCCAGACAATATCAGCTCCGGACGCATTTATCATATCGATATCCGCCTTGTCTTCTTCCTCTGAAAGAGCTCTAAATGGCGGTGAATACATTCCTCTTATATCGATTCCCGGGTACTTCTTCTCAAGCTTTTCCTTAAGAGCACTAAGTGTAGCATCAGTAGAACCATAGAAATAATGAGACAAGCTGCCATCCTTGGTTGCTCTGAACATATGCTCCATAAAGTCAGGACCTGCCACACGCTCTGCCAGCTGGAATCCGCTCTTTTGCTGAAGAACTGCAATAGGATTACCATCTGCAAAGGTAAAGGCTGCGCCGTTTAATATAGCCTTGTACTCCGGATCTTCCTTGCCCATTACTGTGGTGTGAACATTGGAAAAACAGATGTACTTGCCTGAAAGCTCATCAATATGCCTTATTACATGAATAACAGCTTCCTCAACTCTGGCAACTGCATAGTGAATACCAAATATATGGAAGTGTTCCTTTCTTACTGCCATTGGAACACTGGCGTAGCCGTTAATGTCGCTGACAACGCCGCTTCTGATTTCAAAGCCGGGACCTGGAATTGCAAGATAAGGATGTGCTCCGGCCTTCTCAGCAGCTGCAGATACTCTCTGAAGTTCCTCCAAAGTAGCTACTGTTCCTGCTGCCTCGCTGCCTGCCTTGGCATTTCTGTGGATCAGGACGTTCTCACGGTTGTATGGTTTAAAAAGCTCAAGAAGCTTCTCATCTGAAGGAAATGGTGGTCTTATTGAGAAGACCTCTTTGTCAATAACTCCAACTTTGGCGAAATAGCTTTTTCTAAGGATCTGTCTAAACAAAAACTCATAGCCAATATCAAAAACAATTGTAGCCGGAACTACAAATCTGGAGGAGTTCTCCCCCTGCTGAATAACATAAAGATAACAGATTACGAAGAGTAGAAGGATTATCCTTCCTTTGATGATCATGACAAGATTCTGAATCCTGCCTTGCTCAAACATTGACTCTCTTCTGGCATCATACCCTGCAAAAATAAGGCCCTGCATAAGGATAAGCACCACCAGCACTGATACGTACAGGCCATCTGCCATCGATGACCAGTTGCTCACATCGGTACAAAACCTTATAAATAATGCAGTAAAGAAAGCCAGCACCAGCGCCAGCTCATCTATAATAAACACTCGTCTTTGAGGGTAGGTAATATTTGGATTTATATTTGTTTCGTTCATAACTCTCACTACTTCTATATATTTAAATAAATTTAAAATATTTCAACTCTATCTGTGCTTGCACACATCAGAACATTATAACGCATTTTCATTATAATTCATATACCTTCTTACGTAAAGAAAACTTGTCAGTAATACTGTACGTTTCAGCCGCTGCATGCTATAATTTTAGCGCCATTTAAGGCATTTGTTGGAGGAAAAAAGTAATGAAAAAAGGAAACAATGGGGTTTACCGTTTTCTGTCTGCTTTTCTTGCGGCAACAACGGTGTTTTTTTCATGTGCTCAAAGCGCACTTGCTACTGATATTGAAGTAGTATCTGACAGCGACGTAGAGTACACATCTTCTCTTTCCCCGGAAGAAATTGAAATCACGGATGATTATGAAGAGGCAGATTATAATAATTTGCCCGACGCCGAAGAAGAAATCGGCGAAGTAGAAATGGTAGAGGAGGCAGAGTTTAACGCAGATTCAGACATCACCTCCTATACTGTCACATTCAACAAAGAAATATCTATCGATGATACTTCCATTACAGAAGAAAGTGGTATAGCTAACAAATCCGGTAAGTATTATCTAAGAAAAAATTTTAGCACCTTCTTTTTGGGCCTAAAGCTCGCCAGTGGCTATATTCCCAAATATGACACGGAAGGCTATATAGATTTCACAGTCACCGTTGGCGGAAAAGCCTTGGATTATGCCGTCATAGATTATGACGCATACACTCGCTCATACAGGCTGGTTTTCGAACTTAACGAAGGCGATGATGGAAATTATATTTATGGCAACGTAGTTATCAAGCTGAATGTTCAGACAGTCAGTAACTGTAAGACCATAACCTGGGACAGCAAACTCACTATTGAAGAAGATACTGTTCCCGATGGCTACATTGCTTCAGCAAAAAACGGTTTCTATATAGACCCTGCGGCAGACTCAGTTCGCGTGGATCTTGCCCTTGATCCCGCATACTTGTTTGACGTTGATGAGGATTACAACGAAATAATATCTGTAACCTTAGGCGGCAAAAAGCTGAGTAGTGATGACTATACTGCAATTTTTTACGACGGCTCTTTGTCCTTCTATCTATCCTTTCCAATGGATGATGAAGGAAATGCCTTGCAGGGAAATATTGTTATCACCAACAAGATCATCTCCTGGAAAACAAGCTACACATTTTCTTATTCAGGAGAGGCTGCCGGTTCTCTTCTTATCGATGACGAGTCAATTGACGAAGAAAGTGGCCTTATTAAAGATGGTGGCAAGTATTTTATCAGAAGGAACTCCTACGACATTTCTGCAGATTTTACTACCGCTGACGGATATATGCCACTTATAAATCAGGATCCTGAAGCCGACGAATCATACTATGCAACTGTTACCATAGGCGGAAAGAAGATCAGCTCTGACTTATATGATGTTGACATAATCCCAAAAGCTGATGGGCATTACAATATTTCAGTCACAATCTACCGCGTTGATGAAAATGATAAAGAACTAAGTGGAGATATAAGGTTTGTCTTAAGGTGTACAAAAATAAGAACTGACTACACCTTTACCTATTCCGGAGAGGCTGCCGGTTCTCTTTCCATGTACACAGAAGAAGATGTAGACGACGGAAACTTTTATAGTGGTCTTATAAAAGAATCCGGGAAGTATTACATTAAAAGATACGCCGGATCTGTAACAGCAAAATTTGCCATTGCCAAAGGCTACATGCCGCTTGTAAACGCAGATGGCGAATACATCTACTCAGTCACTATTGGTGAAAAAAAGCTTTCTTCTGAGCAATACACAGTTGATGTACAAGAAAGCTATGATGACAGTCCTTCTACTGTATCAGTTGATATAGGCAGATATGATGAAAACGAAAAAGAGATAAATGGAAACATCAAGTTTGTCATCAAGTGTGGAAAAACAAGAACTGATTACACCCTCTCTCTTGGTAATAATCTTTTTATAACAGAAGATGATTACAAGGAAAGTGACGGACTGGAATACGAGAATGGAAAATACTATATAAAAAGATATGCCGGCCAAATTTCCGTTGTTGTTTCTGCCAAACCCGGTTATGCCATTGAAACATATGAAGACGAAAATGGCGAACACTACAAGCAGGTTAAAGTTACCATGGGCGGCAAGGTAGTACCCGATACTTTCTGCGATATTTACTGCCGTGGAGAAGATGATTTGGATCTTTCTATTGATCTGACAGGCGATGATGAAAATAAAGCCCCAGCTCTGGGGAATATTTCATTAACTGCTACTACAAGGCCTCTTGTTAAGGTATCACTAAATTACAACAAAGATCATGTTACGGTAATTAATTCCGACCCTGCTGCCAACCGCACCAGCGAAGACAATATGTTCTTTTACGTTGACAAGGGTGATAAATATTTTTACTTTGACGTAGAGCCTAACCTGGGATATAACCTTATATCCGTAGAGCAGGATGGTAAAATACTAGAATCCTTAGGCACTTCATATTCATTAGATGAAATAACAAAAGACACTACCATAACAATAAAGTCTTCTCCTAAGGATGACGTGGAGTTTTCTTCAAAGGTAGATGATGGCGCCACAGTAAGCTTTACCGGTGTTAAAAAGGGTGCCTCAGGCAAGACTTTAACAGATCACTCAGAAATCATCGCAACAGTTACACCAAAATTCGGAAGGCAGATTTTTGATGTAAGCTGCACTATTGGAAGCTCTAATTATTTCTTTGAAGATGAAGAAAATGGAATATATACAATCAAAAAAGAGGATGTTCTGAAAGCAATTGAAGAGGGCCTTCCTATTTCTTTTGAAGTAACAACCACAGCTATTCCTGTTAAGGTAAACTGCTACGTAAATGGTCAAATGGAATGTCCAGGCGGCTATATATGTATTTCTTCCGGAATTACCTTTGACGAGGACGGAAATTGCATCACAAATGTTCCTGACGCTAATAATGACTACTCAATCAGCTTCGAAACACCTCATACCGAAGATGTAATATTCCACTCTGTTTCCTATAAGGTAGGCAAAAAAGCTGAAGTAAACTTTGCAATATCAGAGAAAGATGAGTACACCATTCCTTCAGATGCAGTAAAAGCTGCGCTTGATGCCCAGGAAGAAATTTCCATCTTTGTTTCCTTTACTCAGGAAAAAAGAAAGCTTACAGTTGTAAAGACATCTGGTGTAACATTAAAGACCTACGCTCCAGGAAGTGATGTTGGAAATAACCTCTCAACTGGAGAGGTTCCATATCTTTCAAATGTAGGATTTGTCGCAGTTCTTGATAAAGAAACTGCAAGAAAGTACAAGGTTGAGTCTGTTCTTTGTGATAACGAGCCTATGACAGCTCTTGTGGATGGCAAAATAACCTATTACTGCATTGAAAGGATTTCTGACCCTCACACTATTTCAGTCACACTTGCTCCTATCGCAAAGTTTGTGACAATTAAGGTTGTGGGAGATTCCCACATAGATCCTGCTTATGCATTGGTTGGAGGAAGGCCAGTCGACTGCAATAGCGCCTACCAGAGCATCGAGTTCGAGGTACCTGAAAAGTCCGTCGTCACTATTAAAGCTGACGCCCTTGATTACTATACCTTGTCCTCAGCAAAAAGCGAGTCTGGTTCAAAGCTCACTGTTAAGAACGGCGTTGTTACACTCACTGCCACAAAGGATGACCAGATAAAATTAGAATCTGTTGGCATAACACATGTGGTACTTACAGATGGAAGCACAACCGCTAAGTATGTAGGTAAAGCAGGCTTTACCATGACCACTGATGAAACCTATAAACTCAAGGTAAAGAAGGGTGATGATACTCTTAAAATTGCAAAGCTTTCCGTAAAGAACGCTCCAAAAGGATCGACATTTGCAAAACTAGATGATAAAAATGACAGCATAACCTTCTCTGGAAAAGAGGCAGTAGGTGCTACAAAGGACATCGCAGTATCAATTTCTGCAGAGGGCGAAAAGAAAGCTTTGGATATTTCCTTTACAGTCCTTAAGAAGCCTACTACTGTTTCCTTAAAGGGCTTTAAGAAAAACAAGACATCCCAGCCTATAGGAACTACTGCAAGCTATGCAGTAACCCTTAATAAGGGAGCCAATTACGAGGATGTAAAGGCAAAAATTTCCAGTGGTTCAAATAAAAATGCCACAGTTTCATATGATGCTGAAAAGAAGCTTTTGACCGTTTCCACCTTTAAAGACAAAACACTGTCCAAACCTGAAACTCCTGTACTTATCCAGTTTACAGACAATAAGGGAAATAACATTGGAGAAGTATTTACAGTAGAGCCTGTTAAAGCTACTCTTCCAGCTCCTACAGCAAAGTGCAGCTTCATTTCAGATAAGAAAATGACTCTTTCACTTTCCGCTCCAAAGGCGGCAAGTGGCTACGCTAACCTTTACTACAAGATTCAGGCACAGCCAACAGACAAAGAGCTTGCAAAGCAAGTTGGAGATTCACTTATTACTTTCGTTCCAGCATCAGAAAACAGCTTTTCATATGAGCTTCCAAAGAGCGCTCCTGGATTAAAGTTCAAGGTAAAAGTAACCACAGTGCAGATAGCCGGATCAAGTGCAAATGACGCAAACGTACTGGTTTTGGGAAAGAGTTCATCACTTACTCTCACCACCAAGGCTCCTTGTTATGAAAAGAAGCTTTCTCTTACAAAGAAAAACGCTTCCTACACCATGTACCAGAACGAAACAGTTTTGGCAACAGCCAAGTTCTCTCCTACTACAACCTACGCCGAGCTCAGTAAAGTTGAGGTTTACAATGACAAGAAAGAGCTTGTATCCCCTGCAGCAGACGGATCGCACATTGTCTATGTTGCAAGCGATGGCACAACTATAGAGGCAAGAAAAACTAGTGCTTTACTTCCAGGAACCTACACATTAAAGGCCTACGCTGTAGCAGAAAATGACATGACTCCAGCCAGCGCCGAGATGAAGTTTACTGTAAAGGCACCAGTTACCGGCATTTCACTTACTCCTTTCACAAAGAGCCTGTACAAAGCTCCAGGAAAGGCAGCAAGTCTAAAGCTCAAGGCAGAGTGCATGTCAGTTATAAACAAGACCAGTTATAAGCCGGGAAATGCAAAGGTTGTATGGAATATTGAAGCTGACAACGCAAATCTTGCAAGTGCTATCAAAATAAATGCAAACGGCTCAGTAACAATAGATAAGTCATATGTACTCAGCAGATATGACGATGAAAACACCTTTACCGTAACTGCTACTGCCACCGACTTAGAGCCTTATAACATGGAACTTTCTGAGGCTTCAATCACGGTGACTTTGACAGACGAAAAGGTTACCCCAACTTATGTCACGATTGTTGGAGTTAAAAATCTATCAGCACCTCACAAGGCAGAAGAAGTAACAAATTCAAGAATAGTTGTAAGAGATGAAAATATGGAAGTGATAGACCTTGATACTCTCGATATATCTATTGCTCCAAAGAAAGGTCTTTTGATTGATTCAGATGGATACATTACTGTTACTGCTCCAGGCACATACACCATCACCTTTACCGCAAGGGACGGCAGTGGAAGCAAGCTAAGTCAGAAGATTACAGTAAGTAAGGAACAGAAAAAGAAGAAATAAAGCCACAAAAACAGCCCTTATCGATTTTGCTCGATAGGGGCTGCCGATTCTCTGTACTTTATTCACACCCTTAAGAGGGTTATTAGCGGGTATTAGTTTGCTACTACTGTAGCCTTCTTTGCCTTACTCCAATCGCCGTATACGTAATTGCCGGTTGAATCAATTCTTCCGTATCTTGCTCTTACGTAATAATCCTTTGTAGGATCAACACTTACTGTTGCAACGTATCCGCTCTTAATAGTTGTTGTTGTCACGTTAAACATGAACAATGGGTTTGTTGAAATCTGTACCTCTACAATTGAGTAGCCTTCACTTGCATAATATGATGTATCAACAGCAAGCTCTTTTCCACTTACTTTTGCATAGTTAATAGTTAAATCATCGTAGCTGCTCATGTCTATCTTGCTAAATAATGGATAAACTGTAACAGTAGCACCATTCTTGGTAGAGAGTCCATAAACCTTGGTGTATCCAAGTCGATCGTAGTAGCCAGTCTCCGGATTATAATAGTATGTTCTCAATTTACTCTTATAGTCCTTCATATTCTTAGACAGAGAAACATTTTCAATCCTATTTCCAGCTTTTGTACTATTCTGATATACATCCTCTATATGTCCGGCAATTGTGTCGTAGTAATAGAATTTTCCAAGGGTTGTCTTCTTGCTTGATCCCTTGTATGTTCCGCCGTTTGGATCAACTACAAGTGTATATGAGTTCTCTTCAAATACAGGTGTAACCTCGATGTAAGCGATATTATCCTTATTTACTGACTTAACGTACTTCTTTGTTGAATCTGTGTATGTAACCTTGGTGCCATCTGTAACTTCGCTTACGAGTCTCCAGCCCTTGAAGGTATATCCTGTTGCAGCTACCTTCTTAAGAGTAACTGCCTTGCCACCATAGATCTGAGTTGCACTTCCTGCGAAATAGTAATACATAAATGGGTTACTTACGGATTCATCTGTGTATGTTGCATATTCCTTGCCATCACGAAGAACTACTACTTCATTGTTGTAGTAAATCTCATTAGATGTTGCAGACCAGATAGCATAAACTTTTACATTGGTAGCCTTACCATCTCCAAGACCTGCAAGACTTGTAATAGCTTTTGTTCCCTTTTTATCTGTAGCAAAACCTTTGAGAACGTAGCCTGCTCTAGTCCAGTTAACCTGCGGAGCTGTAGAATCTGCATCATATGCAAATTCTTTTACGCCGTCAACTGTGTACTCAAGGCCCTTCTTCTCATCAACTGCCTGACCCTCTGCTGTCTTAACATCCTTGGCGTTTGGCATAAGAGTTACTGTGTACTTATTAACATCGCCGTAAGCTGCTGTAAGAGTAACATCTCCAGTTGCTGTCTTCTTAATTGCTGTAACAAAGCCCTTTGTATCCTTTGTAACTACAGTATCTGCAGCGTCTGTCGTCCAGCCAAGGAAAGTATAGCCTGCCTTTGTTGCAGTTGCTTTGATTGCAATATCCTTTGTAAGATTTGAATATGTGTAAACTGCGCCCTTGCTGATTGTACCGCCAGCAAGATCATATGTGATTCTGTTAACCTTATCCTGAGTTACAGCATAAAGTGAAATGACTATTGCACTACCATCAGCATTTGCAGTCTTTCCTGCAACACCTTTATACTCCTGGTTAAGGTTGTAATTAACCTTAGAGCCAGCCTTTGTAGTTGTAAAGCCCTTGATACTTGACTTTGCGTCAAAACCTTCTGCAGCTTCAATTGTCTTTGCAGCAGCTGTGAAATCTACTGCTGAAACGTATGTAAGAACATCGTAGCCATCAACTGTATACTCTGTAGTGCCTGCATTGTTAAAGAACTTAACGCTAAAAGGTACTACCTCCCAGTTTGCTGTAAGCTTATAATCACCTGAAACAGTCTTTACAAGCTTTCCATCCTTGATTACTCTCTCAGTTGAAACATCATAATCATCACTTGTTACAGTCCATCCTGTAAACTTATATCCATCCTTTGTAGGTGTAGGAATAACTGTCTCAGCGCCGGTCTTGTATGTAGAAGGAGCTTTTATGATCTTACCGCCATTAAGGTCATAAGTGAGCTTATTAGTTTTCTCTTTCCAAGTAGCAGTAAAAGTGATCTTTCCATCTTCTGTCTTATCAAGATCCTTAATATTTATCTTTGACTTAAGGCCAAAAGTCTTGTCTTTTCCCTTTACCTTAGCTTTCCAGCCGGCAAAGGTATATCCGGGTCTCCAAGGAGCGCAATATATTCCCGAAACAACAGCTGTATAATACAAATTAGATGTTTCTGTAAGCTGGTATTCAGTTTCACCTGTTTCTTCATTATAATTAGAATTAAAGTATCCGCCATTACCATCTAAGGTAACCTGATAGGAATTAGTATTCCACATAGCAGTTACTGTTATGTTCTGGTAAATATCTTTTCCGTAGTACTGGCTACTTGTGCTAGTAGTGCTCCATCCAGCAAATGTGTAACCTGTTTTTGTAACTTCGGGTGTCTCTGTATTGATAACATAATTTCCGTCAGCATCCTTCTTATAGTTATAGAAAGGAACACCTGCTCTTGTTGTAGCATCAACCTTGTAAGTAACCTTATTCTTCTTACCGCTTGCAAGCTTACCGCCGTTTAAGTTGTAAGTGATTGTATAAGATACTGCCTTCCACTGTGCATGAACGGTTACTGTTGTATCCTTCTTGCTTGTAAGAGGATCTACTACTGCAGCAGGCTTTACAGTAACATCTTTTCCTGCGTCGTTCTTGTATTTCCAACCAACAAGCTGATAGCCATATAACTTAATTTCTTCTCCGGTGAAGATAAACTTATCTGAAACGTCAACTGTAGTAGATGATGCATCAAAATACCACCAATCAGAGTCCTGAACACCTGTTGGAAGGTTTGCATCATAAACAACTGTGTACTTGCCCTTTGATACCCACTGAGCATATACATCAACAGTTGTCTTTCCCTTTTCTGTAGCATAATTAACGATGTCTGCCTCTGAAATAGTAGCTACTTCCTTATCGTCAAAAGCCCATCCTGTAAAATCATAGTTCTTAGAAGCAAGCTCTCTAAAAATGCTTTCAACTGTTATTACTGTAGTCTTGGCTGCGCTAACTGTGATCTTCTTTGTGACCTTTTTATCTGTTCCATAGTAATTGGAATGGTAATTTACAGTGATCTCCTTGGCAATTGAAGAATTGCCAGAAATTGAGGAGTTTCCTGATATAGATGAATTTCCTGAAATATCAAAGAAATCTGCTACATCTTCTGTCTCAGACTCTGTAGTCTCTGCGATTTCCTCCGCATCTGTGTTTTCTGTATCTTCTATTTCTGAATCTTCTGCATCAAGAACTACGATTTCTTCTGTAATCTCTTCTGCAGCTACCTCTTCGGTAGTATTTTCTTCTGTTTCGTTTGCAAAATCTGCTGTATCATCTGCATTTTCTACTACTTCTTCATTTTCTTCTGTCATAGCAGCGTCATCTTCAATAACAACCTCTGCTACATCGCCTTCCATGGCATAGCCTGGCACTGAAAAACTTGTAAGCGCCATAGCAACTGATAGTGTCAAACTAAGCAGTTTTCCTAACACATTTTTACGCATCACATTTCTCCCTTTATCATATTTGATAATTATTTTGTTTTTACGTAGCTTTGTTATGATAGCACTAAATAATAAAATACAAAGTAACAAAATATAAATAATTTATTAAATTGAAAACGGCGGCTCCTTTCGGAAGCCGCCGCGGGTAATGCAATATTATTTACTTGGTTTTGTGGCTCTTACTGTCTTACTCCATGAGCCATATAAGAACTGACCTGTTGAATCCTTTGCTCCGATTCTTACTCTTACGTAATAATCTTTTCCAGAAGGTACCTGAACGGATGTGTCTCTTGCCCTGAATAAATCAATCTTTTTTGTATTAAACAGGAAGTATGCGTTTGTTGAATACTCAAACTGAATTACATAATCATCAGAACTAAACATGTAGTTCGTTATCATATTCAGAGTTGTATCAGATAGTGTCGCACTAGGTGTAGGCTTATAGGATGACATATTCATCTTGTAATAGATAGGATAAAGGACTACTGAAGCGCCATTCTTTGCAGACATACCGTAATAACGATTATAACCTATTGAGCCGTCACTATATCTGTATCTAAGGGAAGACTTATTATTTTTTGTTAATGACACAGTTGATACTGTACATCCTGCTTTCGCACTATTCTGGAATACATCCTCTATATACTTCTCAATATATTCAGTATAATAAACCTTTGCCAAAAGCTGCTTGCCACTCTTTTCATTATACTGGCCGCCATTTGGATCTACATAAATGCTATAGCTATTTTCTTCAAATGCTGGAACCAATATAAGGTTACTGGCATCATTATCACCAGCTATTGCCTTAATGTACTTGTTTGTACTATCCGTATATACAAACTTAGCACCACTAGGCACAACTCCGTTAACCTGCCAGCCCAGGAAGGTGTATCCATCAGCAGTTAATTTAGAAAGAGTAACAGCTTTGCCACCATATACCTGTTTTACAAAGGAAGGACTAATCTCATAATCTGGTTCCCATGCATCTTCTGCAAGTACACCATTTCTATAAACATTTGCATCATGAGAAAAATGAATATTATTGGTATGTGCAACCCAGATTCCGTAAAGCTTTACATTTGTTGCCTTGCCATTTCCAAGTCCTGAAAGCATTCCTATAGGCTCGGTACTCTTAGCAGTTGTTCCAAATCCTATGAAATCATAACCTTCACGATACCATCCAAGCTCATCTGCATCAGGTACTTCGTAGCTGGTATAGTATGTAAACTCAGATACATCATCAACCTTATACTGAACACCAGCAGCTGCAACTTCATTCCCCTTAGCATCCTTGATGCCCTTGCCGTTTGGAACAAGAGTAACTGTATACTTATTCATATCAGCATATACAGCAGTAAGGAATACATTTTCTGTTGCTCCGGCTGCAATTGCAGTTACATAGGTATGTGTAGAATCCCATACAAGGCTGTCACTTGTTGATTCAGTAGTCCATCCCTTAAATGTTACGCCTGGCTTTGTTGCTGTAGCTTTGATTGCAAGAGGCTTTGTAAGACCTGAGTAAGTATAAACTGCACCCTTTCCGATTGTTCCGCCATCAAGTAAATAGTCTATTCTATAAACCTTAGGCTGTGTTACTGCATAAAACTTTAAGACTATTGTACTACCATCAGCATTTGCTGCCTTACCTGCAATCTTTACATAATCTTTATTAAGCTCATAGTTAACCTTATTTGAGCCTTTTGATGTTGCAAAGCCCTTGATACTTGTTGTAGCATCAAAATCCGGCAACTCCTCTATTACTCTTGCCATGTTTGTGAAGTTTAATGTCTGATCATAATAGCATTTATCCCATTCATCATACTTTTTGGTTCCGTCGTTGTTATAAAACTCAATATTAAAGGTAACCGGATTCCAATTAGCATAGAAATAGAGATTATCGCTTATGTCTGCACGAATCTTGCTATCCTCTGTCAAAACAGTTTCTTCTTCATACTCATATCCATCGCCATAGATCATCCATCCGCCGAACTCAAATCCGTCCTTAGTTGGCTTTGGAATCACTGTGTTATCACCTGTCTTATAGGTAGTAGGGAGCTTCTTAGCTTTTCCGCCCATAAGATCAAATGAAAGCTTATGTCCATCTGCTTCCCACTCTGCTGTAAGAACAACAACACTATCACTTGGGATATCAAGATCTTTTACGTATGTATACTTCTTAAGTGGCAAAAGCTTTGCTTTTCCCTTCATAGTAGCCTTCCAGCCCTTGAAAGTGTAGCCGTATCTGCGAGGTACTTTCGCACTTCCCCAAATAGAATTGGAATAATATGAGCTTTCCAAAACAGGTTCTGTTGTCGTTTCTACCCATTCGTATGTATCTTTATCGTAAACATCAAGATATCCGCCGTTAGGGTCATACTTAAGTGTTACAGGATTAGCACTCCATCGAGCCGTGAATTTGTAATTTGCAAACTGAGTATCACCATAGTAGGCATAAGCATCAGAAGTACCATTCCATCCCACAAACGTATATCCGGTTCTGGTAATATCTGTCTGATTTTTGTCAAGATATGCATTTCCACTCTCATCAAGCTTAAAGCCAGGGAAAGCTGTTCTCTTTCTGGTTTTTTCTTCAACCTTATAAGTAATCTTTGACTTAATTCCTTTTGCAAACTTACCGCCATTTGCATCAAAGGTAAGAGTATAAGAAACTGGCTTCCACTGAGCCTGAATCGTTACTGCTGCGCCATCAGTATCTCTAAGGCTCTTTAATGTTGCAGCAGCCGTTTTTACTGTAACAGTCTTGCCCTTAGCATCTTCATATTTCCATCCTGAAAGAGCATAGCCCCTGCAGTAAAATTCGCTTCCTGATAAGATAAAAGGCTCAGAAACATCAAATGTAACTGGTTCGGTTGCGTAATCATAGCGGTCAGAAGCAATCGATGAAGCAGGCCAGTTTGCATCATAGGTAACCGTATATTTTCCAAGGGATACCCACTGAGCATATACATCAACTGTAGCAAGACTCTTTTCTGTAGCGTAAGATACAATATCCTTTTCGCTAATTGTTGCTACTACCAAATCACCAAGTGCCCAGCCTTCGAACTTATCAGCTGTACCTATATCTGCTGCCGCAAAAATAGTTGTAACATCAATTGCTGTTTCTGAAGTGCTTGTCTTTGCATAAGACTTCTTAACAACCTTATCTTTTCCACTATAGTTTGAGTGGAAATTAACCGCTACATCATTTGATGTTTTAGCGTCAAAAGATGCTTCTGCATCTGCTTCACCCTCAGTAACTTCCTCAGCCACTTCTTCAGTTACTTCAATTTCTTCTCCGTCAAATGCTGTCTCTGCATCAGTAGTAACCTCTTCGGTAGCCTCTTCGTCAGAAAGAATAACTTCCTCAGCGTCCGCTTCAACGGTCTCCTCCGGCATCTGAGCCTCGACCACGTCGCTTACATCGGCATCTTCCTCAAGGAAACTCTCTTCATCCTCGGCCTCAACCTCGATGAAGCTCTCACCCTCAACGGCGTAAGAAGGCACCGACAATGTCGTAAGTGCCATAGCCACTGATAGCACAACACTTAACAGTTTTCCAAATACTTTTTTTCGCATCACTTTCTCCCTTCATAGATTTTATGTGTATAGTACTCTCCGTACCATTAACCCCAAGCGAATTAATTATATCATTATTCCGTCAATGCAATACATCAAAAACAGCTCATGTCACGTTTTTTTCCAAAAAGATACTGTTATTTTGCAAAAATCAGCGTGTATTTACTTCCACAGATAAAATATTATAATGATGTAATCAAAAATTTTTCCCACGAGGTATTAAATATGTTTGGATTAAGTGAAAGAAAAGAAGAAAGACTTTATAAAGAAGTTTTCGAAAAAGACATTGTCTCTGACAGAACCTACAACCTGTATCTGGGCGGAGTAATCATCTACGGTCTTTTAGTAAACATTTTGATATGTGCCACCTGCACTGAATTTGCCCTTAGAATGAATCCAATCGTTTTCCTTATCGGATATCTGGCATGTGTTTTTGGCGGCACTTATATTTCAAGAAAAAGTGATGATCCACTGACCAGCTTTTTAGGCTACAACCTGGTAGTGGTACCAATTGGACTGGTGGTTTCAACTTCCGTTTATTACTATGGCGGCCTTAGCTCAGCGCTGGTTCTACAGGCAATCATTTACACAGCAGGTATGACAATCGTAATGATCTGTCTGAGTATTTTGAAACCATCATTCTTTTCAAAGCTTGGTGGTCTCCTCCTTGGTAGTCTCTTTGGACTTATAATTGTTGAGCTGATTTTACTTGTAATAGGTGCCCCTCAGTCAATAACTGCTCTTGCAGGCGCCATTTTATTTTCACTGTATATTGGCTATGACTACTACAGAGCTCAGCAGTATCCAAAGACAGTGGACAACGCCGTTGACAGTGCCCTTGATATCTATCTCGACATAATCAATCTGTTCCTTAGAATTCTCAGAATTCTCGGAAACAGTAAATCTTCTTCATCAAGGAAGAATCATTTCTAAATCTGCAGGCTGTGTCTTTTCAAGGCACAGCCTTACATTTGCCATATCACTGAAATCTACAAACTTTTCTGCCACATCGGCAGCATTCCCACTCTTAATCTTTCTATCAATAAGGCGTCTCCTTAGCATATCAGCATCAGCCTTTATGGAGATGGTGTAATCTGCGTAGCTTCGCAGGTCTCGCCAGCCATCCTCATCCAGTAAAAGATAATTTCCCTCAAGCAGAACAATGCTCTTTTCTACTATACATGCGTCCTCCACCGGATTGTGCAAGTGCCTGTCATAGCCAGGCCATCCCACTTTATCCTCTGAAAGGACCTGCTCTATGCGTTTCCTCAGCCTATCAAGGTCAAAGGTCACCGGCGCACCCTTGATATCCACCATCCGAACTTCTTTACCATCACGGATTGTGGTATGAGCCTGAAGGTACTCCTGTCTTCTGTGAAATCCGTCCATACCAATTGCCTGCAAATCAGTAAATTTCTCGTTTTCCTCGGAGAGCTTCTGAAGGAAGCTACAAAGCGTACTCTTTCCTGCTCCGGGCGGCGCCGCCAAAAGAACTAGTATCCTGCGATTCTTTTCCTTCTGAAGAGCTGTGAGCCTTCTAAGCAGCGGATAATATATTTCCTGAATGTCCTCATCACCAAAGCTAGCTGCTACATCTATTCCATTTATGTTTACGTTATATTCCATATGTATTGCCTCACAATTTGTTTTCTAATATAATTATTGCAAATTCCCGCACAAAATGGTGCATTTTCCGCACGATTCTCTTGATTTTCAGACACTTTCCCAATACAATATATTATACTCTTACAATATGTCTCAGCCGGAGGAAAGTTATGACATCTCAGTTGTTTTTACTTTTACTTAGCACCAATTCTACAGCCTTTTTTTCTATTGATAATTTAAGCAAAGAATCTACTGAAACCTTCTTAGGTAATGTCAATACAATTATATCCATAGCTATAGCTACAATAATAGCTCTGGCTGTTGCAATAATAAAGGGATCAATCAAATATTTCAGTCCTGAAAAGCAGTTGCCGAGATCTCTTTATTTTACACAATCCTACGAAAGCCGTCTAAAGGAAAAGGAATACCGCTCAAGGCAGAATCTTTTAATACTGATTGTAATCTCCATAAGCTTTGCCTTTATGCTGTACTCGATTGGGCATGCTACTGATCAGGATATTGTCATTACCATAGTAAGCGCCATCTTCACTATCGCATCAATAGTCCTTCTTGTCGGCATGATTCGTTGGGCACATGCTTCCTTTTCAAGTAAAAATATTCTTGGAAAAAGCGCACGCATAAGAAAATGGGGCAGAATCTCTTTCTTAGCATTCGTTGTTACTATTTTTGGCATTGTTTATGTTTTTTCATTCGCAGCTATAAAGGATGCTTATAGCTTTTGGAAACTAACCCATCTGGACCCCAGCACACTTGATTCAAGCAATCCCCTACATGATCCAAATGCGCTTGCAAATGCTATCGCAGCATATGATCCTGCTATTATTTTCAAAACCATCCTGTGGCTGATAATTGCTGTATCTTTGTATTTATTTGCATCAATGCTCCTATACTCTAGCATGCTAAAGACAGATGACAAAGAAGAGTACATCTCCCTTGGGTATGTACTTGTTAATGGAAATCCTCTTTTCATACACTACCTTGAAGGTGATAACTACATCTGCTCGGAAAGTGCTTATTACAGCGAATACGGCTCTGTTGAAATAAAAAGCAAAGACTGGATAGCCCAGCAAGACAAGACTTATCTGATAGACCCAATTCTTCGTGAACAGATTACTGACTTAAACAACTATAAAGACAAACTAAGAGATCTTCCAGCCCTGTCCGAGATTAACAAACGATTGGAAGAAGAATCTATAATCAAAAAAGGTCAATATCAGCATCTTTCTGAGGATGAAGTTGGCAAGCTTAACACCTATATGAAGGAACACCAGACAAAGGACAAGGATGCTAAAGATTCTGAAAAGCGCCAAAAAAAGGCTCAGAAATTACAGAAAAAAAATGTAAAAAAACATGCCAGACTTCAGGCAAAAAGCCGAAAAGTAAGAGCCAGAAGAAAGAAAAAAGAAGCTAGGCAAAAGGCCTGGGAGGAAAAGAAAGCAAAGTGGCGCCAGAATAGGGACAATAAGCGCCAGGCAAAGGAGCAGGAAAGACAAAAAAGACTTGCCGCCAAAACAAAGCAGTTCCCAAGCAAAGAAGGTAACAATAGTAGTACCTCTCCTGATACACCGGCTTCAGGCCAGCACAAATAATATCAATACACCAAGCAGCCTTACCCGCAAATGCAGGTAAGGCTGAATCTTTGTAACATCTGTGTTATCATAAATCTATAGATCAACCCTTTTTTCGGAGGTGTCATATGTTTTTCCTTATAAAAAATGAGCTTGAAGAATGCAGTGCAGAGCAGTGTCATGATGCTGCTGAACCATATGTTGCGGTACTAACGCCGGCGCAGTGGGCACAGCAGAATGAAAACTTTGACATGGGCATTGATTTTGATATAAGCAGTGAAGAAATATACACCACCAAAGCCGAGGTTAACTACGATTCGCTGACCGGAACATTTTTTATTCCAACCCAGTCCTCCCATAGCGCCAATCCGCAGAAGTTCTCTTTTGTTCTGGATGAAACGGGAATTGTTTTTATAGATGAAGGGGACGCTGCACTTAGGCTGGTTCAGAGGATTCAGCGATATAAGAGGTGGAAAAAGCCTTGTCTTGAGCGCTTTTTGTATGATTTTTTGGAACTTATAATTCACAACGACCTTAGGACCATGCAGAAATACGAGCTTGAGCTTGATAGCCTGGAAAAAGAGATAATGTCAAACGCAGAATCAGCCCACATGGGGCGCAACAACGAAATCCGCGGTGACATAAGAGACCTTCGCATACATTACGAGCAGCTTTTGGATCTTGGTCAGGAGTTTGAAGAAAACGAGAACGGTTTCTTTAAGGAAGAAAACCTTCGTTACTTCCACATGTTTTCAAGCCGCGTAGACAGGCTATATGACTCAGCTACGCACCTTAGAGACTACACCATCCAGCTAAACGACTTGTACCAGTCACAGCTGGACGTAAGGCAGAACAGAATCATGACTGTCCTTACAGTGGTTACCACCATTTTCATGCCTCTGACGCTGATTGTTGGCTGGTATGGAATGAACTTTAAGTATATGCCAGAGCTTGAATCCAAGGCTGGGTATCCGATAGTCATTGCACTTAGTGTTCTTATCGTCGTGGGAAGTCTCATATTCTTTAAGATAAAAAAGATTCTGTAATGCAGGATAATACCAAAAGCCCTAGGATCACATTCCTAGGGCTTTTCGTTTACAGCAACAAAATCTTTAAAGTGAGTGCTCCAGCAAGGGCAAGTGTCGAAAGAGCCGTCCCTATGAAGAGAAGCTTTCCTTTTTTGGCAAGAAGTCCCACAGCTATTGCTTCGCAGAGGATTATAGGTTCAACATAGCGGTAGTTCATGGTATGTATGAAAGGATTCTCAAATGCAAAAAGGTAAAAGCTGATCAGATTCAGTGCCACAAAGGATATCACGGCTATCTTGGTCTTTGGCATATTCTTTTGAAGGACTAGCACGATGAAGCCGGCAGAAACAGCAATTACAAAAAGTAGTCTCAAAAGAAGTATGATATAGGAAAGCTTGGTTATCGCACCGTTTTCATAGGACCAATGCCACAGATCGTTGGCGCTGGTCTTGATTAGTACAGTCAGCGGATTAATATCGACGGCTTCAACATTACTTCTTACATAGGTGTACTGGTAGGTGAAATGAGCCGGCGAAAAATCCGTTATCCTCTTTAATATGCTCGCATCCTTGATATAGCCCGGCACAAGGTTGTAATCCTTTAGTGACCATACAAAGTTAAAAGGAATCTTCCAAAGCCTGTAAAGCCTTATGTACCAGCCAAGGCTAACAGGACTTGCCACTATCATGAGGAGTAGTGCTTTGTAAAAATCCTTCTTTTTCTCAAAAATAAGTTCATAAAGAAGAACAAAGCCAATCGTCAAAGCTGCTAAAAGTACCGATTTCTTGGTCCACATGCCGATGATGAACAAAACAAGCATCCAGACAATATCGCTTTTATGGACATCATAAATATGCCTGAAAAGGAAAAAGAGCATTGCAACGCTGATAAAAGTAGCCATTGCATCTGCGTTTAAAGTCGCAGACCTGATAAGAAAACTTGGCTGGAATGCCGCAAATGCCAGCGCAAGATTTACAGTCTTGTCATCTTTTGGAAAAACGTATCTAAGTATCTTCCATATAAATAGGATTGCGAAGGTTATATATAGAAATGGCAGAAGCTGCGCGATTTCGTAATTCCCGTTTTGCGATGGAAACAAAGTCCAGGATAGCTTAAGAAGCATCGCGGACAATGCATAATGAAGCGGCGGATGCCAAAACTGGTCCACCTTGCTCACATCAAAGTCCGGGAGCTGTCCGTTGTTAATCAGGTATGCAATGTACGCCAGGTGCCCTTGTTCGAAGGGATTGCCCGAGTCGTGCTGATTCTGATAAATCGATATGATCGATACGTAATACGCTCTGAGCGCCATGCTAAGAAGCATGATTAAATATGGAATTGCATTATTATTTTTTAGCTTTCGAAACAACATGGCTACATGATAACACGCCGCGGATAATTTGTGGGAATTATTTTTATGTTGGCGCTTCGGGGCGTTTTGGCGGATGCATCGTTGAATTTGTATTGGTTGTAGCTGCCACGTTACTGTTTACTCGCTTGCAGCTTTCTCCAGTAACGCTGCCATCCCTAATTTTTTACGAGATAGCGTATATTAAGAAACGATATAAGTGTTATACTTAAGGAAGACACAACCAACTCAGCTGCCAGCCTTACCCACTTCACGGGTCAGCCTGGCCTTCAAATTGAGGTAGCGCCTATGAGAATCAGTACAAAAAAGAAGCTCTGTTCTTTAACTATTACGGCAATACTATGTTGTCTCATCGCAAGCTGCGGAAATACTAGTAACTCAGATAAATCAGCTCAAGGCTATGATTCAAGCACTAATCAGAACAATGCATCATCCAGCTTAGCGTCAGATTCTTCCCAGGTAACCGACTCCAGCATTTTGGGCAATTCCAATCTGGATTCCCTAGGTTCAGATTCCAAAAGTTCCAATTCAACCTCAGCTTCCAGCTCATCAACTTCAGAAGCTTCCCTTGAATCTGCCTCTGGGGCATCAATTCCAAAAGAAGCCCCGTTTTTCCAGGACCTCAAAGGCCTAACCGTCGATATTCCTGACAACTGGAGCCTTGTTTCCATAAATGACACCAATGATGAAATCAAATATATAGCCGATTTAAACGGAATCGAGCATGAACTTACCCTCAAAAAGCTGAATGTTTTCTCCGGCATGGACACCTTGTTTGGCGATACCGGCATTGAGGATGTAAAAAGATATTCTGAAATTGTTAATGAGCTAAGTAGTGATTATGACATGAGCCAAGGCAAAAACACCCTGTACATCAACGTCCACGCCAAAGGTAAGCTCATGCAGCTTCTTTGGTGGAAAAAAGGAAGAACTCCTCTGGGATTTCTTTTGTCACCTGATTACAGCCTCTTTGTGGATGCAGACTCCTTCGATATGTATGATGACTTCGCCTCGCACCTTCATATAGACGGCGTGGAGGACGTGTGTATCGTCACTTCTGAAATGGCTTCTTCCGTAGGATTCCCGTTTTATCATTCGGACAAGGCGCTTATCGCCGATGCGAAAGGCGACAGCAAAAGTAAAACCACAGGCACCTCAGGCACTGGTAATGCTACCGCTTCAGATAATCAGGAAAAAGACTCTTCTCAGTCAGGCACAGCCGCGCAAAGCGGAAAACTTGGCCCTGTTCCGCCTGGATTCAATGGTTATAAAGATTGGGAAGACGGCGACGAATCCATTGATCTAACTGACCGTAAAACCCAGATTACAGATAATAATCCGAACTACACTATTATAAAGAATGGTCCCGGACAGGTAATCAGAAGTGCTTACCCCTATATCGGTGTGCCGATTTATCCAATTCACAAGTGGGCAGATAAGGAAGGCGAAGCTCAAAACGAGAATTATCCTAACATCGCTCCTGAAAACATCTGGGATCCGGTCTATATCCGTTCAACAGACAGATACGGTTGCCCATATAAAGTGGATATTTCCGGCGATATCTATACGTTAGATTCCAATCCATCTTTTAACACCTGGGAGTGGCAAATGAACTACGACACAGGTTGGGACACGCTCAAGACAAGCGGCAATTACATATCTGCTAAAACCGGCGAGGTATATCATATGGACTTTTCCATTACCTTTGGTTACCCCGGCCAAGGCAGTATTTCCATGGGTGAAGACGTCACCCGAAGATGGTACGAGCAAACGGCGTTTTGAGGTTTTTGGATAAAATGATGATGTTTAGTCATGTCCAGTTAAAGGATCATGAGAAAAAACCAGAAATCATTTGTCACTCTATAGGAGATAGCTTAATATCATGGTACCTTGGGTAAAATCGTCAATTTCTTTTGTCTTGCCCATGAGCTTAAGGGACCGCTTGGGTAAGCAACTCGATTATCCATTTTTTACCCATGAACTCAAGATATAACTTGGGTAAAATATCAATAATCCGCTATGTTACCCATGATTCTCAGTAGTGCATGCTAAAAATCCGGGTAAATCTTTCAAATTTTGCTTATTTACCCATAACAAAAATTTTCACGTGGGTAAATGACCAAAAACACCGTCATTTGCCCATACTAGAAATTTTGCCGTGGGTAAATGCCCGAGAATAGCTTTATTTACCCATACATTGAATAACACATGGTCTTGTGATACCATTTCCCATAGAACGCTCAACATGCTTAAACACATATATACATAATCGCTTCTATAATCACATATATACACATATATAAATAATTACCTATATAAACTCATATACACGCATATATAAAACATTGAAAAAAGTACTGACAATACTAGGGGGAAGACAAGTGGACGGCAATAACAACATGAACACTCCGCCAAATAACGGAGCAAATAAAAGATGGAACTATGATCCGGTTACAGGGGAACCGATATTTCCAAATGATGTGAACTTGCAGGAAACCGCAGCATATCCAAGCAATATCAATCAACAAGGAAATCCCAGCAATACAGACAACACAAACATACTGGCTGCTCCAACAAATCAGAATACCCGCAACATCCAAGGCAGTGCCCCATGTCCTAATAGTCTGAGCAATCAGGGTGCCCCCATCAGTCCAATCAATCAAAATATCCAAGGCGCCGCGCCAAATCCAAATAACTCTAACATGCAGCCTCCGTATCCACAGGCATATCAGCCTACTCCTGAGCAGATAAAACAGCAGCAAAAGATACATGACAATTCAAATAATACAGCTCTTACCTTGTGCATATTCTCGCTTTGCAGCTGGGCTTTAGGAAATGTTGTGCTTTTTGGGGAGAGGGTTTTGACCGATATTTTTGGATATTACTATACCAGATACATTCTTCCAACCTCGGGCTTCTTTCTCATCGCAGGATTCGTGCTGGCGGTAATTGCATTAATCAAGTACCCGAAAAACACATTCGCAAAAGTACTGGTTGCCGTATACTTTATCGAAGTGATTCTTCTCATAATATTAGTAATCATAGCAATCGTGGCATGTGTTCTTGTTCTCAGGTCCTGCGCAATGAGCTGTGGTGACTGCCTTCGCATAGGGTGACAGCCATGTATAGGATAATGATTGGGCTGTCCTTTGCCATTGGGATAACAACTGCGGCAATTGCCCTGAAAAAAAGAGGCGTTCCTGGGAACATAATTGCTTATTCCGCCGTTTTGGAGATAATGCTATCAATGTATCTTGCTTTAGTTACCGCATACATACTCTCTGGCGCTGAGAACTACGGTCTCAACGGCTCTGGCGGAGCTTTCGGAATTCTTTTAGGAGCATTTATCTTCTCTAAAATAACTCCCAAATATAAAGACGCTATTTACAGCGCCTATGTAATCATTCTTCCGCTCATGTACGGAATAGGGAAAATAGGCTGTTCCTTCGCAGGATGCTGCGGCGGAATCAAGCTTAATGGCGGCAAGGCCTTCCCTATCCAGATTGTTGAGGCTATAGTATTTCTGGCAGTATTTGCAGCCTCTGCTTTTGCATTCTTTAAGGAAAAATATGAGCCGGTGACTGCTGCCATAATCTATGCTGCAGTAAAAATCGTTTTGGATTTTTTCCGAGACACTCACGAAGAACACCTAATCACCACAAACCAGGTCATGTGCGTAGTAATAATTGCTCTTCTACTTGGAGTAAAATTCATATCTTATAAAGCAGCCTTTTTTAAACATAACTAAAGACTACTCCATAAGCAAAGAGTTTTTAATAACGTTCTTACTCAAAATGACGTATTCTAAGTTCAATGCCCGATTCCCTTGATAAACGCTTGCATTGTTCAATCTCATCTGCAGGAAGGACATCAACAATAGACCACTTAACATTTCCTATCTGCTCTTTGCATTTTTGGGCGAAATCAACCATTTTTTCAAAGGCTCCATCAATCTGGGGTCTTGTAACCTCCTGATATTTGGTGCTGTCAGGGGCATTGAGACTTATTGACACACTATCAATTACCTTCGCAAGTTCAGGTACTATATTCCTGCCATTTTCTTCATTTCCCAGTCCGTTACTGTTAAGGCGGGTCTTAAGCCCTTTCTCCTCCTTGGCTACTTTGGCTGCTTCCAGTAAAATATCCAAGGCGCAGGTCGGCTCTCCATAGCCGCAAAAAACCAGCTCATCAAAGCCTTCAAAATCATAGTTTCTTATTGCCTCTACTACCTCTTCTTTTGTTGGATTCTGCTGATGCCAGAGAGTGTCTGCATCCCCAACTCCATCCTTTAGAAATCGAATGCAGAAAGTACATCTGCAATTGCACTTATTTGTAATATTCGCATAAACCGATGTCTTGTACTTATATAAAATATCCGCCATTTATTTGTTCTCCTTGTGATTCATTCGTTTCCAAAGCTAAAAAATGTTTTCTTGATGCCAGCGCTTTCAAAAGCGACTACTGCAATATAAAAGAACAGTGCGCTTCCGCCTGATTGCACAAAGCTTCCGGTAAATGAGGTCAAAAGCGCAGTTTTGGTTCCGAATAAAAGAGCTTGCGCGATGTAATAGCCTGTACCAGATATCAGAAAAGAAATGACAGGTGCAATCATATTTCGAACTGACAACATTTTTGCCTTGCGATTGGAAAAAGGCAGTACAATAAGCATCTTAATTATCACTGTAGGGATAACCCACATAGGAGCTGTCAAAAGATCTGCTATTCCACCTCCAAGAGCGCCAACTACCATTGCATAAGGAGTTGGTAATAACACAGCTGCCAGATAGATGATAGTATCTCCAAAATGTACATATCCTCCATTTGGTCCTACCGGAATATGAAAAATGTACGCAGTAAAAAGCACTGTCAAAGCTGTCATAAGCCCTGTAAAAGTTAATTATCTGGTTTTTTTCATGATAAAATTCCCCCTTCAGCCAGTATTTTTTCGTAATCAATTCCATAGTTTCTGTCTGTATAAGAAGTTGCTTCAACGGATCTATGAATGAATTCCGCAGTGATCCTGACTGCTTCCAATATATCTTTTCCCTTAAGAACATTTCCCATCAGCGCTGCAGCAAAGAGGTCTCCCGTTCCGGAATAGCTTTGGCCGTTATGAACGCTTTTTACCACATAGCTGCCCCGATTGCAGACTATGATATTACTGATCTTGTCATCATCCACAGATACCCCGGTGACAACAATACTCTGCCCGGCATTGCTTTTTACATTTGCTGCTATATCGATGATTAGCTGCGGATCTCTTTTTTCTTTAGCCTCTTCTATTACCGCCTGGGGCTCTTCCCCTGCAAGAAGGCATAGCTCTGTGAGATTAGGGGTTATAATATCCGCCATGGTCACCAGTTCTTTCATTCTGATAAGCATCTCGTCGGAATAATTTGAATAACGCCTTCCGTTGTCCCCCATAACCGGATCCACTAGAAATACCGTGTTTTCTGTTATAAACGCCTTTGCAAAAGCCTGTACGCTATCAAGGACCTTCTCACTAGGCATATAACCTGTCAGAATGCCGTCAAAGGTCTCGTTCCTTCCTTTCCAGTCAGTGATGGAATGCTCCACCATTTCTGTGGTATCGTGCATATAATGTGATGTAAATCCTGTCTGGGAGGTCAGTACTGCGGTGGGTACTGGGCAAACCTCGATGCCCATTGAACTTATAACAGAAATATCCGCAATAAGTGAGCATTTTCCGAATCCCGACAGGTCATTGATTGCTGCAACTCGCATGTTCTCTAGTCTCTCCTTTGCTGTCTTATTGAATTATATGCAATTATATTCATGTTTTGGTAATATAGAAATGTTCAGTTCTAATAATTTTATTAATACCAGATATAAATGACGTTTATCACTTCTGCGTAAAAGAACAGAATAAAAATGTGGACACCTCATTGTGAGGTGCCCACATTTAAAGTATACAACTGTTCAATTCTTGTGTTCTGTATCATCCGGAATGTCAATTCCGTTATCCTTGAGGAGTTTCATAAGCATGCCCATTTTGGTCTTTGTTGTATCCAGTTCTGTCTTTGCTGTATCCAGTTCTGTCTTTGCTGTATCCAGTTCTGCCTTTGTTGTATCCAGCTGTGTCTTGACTGAAGCAAGTTCTTCTTTCTTGCTATCAAGTTCCTCCTGCATTTCATCCCACATAAGCTTTTCTGTGTTTCTATCCAATATTGCAAGTTCCTCTGAAAACATATTCATCACCCCTTCGATATTGAGACACATATTGTAGACTGTTTTGTAGTAGTCTTCAAACTGGGCATACTCATCGATCAGCTTCATGATCCATTCAGGTTCATCGCAGCCAAGGAATGTAAGCCATGCGTCAAACTTACTGTTTATACCTTCATTATGAAGTTTACGCAGAAAAATATCAACGGGAATAAAATAAAAATTTTGTAGCATTCCAACATCAATTCCAGAATCCGACTTGGCCATAATCCTATGGATATATACATCAGGGTACTTCCAGAACTCCTCTGGGCTCTTTTCAAGAAGTACAATCGTATATACAGGAGCAACATCTTTATATGTAAAGTTCTGTCCCTTCTCTCCCCTGACGCGCTTATACTCTCGAAGCAGTAAATCTGCAGAGTAACAGGAGGCTCTCTGTCCCAGGAATTTGTATCCTATCTTTTGCACTTCTACATTGGCTATTGATCCGTCCTCTAGTCTAACTACAATATCAGTAATTACCAGTGACTGCTCATCGCCTAGCCTGTTACTGTCATTTGGAAGCGCTGATATAACTGTGACCTCCCTGTCCAGTACTATCGATAGAAAATCTGACAGTCGCTCAGGGGTAGCATCTGCATTCAGAGCTTCCTTGAAAAAGGTGTCATACATCATTTTCACACCCTTACAGCCACTAAAAATGTCTAAAAATATCTCCTGCCGTTCAATACTGAGGCTATGGAAGGTCTTTGACACAGCTTCATTTGCTTCTATTACCTCCATAACCTTCTCCCTTGTCATAATCATGGGGAAGTAATCTCTTAATTTTGTTTTTGTAATTGACATAAATATCCCTTCTTCATTTTCCTCCAATACTTGCGTGTTTAATCAGAACCATTGGCCATAATGCTCATCATATACCGCTGGTATATACTAGCATATTCCATTGGTATATGCAATACCTTTTTCTTTTCTTGTTAAAATGCTATAATCACTCCTAGAAACTTGCGTAAAAGAAGGAGCAAAATGGAACTAATACCCAAACGCCTAATTGAATGTCGAGAAAAAAATAATCTTTCCAAGCGAGAGGCAGCTAAAATAATAGGGGTTTCTCAGCCGGCTTATTTGCGTTACGAAACAGGTGAACGTGCCCCATCAATCCAGGTAATAAAAGAAATTGCCAAAGCATTTCATACATCTGCCGAATACCTTACAGGCGAAAATGATGACTCATCTTCGAATATCCTCGAGATAAGCAAAGATCAGAACCTTGAGCTATTTGAAATAATGCAAAAGTGTAACGATATGGACAGTGAACAGCTACAACGAGTTCTGGTTTATGCAGAAAAAATCTCAAAAATGAAAAAATAAAAAGGGGACCTACCCGCCGACGAAACGGGTAAGTCCTCTTTGATATACAAATGTTTAATTCTAGTGCTCTGTATCATCCGGAATATCAATTCCGTTGTCCTTGAGAAGCTTCATAAGCATGTCATTCTTGTTCTTCGTAGAGTTAAGTTCTGTCTTTGTTTCTTCGAGCTCCGACTCGAGTGATGTTGCCTTGTTCTTGAGATGCTCAATATACCGCTCATGTTCTTCTCGTTCTGTGCATACCTTACGGATATTATAATCCTCATTGGAAAGAAACATTGACTTTTTCCTTTCTTTTTGATATTCTCTAATCAAAGGAATGGGTTTTGTGTCCGGTAAACTCTTTATGAGTCGAGGGAGTTGCTCGTTTCTTTTTTTATGTCCAAAATATCATAAAGATACATCTTTTTATCGGCCGCATGCCGTATCAGCATCGTAGCTTTATACGCATTATATCTTTCAACATTCCCTTTCTCATCAAATACCGGCAATTCAAATCGTGAATCATAGCGATACCATCCCAAACGTGCATTACGCACATGCCTTTCGTCCTGATTCTCCCTAAATCTCTTATTATCTGCAATCTCGATAAGTTCCGGAATTCCCTGTGCAGCATTGGCCTTGGCTTTGGCTACAGCTCCCATAAGTTTATGAGTATATCTTGATCCAGTATATTCATCAGGAAGATCTGAACCAATATAAATCATGTCTTCATCAGCGGATGTCTGATACATATCGCCGACATAATGTTTAAGATACTCTTTCACATCATCCCAATTTACTGATCGCTTCCCCTTAAAAATGACATTCTTAATCCGAACTATTTTCTTTCCTTTGGAATTTGAAATAATCTCAATATTTCTATCCACCAATCTCTACTCCTTCGCATTCATAAGCATACTTGCATAAGCTAATAATCTCTTCTTCTTCGAGTCGGACATTTCTCTGCACTCATTAATAATCTGCATTTCAATACCGTCTGCATAAACTGCTGTATCTGCCATTGGAACACTGTCAACCTCATCTTTACCGATTAGCAATTCCTCAGGACTTACCTTGAGAGCCTCGCATATGACCATAATCTTATCAGAACCGGGATTTGTATTCTTTTTATGCCAATCAAAGATTGTATGTCTAGAGATTCCTGTCATGCGTGAGAGTTCAGGTATAGATACACCTTTTTCTTCCATTATCATAAACAATCTTTCACTTATGGTCATATTCACCTCCCGTGATATTGTTTGTATATGCAAACAGTTGTATATACAAACAATATCACAACTAAACACATTTATCAATGGCCATTTCAGGACTTTGTGCAAGGCAAATCGCCAATGAATCCACTTTGTATACGGAAATGATTATCAAGAGAAATCCTGGCTGACGAACTTAAAGAAGCTACTCTAGGAATATGAGGAAGAACACTCTGTGACAAAGTAAAAGAAAGTAATATAAAAAAAGGGGACCTACCCGCCGACGAAACGGGTAGGTCCTTTTTGTTACCTCTTTGAATGTCGTGTTGTGAAATTCAAACAGGGAGTAACCTTTTTATTACAAATATGTGATGTGAAAAACATAAATTATTTGTGTCTTTAGTATCCTGCGGGCGGGGACCGCCCGCAGGGTTATAACCTGTTAGGTTATAATAGTTATTCCGTACTAATCTAATTATTTCTTAAGAGGCTTAGCTGCGATCTTAACGTTGAAGGTCTTAGCGCCGCTGATCTTGTGCTCTGAAGAGTCAAGTCCAACGATAGTTACCTTCATTGTGCCCTTCTTGAGGTTGTTAGAATATCCGCCAACCTTGAAGTCTTCGCCATACTTAAGAGTTGTAGCTGTGCCGTTGATCTTAAGTGTTACTGTGATGTTTGTAAAGTCTTCATCCTCAAGGACTACTGGCTCGCCTGTGTAGTACTTCTGGAAGCCCTTAGCAAGTTTAACGGAAGCCTTTGCAAGGTTTGCACCTACTACTACATCAACAGTCATTGCATCATCTGTAATCTCTGTAATCTTTTCACTCTTTCTCTCAAACTTAACTGTATATGTCTTCTCAGCCTGAAGAACTGCCTTAGTCATATCTGTCTCGCCATCAAGAACTGTGATCTTATACTTAGATGTAGGAATTACATCACCGTTAGGATCAACAAGAGTTGCCTTAACCTGTCCGCCCTTCATGCCAGCTGCTGCAACTACACCAGCTACCATCTCATCATCAAGAGCAAGAGCCTTTACGTTAAATGTTACAGGACTAAGCTTGTTAGCAAAGTTACCCTTACCAACTACTGTAGCTGTTGCTACCTTTTCTGTAGGAGCCTTAGTATTGTTCTTGTAAGTTACTGTGACGTCCTGACCTGCTACAAGAGCTGTTCCGTTAAATGCTACGGATACTGCTGGCTTAGCACCCTTTACTGCCCATACTGTCTCATCAACTGAAACTGTGAGCTTGTCAGCGTTTGCTGCCATATCAAGAGCCTTGATAGAGAAGGTCTTCTTAAGTGTTGTAGCCTTACCATTTGCTCCCTTCTTACCTGTCAGGCAGATAGTAGCTGATCCCTTATTTACGTTATTAGAATATGTAATAACTGCAGGAACGTCACTATTCTGTCCGTCTGTAAGTTCGTACTTCTTAAATGTCTTCTCGCCCTTAAGCTTAAGCTCGATGTATGTAGGATACTGCTCTTCGCCATTGTAGTAAAGAGCATCCTTAGATACCTTCATGCTTGCGCCTGCAAGAACTGCATCGTCTTCCTGAACATCTTCA
>JAEEGL010442064.1_pt1 | contig 61696 bp, 76 predicted proteins | sample 9134231 | NCBI WGS metagenome assembly JAEEGL01 (sample SAMN16246548, study PRJNA631951) | gut metagenome | biome: gut microbiome; feature: rumen; material: fiber-attached | host: Bos | place: Iran: Karaj | collected 2018-10
ATACTGCAAAGACCATACCAATCTTTCACTTATCTGCACAAAAACTTCAAATAAAGTTTTTAACTAATTGACTATCAGTTATTAAAGTTTTTCTTTTTTTTAAAAAAAAGTAGGTTGGAGTACACTCTCCCGTCCACTTTTAATAGGTTGGAGTACACTCTCCTACTATCTCAATGATTCAGCCCTTTTCGGATTGCCTTTAAAACCCTTATACCGATATGCCTACTGCTATTAAGGTGGTTTCATACTCATAATGTTTAGTTCGGTATAGTATATAACAAAATCCGTGCCAAACCTTTCGGCTGACACGGAAATTTGTTAGTAAACTACGAGTTCTTGTACCACAATGTCGGTTTGGTACTCGCACCCTCTGCCATCAACATAGGCGAAGAAGTCTCCCTCGGTGTCGGTTTCAATGATAACATCGGAAAGTTCGTTTATCCAACTATTCTTCTTCTCCTCCTCAACAACAGCCTTAAACTTGGCAAGTGCCTTTTTTTCGCTGTCATAAAGGGTAACCCTGCTCTCGGTTACACTCTCAAAGGTGTATTGCTCTTTTACTGCGTAAACTTTCATTACTCGGCTACAATGCAGTTTTCTTGGAACAGCACATTGTACTCCCTTTCGGAGTCGGTGCTGAAAATCGTGACCATAAGACGAGGTTTCGTGTTGATGTTTCTCTCAACGAACGGCTCACTCACGATAATATACTCCTTGCCGTGCAGGTTGTCCACACTCACACCCGTAGCCTTGTCGGTGGCATAGTCGGAAGTCTTGGGGATATACCTTCTCCCAATCAGCGGATTGGTTTCGGTCTCGGTGGTGTCCTGCTCGTCCACACCCTCGGTGTCATTGAGCATAGCGGTAAGGAACATAATGTCGCTGATAATGTCCATAGCGACAAGGGCAACGATTGCCGTGAAAATGGTGTTTTCGTTTCTCATAATGCTATTGATTTATTCGGTATGTCTATATCAAAAAGCGTGCCATACCCCCTAAAAGGGGGGAGTTATTTTTCAATAACTCCCATAGCCATAGAGGTAGTCTTCGTAGGATTTCCAACCCTCGTAAAAGGCCTTTCTGACAATATCTTTCATAATGTCACTCTCAATCTTCTGCTCTTTGCAGAAGTCCTTGAAAGCCTTTTCCCTTTCAATCTCCTCGTCCTCCTCCTCGTACCAACCTCTACCATAGCCGTAGGTCTTACCACTCGTTCCGTAGAGTCTGCTACCCTCGTAGTCATAGTAGGACTTGGTGGTAGGTTTCTGCGTTCCGTCAAAGTATTCCATAGCGGAATAGTTAAACTCAACGAAGTCCTTGCCCATATCCACCATACTTTGCAGAGACTCAACCCACTCCTCGTAAGGGGTGTTGTCCTTGATAAGCATATTCACATAGGCGGAGAAGTTCTGCACCTCATTGAACACATCTTCCTCGGTAGCCTTGCTAAAGCCAAAGGACTTGGCTTCGCCACCATTGGAAATGAACATAGAGGTAAAGTAACCCTTAAGGCCATACTTTCTCGCAAACTCTTTTGCATAGCACCAAATGCCAATGCAGTTACGATTTTTGAGGAGTTCCACATTATCGTAACCAATAATGTAGTAGTCCTTGCTCTTGAAGTCGTGATTGAACAGACCACTCGTAGAGCCGTGACCGAGCATCATCACATCCTCGGTGGGATTCTCTTTGAGAGTCTTGTTTACCTCTTCCTTAGTAGGGTTGTAGAGGAGTTTGAGGTTGTCAATACCCTCGTAGGTCTTCTTGAGGAAAGAGGTGTCTTTCTGCGTGTCAATATGAATAACAATCATAGTCTTTCAGTTTTAAAAAGTTAAACAATCAAATTTCGTTTTACTATACTTCAAAAACCGTGCCAAACTTTATATTCGGCACGGAAATTTTGCGAAATTTGTTGTTTTTTTATCACTTATGCGTAAATGATTCTATCGTTATAGCAATAGATTGCCCCGTCAGTAAGATTGGGTTTGAGGTGCATTTGCCTGCGAACGGCAATAGCCGTGGCTATGTCAATCGTATTGTTCGCACATTGTAGTCTATCGGCAATATGCCACTTACTTGTATAATCAAACTCCGTGCCAATCATTTCGGCAATTTCGGTAATGGTCTTTCCGTCAGTCCTCGGCTCAAGGTCTGCAATCACGGAGTTCACATTATCGTAATCAACATTTGTCATAGTGTCAGTTGTTTTGATTTATATCCATATACTTCAAAAGGTATGCCATATTTCATATACCTGCACAAATACTTCAAATAAATGTTTTAATTAAATGAGTATCAATTATTTAATTTTTTTATATATAAAAAAAGCGCAGGTTGGAGACTATACTTCAGCGATTTTCGTACTGCTTGGTCACGGAACTATACGCAACAAAAAAATATGTCTTTGTCAGTATTAGGGCGGGTCTCTCATAACGATAGTACATATAACAAAATCCGTGCCACACTCGGTGTGCGACACGGATATTTTAAACACTTTCCTCATTCAACAACTTAATCGTTTCCTCCCAACACTTTCCCTTTCTGATACAAGATTCACACTCTTTCAGTGAGCCAAAGTCATAGTAACAATGATTGGCAACCCTATGGACAAATTTATCGTTCAGTCCTTTAAGGGTGTCGGTAACGATTCTATGTACCGCATCCTCGTCCTCAATGACAGCCGTAGGATGCTCACTCATATAGTACAACTCAACCTTTTCCACAAGGGAATAGAGTTCGGCATTGGTGGCACAAGCCATACCCTCGTCAGCAAGGGAGTTCGGCAGATAACCACCGAAATACTCCTTTACAATCTTGTCAGCAATTTCCTTGTTATTCATTGTCAGTATGATTTTTATGCGTAGTCATTAATGTCAAGCACCTCCGTCTCCTCGTTGATGTCTTCGCTATCGTAATTGTTAGGATTTTCAGTTGCCTGCTCAATAGCACCCTGCTCCGTGTCGGACTCAATGGTGTAAGTCCTTGTGATAGTGGTCTTGATAGTGACTTCGTAGGTCTTTTTTTTCTCCTCTTCCTTTTTCATCTGCTCCTCGTGTCTCCTACGATAGGACTCAATCGTTGAAATATTGGCGGGGTCAAGGTAGCCAAGACCTTTCAATTCCTCAACTCTCTCCTTGCTGAACACATCGTAGTAGGAAGGGTTTTCATCCTCGTTCACGATAAGGTACACATAAGTACCGCTGTAAGACTTGTGGACAATCATCTTCTTGGCAAAATGTACCTCGTAGGTAATACCATCGGTGTAGTCATTTTCGCAGTACTCAAAATCCCCATCCTCAATGCTTGTGTTCCACTTCATCTTCTCAAGTGCGTGTGCCTGCATATCTTTGTAGCACTCGTTCTCGTCCTCAAAAGTGCCGTTGCTCTTGTCCTCAAATGCCCAATCGTGGCAATAGGCAACCCATTTAAATCTCATTGTGTCAGTTGTTTTGGTTATACTTTCCTATATGCAAATGCTGTGCCAAACTTACTCTTTCACGAGAATTACCCCAAGAAAATATCCGTTGTCTGCGTAGGTCTCAATCCAATCGTGCAGTACAACCTTCCCGTCTTTCTCATAGAAAGTAACGAGGATATGCTTGTAGTTGGTGTCAATGATTGCTTGGTCAATCCCGTAGCCGTTCGGCAGGTCATTGGTTATTCCGTCCTTGAACATTTCACGAACATCGTCCATAGTCTTGCCCTCGGTCATAGCCTTGACCTCTTTCCACTCGTTGATGTAGTCTTGCTCTGTCATAGTGTCAGTTGTTTTGATTACGATATACTATATGCGAAAATCGTGCCACACACCCCATAGTGCGACACGATTTGCCTATAAAAACTAATAAAAACAATATCAATAAATCCTTACTCGCCAAACTAATGGACTTCCATAGCAGGTAGTCAGCCTATCTATGTCATTGTGTGGTGCGACAATCACACAACCGCCCTTTGTGTCTCCCATTGGGAAACTGCGACAACCTTTGTAACTTTTGGTTATTGTTTATCCTATTGCGTTGTCTTTGTGCTTGGGATTCCTATGATGTATAAGTCAAATCAAAATATCACAACCTTGCTTATTACGGGGGTACTCTCTCCTTTTCGGTATGGACTTGACTTGTCGGCACAACAGCCACTTTGTCAGTTATTGGGATATGTACTGCCACTCTCTCGGCTTTAAGTGGCAGGCACTCAACCCACACCAACCCAATCAGTATTGCGTAAATTAGATTCAGCATAACGATATGTGTAATATCAATTATCGTGCCACAATTAGGATTCGTCAAAGAAATCTTCGTAGATTTTTTCTTTCTCCTCGTAGGATAGACCATTCCACCAATTGTCGGTGTCGGTAAGGAATTGCTGAACATCGTGGCAATTAAGGCCTTTGACTTCCTCTCTATCGTATATTCCAAGATGTCTCCACCAATCCTCAATAATATGGTTATACTTTGCCATACCTCACATAATGTAGTTATCGTAGAGCAGGTCGGAAAAGTCTTCTTCCGTCAGTTCAATGATTTCTTCGGGTGTGATACCACTCACTTCCCCAATGACTTCGCCCGTGTCTTCGTTGCAGAAGATAGTGCCTTCCTCGTCAGTGATACCTGTCTTCTTGTCAGTTCCTGCGTTGAAGAAATAACGAAGACCATAGCCACCTCTTGTGTAGTCAAATTCACTCTTTTTCATATTGTTCAGTGTTTGATTAAGTATATTGCAAAGACTATGCCAACTTCACACTTGCCACCGAATAATCGGCATCTTTTTCGGAATAATCGTGGTTTCCCGCCTCCTCATAGGCAAGGTCTTCAGCCTCTTCCTCGCTTTCAGCCTCAACCTCAATGGTGGCAAAGCCGTAACTCGTCCTGCACACCTCAACCTTGTAGGTCTTTTTCTTGGGGGCAACAACCTCCTTCTCGGCCTCGTCTGCCTCGTTGTACTTCTCGGCTTGGTAGCAAAGACAGCAATTACTGCAATACTTCTTGCCATCGTTTGCCTCGGTAGCGAGACACATAGAACAAGTGGGGATTCTTCTGCCACAATTAGGGCAGGTCTGCACACCCAACTCGGCTTTCAGTGCGACCTCGGCATCGCAGTGCGGACAATGCTCATAGCAATAGTCCTCGTCCTTGTTGGTGTTCTTGTACTTCTCCATCACATCGTGCCACGCATCAGTGATAAGGTCGGAAAGTTCTTCTTCGTAGTAGTTCTCGGCATAGACCTCAACCACATAACCATCGGTAGTGACCTTGCAGTCATAGCAACCATCGGTTTCTTCAAGTTCAAGTTGGTAGCCAATCTTTGCCAAGTCTTCATTGGCATAGGCAAGGAGTTTTTCCCAATCGTTGTGCTTGTTCATATCTTATAGGTGTTAATTGTGGGTACGCATTTGCGTATATCTATTTTCTACACAGCAAAGATTGTGCCAAACCTATTCGGTGCGATAAACAAACCCAACAAGTTCGTGCAGTGGAGTATAAAGACAATAGTCATAGTCTCCGTACTCGTCAATGACCTCTGCCAATGCGTCAGCCACACGATTCTCGTCCACACCCCAAAAGAGTTCAATGGTAAACCCCTTGACAGCGGAACAATTTTCAAAGATTCTTGTGTCACGATTGACGGCATAGACTCCGTAGTCCTGCATCCAATCGGTTTCCTCTTTCTCAATGATGCCTTTCATACGATTCAGTCTTTAGGCTGTGACCTTTGCCACATCTTCGGCCCACATCTTGTCCACCCCTTCCTTGCACATCTTCTGCACAGAAATAAGGGCATCTTTCTTGAACGGCACATCCTTGCCGTCCTCGGTCTCCACATCAAAGGAGTCCACCATTTCGCCACCGATATAGGTCTTGGCCGTGGTGATGCAATCGTCTTCGACAACGATAATGATTTCTGCGTTCTTGTAGTTGTAGGTAAGTGCGATATCCATAGTCAATTACATTTAGTCAGTTAAAGTGATACTTGAGGTTGGGTGGTGGGTCTTGACCTAAAGGTCAAGCCCCCCGTCCTTGACTACCTTGATGTAGCCGTTCTCAATGCACCTCAGCACATTCTCCCTCGTAGGGTTGATAGCCGTGTAGTCGGCCAAGAAGATATAGAAGTGCTTTCTCGTGGTAACGGAGTAATCCCACAGCGGGGTGATGGTAAGTCTCCCGTCCTTGTCATACTTGGCTATGACGGACTCGTAGGATTGGAAATAGGTGTCTCCGTTGTGGTGGATGACGAATTGGTTGGCGGCGCGATTGCCACGATTGTTGATGATGTTCTCTACTTTCATTTCCTTTCTGTTTATGTTCGTAGTTGTCTATTCAAATCCCGTGCCAAAGCAGGGAAAAACTTTGAGAATTTTGGGTACGCATCTGCGTACCCTTTAGTTAGTAATCGTCTTCCTCGTTCACTCCCTGCACCTCGTCGGCAATATCCTCTACGAGGTCGTGGTAGGGAGTCTTAATGACTTGACGAAAACGATAGCCGATTTCGGCAGGAGTCCATCCGTTGATACGAAGGATTGCGTAGATTCCGACACCCGTGATGATGTCAAGGGCAACATAGATTGCCAAGATAATGAGCCAAATTTTCATAGAGCAAAAGGTTTATTAAGCCTAATCAAGAAGTGTGCCAAACCTTTCCTATTTCTTGGAAAGTTGTGAGAGCATACCCACAAGGGGTGTGAGGGTGTTAATGGCCGTAGCCATCTGCTTTTCGTCCATTTTGGACAGGGCAGACACCATAGGAGCAAGGGCGGACGCATCCGTACCCATAATGCCCGTAAGGGCGGAAGTGGCCATCGTTTCGGCCATCATTTCAGCAAGAGGATTCGCCATAGTTTCTAAAATTTTTGATTGCGGTAGTCTTTTTGCAAATTGCGTGCCAAAGTTGGGGAAATGTGGAAGTTTTTTTGACTTTTTTGGGTGTGGGGCAAAGGGAGTTAATGGATTTATAATAATGTTGGGGCTATATGGGGGTATAGGTGGGGAAGGTGTGGGGGTGTAATCCCCACGGTAGGGGGACGGGACGGGTTTTTTCAAAAACGGGGGGCACAGTTGCGCATGAAAATTTTTTCCCAGATTTTTGACTTTTTTCACAGACCCCCCCCCTAACTTTTCCATAGGTACTACTTTTCCAAAAAATTTTTTCCTGGAAAAATTGCAAATTTTTCAAAGGTACTCCTCTTCAACCTCACTATAGATAACTGACTTCGCAGCGATTGAAGGATACATAATTACAGTTTCTTTACCTTCATCATTAATTACCACAGGAAAATGTCCGTCAATATATTCTGTACCCTTTGGCACAATGGCCTTGATAACCATCATCTTCAATTCAGGCGACTCACTATATCGCAAAAAACGCTTTGCAGAGTCGTCAATGAAACTCTCAGCGGCATCCCTTGTCTTAAAAAGATGAAATGCTCCTCTATTGACAGTTGGTACAACTGAAAGTCCGAGTTCAGTGAAATAATCATCAACCGCCCTCGGCTCGTTCCACGGAGCAAGAGGGTTTTTCCTTGTCTTAACATTATATATGTCGGAAAGGAAAAAATGAGCAGGCCACTCAATGTCATACCTATTATTGAGCTCCACTTCCTTAGACTGAAATGGGGTAACAAGTTTACCTTCCTTAATTTTCACAACTTTGTAAAAAGTAAGGTCCTCTTCGGCGACAGAAACATCAATCTGCGTCTTATTATTTAATTGACAAATACACATTACTCAAAAATAATTAAGACTACTAATGGCTACAATACTTACAGCCTTTCCAATGTCCACCAATGTTAAGTTGGTCTCCATTTCCACCTGTATAGACATACTGATGAGTTTCGCCATCAAAAGTAAGGTCAATAATGTGAACACATTCTTTCACATACTCAGCCTGTTCCTCCTTAGTTACCGAGTCAAGCGGCTTCGCATATGAACCGACCTGAGGATGAATAACGATAAAAAGAAGAAGCAGGACAATAATAGTCCCTAAGCCAAGGATAATATATTTTTTCATATCTACTTATTCTTCTTAAGTTCGTTCTTAATCTCTTCAATGCTTAAAGTGGAGAAAATGGAACAGAGTTCAAACTTCCACTTTGGAGACCATCTATTAAGGTTGAGGTTTTGTAGTTCCTCTGACACAAGTTGCCATCCAAGCATATCCTCAGGGGCTCTACACCTTTGGGAGTCTTGAATATCCTTGAGGGAGTCAATCAGCGTGGTTTTCCTTTTAGGGATAACCGCCAACATTTCGTCAATAAGTGTAATTAGACTTCTCATAATTGAAAATTATTTACAATACTTACAGTCGGGCCAATGGTCAACTGGACCGTGATTGTAATATCCGTCAAAATAAAGATACTGATGGGTATGACCCTCAAGAGTAATATCCACCAAGTGACTGTTATTGGCTGAATCATCAATACGATTCTGTTCCTCGCTAACGCAAGAAGTGGCGGTGCAAAGCAGCGCGACCGCAATAAGTAAACTAATAAACTTTTTCATATTTTTCTAAACTTTAAATTTCGTGCCAAATTTACTATTCTACCTCCCAACGATAAACATAACAAACAAACCAACAAACAGGAACCGCAAAACCATCAGTCATTGTTGGATTGATATAAGGAACTACTTGAAGTGAAACAACATCCTCAGGTTTGTTCAACTTATAGACTTCTTCATTAAGAACCCTATCAACTTCTTCCTGACTCTTACACAGGACATTCCTATATGCATATTCGTATTTTTTCATATTTCTTTATACTTCAAAAAGTGTGCCAAACTTTAATCTGCTATTCTAATCATTGTGGTTGTGCAAATATCTGCATCATATTTCTTAAATCCAAACTTGGAATAGAAATCTATGAGTTGGTTCTTATCCTTATCCCCATCGTCTCTTTTCATTGGAATAACATTGAGGTATAGGTTATAATCATTTAGGACTTCGATTGCCTTGTTCAGCATTGCGGTTGCGATACCCATTCCACGATAGGCCGAAGAGGTTTCAACAATGATAATTTTTGCAAAATTTCCGCCATAGGCCTTTACATACCTGTTGGCATCGTCAGCATCTAAGTCAATGCACACCTTTCCAACTCTTTCGCCATTGAAAGTGGCGTTGATGTAGCAATACCTAACTGTTTTAATAGTTGTAATCTTAAGAGCCATAGTACCTGTTTTAACTACAAATATCATGCCAAATTTAAATGGGGCACTGCGTGCCCCATTTTTTATTTCTCACTTCCACCATATGTAAGCATAATGTTCTCAAGGGAGTCGTGGTAATCTTCCATACCTTTATAATCAAGGTAACCGATAATATCTTTTATGACTTTTAGTTCTCCTTCGGTAAAGGTAACCCTATTTGTTGCCGCAAAATCCCATTTATCTTGGGCCGTAAACGGCAAATAGAGTACTTTGTCATTGTCAAGATAATATTTATCTCCCTCTACAACTCTAACCTTATGGTTGGGGGCAGAAGGGGGGTCACCCTTGAATCTGATAATATCTCCAGCTTTGAATCTTGGTGTGATGTTTACGGCATTGTTTTCCGTAGGGACAGGTGTCCCATTAAGCGTTACGCCAACAATTTTTCCTGATGTTTTCCTCTCAAGGTAATTAATCAGGTCTTCAATGTCTACACCTGCAAAGGTTTCTTTCCCCTGCTGAAGTAGAGACTTAAGGCCATAAATGAGTTTCCTATTGGCAAACGAGTCTTCATCATCTTGAAATGTCACTTCGTTTGGGAACAACCTTGAATATTGATTCCTTATATCGTCTTTTGTCATGTATGTACAGCGATAGTCTTCAGCGAGACCATCAAGTACTCTCTTTGCTTGTGTAACGGCATCATCATATGCCTTTGCTTTTTCTTCTATTGTCATAATCTATTTCTTTAAGTGTTCTGCGCCCCACTCCGCAAAGTGACGGGCGAAAGCAATTTGGTCTTTCCCACGGATAAAGAACGGTAATTTTGCCATCTCTTTTTTGATTTCCTCATTCAGTTCCTCATCCATATTCATCGGCTTTTCCGATTCAATGGAGTCAAGGAAAGTCTCAATGTCTATCAATGCGGATTCATAACCAGTCTTTTGTTCTCGGTTATCAAGAGGAAGATTTCCTCCAATTCCTCTCAGCCTTTCTATCTCTTTTCGTAGAAGGTCTACATCAATGTATTTTGCCATAATTTCTTCGTTTATAATCTCCACGATTTCATCGTTAAAGACATATTCGGAGGTTTCTTTATTTATGTATTTTGCTGCACAAAAATCATCGTTAGGAACGATTTCAATGGTTTCTCCTGTTTTAAGTAATGCCTTCATATCTAATCGTTTTTATAATAATTTACGCTTTTTAGTGAACGCCGAGATTACATTGTTGAAGTATTTATATCTTGATGCAAGTTGTTCGTCGGTGCAGTTCCAAGTGTGGACAAAAATGTCAGGGGCGTTAGGCTCTTCGAATTTCTTGTCCTTGTAGTTTTCGTTCCAACCTTCAGGAACTATAATTAAAAATCCACCGTTTTTATCGTCGTTGAAGCCATTGCAGTATTCTGGCTTACGCAAATGAAGACAACCCACAAGGCTGTCAATGTCAAACCTCATTTCGTTCACGGTGATTGGAGCGTTGAAATAATAATATTCGGATTCCATATCGCTCTTCGGAACAGAGTGCTTGTTTAACTTTATGTAAATGTCCTTTCCTTTGTCAAACTCTTTATATACCAGTTCCTTTACTTCGTCCGAGCAGTTTTCCTCGAAGGCTTTTTTATGTCTTTCAGCGATGTGTTCAAGTTCGCTGAACAGTTTTTCTTCGTATGTCATATCTAATCGGTATTTATCTCGTACTCTTTCTCAATAAACTGATAATGTTCCTTGACATACGGAGTCCAAATTTTCCTACTCCAAACCTCCCTCTTGAACAACCAACAGTTACTGTAATTGCTCCACTCGAAGAAACCTGTCGCTTTCATTTCATCACTGATTTCTTCCTTTGCGTTTAGGCGTTGATAAGGCACTAGGAGCCTGTACCAATCCTCACAGCCGACAAGTGACTTCTTAGCGCCTTTCTCGGTTGTGTACCCCGTTGGATTTCCGAATTTCTTGCCGTCCCTATAAATGAAAAATGCTTTACTCATATCTCTAAACAAATTTTTCTAAACAATATTTAATTCCTTCTTCTATGGCTTCTTCCTTTGTGGAATAGTCATTATAACTGCGTTCATAATCCCTATAACCGACAATGTGTTCTGTTGGGTTATTGTCCTTGTCGTAAGAAACACCCTTAATGGGAACCCTCTCAGGCTTTCCGCCCTCTTCGAGCAAGAAAATTTTATAGCACCAAGGAGTATCGTCACACTCATACTCATAATTTGGAATGACTAAAATATTAAGGGCTTCCTGAAGCCACTTCGTTGCCATTTGAAGGGTCGGAGCGGCGGGTCCAAAGAAACAAGGGTTAGAGATATTCTGAATAGGGTGCATACTTAGGCTATGCACCAATTCATTATCTTTTTCATGCCAATATTGAAAGCATTCCCAATCAAACCCCTTTTCTTTAAGGAGTTTGGCTGTTTCGAGGGAAACATAATCTTCTGTAACCATATTAGTTTTCCTCCAAATATTTTATGGCAAATTCAACAGCCTCCTGTTCTCTCTTATTGTCGTACATCTTAATATACTTCCAATAATCAAGAATGGCTTTAAGTTCAAGTAATGCTTCTTGTTTTGTCATTCGTCGTATGGTTTTATTGTGTAATAATTGTTACCACGCCTATGTGGGTGTTCCTTCAATGACTCACACTCATAGAATAAAGCTGTCTTCGCAGAAGTATGCGAACTACACACTCTAACGAGTTTCCCGTTATTGTATAGCCCCCATTTCTTTGGCTTAAACTGCTCTCTCTTCTCGTCCTTTGTCATTTTGATTCGCTTTTTACAATTTTAGTAAGTACATAAGTTGTGTCGTTATTCTCAACAACCGTTTCCATTGTGTATTCCTTAGCGGGAAACTTTTTTGGCTGTAATTCTCTTTGGTAGTCTGCTGACCCTACGAGGCAACCTGCGGAAACAGCAACTACCACTATACCTAAAAGACAGGTGGGTATCTGCCATTTGTCTCCAAACTTGTTATTTTTAACTCCAAGAACCGCTAAAATAATCACTCCCCACCCCAAGAAAAATAAGATGGCGGAAATTATCATTACAGTATTAAAATGTATCATATCTCGTTACTTTAAAAAATTACTTCCTGTTCCTCAATTATAAACTCGTCGTGGTCAAACGGCATTGATGTGCGGAGAACGCTTTCGTTATACTCATCTTGTAGTTTACGCAGGTATTCTGCTTCTTCTTCAGCCCTTTCTTTTGTTCCGTAAACTTGAGGCTTATAATAGTTATAATTCTCGTTTCTGCCCCAACCATCTGACACATAGCCAGAAACTTTTATCCTATACACTTTTTCCATATTACATTACAGTTAGGTCGCTAAACTCTTTTTTCATCTCGTTAAGTTTCGCCGTGATTAGGTCAATAATTTTGCTATTGATACCATCATCGTCAATATCAAGAGTAATGTAATTATTGGTAAAACTTGAACGATAAGCGTAAGCGAACTCACCCCTATCATCCTTTATGAGTTCCAAAATATCCTCGTACTTTTTAATTTTCATTTTAAGTCTTTCAATCCTTTTGAACTGTTCCTCTGTCATAATGTTGTTACTTTTTTTCTTTCCACTTGTTAAACCTTTCCTGTAACTCTTGTGCGTATGAGCAATCGCCGTCACAAGGTGTGTCTGCATATTCTGCGTGTGGGGATGCACAGCATTGTCCTTTGTACAAGTATCCACACGACAAATGATTTTCTTTTAAAAATTTTAAAAAATCTGTCATATTATGCTCCTCCTCCGTTTACTATTATATTATTCGCTTCGACATATAAGTCGAACAATTGTTGTCTTACCTCAATAGGTATTTTAGACTTTTTATTCTCTTTTACTAAGTCATACAGTTTGTTTAACTGAGACTTTGTAAGGTATAATGTGTATCTTTTTCTATTCATTTTTTGTACATATCTTCAGGTGCTTCCAACGCAAGGTTACTTTCAATCAGTGTTTTGCTAGTGGACGGAATGGTGTTATAGTCAAAATGATGTTCGTTGAGGAAGTTAAGTATGTCTAACCATTTATAACCATACTCAAAACCATCATTTTCCTTTTCTTCTATGCGAAATCTTATACTGCCAAACGGACTAAATTCAGCACCCAACGCTTTAATTTCGTTTTTCTCTTCCTCAGTCATACTTGATAGTGGACGGAGATATGGCCTCGCTATTTGTTTAGTCCAAGCATTGTATATGCAGATAGTGATAGGTGTAGAAACTTTACCTTTTGAATAGGTATTTTCCACGACTTTTTTGTCTGTTATGAGACAATTATCACCTTCTATACCTATGATATTAAAATCTTTTGGCTCTTTTTCTGACTTGGTTGCAATGTCATAGCCAACATCACCCTTTATATATTTTGGGGATTGTTGAACTATTACTCCATAAGGCAACCTCGCACAAAGGTCTTTAAGTAATATTTTTTTATCTTCTTGCGTCAGTTCCATAACTATAATTCATTCGTATTAATGACTTCTATTTTCAATGTATCCATATCTATACCAATATGACCACAGATATTTCCACTTCCTTCAAGATAACCAAGTGGGCAATGTTCACCGACTTCAATTACTCCGTCCTCATTTTTCCAACAATTTCTAGCAAAATACCATATTGTAGGTGTTGGCCACTGCATTGTAGACATAAACTCCATATCTGGTTTTAGATAGATGTTCACTATCATACATTTGTAAACAAATTTTTTTCCATCCTTGGTAAAGGAAATTTTTAAGATATCACCGTTGTTATACTGCTTATTGGATTCTATATATTCTTCGGTTGTTTTTGCTAAAGAATCCCTTAACTCTTTTACCTTGTTTTGAAACGCTTCCTGTGTCATATATCCTCATTTAATACCAATACCAATCTGCTTCCTCCTCCACAAGCTCTCCCGTTCTCATAATAAGTCCTGATGAATTCCCTATTGACTACTGCAACAATAGGTTCGTATTTCGCGCCGCTGTCAAATGTAAGAATCCTGACCTCCCCGCCGTTTTGAGTCTCTATCCTTGACGGATATTTCAACCTTTTGGCTAATTCCAAATCAAACGGAACTATCTTCATATCTAATACCTTTAATCAGTCACAAATTATTTTTTTCTGCTTGAACAACGAATGAAGTTTGGCGTTTATCTTACTAATTTTTTCCTGATAGTGGTTTAAGATAATCCTATTCTCATAGATTTGTTTCCTTATAGCCAAAGGAGCATCATTCGTATTCTCGTAACATTTTACTGCTTCACGGAGTTCGTTCTGATACTCTTTATAATATTTAAACCTCTCAAGTATCTCACTCCTATCAATGGTGAGACCTCGCTGTAATTTTGGTATATCCATTTGACTAATATTTTCTATTATCCAAATATAAATCGAAGTAGGCTTTCGCCCCCTTAAGTCCCTCATTAGGAAGTACACTATGAATGTATTTAACCGCCTCCAACGGAATTTCACTGTTTGCTATTTCCTTAGCTTTTTTAAACTGTTCATCCGTCAGCATACTTTTAGGGAACATTTCCTTCAGTTCTTTTTCAACCTGCTCGTCAATCTCAAGTTTCCTATAGTTTTCTTCGTCTATAGCCATTCTAACATGGCCACTACACTTGTAAGTCGCTATATGCTTTCCCTTGTAATACAGGTCATAATCCTGCCATCCTCCGCCATAGTCTTCCCCTAAGCCTATGGAGATATTTTCCAAGTCTTCTCTACTAATCATTTCTCAAGTTGTTTATTCTAATAGTTTCACGCCACTCTTTTATAATTCTATCTTTTTCTTTCTTTGGAAGACGCTCCCATTCTTCTTCTTTCTTTTTCTTTTCATCACACATTTTCGTGTGTTCTGAATATGGAATATAGTAGCCCTCAAAAAATTCAGAAAAGAAAAACATAAACTCTTCAAACGAGTCAAGCACATTGTCCCTCAGTGCTGTCCTCATTTCCAATGTCCTGTTTCCGCTTCGTATCCGATAAATTTTCTCCCCGTCTATTCTAATAAACGGAACAACATCGGCTGTAGCCCAACAACTGAGCCCTATTTTATGACAATATTCAGCAATCCAAGGGTCAAGTGAAGAACTGCCATAACCAAAATCTATGGTATGACCGTCAAGTTCGTATGTCACAAAACTACTCATATTCCCTTTTTCTATTTTCGAATTCTGCAACTTCTTTTGCGTTGTCGTTTCCTTGCTTGAATCCGTTTGCGAAACCATATTCATAAACTTCGTTTAAAACCTCTTTTATTGTCTTTTGAGAGTACATAATATCGCTGTACCCCTCGTTAATAATAGTTTCCTTGTATTTCATCACCAATTACTTTGAATAGAAAACTGTAAAAGGTTCAAAACTTACTATCCCGCAAAACGGGTTTTTAATGCCGTTTTCCTCGTCAGCAAAAGTTTCAGGGATTGCTTTCATTAGGAACCCCCTTTCGGTGCTACCGTCATACCAATCCCATTCAGTTTCAACTTCAGGCAACTTTTTAAGGTGTTGAATGATGATTTCAGAAACGATATGCTCGTCAAAATCAAATTGGAACTTTTCCCAACCACGCTCTTTTTCTCCCCATCCTATGCAGTATTTGCCATCCTTAGTTATTTGAAAGGCAAGACGGTCTCGTGTGATGTTAGCCATCTTTATAGCGAGTCTTAGTACCTGTTCAAGTTGGTCAAACTCGCCTGATATTTCTAATACTTGATTACTTGATAACATCTTCTAATGTTTTTATATTTTTGTCATTTATTCCGTTTTTATAAACAACCATTCTATCGGCAACAATATCACCCATATCACCAATGTAATAATGGGCTCCCTTAGGAATAACCGCTTCAAACATCTTGTTTCTTGTCAGCCCTTCAAAAGCCTTTGCGTAACGAGCATCGTTTGCACTAACAATTGCGTGAATACCCTTTTCTACTACTCCACTGCTTGGCATTGGGTCTATCTTTTCTAATGGTAACGCAATCTTATCGTTTTCTCCGATAATATAGGCACTAGATATTTTTCCGTCTTTCCACTCAATATGCTGATAAAGCCACTTTGACATTAAGGAGCCATTCATAGTGCCGTCACCAAGTTTACTTTTTCCAAATAAGAACTTTACTGGCGTTCCCCTTACAGGAGATACCCATTTTTTAGTGCCGAAAATAGTTTTCTCCAGTGATAAAATTTTATACACTTTAATCGGCTCAATAGCGGTTCGTGGAAGAATTCTTACACCACTTAGGCCCTTTTCAATACACAGACACATATTATGATTCTTCTTTATATTCCTTTTTAACAATAGCCCTGTTTTCCTTCACATCAACAAATGCGTGATACAAGGTGTTGGTCAACCCACCTTGCACTAGCGGAGTAAATGGAAGTAGTGCTTCTACAATGTCGCAAAACTGCGTCATACTAATCTCAAATTTCTCGTAGATAGCGTCTTCAATTTCAGACTCTCTACCATCATTCACGAGTTCATCGTAATCAAGGCCGAGCATTGCACAGGCCAATTCTTCTGCATCCCAGTAATTCATAATGTTTATTTAAAATTTTTAATTCTATCCTTTGGAATTTTCATAATTTCACTCATCTTATCAATGAGTTTTTCAATCTCCTCTTTACTCTTTCTGAGTTGTTCTTCAGTCGGAGGGTCAGGGGTAATAAGAGGGTAATAGTCAAGGACTAGTGGTCGGTAATCACTATTAGCCTTCACCTTTTCACAAAATTGTTTATAGTCGTAGTAGTCCATATCTTATTTTGCTTGTTTTAGCTCTTCGATTGATTTCACCAATTTATTCTCCATTTTAGAAACATCTTCCTCAGTGAATCCGAAAAAAGTCATTTCGTACATACAGCCTGCGACAATATCCTCCTTAGTGAGCCTGTCAAGCGTTTCCTTGGTGATGAACATTGAAACGAAATCATTCCACTTGGCGAATTCGAGACCGTAATACTTTTTATCAGTCCCGCAAACACGAATGCCGTGTACATCAAGATATTTTTCCTCGTCAATATCAATGTCAATAAACAGACTGCTGAGGTTGCGAATACAGTTGGGCTTCATAGTCTTGAGTTTGTTGAAAACATCCTCGTAACCGTCCTTGCTCTTTTCCTGGTCGGGGAACCACTTAATCATAGACGCAAAAACATTGTCGAAGTTGGTATCGTTAATCAACTCCGACAACTGTTTGGTTTCAATATCCGCAATTCTTGGACACTTACCAATTTCAGCGACAGGACATTTAGTCACATCGCAAGTGCCGTTATGTTTGAGGAACTTGCACCACTTACCCCCGATATTACAAAAATTCTTGCCCATAGTGTGTTACATTGCAAATATACAAAAATTATGCCAAATAAAAAAAATGGGGCACGATATCGCATCCCATTCGTTAATTAGGATTATGACGCACTATGCAAGTGCAGTACAAATATACAAAAAGACCGCTAAATATCAAAATTTCAGGCTATTTATATTTTAGTATGAAACTGCATTTAACACATAACGATATATCAAAAATGGTGTCAGAAGTAATCTTACGAATAGGAAATCGTGGGATGTTGTCAGAAATTACTTCTAAAGATGCTTATGCGAGATTTTATCAAGGTAAAATTCCGCAGGATTTTTATGAGCAAGTAATGCTTAACGCACCACAAATGACACCTCTACACAAACTTACTCTTGACCACCTCGCAGCCGCAATTGCAAGTGGCGCATATAAAGAGTGCCTTCAACTCGCCCTACAAATTTCAGACTTTTGGAGTAAGGCGGATAATGAGTCAAGACAATATGTTGTAAGGATTTGTAAAGACGATGAAGGCGACTTAAAGAATTATGATGTTTTTAAGCGTGTAATGACTGAAATTATGTCAATGAAAACACACTCTGAAGGTTCATATAATCTTCGTGGGCTTGAAGTTTTTTATAATGACGATAATGTATGCGTTACCTGCACTAAGAGTTATGCCGCTTCTGTTAAGAATTTCGGTAGAAGTCACTGGTGCACAGCATCTGACCAATTTGGTGAGTATGACGGATTTGAAATGTTTAAAAACTATACGAGAGACGGTATATTAGTTCAATTTTATTGCAAGCAAGACGAGGACCATTCATTCCAAGTGCAATATGTACAAATGGGAAGAAAAATAATACCTGGTGCCATTTGTGACTGGGAGGACGATACTATGGATGTTGAATCAGTTGAGAAAATGCTTGCGGCATATAATGTCTCATATAAAAACATTATGAAGACCGTTAGGGCCAACTTTAAGAGGCTGCGTGCTGAGACACTTGAACTCCGTAAGGACGAAGAGATATATTGGAACCGTAAGAGGGACGAAAGAGTCAAAAACATCTTAAAAGGTATCAAAAAGGCTACTTCATCTAACGAATGTATTGAATTTGCAAAACAGGTATTCAAGGGAAAGAAATATATGAGGTCAGCAGATGGTGTATATGGCGGTAGTGTAATGAACGATTCTGATGCAGTAAAGACACCTTTGACTTATGTATATGTGTTCTATGAAGGTAAATCTCAAGCAGAAAAAGATTTCCTAAGGTGGTATTTTGAAGATGAAGGATATGAAGATGCTTATTACGATGTGTTAAACACTGCTGTATTTGTTTTTGACAAGGCTGGTAACATCGTCAATAGATATGAGGGCTGTGCACCAATATTTATGGGGACACTAATGTATATTACTACAATGGAAGACGAGGGCTTGTACGAAGGAAGAACGCTTTATATCGTTAATATCAAAACAGGTAAGCCTATTTTCAGTAATCCTTATGGGGCACTTGGTGCTGATGATAGTCAAAACTATCTTGAGGACATTGAGGAAGAAATGAATGAAAAAGTTGGCAGAAGATGGAACATTGAAGATTGGTTTGTTGTTTCCCCCGAAAATGGCAAGGCAGTGGCTATAAATTATAAAAACGCTAAAATGGTAGAGATATCGTTTGAATCTTATATGTTTTAATTTATGAAGATTAGTATTACACATAACGATATAATGAATATGGTTGCCGAGGTGTTTACCCGCCTTGACAATCGTAGCATGTTGTCGGAAATCACAGCACAAGATGCCTATACGAGGTTTTATCAGGGGAAAATACCTGAGAAAGTATTCCAAAAATTAATGCTTGGCTCAGACCAAATGACACCACTCCATAAATTGGCGTTGGACCATCTTGTGAAAGTGTATGCAGAACAAAAACCAACAAGAATGCCGAAAATCGTTGGCATTATTTCAAAGTTTTGGAATTCCGCCAACAACGAATCAAGACAGTACGCCATAAAAGTATGTAAAGATGAGGGCGACAAACTGAAGGACAACTTAGGTTTTTTTGAAAATGTGGTAACAGAATTGGCAAATATGAAATCACACTCAGAAGGTTCTTATATTGAGCGTGGTTTTGAGGTTTTGTTTGAGAATGATGTTTTAAGGATTACTTGTACCAAGAGTTATAGTTCATCCTGTCGTCACTACGGTAAAAGTCACTGGTGTACAGCGTCTGACCAATTTGGCGAATACGATGGGTTCAATATGTTTAGGCGTTATACTATTAGCAGTAAAAGCATATTAGTTCAGTTTGTACCAAAAGAAGCCCCAGAAAAAACCTGTCAGGCACAATTTGAGGATAAGAAAAGAATGACATTGGGCCAAATATGCGATTGGCAAGACTGTTCAGTGACTGAGCGACAACTTAGTGAAATACTTGAAAAATGTTGCAGTATTTCATTAGCCGTTGCGTACCTCAAATTTATTGGGCCTAAAATAGATAGGCTATACAAAGAAACGGTAGAAATTGGTCAGGATGAAAAAATTTACTATGTCAGAAAAAAGGCAGAAAGACTAAAGACAATGGCTAAAAAGTTTACCAACGCTCTAAACTCTAAAGAATGCGAAAATTTCGCTAAACAAGTATTTGCTGAAGGCAAGCGTGGTTCGATTCATTCAGAAGACGATGTGTGGCGTGCTTTTAGACTGGCTGGTTGCGCAAATCCTAATTTTATCAACATGTCATATGAGGGTAAAACACAGGCTGAGATTGACTTTATTGAGAGATATTACGACGATGAGGACTATTACATTGATGAATATGGTGTTGTAAACACGAACATTGTTTTCTTGTTCGACAATAACGGAAATATTATTGGAAAGTATATTGGCCACCTATCTTTGTGCAATAAATTTTTCACATTTATTACCAATAGATACTCTGATGAATTATATTCTTGTACGGCAAATTATGTTATAAGAACAGATAATGGACAGGTTTTGTTTAAAAATGTAATACCATGCTCAACAGACGAATGTGACTCATATTTTGATGACATTGGCGATGAAGAACTTAGGGCGCTTTTCAATGACAATTTTACCTATGGAGATTGGTTTGTTGTTGCCGATGCTAACAATAACGCATACGCTTTAAGTTCACGAACTGGCGAAATAGTTAAAGTTCCATACAACGGATATTATTTTTAATAGACTATGAAAGTACAGATAACACATAAAGATATAATGTCAATGGTGTCTGAGGCGATTAATCGTCTTGGAAGCCGTAGGTTGTTGTCTGAGATAACTGCAACAGACGCATATACCCGCTTTTACGAAGGCAAAATAAATCCTGTGGTTTATCAAACTCTAATGAGTGGTACTACTAATATGACACCATTCCATAAGATAGCACTTGACTTTTTAACAGATAAAGAAACCGCTAAGGGTTACATCATAAGAGAAGGAGATTTTGCAAAAACAATTGGTGATTTATGGTGTAAATTAGGGCCAGAAGGCCGTCAGTTCCTTGTTAAGTCATGCACAAACGACCCTGATTTAGGTAAATCATATGGGGAATTTTCTTATTTGATAAGAAGTGCGGCTGGAATGAAAATGTTTAGTGAAAAGGGCTATAGAAGTGGGGGCCTTGAAGTACTTTTTAAAACTGAAGGTCTTTCTGTTACCTGCACGAAGAGTTATAGTTCATCTTGTCATTTCTATGGTAAAAGCCATTGGTGTACAGCATCTGATATGTTTGGTCGCTACGATGGCCACGAAATGTTTAAAGAGTACACAATTCAAAGTTGGGACGGTAAAGGTATTCTTGTACAATTTTTCAACGGAAAAGAGAATTCTTACCAAATGCAATATTTGGTTTCAGATAACGGAAATGTTAAAGAAGGACAATGTTGTAATTGGGAAGATAGTAACGCTGATACCGAGAACATAAATAATATGCTGGTTACATATGGTGTCACATATGATGAAATCTTCAATAATTACATAAAGCCTAATGCTGCTCGTCTAGCGAAAGAAACAGAAGAACTGTGTAAAGACGAAGATATATACTATTACAGAAAGAAAACAGAAAGGCTGAAAAAAGTATTTGGTGCAATTGACGCAAATACTGATTGTAAAAAAGCAGACGAATTTGCAAAAACAGCGGCGTTGGAGTCAGAACAGACGAGATTTGAAGATAGTGACGGATTATATACTTGCTGGGTAACTAGGAAAGATAATACAAATGGCCGCATTCTCGTATGCTTAAGATATAACGGCTCAAGCGAGTCTGAAAAGGGCATGATACAGCAATTTTACGAAGATTATGACGATACATTTAGTGAAAGATACGGTAGAGTACCTAATAATTATATGGTTTATGCTTTTAATCCTGACGGAACGCTTTTTAACAAGTGGAGGGGAGAAGTAAGTAATACCACAGGAAAACTTATGTTCATTACCGAAGGTTATAGCGAAGAACTGATGGATGTTAATCTCGTGGCAATTGTCAATGCAGAAACATTTGAAACAATCGTTGACCATCCTTATAACTATTGTTACATAGATGATTGTGAATGGGTAATTGATAGAAATCTTGATAGTTTCTTTGAGGCTTATAGTGAAGAGCACGATGGAGAGATGATTGACGAATATGATATTGACAGAAATGCGTGGTATGTTTGTCAACCAACTGGCGAAAACTATAAAACCGATATGTATCTCGCAATAAATTACGAAACATTAGAACAAATTTATTTCCAAGCATAAAAAAACGGGGCAAATCATTGTCCCGTTATTTGTTTTAAGTAATCTCCAATAGCAACTACTTGGCCGTCCACTGTAGTAATTCGCACATCGTCGTCCCAAATGAAAAAAGTTGGTGCTTGTATTTCTCCTATTTTTTTAACACTACGACAGTCAACGATATCGGCTATTTTAGGATTTTCAGTTTGCCTGAGAAATTCATATCCACCCCTAAGACCGCCTACTGGTGCATAAATGTACGGTAATTCTTCACCATTTAGAAGGTTAATCATACAATATGAATAATCTCCGTAGTCTGCCCAATTTTTTGACATTATACGGCATATATTTCCACGACCAGACGCAGATGTGTATATATTTGGTAGTTCCCTAATCACTCTTAATCTATTATTTTCTCTAACGCAAATAAAAACTCGTTTTGATACGGTACTTACGCCTATTTCATCATCAACACTATCAAGCCAAGAGAAAGACTCAGAAATCGGTCCAACTACTACGACACAATAGTTACTATCACCATGAAGTTCGTAGATACTAAATTTCTCGTCGTCAATGTAATTAGCGTTTATATCCAAATCTTCTCCATACCCATCGTCACTAAAATCAATACCATACTCGTCCCACTCTTCAATAAATGTTTCTTCGTACTGTGAAATAACATTGCCGTGCCCAATTACCTTATCTATTTTCGCCTGAACTTGTTTTGCCATTTCGGCAGTTTTTCCCTTCCAATATTCAGTTTCTTTCTCAAAGCATTCGCCGCACTTTGTGCACAATTCTTCCCAATTGTTATCTGACAAAAGCCTTTCCATTGTTAAGCTAGAACCTGCGTTCCTTATCATTCTTTGTAGCATATAAGGGGTGATGCTTTCGTCTTCTCTATTCATTATACAGTCCTCATCAACCTCACCCCACCTGTCAACTGTAAATTGAACCATTTGTGACTTATCGTTTTTAACAACTACTTGCACTAACACACAAACAGGCTCTTCATTACCACTATAAACATATCGTTTGAACATATAGAATCCGTTGTACCTTCCACCAATGTCAGATGCAGTACACCACGAAGTCATTCCATAATATTTAGTTGAGGCAGCGTATGACAAGGTGCAAGTCACTAAAATAGCATCGTCCTCGTAAAGAGTAACCAAGCCACTGTCTGCCATTTGTTTTTTGGTAGTAGTATCAGTATTTAAAAGATTTTTAAGTGACTCAACAAATGCTGTTGCAGAAGAAGTATCTAATTCTCCTGATTTAGCCCCCCTGAGCATTAGTTGTCTCTTGCTAGCATCAGCCTGCCTCCAAGCACCAGCCCCGCATAGTGCGAGTGCTTTAGCCATATCCTGATTAGTCTCGTTAGTTGAAATAACAACATCTATCAACAACTTATGGAACGGTGTCATATTGGCAGTACCGTCCATTGCTGCGTCATAGATTTCTCTTTCTATTTCACCAACATAAAATCTGTTATAAGCGTCTTTAACAGAAATGGCTTCATTAATGGCGAATTTTTCTTTCGTCATTTCCATTAATATGTGCCTAAGCACCTGTTCGTTAACTATAACTTTTTTCATTGTCCAAAATATCTAATAGCTGACAGTAAATCCAAATAACCACGAGTGTTTGACCTCGGACTCTTTGCTATTTCATCGTTTGTCACATATATATCGCCCCAACTTATATAATAATGAGTTATGTTAGGTAAAACAATTTTCATATCTCTTAAATTGAATATTTTGTATGGGCCGTTACTAAGTCCTAGTATCATTTCTGTAGTTGTAAAGCGTTCAATATATTCGTTAGTAAAAATGTTTTCTCCTGTTTTTTCACTAATAACGGTATAAACATAACCCTTGTCATCAGACTTCGTACTATAACCGACTACATTAGTGACACCGAATGCGTTGGTATAGTAATCATCAATCTGCCTTACTATTTCAAAATCTATTTCCGCATTTTCTTGGTCATATTTTGTCATTTTGCACAAAAAGAACCTGATAGAAGATTGAGTTGCTGAATTAAATACCCTTTTGCAAGACCACATCCACGATGATGCTTCGCTACTAAGCACCTCGTCTAAATCTATTTCATATTTTAACAAAAAGTATGGAGCATTAAAATCGCCAGAAGTAAACACAACAACACTAACGCCATTGTCATAATTGTTATCACAATTGTTACGATAGAGGACACACTTACCTAACATATGTCTAATGCTTTCCTCATAATCATTAAGATTAACTTTTTGATTAATTTCTTCTGTAAGTTCTGCTATCCTTTCTTCCGTCTTTGGTATCCAATATTTACTATCTTCTTCACACTCAACTTTAGTTCTCTCTATTAGTTTATTTATTTTATCACTTGATGTTAAGTTGTCCAATATATTACTAATATTAGGTACTTTGTTTTGTAGGACACCAGTCATTTCATCATACGAGCAACCATCATCTTCAAAATTACATATTTGTCCAGGACCAAATTTTCCATACTGCATTTGATACATCCACTCTCTATCATTTTTTGGAACAATTTGAAATAGGCAACTTTCGGCTCTTACGGTATAGTTAAGAAACATACAATATCCGTTATATTGCCCGTATATATCAGATGCGGTACACCAATGGCTGTCTGCATAAAATTTATGGGAGGCTGAATATGTTGTGGTACAAGTTATCAACACTTTATCGTCCTCATATAGAGTTATAAGGCCGTTATTAGCGACTTGTGCTTTTGTTGCGGCCTTAGTCTGAGAAATCTCAATTGTTTTTTCATGAAAATCGTTAGGGTTATTTGGATTAAGTTCTTTTGTTTTAACTGCTTTTAATAGTAACTGCCTAATATTAGCGTCTGCATTTGCCCAAATCTCTCCACAGTCTTTACCCAAAAGTGTCCAATCCCAAGATTGATTTTCTTTTGCCTGTATCATACAGTCAAGCAACGCCTTGTGGAAAGGTGTCATATTTGTAGTACCTTTAACCGCTGAATTATATTCCTCTTCTGTTAACTTTGTGCTGTAAAACTTAGCATAGGCGTTTGCCACAGAAATAGCCTCATTAATTAAGGTAGTTTCTTTGGTCATTTCCATTAGTATATGTTTGAGGACTCTTTCGTTAACTATGATTTTTTTACCCATATCCTATTTTGCTTATATACAATAATAAATATCATTTATTTGCCGTTTAACGGCTATTTATTTAGTAAGTGGAGTATTAGATATATAAATGAATATAACCGAAAACGATATATACTCAATGGTAAACGAAGCCATTAGGCGACTAATCTCAGAAAACGCAATTGAAGAAAGAGGTGGGTCTGAGATTCTATACCATTTTACATCCATAGAAGCGATTAAAAGTATACTCCAAAATAACGGAGCAAATGGCGGTTACTTTTCAATGAGCCGCCCAAACACAGTTGATGATAGCATTCTTGGTAGAGAAAAAAGTGGTAAAGGCAAGTTTACGCACTATATGAGTCTTACGAGAAGCCCTAATGCGAATTGGGGCTATGTAAAGGCACTTGATAGGTCTGCTTTTGGTAGAAGCGATGATTCAATAAATGTATCTCCTAATAACCCCAAAAATGTTGGGTCAGCGAGAATCACATTTGACGGTAGAAAGTTGTCAGCAGGAAGAATTATTAAGCCAATTGACTTTTTTGGCCCATATACTGATGAGAAGGGAGAAAAATACGATAGCAACACTCAGACAACATCAGGTAAATGGGCGGGTAGCGACCCAACCAAGAAGTCAATGATTAAACAAGGCGAAGACCGTCTTTTTGGATTTACATATGAGTTTGACGGTATATTAAATTACATAACAAGAATAGACATTTTTGCTAACAGTAATGCAAGTAAAGCTCAGGCAAGTGAAGTTTTAAAACTATCAAAAGGAACACCTGCTGAAGGAAAAATCCATGTCTACGATAGTTTTAGGGCGTATAATAGGCCTGATTTTGAAAGGATTAAGTCTGCCGCCGCTAAAAGTGGTTTATCACAGTCTGAATGGAGGCCAGAAATTAACAAATCTATTGAAGACTTTACATATACAAGGAAAAATAAGAGAGTTGCCTTAATAGAAAACGCTAAACTTACAAATATCGCAGTGTTCGTTTGGGCAGTATTGTTTGTCGAAACATACGGTGGAAAAATAAGACGCAAACTTAGAGAAAATTCAAAAATTGATTCTCTAAAATTTAACGGTATTTTCTCAAATGAAGATGTTAAACGAGTTATTGGTGAAATTGTTAAGCCAGTAAGAGAGGAAAAGTATAGAGAGGAAATAAGTAATTTAGTATTCAATAGGTATAAAGAATTATCCAATTTTGACATAGCGAAATACTGTTTCTCCGCTAATCCAAAATTTGAAGAAATGAGTGGCATTGCACAAGTTTTGGTTAATGCTATATATGATATTGCTAGGAAAAAATTTAACTTCAAGTCATACAAAACACTACTTACAGCGGCAAGCAACAAAATGAAAGAAATGTGGTCGGGTGACGCAGATGTTGAGGCTGGTAAAAAGTACAAAGACGAGAAAATAAAGCGAAACCAAGAACAGCAAAAAAACAAAAAACTTGGTATTGAAAAAACTAAGCCAAGTCCTAAGTCAAGGCCTGAACCAAAGGCGGCACATAGAGGCCGCAGAGGTCGTGATGTCGTTATCCCTACATATACAGTTAAATTCCCTGAAATTGGTAAAGTTACTATAACGAATGTGACTGATACGCGCGATGCGTTGGATAAGTTTTCTAAGACAGTTCCTCCTGAGATTCTAAATAGGAAAAGGGCATCAATTCAGGTAAGGATTTCTCAACTTAAAAAAGCACTTTCTGAACCAACATTATTCAGTCAAGACGACATTGAAGAAATGGTTAATGAATGTTTAAGAAGATTGGGCGAACAATTATGAAAAAGATAATCGTTAACGAAAGTATATTGAGGCAGATAATCGCTGAAATGGCGAAAGAGCGTAAGTTGGTAACTGAGATTAAGGTTACTGACGCTTATGCTCGTTTTTACGACGGTAAAATTCCTCAGGACATATATGCTGCCCTAATGAAAGGTACTGACAAAATGACACCATTCCACAAATTATGCCTTGATTCACTAATAGACTATTATTCAAATAGAGAGTCTGAATCAGATGCTTGGACTGACCAACTTTTACCTTGGGCTAAAGAGATTGGTGATAAATGGAGTGCCGCAAATAATGACGCTAGACAATTTTTGCTAAGATATATTGAATCAAGGTCTTTTACTGATAACGCCCCGTTAAATTTTCAGCGTTTAGTGAATATAACCAATAAAATATTGTCAAAACAGGGCCACACTGAAGGAAATTATTGTGACAGGGGTTTGGTTAAACTCTATGAGAACGATAAGGTATTGGTAACTTGTACAACTTCTTATTCCGCATCAAAAAAATATTATGGCGATACTCACTGGTGCACCGCTTCTGACATTGGCGGTAACTATAATGGGTTTAAAATGTTCGGTGATTATACCTGTAACAACGAATATGAAGATAATATGATATTGGTACAATTTGTTGATAAGGAAAACAGGGAAAAAACAATACAGGTAGCGTTTGAAGATGGCCTTTGTATATACCAAGCGTGTGACTTTTTTGACCACGAACTTGACGAAGAAGATGTAAACAATTACTTAGATGAAGTTATCGGTCTTGACAACTTAGAGTATATAATACCTTGGGATGAGTTGTGCGAAAAAACTTGCCAAATGTACAACGAAGAGTATGAATATTGGGAAGAAAAAACAATTACACTTATTAAAAAGGTAAACAATGACATTAAGGAAAAGGTTAAAAATGGCGAATACGATTCAGAAATGATTGCAGGAATTACTAAAGCCATAAACAATAAATGGACTCGTTGGTTCGACAACGGTATATTAGTCAATTTTGTTAATACGCCTGAACGATATAAGGCAGAAGGAACTTATGTTTGCACTGCATATTATTACGATAAATATTACGAGGCCTTAAACAACTTCCAAGAGGATACTGATATTGAAGTAACGCCTAAACAGGCTTTGCTCATAAAAAGGGGTACAAGAGGAGATTACTATATCGCTGAGAGGGTAAATGATGTAGACGCACTTGGTTTAGCACCGCCAGCATTTGTTATACTTGAAAACGATAAATACGCAGCTGCTTGTAATTGGGATGATTTTTCGCCAATATTGACGGGTAAATGTTCTACAACATTAAGGAGTGCAACAATATTCTTTGAGGTTGATTACAATTGGGGCAATGATGAGTACCCAGCAAAAGTCATTGACCACCAAACAGGAGAAATTATTTTTGACGGTAAGATTAGGAGTGTAGACCCTTGGAACGATTCTTTCATTGATACGGAAGGCTATAGATACGCTAAAACTAAAAATGGTTGGACAAAAACACAATATTAAACAAAAAATCCCGCAGGAACTCTGCGGGATTTTCTTTTTCGTTCTCGGATATTACTTGTTGAGTTTGTTTTCGTAAACATATCCGATAATAGCAAATGCCTCTGAGATTGACAACTTACCATCATCTGCAAGTGAATTTGCGAGAAGGGTTGAGAGAGTTGTCCAAGTGGTTGCATTGAGATTTTCAGGTAGGAGGGCAATAGCCTTCTGTGCTGCGATAATCTTCTCTGCAAGTGTTGCACTTTCTGCGACCTCGGTTGCGAGGTTGAGAGCGTCAAGAATGCGAGGAAGATTCTCCTCAAGCCACTTTCTTACCATAGGGACATAAGTCTTTCCGTACTTACCGCCGATGCTTTCAAGAATCATCTGAACAACATCTGCTGAATAGGTTCCGTTAAACTCCTTGATAGAGTTAACGACGGAAATTGCGACAGGTGCGTATTTCAACATGAAGTCGTCTACCTTTGAAGAAGCGCCTTTGAGCCATGAGACCACTTTGCCCCACAACTCTTTGATTTTTTCAACTAGTTTCATAATCTAACTCCTTATTTTAATATAAATAGTTCGTGTGTATTATTTTCTTCAACATAACTCAACCAAGGTTCTTTATATTCAGGCCATTATATGCCGTTTCAAATTTTGTTAGTTTATATTAGGAAGTTGCTGTTTGAATCGTCCAACTTGTAGGGATACTATTTGCCCCATTATTTGCCCAAGAAGCAGATGCGTTCTTGACAAAGGTTCCTGTTGATGCAACACCATTTACCCAATTACCTGTAAGAGTTGTAGAAGGTGTTGTTAAGAACATCGCTTTTATGTAGTTTAGCTTTTTGCAATCGTAGAACATATAGTAGTAGCAATAGCTAACAAGCGTAGTTGCAGGGAGTTCTGGCGCTGTTGTAATATTCGTACAAGCTCGGAACATACCCCTATAACAGTTATTTGCCAATGTTGTCGCAGGGAGTTTTTCGGGGACAGTTGTGAGACTCGTGCAATTGTAGAACATAAAACCGTAGCAATTGTCCGCAAGCGTAGTCGCAGGGAGTTCTTCTGGAGCAGTTGTGAGACCCGTGCATTCTCGGAACATATTTTCGTAGCAATGAGTCGCTAATGTTGTTGCAGGAAGTTCGGGAGCAGTTGTGAGGCTTGTGCAATTGCAGAACATATAAGCGTAGCAATAAGTCGCTAATGTTGTTGCAGGAAGTTCTGGTGCTGTTGTAAGATTCGTGCAACCGTAGAACATATAAGCGTAGCAATTAGCCGTTAATGTTGTTGCAGGAAGTTCTGGTGCTGTTGTAAGATTCGTGCAACCGTAGAACATATAAGCGTAGCAATTAGCCGTTAATGTTGTTGCAGGAAGTTCGGGGGCAGTTGTGAGACTCGTGCAACCCCAGAACATATTGGAGTAGCAATGAGGCGCTGCTGTTGTTGCAGGAAGTTCGGGGGCAGTTGTGAGACCCGTGCAACCGTAGAACATATAATCGTAGCAATAAGCCGCTAATGATGTTGTAGGAAGTTCGGGAGAAGTTGTGAGACTCGTGCAATTTCGGAACATATTTTGGCAGCAATAATCCGCCAGTGTCGCTGTAGGAAGTTCGGGGGCAGTTGTGAGACTTGTACAATCTCGGAACATATAAGCGTAGCAATAAGTTGCTAATGTTGTTGCGGGAAGTTTCAAATCACTCGCTGATATTAAGTAGGTACACGCAGCAAACAACCCACGGAAAGCGCTTGCGTTGACAGTATCAGCCGTTTCAAAATCATTACCATCAGTCAGCGACATAATGTTTCCCTTTACATTGAACTGAGTGGTTGTTGAAATAGCGTTATTGTAATAGTCTGTATTTGTTCCATTGAACTGAACTTCGTCTCCTTCAACAACTGAAATAGTAGTTTCACTATCCATCGTTTCCCAAGAACCGCCGTTCTTTGAATATTGGACAGTTTTACCACTAAGCGCCCAAGTTATATTACCACTACCAAGTGCTTCAATAGTGAAAGGTATCTTTGTATAATCAGGTTTGTCATACGCTGCTATTATTGAGCCATTTACGACTTTAAGCACTTTCCCGTTATCAGATGGCGAGACCTCTGGCAGGCCTGTCGGTATTATTATCGTTAGCGATGCAACACCGTTTGAAACTGTCGCTGCGCTATCATTGACTTTAAACGATTGAACAACAGTTCCGAGATTCGCAACGCCGTTTGAGACTTTCGACGAACCGTTCATCTGAACGCCAGTTATCGTTCCAGTTTTATTGGTGTAACCGTAGCTTTCGATTTGTGTCTTTACGAGTCCAGTCGTAACGAAATCTTTCGTAGTGGATGAGTTTATGAAGCCGCTATTGTTTGTAACTTGGCTTATCTTGGTTGGAACTGTTATATTAACCGCTTTACTTGAAATTGGTTGGGCGGTTCCGTTCACCTTAATAGATTCAATTGTGTTTACCTGAGCACTTGCTGCGATAGCCGCAAGTTTGTTTTTGTCAGTTGTAGTGTAATCATTAGTTACCAGCACCTTTGAGCCACTTTTAGGCATAAGTGCTGATAATTTTCTAGTAGAACCATCATTAACGCCATCAAGTGTCGTTGATGTTGATAATGCACCAACTTCTGACGCAGTATAGGTAGGCTTGTTTGAGGTTTTGGCCCAAGATTTTACTGTTGGGTCTGTTTCTGTTACACCTGTAATATATCTTGAAATATCTGAAGCCTTTAGGAAGCCAGCGTCGTTGGTCAATTGAGATATTTTTGTGATATTCACTGCGTTTTGATAACTTATGGCGTTACCACTTACGAGGTTGATTATTGTATTATTCTCACCAAATACTCTATCGGCATAAGTTGATAGGTTAGAAAGAATCGTATCAAATTCGTTTTTAGTGTAGTAATCACCCATTCCGTTGTCAGGGAAATAATGAACATACCACGCATTCTCTACGAGGCTAACATTAGGTCTTTCAATTCCACCCGCAAGAAACTCTTGGTATTCTGATGATAAATTAAATCTTTTTAAGTTCTTCATATCTCAATATTACTTCTTATATAAATAGCTATTTATCTTTGAGATACTATACGAGAAATGAGTAAACTACTTAAAATCATATTAGATTTCCTAAAAAAGTTTTTTGTAAAGGAAGAAGAACCTGTCATTGAGCCAACGATTGACAGCGGTGATACATTTTCTGCCGTCACAGTAACAATACCTGAAGACCCTGAACCAACAGAACCTATCATCGTTGAGTTGCCTGACAGCGGTGAGACAGTTAATGAGTTTGTAAGTAAAATGAAAATCCTCATTGACAACGGTCACGGAAAGAACACCTCAGGTAAGAGAAGTCCTTGGTCTGCCAACAAAGTACCTCCTGAAATCGAATTTTATGAATATAAGTGGAATCGTGAGATAGCAAAGCCAATTGTAGAGGAACTTGTGAAAAGAGGGTACGACGCTGAATTGCTTGTAACTGAAGAAACAGATATTTCCCTAACTGAGAGGGCTAATAGGGTTAATAAAATCTGTAATGATTTAGGCACAAGTAATGTTATCCTTGTTTCAGTACATTCAAACGCAGCAGGTAACGGTAGTAAATGGCTTAACGGACAAGGTTGGGAGGCATATTCAACCGTAGGTGTGACAAAAAGTGACAAATTGGCAGAATGCCTATACGCTGAAGCCGAGAAGAACTTCAAAGACAGGAAGATAAGAAAAGACAACTCAGACGGAGACAGTGATAAGGAGGCTAATTTTACAATTATTTACAAATCTGCTTGTCCTGCTGTACTTACTGAAAACTTTTTCTATGATAATGTTGATGATGTTCAATATATTCTCTCAAACGAAGGTAGAGAGGCCGTAATAAAGACCCATGTTAATGGGATTATAAACTACATAAACTATGTCGAAGAGCAGAAACTTAAATATGGATATTATAAAGCGTGACGGCGCTGAGAGAAGAAAAGAAGATATTGAAAAACACGGTAAACCAACTGCGTTTAGGCCAACTATGACTAAGAACAAGAAGGCTTATACAAGAAAACAGAAGCACAAAGTAAGTTTGGCTGAAAGCGAGATTGTTGATATGGTCGAAGAGTGTGTTAAGAAAATAATAAAAGGAGGGCGTTAACCCTCCTTTTATCGTAAAATCTACAAGGAATTACTTCCTGGCGTTGCGAGTTATCTTGACAACATTGTCATCAACTTCCTCTTCCTCCTCAACCTCTTCGGGCTCTTCCTTCTTCTCAATGGTAATGGTCAACTTACCATCCTCAACGGTGGCATCAATGGTGTCCTCGTCGGCATCGTCGGGAAGAACTTCGGTAATGACAGACTTGCTGTTGAAATTCTTACTCTCGTACTTGTACTCAACAGTGAGTTCACGAGTGTCGTCATCAAAGTCAACTGTTACATTGCTTGCCTTAGCGTCGTCAGCGACATCAAGAACAAGTTCATAGTGGTCCTCCTTGTCTTCGAGGGAGGTAAAATAGGCTCCAAAGGTCTTCTTAAAACGCTCAAGACCCGCAGTAAGGCGATTCTGAAGATACTCAAGATTGGAATCGTCAAGCAATCTCATCAATTGATTAAGCATAATGATTTAAGTTAAAAAAAATTGTTTATAATCTTGTTACTATTCTGCCTTTTGATAAGTCGTAGGGCGGCAGTTCGACCTTTACAGAGTCACCTACGATAATCTTAATGTAGTTCTTTCTCATTTTTCCGCTTGCAACGCATAGAATGTTATACCCATTGTCAAGGTCAACCCTAAACATTGCGTTTGGTAGTGCTTCTGTTACTACCCCTTGTGCTATAATTGGTTGTGTCTTTGGCATATTAAATCATACTTGTTTTCTTAGTTTGATAATCAGTATCTTCCCAATGGAAAATGTCTGAAAGTACCATTGGCTTGTCAATGAGGGCTTCTATACCTCTCTCTTTAAGCAAGGCCTGTGCCTTTTCCTTATCCAACGGTTTGAATTCGTATTTTGAGATACATCTACCCTTTCTAAGAAGTGCGGGGTCAATGTTCTTTAGGTCCTCGTTAAAGGTGCAGATAAACTTCATATTGAGGTCGTCTGCAAGAATACCGTCAGTCATATTAAGGATTAGCGCAACAGCCTCTGCATTACTATTGGCTGAACGCCTGTCCTGAATAGCCGCTTCACAGTCTTCAAGAATGATAACATGCTCTGAAAGCGTCTCCAAGAATGAACCGAATTGTGGCTCACCGAGAAGTCTAATAAGACCAGGCGAGACGAAGACGAACTTCCTCTCAGGGTACTTGTTGATAAGGTGCTTAATGTATGAACTCTTACCTGTGCCCTTTTCTCCGTGAAGAATTACAAGCCCACTCTTCTCATTTTCCTCAATGAACTTTTTGATTTTCTCGTCTTCTGCAAGGAAAGAATCGTTGTACAACTTAGAAACATCGAAATTCTGAGGACACTTTGTATTACTCTTTTCAAGATAGTAACCACCTTGGCTGCTGCAAATTCTCCAACAGGTGTTCTCTTCTCCCACAGGAGGTACATAGAACTGAAGAATCATTTCAAGGAACTTCTCGAACTCTTCAGGATAATCATTTGAGTAAAGAATGTAAGATTCGTTGACTCGCTTTTCAAACCTTGCGTAAATCTTACTCTTGTTTAGAATGATACAGAAACCAAGCTCTGTTGTGTCGTCTTTACTACCCAAAATCTTGGTGTAATATGTGGATATTTCCACATTTTCATCCTCTGGTAGATTTTCAACGAGATATTTTGACATTTTTATGGTGTCAAAAGTGTAGTCACCATTAGTCCTTGCCTCATAATCGAACAAGAAACAACTTGGGAAAACCCCGTTTCTTGCATAGAAAAGATTTTGAAGCGAGAGACCATCAACATTACCGTAGTTTTCTGATTGGTCTACAGGTAATTTTATGTTTTGAATTCCTTTAAATTTATTTACTCCCATAGTTTAACAATACTAATATACAACAAAAAATTGAAAAACCAAAATTATATTCTATATGGCCCTCTAAAATCGAAAGCATCGTCTCTTAGCCAAAAATAATTTCCATCACGAAGTTCTAATCCCGCAGTTACATCGCTTGCGTAGTTAGAACTTTGTTCGTATCTATTAAGACTATACGGTGGTTCACCAAAGTGCATTGCGTTACCAGCCTCGCCGCCAAAACCAAATTGGTATGTTTCAGTGTCTGAATTATGCCTATTTCTACGCCTTCTCATATTTCTTCTGTTACTTCTTGCCTAATCCTCAGTAATTCTGAGTACATAGAGTTATTATCAAAAAACGCACGGTGTGGTGAGACTTCCTTTTCAGTAATGAAATTAAGACTATGTTTAGGCCTCGTACACATTACATATTGTAGGTGTTTCTCTTCCACAATCTGCCAATCAAGTGTCGAAAGTTTACTCGGAATCAATGACGGGCATATAATAAACACATTGTCCGCTTCAAGCCCTTTTGCCCTGTGAATGGTTGATAATTGGATACCCTCACTACCCTCGTTGGAAAACACATCTTTAGCGAACTTTTCAAGGTCTTTTCTTGTTACAACAGTAGGTGGTAGGTTCTCCATAGTCTTAATGGTGTCAAGTAGCGAAACAAGAACAGGCTCATTGGCCGCTTCTCTGTCAGTTATACCAAGTTCTCCAACCAAGAACAACCAAGTTGAAACAAGCCTTTTTTTCATACTGAACACAATGTCCTTGATAGTATCTCCGTTGGCACAGTCAGCGTCTTTAATAAGCGTTTTACCAAGTTCTTCCCCACGGAAATACATCTTTTTACCCATAGCAACGCCTTTTCTATATACCTCCATAAGAGGTGCGATATTTCTACAAAGAATCATATCGCCATCTTTAACATCGTAAAGGTGTGCGTCGTGTTTTATAATGCCATCCTCAGCCCCTTCTCTCGGCCTAATTTCCTTTTCGGTGTACTGTTTTGCATACTCAATAATGTTTTTTCCACACCTATAATTCGTACTAAGCGGAAATTCAACTGCGGGCCTCCTAAACTCGTCAGCGTCCTTGAGGTGTTCAAATGAATCAGTATCTGAACCACACCAAGAATTGATAGTTTGGTCATCGTCACCGAAAGCAAACAGTCTTGTTTCCCTCTTAAAACACCTCTTAATAACATCTTGCTGTGCAATAGAAGCGTCCTGAGCCTCATCAAGCATTATGATATCGGCGAGGTATTTCTTTGTAAAATAGCCAAACTGAGACGGCAACCAAAGCAAATCTTCGTAGTCAACTGTTTCCCTGTTGTTCATTCCCCAATTAAGGACATTAGCAACAAAGTGGCATTCATCAGCAACAAGAGTCATACCGTATTTCTTAATAGCCATTTTTCTGATTTCCTTTTCTGACTGTTTAAGGTTGTTTCTTGCCATATCTATTAACACGAAAGCATTGGCCTTATACATTAGTTTCTTGTTCGCACTTAAACCTTTGTACAATTCGCTACCAATGATATTCATATTAGCGTTGACATAGTTTCTATACTTATCCTCATCAATCTCAGGCGTTTCTTCAAAATGTTCAACATAAAGTCTCCAAGCAAGTCCGTGAAGGGTAAAAATCTTAACATTTTCCCTCTCACCGATTCGCTCTTTAAGCGTGTCTCTCGTTGACCTGTTATGTGCAAGAAGAAGAACCCTCTTATCAGGCTTCACCCTATTTACGCACTCAACAAGCGTAGTGGTTTTTCCTGCCCCCGCAACCGCCTGTACTATCATATTAAAAGTACCTTTGGCTGCAAACTCGAATATCTTCTCTTGTTCTTCGCTAAAAACTATCATTTGCGTCGTAATTTACATAAAATTACAAAAATATTTTCATTTTTCAAAACAGTGTTATAATTATTTGCAAAACAACCCCTGAATTGGATGGCGTAAATTAGAGAGACATAGCCACTTTCAGTCGTGTTAGTTTTTAGCGGGAGAAATCCCGCTTTTTTAGTATTTATAATATAAAAGACTATTATAATGGTTCCTACTGTTGCTTGGATGAGGCAAAAATTTGTCGAATTGAATAAAAAATATTTTGGTGGTAGAATACCTATGCCGACCTTTGATGTAGCACCTCTTAAAGGCCAGTGGGGTAAGTTTACATTTATACCACCAATAAAGTTCGATAGAAACAGGAGGCTAATTAGGCAGAAAAACAATAATGGGGTGCTATTCTTAACATCATCTTATTCAAGAAGTGAGAAATCATTAATTGCGACACTTATCCACGAAATGGGCCACGCATATGTTAGTCTTGTAATGAACCTTTGGCCTGAAAATTTACACGGAAAAGAATTTATGCAAGCAACATCCTTAGCGAGGAAAGACGGTTGGAATGTCAATTCAGAGACAATGGAAACGGAGACCGATGTTTATGGTGGTAAAAACGAGAATGTTGAAGAATGTTACCTATGTATTTTCACTAAGCCTCAAGGTAAAGACTATAGATTTTGGGCTTGTAAGGCAACAAAACAGAATGCACGAGAAATGCAAGCGGTAATTTCTAAAATACCAGGCGTTGGGAGTATAAATTTTTATACCCTACCAAACAGTGAGTTTCTTATGCATGTTAAATCAGACGCAAACACATTATTAGGATGGGGGGCAATGACACTAGAAGAATTGGTAACAACAGTTGCAAAATACATTGGTGTTAATCCTAATGTGATTTACGGGCAGATAAATAAAAAAAGTCGTAGATAAAATCTACGGCTTTATTTTTTTTCTTTCGTTACCATCTATTAGCGTGTAGTAACCTTCATCATCTGCTTCTTGAATATCTTCGTGCCATTCAGGTAAAACAAGTTCTCCCTTCTCACTAATGATATTGTAGCCACGCGCTCTTGACATTACCAATGCGTAACCGTGTACCATATTACCTATCCAGTCAAACCACATATCTGATAGAAGGTCACCAGTTTCGAGGTTTCTAAGGTTCATCTTATTTTTCTTACCCTTAACTACGACCCAATTCTCAACAGGTGGAGCCTGTCTTGGTCTTCCCATACCTGGGTCAGGGTTTGACTTAACATTATTGTACACATCAAGTGGGTGAATATCACCTTCCGCAAGAGATTGTGCAGGTTCCATTGAGTCTGAATGTGTTTGCATATACTGCCTAATCTTATTTTCGGCATATTCAACAACCTCATCAACATAATATGGCGAAAGCATATCTCGTTCAACCATTACATATACAGCGTTTCCATTGTTATATGCTTCAATACCGTCGGCTTTAAGTTCTTCACAGACTTCAATGGCTGCTTTTTCGTCAAACATTCTGCCAACAAACTTAACTTCGTTGTATTCTTCCTCATTTACAACACCTTCCGCAAGTCTTTGTTTCTTGATTGTGACATAATCAAAAAAAGGCTTTCTCTGTTTGTGGTCACGATACAACCATTTCTTAAAAACTCTTAGAGTAACGCCTGTAATTCTCCAAAATCCCTGCCAATCAGCATTGTAATTTGACCTATAAGCCTCAAGTGCTTCCTGTTTTGAATAGAAGCCAATCATTACCTTGCTTTCGTCAAATTTTCCGTCAACCTTTTGGTCAACAACAAATACTTTATCAAAATCGTCAGGGTGCGGCCCAATAAACACATCAACAGCGTCACCGTCTTTTCCGTTTCCTGTGGTATTAGTGAAATAGCCATAATGGTTTTTCATTTCTACTTCCCAAGAAGTTCCATTACTGTCAGTACCTCTCCTAATTGAGCCCTTAGGGTTTTCAATTGAAATCTGCATACCTTTGATGGAAACATGCCCCATCTTGAAGTTTCCCGCCTCTTTCTGCTTATCGGTAGGGTCGGTGTTTGTTTCAGAAGCACGCTCGTCTACCATATCAGAGGTGACTGTCGCTTCTTTGAGCATATTCTTGGTCAACATACCGTGAACACTAATAGCGTTGTTTAGCCAATCGTCCAAGACCTGTGTCATAAACGCATCCCTCTCCATTTTATCAAGGAACATATTTTGGAACTTGTCAATGAGCAGGTCTTTAACTTGGTCTTTATACATTGGCTTTAAAGGGGTTCCGTTTGAAGCGTTCATTGTGATAATCTTAATCTTCTCAGGGAATCCGTTAGCACCAACACGCTCAAAATCGTGTGCGGTAAATCCGTTATCAAGAAACTTCTTAACAACCTTTACCTTATCAGGATTTACGAAATATGGTTTGTTCATCTTCTTGTCAACAGGCATTTGCTGAACTTGAGTTTCACTCTCCTTCAGTAATTTTGCGAGTTTTATTGACTGAGATTCACTTAATACAATTCTCTTCATTAGTTTATACTACTATTCTTAAATAAATAGCCATTATATAAAGAAAATCCCGCAGTTTCCTGCGGGATATTGACTAAGCGACAACGACTTCGTTTTCGTCTGAACAACAAGAAATTTGGAATCTATGGCCATCCTCATAGTCGTTTTCGAGGATAGCATCTGTTATTTTATCTTCAATCTCATCTTGGATTGCACGCATAATAGGTCTTGCACCGAATTCTTTCTCATTTTTCACGATTGCAAGGATATATTCAACAACGCCATCGTCATAGGTCATTTCGTGACCGATAGAAGCGAGGCTGTTTTCCAACTTACCCATTTCAATCTTGATAATGTCCTTAAGGTTATCGTCAGTGAGTGAATTGAAGTAAATCACATCGTCAATACGATTAAGGAATTCAGGAGGGAACCTGTTTTTCAACTCCTTGTTAAGGATACGCTTGGTATTCTCGTCTTCGTTTTCGTTGAAGCCGATACCCCTACTGAACTCACTTGCAGTCTTAGCACCAATGTTTGAGGTGAATAGAACGATAACATTACTGAAATCAACCCTCATACCTGCATTATCGGTAAGGAAGCCTTCGTCAAGCACCTGAAGGAAAATGTTATAAACCTCAGGGTCAGCCTTTTCGATTTCATCAAGGAGAAGAACGCAATGCTTCTTATTCTTAATGGCCTCAGTCAATTGGCCACCCTCTTCGTAGCCAACATAGCCAGGGTTAGAACCAATGAGTTTGTTGACTGACACTTTGTCAGAAAATTCTGACATATCAAAACGCACAAGCGCGTCTTCGCTACCAAAGAGTTCCTTAGCCAATTTTTTGGCGATAAGTGTCTTACCTACACCTGTTTTACCAATGCAGATTGCACTGTACATACAACCGTTCTTACGAAGACCAACACGGCTTCTCTTAAGAGCCTTGCAGATAGTTTCAATGGCCTCATCCTGTCCAACAACTTCCTCCTTGATACGAGAGTCCATTTCGACAAGTTTCTTCTTATCGTCTGAAGTAAGGCTATTCACAGGGATACCCGTCTTAATAGATACGATTTCAAGGATATCATCCTTTGTAATCTCAACAGGGTTTTCCTCTCTTTCCTTATCAAAGGCCTTCTTTGCCTCGTTATATTTGTCAATGGTAATAGCCTTTTCCTCCTGCTTTGCAGTCTTTTCGTCATCTTTAGCCTTCAAAATTTCTTCGTCAAGCCTTGAGATTGTTGCCCTATATTCCTTAAACTCGGCAGGTTCGTTAATGAGACCCTTATGTGAGCCAATTTCGTCCATAAGGTCAATCGCTGAATCAGGAAGGTTCCTGTCAGTAATATATCTCTCTGAAAGTTTGACGCAAGCATTGATTGCCTCGTCACTGTATTTCACCTTGTGGAACTTTTCATAAGAAGCCCTAAGTCCGTTAAGGATTTCAATTGATTCCTTTGTAGAAGGTGCTTCCACGATAATTTTATGGAATCGTCTTGCGAGACTTGGGTCTTTATCAAATGTCTTTCTATAAGAGTTGAAGTCAGAAGTACCGATTACCTGAATATCCCCATTTTCCAACGCCCTTGAGAGCATCGCTGATACATCGAAATCGTTCTTACCCTTATCAGCAAGCATTGCACCGATATTATCCATAAAGAGAATGAACCTTCCGTCACTCTTAACATTGTCAATAATGCCTTTTACTCGTTCCTCGAACATACCACGAAGTGTAGTGCCCGCCATAAGAGCTGTCATATCAAGAGAAACAAGTATTTTATCAGTAAGGAACTCAGGAACTTCACCGTTCACAATCTTCCAAGCAAGAGACTCACCAATGGCGGTCTTACCAACACCTTCCCCGCCAACGAGGATAGCGTTGTTCTTCTTCTTTCTACCAAGAATTCTGATGATTTCGGCAACTTCCTTTTCACGGCCAACTAGTCTGTCAATCTTACCCTCCTTAGCCTGTTCGTTAAGGTTGGTGCAGTAGTCGTTAATGTAACTGTTCTTACCATTCTTTTTACGCTGGAAACCAGGCGGGAGCATCATATTTTCATCCATATCCCCACCATTCATTTCCCTAAGTCTTTCAAGGAACGCCCTCTTTGCTTCATCAAGGCTCTTAGCCTTAATCATATGCACCTCTGTCTCAGTACCGTCGGGAAGAGTAATCTTGCTAACCGTCTCATCAGAAGACGACATTGGCTTACCTTCCTTAATCTTACTCTTCATAATACCATAGGTGATACCCGCTTTATTGAAGACTTTTTTAATCTTATTAGACTCGTCTGTATCAGCAAGGATAGCGAGGAAAACATGCTCAGAAGTTACCTCGTCGCTATTTGTATTGATAGCCTCCTTCTCGGCGTTAATAAGAATCTCAACCATCTTAGCATCATATGACGGAACCCTATTAGGTTTAATAGCGGTAATGGCACGAGAAGCCACCACTTGATACCAAGTGTTGTACATACTCTGAATAGCCATTGAAGTCATACAACTATCAAGCCTGAAGTAAAGGTCACTGTTTTTCTGCGACAATACTCCAAGTAAGAAGTAGTTAATGTCAATAGTTAAAGTTGGGAGTTCTTGTGATAGGTCTTTTTTGATATAATCCAAGAGATTAATCAATTCTTCAGACATCTGAATTCCTGATTTTCCGTTTTCGATTTCTTCCATTTTGTGTCAATTAAAATTTCTTGTCTATGCAAATATACAAAAAGAGTTTAGCAAAAACAAACGGTTGATTTTGTGGAAAATTTTCCATATATAAATATAAAAGGAAACGCTATGATTTTAAAGAAAATATACGACGAAAAAACGAAAACTCAAAAAGTGTGGTACGATTCAACTATGTTGTTGTACTCAGAAATGGTCGAAAACGATGAGGAAAACTGCGGTAATCTTTTTATGACATTTAAGAATGGGACAACCTATGTTTATAAAAATGTCAGATTTGAAGATTATATCCTACTTTTAAGTGGTGGTAGTGACGCTTCACAAGGCAAGACCCTCAACAAAGTTATTAAGAGCAATTATGAATATGAGAAATTAGGGAACGCTGATGTTGCAAAGATAAAGGCTGAACTCAATAAAACTGAAGAAAAGGAAGTTGATATCAGTAACACATATTTTATCTCAGGCCACAGAGACATAACTGAACAAGAATTTGAATTGAATTACAAGCCCGAACTTGATTATATAGTCCAAGAGAACAAGGACGCTAAATTTGTGGTGGGTGATTATTACGGTGCTGACATAATGGCACAGGATTATCTTCTTGACGCGCTTTGCATAGACCCTGATAGGGTTACAGTTTATCATATGCTGGAAGCCCCAAGGAACAAAAACGAGAAAGTTGTAAATTTGGTTGGTGGTTTTAAGAGCGACGATGAGCGCGATGAGGCCATGACTAACGCATCTACTTACGATGTAGCGTATGTTAGGGATATAAAGAAGAATTCAGGTACTGCACAAAACATATTAAGGCGACACATGCTCAAAACTTTCTGATTTCATAACTATTTATTGGTTAGTAAAACTATACCGATAATAATTTAATAACAAACTAAAAGTTATGGCAGAAAATAACGAAATGAAAACATACGATTTCATTGAAGGAACTGAGTTCAATGGCTTGATGCCAAAGGCAATGGAAGGCTATTCAACGGGTAAGGGCGCTGGCTATTCACATCTTTTCAGATTTAGCGTCCCTGATGCACTCGAAGTTATTAGCATTGATGCAATTTTTGAGGCTGGTTCAAAGAAGGACGATAGCCAAAGCGGCTCAACCTCAGGTAACACTGATAGTGGTAGCAGCATTGACAGTGGCTCAACCGATTCAGGAAGCAGCATAGATAGCGGTAGCACTGATAGCGGTAGCAGCATTGATAGCGGCTCAACTTCAGGTGGTACAGACAGTGGTAGTAGTGTTGACAGTGGCTCAACCGATAGCGGTAGTAGCATTGACAGTGGTTCAACCGATTCAGGAAGTAGTATTGATAGCGGCTCAACCGATAGCGGAAGCACTGACAGCGGTAGCAGCATTGACAGTGGTTCAACAGAACCCGAAATTGTAAAGCCAGCAGAAGTTCCAAATACTCAGGAACAAGAACAGGCGGCACAGGATATGGCTGACGCTCTAACTGACGAATCAGGCGGAACAAAAGCATATAGCGCAGTAATGCCTTCAATTAACAACCTAACAGTACCTGCAAGCGCTGGTCGTAGTGCAACAGTAAGTGGTGATGTTCAAAATGGTGCAACATTCACAAACGAGTCAACTTCAAAATATGTCACAGTAACAGGAACACAGGATGACCCTGTTGATGCTTCAATTGTAACAAGCGGTGGTGCTGTCTATCTAAGAGGCGAATACAATGACATCTATCTTGAAGGAAAGGCACTACCTGTTTCAAGTTCAATTTATCCAAATGTACACGGAACAGTTTCAGTTGCTGACACAGACCAGCCTGTAGCACTAACACTTAACTTTGTTGGAGACAATTGTGGTGTAAATTACCTTGGTGATGATGACTTAACTATATCTGATGGTGTCGCTGATGTTCTTGGAAGTCCAACTATATACGCACCTAATGCAACGGTTAAGATGGGCGGAAAGTATGATGAGGTTACTGCCACAGTAAGTGAGAACACTCTAATTCTCAACAATGGATTCCACGCAAACAAGTTGGTTGTCTTGAAGGGTAATGTATTTGTAAACGGCGTTGACATTGCAGACTTTGTTGACGAACTTGTTCTCCCTGAAGGTGGCGTAGTGACTTATGCAGAGTTCCATGTAACTCAGGATAGCAACGCAAAACTTATGGGTTCATCTCCTGTAAATGGTAAAATAATCCTTGATTCAGATATTGAACTCACAAAGGGTCGTGCATATTCTGTTCTCGCAAGCGGTAAGGAAGTTATTGACCTCAACGGACACACTTGGAGGTGCGGTGATACAAGGGCAACAGATTCTAACCTCGGTTCATACTATATTAGAGGTAGTAAGCCAGATGTGACAATTATGGACTCAGTTGGTGGCGGTCTCTTCGAAAACAATCACGCTGATTACCTTATCTTTACAAACGCAACTGGTGCTGTTGTAAACATTATGTCAGGTGAATATCGTGGTTACACCCACACTCTATACTCATTGCTCGGAACAATCAATGTCTATGGCGGAACATTCAAACTCCTTGACGCTGAAACTGCCGAAAGAGATGCTAACGGAAACCTCAAGTTCTTGCTCAACTGCTTTGATGCGAACTACACAGCAGGTACTGCAAAGATAAATGTCTATGGCGGTAAGTTCTATGAATTTAACCCTGCCGTTACTTATGGTGAACCAGGTGGTCCTGTAAGTTATGTTGCTCCAGGCTACAAGGTTGTAGAATCAGTTGAGGACGGTAAGAAGGTTTACGAGGTTATCAAAGAATAATTAATTTAAAACAAATAGCTATTATGTACGAAATTAATCACGAATTGATGAACTATGATTTCATCGAAGGAACTGAGTTCGAGGGACTTATGCCAAAGGCAATTGATGTTGCTGGTGGCGTTGGAACCAACGACGAACAGCCAGGCGTTAAATTTATGGGTGGCGTTCACGGACACGACCAACTTCAAGTTGTTGATGTTGAGAAGTTCTTTGAAGGAAAGGGAGCCGCTTCAGACAGCAGCGACACTGGTAGCACCGTAAATCCTTAATTTGGGTTATCTTATGTTTAAAAGAGCCGCTTTAAGTGGCTCTTTTTTATTATGTACAAACTATTTATTTTCGATGAAAACCGTTTACATAAGAAAAGACCACGCTAAGGCACTGAAAGAATATGTTAATCAGCGCCTAAGCAATAGCATATTATTGACTGAGGAATCAGGTAATGTTAGAAAAAAGGTGAAAGAAATCATTAAGGCTTCGTTCCCACCTCAAATGGAGCAGCAACTTAATATGTCCCTTAACGACCCATATATGATTAACAATGTTAAACCACAGGTCTGTCAGGGCGGTGCTGAACCACAAATTTGGAATAGTGTCGCAAATCACCCACAACAAAACACTTTCCTTGATTTCCTACGAGCAAACCTATACTCACAGTTAGGCATTAACCACAAGAGAGGGCCAATTGAATATATTATTGGTGCTACGAGGATTATGTGCCAAGACCTCGGATTTTATTCTTTCAACGAATCTCAACTTAAAGGCGGACTAATCATTAAGTTTTGCAAGCTCCTAAACGCAATACACGACTACAAAAAGTTCTTCATTGAAGACGGGCACGACATGGATATTAATCTGGACGGAATGTCATATACAGAATTCATGGCAAAATTCGAAAAAAAATACAGTCAGTGGAGGGAAGCAATGTTCCAAACAATGAATAGTGAGGAACCCACAGCAAACGGCGGATATAAAGTTGTTCCTATAAAAGATAAATTTGTTGGAACAGGCTGTATGCCTATTGGCAAGAGTCTTGAATTTTTACTTTCACTCGGCGAATATACAGATTGGTGTATTTGCCACGAAGGCACACTTAGGTCAATGTATCCACAGTATACAGGTGGCGGTGGAAAAGTATATGTACTGCTAAGAGGCGATTACAAGGAAGTAGAGATGAAAGAAGGTACTGATTGTCCTCTTGATGATTATGGCCTTTCTATGATTTGTGTTATTGTTGGGCCTGACGGAATGCCTGATAATGTTACAACAAGGTGGAACCACAATAACGGTGGAGAAAACCCTGAAGGACTAAGAACCGCATTAGATGTGCAAAGAGTTACAGGTATAAAATATACAGAAGTATTTAAGCCAAGAACAGACAGAGAACTTGACGCAATGCACATGCTTGGCGAGGATAAAGTGCCTTCCGCTATGGACCAGGTTGACAACAAAGTAAATGCTGGCGTTATGGACGCAGTTACGGGTGGAGGAATGATGGAAGGGGCTGAACCCGAATCTGACGAATACACAATCGCAGGAGAAGGTGGAAACAACGAAAACTTCCATGTTAACGAGCGGAAAAAATCACTGATGATAACGGAGGAACAATGGAAACGACTCCAACTCATTATCGAAAACGAAGGTACTAACCTTAAAAAGGCTAGGAACCTTTTAAAAAAAAAAGGATACAGTGAGGAACAACGACAGGAAATTCTAAACTCAATCAGAAACGACATACCTAACGCACGCCTACAACAATGTAAATTTATGTTAGGCGTTACTCGCATGTACCTTGACGGAGAGTTGATGGACGCTGATAAAATAGGAAAGTTGAACAAAACTCTTGAATACATCGCTTCAGATGCACATGTAAACGACTATGACTACAACCTAAATGGTGAATCTTGCGAAACACTCATTGATAGATTTAGCGAAATGGCTAAAAGTGATTTGGAGGCTTCAAAGGCTAATTCAGCGGCAAGGCAACTAACTCCAAATGAGAATTACACAATAGTACCAATTGACAACCCTAAAGAGGCTGCTAAATATCGTAGATTTACATCTTGGTGTGTAACTCACGACGCTAGTATGTATAATTCATACACCAACAACGGCCTTGGTAGATTTTATTTTTGTTTAAGAAACGATTTCCAAACAGCAAGAAAAGTTAAGGGTGAAAACTGCCCACTTGACGATTACGGACTCTCTATGATTGCCGTATCTGTTGACATGGACGGTTATGCTAATACGATTACTTGTAGATGGAATCACGATAATGGCGGTGACGATAAAATAATGTCGGTCGAACAGTTGGAAGATATTATAGGCAGAAACTTTTATCAAACTTTCCTTCCATACACAAAAGACGAGTTGCACGCAAGAGGTATTGTTCTAAAAGAAGATGTTCAAGGATTGCTTGATAGCGGAAAACCTCTAAAGGAAATCTTTAAAGCCGTAAGTAAGACAAACAAAGAAGACATCACATTAGTTGTTCTTCAAACCGAAGAATATAATTTTATTAAAAACGGTAAAATTCTATCAAAGAATTGGTTTACAACACCTATCGCTTCTTGGGAGTTTAATCATGGCGTCATACCAGTAAGAATTGGGGATAGAATGAATGGATTAACCGAAAACGGAGAACTCATCTTAAAAGATTGGGTAAGGTATTTTTGGGGTTTTAGAGACAGTGCTATTTGTGCGGTTGGTAATTATGAACACGGTTTTAATGAGTACAACTACATTTATCTAAACGGCGAATTAGTATTTAAAAATTGGTATATACACATTTCTCCATTACACACTGGCGGAGAGATACCAAACAAATTCGTGGTAACTTTTATTGATGAAGACGATGGCCTTAAGTCGAAACTAATAAATATTGACGAAACACCGATTTCTGATATAATATTCGATAGGCTTGTTCATGAGTCAGAAGGCCTTATTTGTGTTGAAAACATATCAAGAAAAAATTATATTGATATTAACACAGGTGAGTTAATTTCAAAACTATGGTTCTCAGATGCAGACAGGTTTAAAGAAGGCCTTGCTGCCGTATCATTAGAAAGGGAAGACATTAGGGCTAACGGCTTTATGTTAGGTAATGTGGGCAATAATAACACCCGTGTTTATAACTATCTTAAACACGACGGAACTTTCTTAATGGATGAATGGGTACATTGTTGCTGGGATTTCTCTTACGGATTCGGAATGGTAATGGAACTCAAACCTAATAGTTTTACTTGCCGTAACTATGTTGATAAAAATGGTAATTTTTTGTCAAAAGTGTGGTTTGATTGGTGTGAGACTTTTGGTAGCCACGATAGACAATATGGAAGAGCCAGAATTGGCGACTATGAGATTTACATTAAAAATGACGGAACATATGAGGCCCTTATTAATGGAATGTTAGTACCAGTTGATATAACCCCTAATGGGAATATAGTGCGTAAAAGAAATAGACAAATGCCACAAGTGTCACTAAGTGAGGCAAGAATAGGTAATTTTGACTTTAAGAAATACTTTAAGCCAATTGCTGAGTTTATGAAAGAAGATGGACTCAGCGTTTCACCATACCCTAAAGTAAAACTTGATTGGTCTGAACAGGACGGCTTATTCATTAAGACAGGGTATTACGAGCCTGAGTCAAAGACTATTACTATCTTCTGTAATGATAGACACCCTAAAGATATTCTTCGTACATTCTGTCACGAAATGATACACCACTCACAGAACCTTGACGGTGTTGACCTAAGTTTCAGTTCAAACGACGATGTTAAGGATAACGAACGACTTGAAGAAATCGAATCTGAAGCCTACCTAAAGGGTAATGTTTATTTTAGGAAGTGGACAGAATATCAGAACAAGAGCAAAGACCTACTTCAAGAAAATATAGAGAACGAAAAATGGAATGGTGATGGCGAGGAAATGGAACTTGACCATGCAGGAGACGATATCAACCTTCCTCCATTCCTATATCATGTTTCACCAATAAAGAACAGGGCAAACATAAAGGCTCTCGGACTAATACCTTCTGTTGGTGAAGAATATGAGAAATGGTGGGATTTTGAAGGCCCTAACGGTGAAGTTGATGACAGCGACTTACCAGAATTGGTGTTTATGACAAAAGAGCCTGAAACTTGGCTTGATTGTACGGGGTACAAAGGGTTTGACCTATACAAAATTGACACCAGCAAACTCAACAAGAATGAACTTTATTTTGACCCAACTCCACACCTAGCGGAGGCGGGCAGTTATTGCTATGGTGAAACTGTTCCACCTTCAGCGATTAAGTTGGTTAAAACTTTCACTGACGGAACAGGTGACAACGATATTATTTACGAAGAAACAAAACCTGAGGACATTGACCTATCATCATTTGACATAAAGACAGCACTTAATCCTAAGTTTTGGAAAGATGGACACCTTGATTCAAGAATCAGAATGAAGTTGCTTGATATAGCAGATGATTTCATTGAATTCATTGGAATTGATTGGGTTAAGCCTGACGATGTTATAATGACAGGTTCTCTCGCCAACTACAATTGGAACAAGAAGTTCTCAGACATTGACCTCCACATTGTTCTTGACTATTCAAAGGTTGATAAGAGGGCTGACTTTGTGAAGAATTATTTCTATTCACAGAAAGAACTTTGGAATGAAAACCATAAGGACTTAAAGATTTTTGGGTTCCCTGTTGAAGTGTATGTTCAGGATAAGAACGAGAAACATTCTTCAACTGGCGTTTATTCTCTTGATAAGGATAAGTGGATTACTGAACCTGAAAGAAAGAAACTTAAGGCCGCTAAAATTAACAAATCTTATATAAAGAAAAAGGTAGCGGAGTTTGTAGACATCATTGACGAACTTGAGAAAAATTACAAGAACGCTGACGGTGATTACGCACTTAGGAAAGTATCTGAAAAGGCCGATAGGACATTTGACAGAATAAAGTCAGAAAGGAAATCTGGTCTCGGTAAGTCAGACAATGAAATATCAAACGGAAACATCATTTATAAGTGTCTAAGAAGACTTGGGTATATTGACAAGATATTTGACATAAAGGATGATGCGTACAACAAACTAAACAGCCTTTCAGAGGGTAGAACACTTCTTAAGGAAGACCAAGAAGGTGACTCAATGAAAAAGGCTAGGAGATATCTTGTTCAAAATCACGGATTTACAGAAGAAAAGGCTAATGAAGTTGTTAGAATCAATGTAAGGCAAGCATTCTCTGCTCTACACCACAACGAAAAAGCAGGAAAATTTATATTTGGTCTAACGAGAATACTCTTTGACGAAAACATTTCAAGTGGAACAAAGGGTAGACTAAACACAATATTAAAGGTTATTACATCTTCTGACGAACTTTACAATTCGTTCGATAAGAATCTTAACGGGCTTTCCGCATCTGAGTTGATTGCTAAGTTTAGTAAACAAATTGAGCAGGCAATACAGAAACAAAAAACTGACATGGAAAATTCAAAAGAAAAATATTCAAACAATTATAGAATTGTAAGAATTGACTCTTTTGAGGACGCTAAGAAGTATAGCGATTTAACAGATTTTGGTGACACATACGGACATTGGTGCTTGACATATAGAGAAGATATGTATAGGTCATATACTAATGATGGTAGGAACCAAATATATTTCTGTCTAAAAGACGGGCTTGAAAATTTAGAGCCTGTTGAAGGAGAAGGATGTCCTTACGATGAATTTGGACTAAGTATGTTGTCAATTATCGTTTCACCAGCAGGTGGCCTTTTATATTGTACAACTAGGTGGAACCATTTACACGGTGGTGGCGATAATATGATGAATGCTCAGCAAATAGAAGAACTTCTCGGTGTTGATTTTAATAACACATTTTTGCCAGCGTATGACTTTGAGAGAAATGCACAAAAACAGATAAAGGATTTTTACGCAACGGGCAACATTGGCGTGTTCGACTTTGTTGATGCCTTAAATAGTTTTGGCGATGGTCATTTCTGCATCGTAAGGGCAGGAGAAATATATAATATTGTTCACGGAAACAAGGTTCTTTTCGACGGGTGGTTTGACGATGCATATTATAACGATGGCGATTTTGGTATCGTAGTTTACCGCAATGATAAGGCAAACATTGTACTACCAAGCGGAAAGTTTTTATTTAGAACTTGGTTCGATAGAATATATCATAATTCTGGAGTTTTTACCGTCGAAAAAAACGGGTATGCCAATTTAATATCAACCGATGGAAAACTTTTATCAGAAACTTGGTTTGATTGGATTGGCGGATTTAACGGAAATCGCACAACACCAGTACAACTTAATGATAAGTATAACTTAATCAGCATTGAAGGTAAATTACTTTCTGACACATGGTTTGATAGTCTCTCAGACTTTAAAGATGGCTATTCTGTAGCGAGATTAGACGGTAAAGAAAATTATATTGATACGAATGGTAAATTATTGTTTAGGGAATGGGTGGATGATTGTAGGTCGGTATATAACGGTATAGGTATTATCGCCACTCAATGCGAAGACATACTCGGTAATTCATTCACTGGCTATTACGCAATAGACCTTGAAAATCGTAAAATGATTACAGATAAGCCATATGAATTGCTTTACACAACATATGATAAAAATGTGCTTATTGTCGGCTATACTAAAAAGGATTTTCCCGATTACATAGAACGAGACAAGTACAATTTACTAAAAAACGGTAAAACATTGCTACTTAAAGAATGGGTAGATAATATTAAAGGTTTTAATAAGGGAGGAGATTCTATTTTCTGTAAAGTGGTAAAAGACGATAAACGCAACTACGCAAGAATGACTGATGGTAGTTATGTGTTTGATAAATGGTACGATGATATAACCATAACAACTTGGAGTTTTAGAAATGACTTCGTGTTCAACATAGCGGTTAAAAATGGAGAAAACACTTTATGGAATGTTGCCGATGAGAACGGTAAAATAATGCTACCAGATTGGTACAATTTTGTTGACGCAAAGATTGTTAATGAACAAATAACCGTTATCGTTTCAACAGCAACTGAAGAAGGTGGCATTACTAATGTAGTTCGTGATGGCAAATTTATCCTACCATTCTGGGTTATTTCAATTGACCATTTATATAGTAGGGGAATAGCGTTTACGGCAGAAAGAAAATTTTGGGCTCAGGTGTACACCTATTTCCCAGAAAACGATACCGTTGTGCGAGGACAATACAATGCTCCAAACGAAAACTGTTTATATGGTGCATGTAGCGCCGCTCAATTTGCAGAGAAATTTAAACTACCAATGGTACAAACTTATTGATGTTTAGAAGTCTTAACATTAACTTTTTACAAGTTTAATGATATTTATGTAAAAAATAACGAAATAATTTCGAAATAAAATAGAAACAATATGCCAAGTTTTAACGAAACTCTCGAAAGAATGAAAAGTCTTTACACCTATGGTAAAGAGATGAATGAGAGTAAGAATTTAAAAACTCACACTCTTGAACACCGCGCAGTTGCTGCTGACGGCATAACTTACGGTATCATTAGAGAGAACAGCAAGTATTACATCAAGTCAGCACCAAAGGGCAAGGAGACTATCGCTGAGGCATACGACTATCTTGGCGGATTCTGCAACAAGGGCAACTATGAGTACACAAGTTACGCAAACGCCCTCAAGCAGTTTGAACTTAAGATGGCTTCAATCAACGAGGCTCATGACCAAAAGGTTAACATTGAGTCATTGAATCCTTTCAGGTCACACGAGGTTCTTCGTGAGGCTACTGATGCAATGAGGGACGAAATCGCCCGTCAGCGTCAGATTATGTACAATGCCGCAATGCTTATGAACGAGTCAACTGAAATCGGCGCAGCACGCAAAGACGATGTTGTTAAGTTCGATGGCAAGAATCCTGAGGCTGAAACAGGCAAGAAGGGTGACGAAGGCGGAAAGAAGGCTACTGCACAGCCTGAGTACAAGGGTTCAAAGACAAGTGGTGTACAGAAGAAGGTTGCTCCATTCAATCAGAATGCTTCCGCTTCTAAGGACCAACTCAAGGAAGACGCAGGTGATATCGGTGACGCTCCTCTCCACTCAAATACTGAGAACTGGGGAACAGAGGGTATCGGTAAGGGCCGTGACCCTAAGCAAGTTGGTTGGGAAATGGATGGTCAGAAGACTGTTAACGAAGAGGAGAACGATTGGGCTTCTAAGGGACTTCCTTCATCACCTGGTGTTGGAGAGGCCGATACTGACCACAACAACGACCCATTCAACAAGGGTTTGAACGAGGAAGACGAGTTTGACGACGACGCACAGGATGTTGACGGCGGCGAGGATATGGAAGTATCCGATGTTGAAGGTGGCGATATGGGTGACACCGACTTCGAGGGCGCAGAAGACGCAGACAACTTCGGAGAAGAAGGTGGCGATATGGCAACTGATACAGATTTCGACGCAGGTGTTGGCGACGAGGAAGGTGCTGACGATTTCTCAGGTGAAGACGATGAGTTCTCAGACGAACCTGTGGATGATGAAGTTGGTGACGATATGGGCGACGAGCCTACTGACGAACCTATGGATGATGAAATGGGTGGTGACGACGACCTCAGGGCACAGATTGAGCAACTTCAGTCACAGTTAGACGCTCTTCGCGCACAACTTGACGGTGGCGAAGAACCTATGGGTGATGATATGGACGACGATATGGGTGACGACCTCGCAGGTGAGGAGCCTGATTTTGAAGGCGACGCAGAAAACCTCGGTGACGATGATGATTTCGGCACAGACCTAAGCGGTGAGGGTGACGATGAATTCGGTGCAGACCTCAGCGGTGAAGGTGCAGGAGACTTTGAAAGCGATTTCGATGATGTTGACGGCGACGAATTCAGCGGAGAAGACGACTTCGATGGCGAAGAGGGTGACGAAGACACTCTTGGAGACGACGAAGACCTTGACGAGTGCGGTGATGGTACAATTGGTGGACCAATGGGTGGCAATATGCAGCAGCCAATGATGGAGTCAAAGAAGAAGATTATGAACAGAATCGTTGAATCTGTCGTTAAGAAGATGCTCAACGAAGATGAACTCCATGTCTTTGGTAAGCACCCTGGCTATCGCAAGAAGCCAATGGAACTCCCTACAACAGGTGAAGATAAGAATCAGTGGGGTGAAGACTGGAACGACGAAAGCGTTCACAGTGAAGAACCATTTGGTTCAAAGATTGGTAACGGTGACCCATTCAACAACTTAGTGAATGCGATTACCAAGGATGTTATGTACCAACTAAAGGCTGGCATTCCAATCGAAGGCGAGAATAAAAAAAAAGCGTAACTGAAAATTTTGAGGACGAGAGAAAAGTCCTCAAGTTAGGCGGTGGTAAAAACGAAGCACCATCTATGGGAGGGGCACCAGCCCCAGCTCCTATGGACGGTGCTTCTGATGTTCCTCAAGGAACTGACCCAATGGCAGGTGACCCTATGGGAGGCGGTAGCACGGGAGACCCAATGGCAAGCGACCCAAGTATGGGAGGAGACCCTATGGGTGGCGATGTACCACCTGACGGAGACGGAGTACTTGACCCTAATATGGGTGGTGACCCTATGGGTGGTGACCCAGGAATGGAAGGTGGCGAAGAAGGTGATGATAGCACAATGTCAATCATCAACCAACTAAGTCCTGAAGATAGGGAAGCAGTTCGCTCATACGCCGAAAGTATGCTTGCAAGAGACGAAAGTAATGGTGGCCCTGAAGAAGGCCCTGACGATATGGGTGGAGAGGAACCACCAATGGACGGAGGCCCCGATATGGGCCCTGACCAAGGAGGCGGACAGCCACCTATGATGGAACAGGTAGTTTTTACCAAAAAACAGTTGAGAAAACTTAACGAGGCCCTTAATATTATAGAGCCCGAAAAGGAAGATAAAAACAAGGGGCTTGAAAAGAAGAAGGGAAAGTCAGTTAACAAAAAATCACCTTTTAATTCACCAAAGTTTAAGTAATATGAAAAAGATTGTTATAAACACGAAACAACTAAAACGCTGTCTCAACGAAGCGAACAATGTTAATGTTGGAATTTCTACAACTGCGAGTACTATTCCTGGTATTATGAACGCAGTTACTCAGAACCAAGGCGACATTGACAGTGCAAGTAAAATTGGTGACCCCGTGCTCCACATATCTAACCCTAACAGCCAAAATGGGTCTGACGATAACGCCTTAACACAACATGTTGAGGTCAATAAGGGTGACACTGTTGCAAGTGCAATCCAAAATCAGTTAAACCCCGCCGCAACAGGAAACGGTGGCGACATTGAAATTTCTGGTGATGGGATTAGCGAGAGGAGATTTAGCAAAAAGGCTATCGAAGAAGCAAGGCTAAAAAAGATGAGAGCCGAAGGCACTGTTTTAACCAAAAAACAACTGAGGGAATCATTTAAGTAAACTTTAAACCGCAGGCAAACCGCTTGCGGTTTTTTAATGTTTTCGTGTTATTTATTGTTATAAAGAAGCGTTTGTATGCGAATAAAATATCGTAAAAAAACAATGATAATGGAAGGCAATGGGTCTGTATTAGCAGGTTCATTGCCTGACGATATTACGCAAGCAATTATTCAAAATAGAACTTCTCTCGGAAACAATCCCGCAATACCTGATATATACGATGTTCCTTATATGCTTAAGGCGGCGAATAGCGAATTTGAATCAGCAAAAGAAGCACTTAAGGAAATTGGAAGTATAGACTACGAAGGTGAACCAACAGTTATGGGGGCATTAGCGAGTCTTATGCTGAAATGCAAAAAGATAGAAACTCCATATAGGAGTGAATTGGAAAAGATTTGCTACAACTATGTTGTTGACCTATTTGGCGTTCCTGAGGATACTGTTGATATTTCACTAACACTTACAGACAAAGTTGATACTGACAGGGAGTCAATTATTCTTGACCCCGCAGATGGCGATGAGGATATGGAATTTGATGACCTCACTTCAGCAATGTCAGTAAAGGGCGAAGTGTTTAAGAGGAGATTTCTTGACGCACTTTGTATGGGAATGGCACTAAAATTATCGTCTAACTTAGACGACTCAATTGTACAAGAAATTGCAAGTATTAACGAATCATTGCCTGACCTATATATTAACATAATGTCATTGTCAAAATATGCCCTCTTTGAGAAGGAGGACTTTGGAATGACTGACGAGAATAAATTACAAAGTGGCACATTTGAGTTAAGGCTTGGAACTGACGATGAGAAATGTGCGATTGAGGCTCAGGGGGAAGTATTTCCAATGTTGTTGTGCGAAACGATTAGGGGGTTCTTGGAACTCTTCATTTCTCATGGCCTTCCTGAGGATAAAAATATTGCTATTTCAATACTTGGAAAGTCTGATTTTCTAAAGGCCGAACCTTGGGATATGAGGATTGGTCCACACATTTGGAAAATGGTATCAAAGTCATTATCAGACATAGATTTCAGTGATATACCCTATTTATTTAAGAGAATATCTTCTTTAGAGGTGCATAAATTCAACTTCCTTATGAAAGAAGTTCTTGCGGGAACTAAAAAGGGAAGAAGAATTATGGCCTTTCTTTGCAACAAATCAAAACACGACTCAGAATATGATAAGTTCGTGGATAAGATGGACAAAATGAAGAAGGATAAAGGAATAATAACAGACGATTATATTCACCCAGAGGAATTATAGTATGGATAGACAGAATTTAGTAGAAATAAAGAAAGGTCAGACGGGAACAGGACTGTTGATTGAACACGACGGCTATATCTCATCTGAGTGTGGAAACAATAAGAAATTGTTTGAAGCGATAAATGCTGAGAACGAAGTTGGGGACGATTTTCATTGCCCTTACCCATTTATCGTTGACGCTGTTTTCCAAAAATTTGGAATTGAAAACGCTAACGGTAGAATCTATCCTGAGGATATCCTTAAGAGGGAGGTTAATAATTACGCTTCAAAGATTCAAGAAAAGCGTGCAATGGGAGAACTTAATCACCCATCAGAATCAGTTATTGACCTTTCAAGGGTGGCAATAAACATTGTTGAACTTCATTGGGAAGGACATACCCTCGTTGGAAAACTTGAAATTATAACAAGCCCAGGCTTTAGGAAGCACGGAATTATTTCTTGTCAGGGAGACCAAACCGCTAATTTACTCCTTCAGGGGTACAAGATTGGTGTTTCTTCTCGTGGACTTGGAACCGTCACTAACAAGATGGGCGTTTTGTATGTTGCGGACGATTACGAAATTGTTTGTTGGGATGTGGTATCAGACCCTTCAACCCCTGGTGCATTTATTTCACCAAATGGTGCAGAGGAACTTAGGCAGTATGTTGAGTCAAAAGAGGAGGAAAAACCACTTCTTGATGAAAGATTCGAAAAAGCCGCACAAATTTTAGAAGATTTCTAATATAGAAATACTTCAAATAAATTACATAAGACATTGTTTTTGTTGCGATTTACGATTTTTTCGCAAGTCCATAATATTTATTATTAAAAATAACAGAATTAATTGCTGATTTTAAAATGAGCGTAAAGAATAACAAAGGCGTAGCAGCTCAAGCTCTCTTGGAAATGGATTCAATTGTTTCCGCAATTAAGGAAGAGAGCAAAAAGACACTTGGTGGTATGCTTAACGAAGCCGTTAAGAACGCACTCAGAGAGAGCGTTGAAGACGACGACGAGAAGGACTACGAAGTGATTGATGATGAGAAAGACGGCGCTGAAGATAAGAAAGAAAAGGGCTCCAAGAAAAAGACCTCTTCATCAGATGTCAGTGAAGACGAAAATGGTGAACTTGAGGGCGGTATGCCACAGGGCGGTCAGCAGATGCCACAGAACAAGCCACAGGCAGGCGCAGGAATGCAGCAGGCAGGTGGAATGGACGACGGTATGGAAGACCCTGCACTTGGTGGTGGCCAGGAAGCACCTATGGGTGGCGACGAAGGCGGTTTAGACGCAGCGGGCGCAGGCGCAGAAGGTGAAGGCGACGAAGGATGGGACGAATTTTCTGATTACAAAGTAGGCGACGATACATATGACCTCACAGGTGAGAACGACTACGAAAATGTAGTAAAGATTTACAAGCTACTTAGCGACGAGGATGAAGTTGTTGTCAAGAAGGACGGCGACAAAATCCAACTCAAGGACAATCAGGCTGGTACAGAGTATGTCATTGACCTCGGCGGCGAAGGTGAAGAACCAAAGGCTGCAAGCACAGAGGAACCAATGAGTGGTGAGGAAGAGCCAAGTGGTTTGAATGAAGAAGAAGGTTTTGATATCGCAGGTTTCCCAGGTGATGTGGAAGACGACAATGAAAACTTCGATGGACTATCAGACGGCGTTGGAGAGTTTGATGACGAAGAATTCCATGACGATATTGACGACCTCGGCGATGATGAGTTTGACGACGAAGACGACTTCGGAGATGATGATATAGATTTCGAAGACGACGGTTTAGGTGACGACTCATTCGCATCAGACGAACTTGGTATGAATAACGATTTATATGAAAACAAAAGGATGAAAAAGCCAATGAAAGAAAGCAAGCAGGTCCTATTCGAGGTAGACCTTGGATACACGGACAACTACCAAGACAAAGACCCAATTAAAGGACTTTCTAATAACGAACCCTCTAAGAGTGGCAAGTCTTGGCACAAGGGTGTTCCAACAGGAACCCAAAAACCTTGGGCGGGCCCTTCAAAACCAAAGGGTGACCCATTCGGTGAGAAGACAATTGAGGAAGGTGAAGATTGCTGCCCTAAGTGCGGCAAATGCGGTGCAGAATGCACTTGCGGTAAGGAAGTAGAGGAGCAGAAGAATGTTGGTGGTTTTGTACAGCAGAACTCAGTTACTGCAAGCAACATTCCTAATTCAAACGGTAGAAAGGCTCGTTCACAGAGAAGCGCATCACAGGGCGTTGAGGTAACAGGCAGTGCTGACCCTCGCTACAAGAGCGCCGCTAACGAGAGCAAGGAACTCAAGGCTATCAAGGCTGAGAACCGTGAATTGAAGAAGGCTGTTCTTGAACTCCGTAAGAACCTCAACGAGGCATACATCACAAATGTAAACCTCGGTAAGATTACAAAACTTTTCCTTGAGAATACAACTTCTAAGGCCGAAAAAGTTGATATTGTCAATCGCTTCGCAAACGAGGCTAAGACAGTTGAGCAGTCAAAGGCTCTATTTGAGTCAATCAGTAGAGAACTTAAGAAGGGTAACTCAAATCCTATGAACCTTAACGAGTCTTCACAGACCGCAAAGGGCACAAAGGAACTCAATGAGAATACTTACAAATCAGCAGAAGTTCTTAAGACTATTGATTTTATGAACAGAGTTCTAAATTGCTAAAAAAATTAAATAAGAAAAAATCAAACAATAAACTATTATGCGTGAATTTTTAAAGTCTGGTCAGGTGGGCACTATTGAGCTCAATGAGCAGAAAAGAATTAGAAAAGAGATTAGCGACCGTTGGTCTTCTCTCGGTATGACCGAAGGCCTTAAGGGTATCGTTAAGGAAAATGTAGCAACTCTTTACGAGAACGAGGCTAAGCAGCTTCTCCGTGAGGCTACAAACACTGATAGCAGCGGCTCATTCGAGACTGTTGTTTTCCCTATCATCCGTCGTGTCTTCAGCAAGCTCCTTGCTAATGACATTGTATCAGTTCAGGCTATGAACCTTCCAGTTGGTCGTTTGTTCTTCATGCTTCCTGTCACCTCAGAGCGTGAGTGGGAGTTCTTGGACAACGATGGTCGTGTTCAGAATGAGTCAGTTGGTCGCCACAAGGGTTTGATGGGTTACGAGCGTACCGACCGTCGTGACGGTAGCAAGTACAATCGTTTCTATCTTCCTGATGAGGTTGTCAACGATATGAAGTTCGAGTACACCGTTGACGGTGGCGAGACTTGGACAGCGATTGCTGATGCAGCAAACTACGACGAGGCTGTTCAGGCTGTTAAGGACCAGGCAGACGCTATCATTCGTCAGACCAATCCTACAGTTACTAAGTACCACAAGAGGACTCTTTATGACCTCTTCTACAACGACTTCCTTTATGACAATTCAAAGGGTAAGATTCGTATCCGTGTTAGCGACAATGTTGAGCCTGTCACTATGATTGACTTCGAGCCAGTCGAGCTCACAGACGATAACATGAGACTCTATGCAGACGGAACTCTCCGTAATGTTATGCTCAAGGTTATGGGCTTCTCTTCATTCAACGCTGGTAAACTCACTGGTCCTGACGGTAACGAAATGGACACCGAAGGTTTCCTCGCATCACTTAAGGTTTATGCAAAGGACGCTATCGGAGAGGCAGATGATGTAGAGCACGCTTGCTTCGAAAAGCTCGAAGGTATTCCTTTCCGTGTTGTATCACAGAAGTACGGTAAGGGTATCGTTGAGTACGACAGAAATGTTTGCGGACCAGACGGAAGCATCCTTATTGACCTTGACCTCGCAAAGCCTGCAAAGAAGCAGGGCATCAGCCTTGATGGTTATGTAGGTATTGAGAAGAAGAGTGCAGACGAACTCAAGAAACTCTTCGCAGTTGCTTGGTCACAGTACGACTCACTCGAACTTGAGACCGAAATCGGTGAAGTATCATTCAAGCTTGACAGTGTAACCGTATCAGTTGAGGAGCGTAAGCTTCGTGCAACTTGGTCACCTGAACTCGCTCAGGATGTCAGCGCTTTCCACAACATTGACGCTGAAGCAGAACTCACCGCTCTCCTCTCAGAGCAGATTGCTGCTGAAATTGACCGTGAAATCCTCCGTGACCTCCGTAAGGTTGCTCCTTGGCAGGTTCGTTGGGATGTTAACGGTTGGAGAAGGCAGGCTGGTTTCTCAACCAACTACACTCAGAAGGACTGGAATCAGGAAGTTATGACTAAGGTCAATCAGATTTCTGCACAGATTCACAAGGCTACCCTTCGTGGTGGTGCTAACTGGATTGTTGTATCATCTGAAATCTCAGCAGTCTTCGATAACCTCGAATACTTCCATGTAACAGACGCTAACGCTGAGTCAGACCAGTACAACATGGGTATTGAGCGTATCGGTGCTCTTCAGAACCGTTATCAGGTCTATCGTGACCCTTATTCACCTGCTTGGTCAATCATCATTGGTCACAAGGGTAAGAGCCTCCTAGACACAGGTTACATCTATGCACCTTATATCCCTATGCAGCTCACTCCTACTATCTACAACCCTGAGAACTTCGCACCTGTAAAGGGTATTATGACCCGTTACGCTAAGAAGTGCGTCAACAACAGATTTTACGGGGCCGTGAAGGTAGATGGACTCGTACAGTGGGACCCTCAGGAGATTCGCTAATCTGAATTTCTGATAAATGAAAATAACCTCCGAATAATCGGGGGTTATTTTTTGTTTATTTCTTTCAGTTTTGCCTCTGCTGCTATTTTTGCGTGACCCTCTATGGTGTTCAAAAAAGCCTCTTTATCGTATCTAACAACATGAGGGTTTGCTACCCCCCATTCTCTATGACCATTAAAGTAGTATATAATCCACCCAGTCTCATCGTCAGAAAAATCACTAGTTGATATTTTAATGGCGTAATTGTCAAATTTCTTAAGAAAATAATGCATCCCAACATGCCCGTCAAAAGCGTTTTCGTCGAACATAGCATAAAATGGGTTAAGTTCTTCATACCCTCTTTCAATGAGAATATCGTTGAGAGTTTTAGAAACCTTCTTCATCTAAAAATGATTGCATTCTATCCTTAAGTTCGTCAGTATCATACCACTCTTCAATGTGACCATTTTCGTCAACTGTCATAATGATATAATCCCCATAAGAATCGTTACAGAAATCAAACAATTCAGGTACATAGGATTCAATCTTATGAACTTCATTACCTTCTGTGTCCTCAAACCAATATATGCCTTCGTCACACACCTTATAATGGATATTTGCTGTTACACCTTGTGGCCACCCAACTATGTTGCCTGTATGTACATCAATTTTTATTACCCAATGATACTTATCGCTTAAATATCTTGCATCAGGATTTTCTTCGGCAAGAGGCATTCTTGGCTTTTCACCCTTTTCTTGTTCCTCGTAAGAAATGTCTTCTTCGCCATTAACATCACCATCTTCCCAATACCTTACATTAAGGTCTGCACAAATGTACTTAATGTCGTACTCTTTTACTTCTTGAACTTTTAAATCTACTTTCATCTGTTAAACCAAATTACATGGGTAAAATCTTCCCTTATTAAATTTTCTGTTATATCTGACGGATATATCATTACATTACTTTTTCCTACTTCAGTGGCGTAATAGCCATACCCATCATCGTCAACAAGTTCGCCATTGGCAACCATTTTCTTAAACTG
>JAEEGL012951068.1_pt1 | contig 61693 bp, 53 predicted proteins | sample 9134231 | NCBI WGS metagenome assembly JAEEGL01 (sample SAMN16246548, study PRJNA631951) | gut metagenome | biome: gut microbiome; feature: rumen; material: fiber-attached | host: Bos | place: Iran: Karaj | collected 2018-10
CCATGTCTTTGCGCGTCCCGGATATGTCCAGCTCGGAAATCTGGATACGCAGAGCAGCAATACGGCGGTTAAAAATCCGCAGTCCGGTACGCTTGTCACGCCTGCATTGAATGTCAGCGGCGATGTGACCCTGAGCTTCAAGGCGGCGGCCTATCGTCATCCTGCCGCCGGAAGGACTGGTGCAACCCAACAAGATGTTGGCATCCCTGACGAGACGTCCATCACGGTGACAGTCCTGAACGGTGGTACGATCGACGGAGCAACGAGCATTCAGATTGACGACGTGTCTACCGAGGCCTGGCAGACCGTTACCAAGACCATTGTCGGAGCGACGGCTGCGACCAAGATCCAGTTCTCATCACCTTCCACCGGAACCTATCACCGCTGGTTCCTCGATGATATTCTCGTCAAGTAGCATTTTCTTATGAGAAAGTTCTTTTACCTGATCCTGCTTTCCGCCCTGGGGCTTGTCTCCTGTGGCGGAAAGGGGGAGACGGTGGTTCCCGTGACGGGTGTAACGATCGATCCTCCGGCCGTGACGCTCCATCTGGACGGAACGGTGCAGCTCAAGGCGTCCGTCCTTCCGGAGAACGCCACTTCGGCCGAGGTCTCCTGGTCGTCCGCCAATCCGATCATCGCCGCCGTAAGTGCTGAGGGGCTCGTGACGGCTGTCTCGTTCGGAGAGACGACGGTCCGTGCAACGTGTGGGGAAGTGAGCGGAACCTGCCTCGTGAAGGTCGTCCCCGTAGAGGTGGAATCGGTGACGGTGACCCCTGCGACCCTGACCTTGACGGAAGGGGAGACCGGGACGCTCTCCGCCGAGGTCCTTCCTGCCGATGCGACGGATCTTTCCGTTGTCTGGAGCAGCTCTTCCCCGGAAGTGGCTGCCGTCGACGGCGGGCTGGTGACGGCGGTTGCGGCTGGCGAGGCCGTCATTTCCGCAACGGCGTCGAACGGCAAATCCGGCAGCTGTACGGTCCGGGTGAAGGCCCCGTTCTCCTTCTCCGTGGAGAAGCAGGACAGGAAGGGTGCCTGGGCCGATGCCTCGGAAGGCCTTGCCGGTTATCCCGGCGAGCGCATTCCGGTACGGCTTCAGATCATCGAGGGTGAAGGCGTTACCTTTACCTGGACGGTGACGGGTGCGGCCGCCACGTATTCGGAGGAAACCGTCAGTCTGGTTGAACCCGGGGAGGCCGTGCTCAAGGTGGAGGCCTCGACGGGGCTTTCCGTGGAAATCCCGGTCGTCTCAACCTGGCCGGAAACCTTTGTGTTCGGGAGTAATTCCTATGCATACGGGAGTGTCATTCCGGTCGGCAACCGGGCCTATGGCCTGCTTTCCCTCCGCTCGGGAGATGACCCGATCCCGACAGATCTCTATTCCGTGACGGCGGATGACCCTGCCCTGGTACAGGTCGAAACGGCCGAGAGCGGCTATTCGCTGCAGGCGCTTGGGACACCGGGAGAGACGATTCTCCGTATCCGTTCGGGCGCGTGGTTGGATGCCACCCTCTGTACCATCCGGATCGGAGGGAAATTCCCCTCGGTCACCGAACCGCTGGAAGGGGAGGAAGACTTCTCCTGGTAAAGGATTTGTCGGCGCGAAATGACGCCGGAGTTCCGGAAAAACGGAACCCCGGCGTTGTTTTGTTGCAACTTAATCCATTTCTGGTTATCTTTGTAAGATAAATAAACAAAGAACATTTAAATCATATTTCCCATGAAAAGAATCGTACTTGTCAGACACGGCGAAAGCGCCTGGAATCTTGAGAACCGTTTTACCGGATGGACCGATGTGGATCTGACCCCGAAGGGGGAGAATGAGGCCAGGGAGGCGGGTAAACTGCTGAAGGCCGAGGGCTTTGCCTTTACGAAGGCATATACGTCCTACCTCAAGAGGGCGGTGAAGACCCTCAACAACATTCTCGACAATATGGATCTCGACTGGATCCCGGTGGAGAAGAGCTGGCGCCTCAACGAGAAGCACTACGGCAATCTCCAGGGCCTCAACAAGGCCGAGACGGCCCAGAAGTATGGCGACGAACAGGTGAAGATCTGGCGCCGCAGCTACGACGTGGCCCCGCTTCCGCTCGCCGAGGACGATCCCCGCAACGCGAAACTCGATCCCCGCTATGCCGGCGTCGCCGACAGCGATATTCCCCGCACCGAGAGCCTCAAGGACGCCATCGCCCGTGCCGTCCCGTACTGGAAGGAGGTCATCTTCCCCGACCGTGCCAATCACGACAACATCATCGTCGTCGCCCACGGCAATTCGCTCCGCGGCATCATCAAATACCTCAAGGGCATTTCCGACCAGGACATCGTATCGCTCAACCTCCCCACGGCCGTCCCGTATGTCTTCGAATTCGATGACGAGGGCAACCTCGTCAAGGACTACTTCCTCGGCGACCAGGAGGCGATCGCGGCCAAGATGAACGCCGTTGCCAACCAGGGTAAGGCAAAATGAGCAAGAAAGTCATCATATCGATCGTAAGTGCCGTCCTGGTAGCCCTGATGGGCGGGCTGGGATGGTATTTCCTGAAGGATTTCAATCCCCGGAAGACGGTGTCCGTCGACGGGGACGGAGCCAAGGTCAAGGTGGAGGTCGAGGAACTCGGCTTCTACGAGAAAGACGACTACATTTCCGGGAAGGTCTACCGGCCGGTGCTGGACGAGAAGAAGTTCCCGGTCGTGGTCTATTGCCATCCGCTGGCGGCTGACCGCAGCGCCGGGGATGACCTGTGCCGGCTGTTCGCCTCCAAAGGGTGGGTTGCATACGCCTTCGATTTCCGGGGCGGAAACAAGACCTCCCAGAGCAAGGGGCTCGAAACGACCGGGATGAATGTTGAGACCGAGGCCGCCGATATCGCCGCGGTGCTGAAAGGACTGAAGAAAGTGCATTATGTCCAGAACGGCAAGATTTTCCTGGTCGGCGAGGGCTTCGGCGGATATGCCGCCCTCCTCGCCGCGCAGAAGGTGTCCGTGAAGGGCATCGCGCTCGTCGGGGCCGATCTTCACCGTGCGGACGAGAGCAAGCAGCTCTATCCCCGGGTGAAGGATATTCCCACCGTGGTGGACAAGGGCTATATCGTGCTCGGCAAGGGCTTCTACAAGGCCTCGCGGGACTTCGATCCGCTCAAGAAGGCGTCCAAGGTGTCCGAGCCGGTGCTTGTCGTGCACGGAACGTCGGACGAGGTAACCTCCTACGACTATGCGGCCAAACTGGCCCAGCTGCTTCCTGACGGCTCCCTGGTGCCGCTCGACGGCGCGCCGCACCGTCTTGCCGGCGCGGCCCGCAAGACGGCCGGCGCGGAGGTCTGCAATTTTATAGCAGACAAATTATAGTATCTTGAAAAACTTGTTGTATCAGTTCCTAAAACTTTCGGAGCTTCGCTCCTTCATCCCTCCCACAAGTCTTTGACTTGCGGGCCCCTCCCGTTCACGAGGCCACGGGCGGCCACGGTTTTATCCACTGATACAACAAGTTTTTTCGTCCCTTTTATCGGCCGTATAAAATTGCTGAAAGTACTACTCGGGGAAGTGCGGCAGTATAAGTGGGCCGCATGGCTGACGCCCGTATGGACGACGGCCGAGGTGGTGATGGGTGTGCTGATTCCGTATGTGACGGCGTCCCTCATCGACAAGGGCATCAGCGCGGGCGATATGGCCGAGGTGTACCGCTACGGCGGGATTATGATCGGAATGGCCCTGCTTAGCCTGCTTTTCGGTATGCTGGCGGGATCTTTCGCGGCCTACAGCAGCACCGGCCTCGCGGCCAATCTCCGGGCGGCGATGTATCGCAACATCCAGCGGTTCTCCTTCTCCGACATCGACAAATTCTCCACGGCGGGTCTGGTGACGCGGATGACGACGGATGTCTCCAATGTCCAGAATGCCTTCCAGATGCTGCTCAGGACCTCGTTCCGGGCGCCGCTCAATATGATTTCCGCCCTGGTGATGTGCTTTCTCATCAACGGGCGCCTGAGCATCATCTTCCTCCTGGCGATGCTGGTGCTGATGACCTTCCTCTCGATCCTCATCGCCCGGGCCGCGAAACTTTTCCGTCAGGTGTTCGAGCGCTATGACGCGGTGAACGCTGTCGTGCAGGAGAACGTGAGCGCCATCCGGGTGGTGAAGGCCTTCGTACGGGAGAATCACGAAATCTCCAAATTCGACAAGGCGGCCCTTTCGCTTTTCTCGCTCAACGTCCGGGTGGAACGCATGATGGCGCTGAACCATCCGGTGATGAATCTCATCGTGAACGCCTGCATCATCGCCGTGAGCTGGTGGGGTGCGCATTTCATTGTGGAAGGGACGCTTACGACCGGTCAGTTAACCTCTCTCTTCAGTTATATCATGACGATCATGGCCTCGCTGATGATGCTTTCGATGATCATTGTCCAGCTTACGCAGAGTGCGGCGAGCGGGGCGCGGATCGCGGAAGTAATCACGGAGGAGCCGGATATGGACGACCCGGCGGATCCTGTGACGGAGGTCAAGGATGGGAGCATCGATTTCGAGCATGTAAGTTTCTCATACGGGAGGGGGGGCGATTATGCGCTGATGGATATCGATCTGCATATCAAGGCGGGGGAGACCGTCGGCATCATTGGCGGGACGGGCAGCGGCAAGTCCTCGCTGGGCAGTCTCATATCGCGCCTGTACGATGCCTCGGAAGGGGTCGTGCGCGTGGGCGGGCGCGACGTGCGCGAATATTCAATGAAAGCCCTTCGGCAGCAGGTTGCCAATGTCCTCCAGAAGAGCACCTTGTTCTCGGGCTCGGTGCTGGAGAATCTCCGCTGGGGGCGGGAGGACGCCACGGAGGAAGAATGCGTCGAGGCGTGCCGGATGGCGGCGGCGGATGAATTCGTCCGGGAGATGCCGGAAGGTTATCAGACGCATCTCGAGCAGGGAGGGACCAATCTCTCCGGCGGCCAGCGGCAGCGGCTATGCATCGCGAGGGCCCTGCTGAAACGCCCCAAGGTGCTGGTCCTGGACGATGCGACTTCCGCAGTGGATACGGCTACCGACGCGCGGATCCGGGAGGGGCTCAGGAAGGGGAGTCCCGGCATCACGACGGTCATTATCGCCCAGCGGATCCTCTCGATCCTGCATGCGGACCGGATCGTGGTGATGGAGGGCGGCCGTGTCATCGGCTTCGACACCCATGCGCGCCTGCTGGAAACCTGCCCGGTCTACCGGGAAATCTATGAAATGCAGTCCGGCGGCGAAGGCGACTTCGACGAGGCGGCGAAAGGGGAGGGACGGCTATGAGCGCGGCTCCCGGATTCGGCATGCGGCAGCGGGCGCCCCATTCGGGCGCGACGCTGAAGGATCTTCGCCAGTCGAAGACCGTCTGGCGGCTGTTCAAGTACATTTTCAAGCATTACAAGGTGCACGTCGGCTTCGCGCTGCTCTGCATCCTGGTGTCGTCGGTCACCTCCCTGGCATCTTCGCTGTTTACCCGGACGCTCATCGACGACTATATCGCTCCGATGACGGGGGATTACGGTGCACTCGCGGTGGCCCTGTGGAAGCTTGGCGCCATCCTGCTTGCCGGCATCGTCGCGGGATACGCGCAGAATCTCATCATGATCGGCGTCGGTCAGGGGACGATGCTCGGGCTACGGAAGAACCTCTTCCGCGGGATGCAGCGCCTGCCGCTCGGCTATTTCGATTCCCATTCCCACGGGGATATCATGTCGGTCTACACCAATGACGTGGACACCCTCCGGCAGGTCATCGGCAACAGCGTTCCCAACCTGTTCAAATCCGTCGTCACCATCCTTGCGACCTTCATCAGTATGATTGTGATGAGTCTGCCGCTGACGCTGGTGGCCGTCGTGATGGCATTCCTGATGTACAAGGTCACGACCTCGCTCGGCAAGGTGTCGAAGAAATACTTCACCGAGCGGCAGCAGAATCTCGGCGCGGTCAACGGCTTCATCGAGGAGATGGTCTCGGGGCAGCGTGTCATCAAGGTGTTCTGCCACGAGGATCAGGCGATGACGGCCTTCGGCACGCTCAACGAGAAACTGCGCCGGAGCGTTTTCAACGCCAACAAGATCTCCAATATCATCATGCCCGTCAACGGCAACATCGGGGAGTTCTGCTATGTGCTGCTCGCCCTGATCGGGGCAGGAATCGCCCTTTCGGGGGCCTCTGCCTGGTATATGTGCGGGCTCGACGGGGCGGCGCTGACCCTCGGCACCATCGTGTCGTTCCTCACGCTGCAGCGGAATTTCACCCGTCCGGTGTCACAGATTTCCAACGAGATCAACAGCATCGTGATGGCATCGGCCGGTACGGACCGGCTCTACGCCCTGCTGGACGAAAAGCCGGAGGTCGACGAGGGGCTGGTGACGCTGGAGAAGGTTTCCGCACGGAAGTGGCAGTGGCGGCTGCCGGACGGGTCGGTCATTCCGCTGGAGGGACTGGTTTCCCTCAAGGATGTGGATTTCAGTTATGTGCCGGGCAAACAGGTGCTGACGGATATCACGCTGACGGCCTATCCGGGCCAGAAGATCGCTTTTGTCGGCGGCACGGGAGCCGGCAAGACCACCATCACCAACCTCATCAACCGATTCTATGAGATCGAGGACGGGACCGTTTCCTGCGACGGCATCGACGTGCGGGAGATCGCCAAGGATTCGCTGCGGTCCTCGCTGGGAATTGTGCTGCAGGAGACGCGGCTGTTCTCCGGAACGGTGCTGGAGAATATCCGCTACGGGCGGCTGGACGCGACGGACGAGGAATGCATCGAGGCGGCCAGGACCGTGTACGCGGATTCGTTCATCCGGCGGCTTCCGCAGGGATACGATACCGTTCTCTCCGCGGACGGCGGCAACCTGAGCCAGGGAGAGCGGCAGCTCCTGTCCATCGCCCGGGCCGCCGTGGCCGATCCGCCCGTACTCATCCTCGACGAAGCCACATCCTCAATCGATACGCGCACGGAACGGCTCATCCAGCGGAGTATGGACAGTATCATGAAGGGCCGAACGACCTTTGTCATCGCCCACCGCCTCTCCACGGTCCGGAATGCCGACTACATCATGGTCCTAGACCACGGCCGCATCATCGAGCGCGGCAAGCACGCCGAACTCCTCGCCCTCAAGGGCCAGTACTGGCGTCTCTGCTCCGGAAGCGAAATCCAATAATTATCTGTTGCGGGAATCCATGCAGATGGTCACCGGCCCGTCGTTGATGAGCGCCACCTTCATGTCGGCGCCGAATTCTCCGGTCCCCACCGGTTTGCCGATCGCCAGCGACAGGCGCCGGCAGAACTCCTCATACAGCGGAATGGCCTTCCCGTGCCCCGCCGCTTCGATGTAGGACGGCCTGTTGCCCTTCTTCGTCACGGCCATCAGGGTGAACTGGCTCACCACGATCACCCCTCCGTCCACATCCGTCACGCTGCGGTTCATCACGCCCTCCTCATCGTTGAAAATGCGCAGGGCGGCCGTTTTCTTGACCAGATATTCGATGTCCGACTCGTCGCCCTCGTGCCCCACGCCCAGCAGCACCAGCAGTCCCTGCCCGATGGACGCCCTGACCACTCCGCCGATCGTGACGGAGGCCTCTGAAACCCTTTGAATGACGATGCGCATAGGCCGGAAAGTTCTTTGAACGCAAAGATACGGAAAAATTCAATGGTCTAAAGCGATTCATCTAAATAGTTTACCCATCGTTTCAATACACTTACGTTTTTGCTCCAGGTTGGGGTGAACGTAGAGATTGAGGGTAGTGCTGATGTTGGAATGACCAAGGAGAACGCTGACGGTCTTGTAGTCGCACTTGCTCTCGATACAACGGGTGGCGAAACTATGCCGTAACCCGTGAAAACGCATTCTGGGGAGGCCCAACTCTTTTTGGAGTTTGTTGAAATAGCAGCGGTATGTGCGAGGTTCCGTAGGCGAGGCGGCATTCGTGAGTACGTAGAAATCTCCACGAACTACCTTTTTTAATGGGCGTATTAAAGCCAGAAGTTCGCGGGTCATCGGGACCTCCCGGATAGAGTTCTGCGTCTTGGGCTTGTCGACAATGAGTTCGGTATACTTTACATCGCCATCCACCAGATAGATACGCTGAATAGTTTTGTTGATGCGGATCACGCCGGAGGCCACATCAAGGTCATCCCACTGCAGAGCGCACACCTCGCCGATGCGAAGACCGGCGTTGAGGCAGATAAAGATGCCCAGGTTAAGAAATGTGAAATGCTCTTTCACGTAAGTCATCAATTGCCTTTGGTTGGCAAGGGTCAGCACTTCGATATCCTGTTTCTCCCGCTCAGTCGGAAAGATAACGTCGATCTGGTGACCGGGAAAAAGCCCTCGCTTGACGCCATAGCGGAGTATCATCTTGAGAACAACCAGAATATCACGAACCGTCTTCTGGCTGAGTCCTGCGGCCAGTTTTCGATTTACCAAACCTTGCACGTCCTCTTCCACGACATCCTCTTTATTCCCCAGATCCGGCAGGAGATGACTCTGAATGAGAAGAGAATAGGCAGCATAGGTGGATTTCTTGACATACTGCTTCTTGTCCGCCTTCCAGAGCGCGGTTATTTCTCCAAAGGTGCTCATCAGGAATCCTTATTCTTTACGGATTGTTTATATCCTATCCGTGTCATGGGAATATTTTTCTTGCCATTCAATTCTTCGGCAAGCCGAACGATAGCGTCGCAAAGAGATGACAGTTCTTTTCGGGCATCCTCTTGTCTAAACTGCAGGAGATCAACCCTGGCTTTCAACTCCTTTAATTCGACCGACAAAGAAGAGGAGGTAAGCAAATACTCCCTAACTTGAACAAAAGCGCGCATGATGGCGATGTTTGCAGCGATAGCGACATCGCTTTTCAGAATGCCAGAGAGCATTGCCACACCCTGTTCCGTGAATGCGTACGGATGAATGCGCTTTCCACCCCAACTTGAGGTCACAATTTGTGACATCAAGTTTGTAAATTCCTTAGAATCAAGCTGAAACATAAAGTCGGAAGGAAACCTTTTAATGTTTCTTTTTACCGCTTGGTTTAATACTTTTGTCTCAACGTGATACAGCTTTGCCAGATCAAAATCCAGCATTACTTTTTTACCTCTGATCTCATGGATGAGGTTTTGCACAAGAATTAATTCGTCGCTCATACTCGTAAGACGATTGTGGAAAGAACGGACGACGAATACAGACATCCTCGCGCCTGAGCTGATACTTTGTACAGAATAACTCAATAGCATCCTGCAAAGTCCACCCGGAAGCAGCCAGCAGACATCCTCCTTCCTGGAAGGTGACATCGTATGCTGTATGTCCTTGGAGAGTAACAGGATTCCACGCCGGAACTGTTAGTACCTTCAACCGTAACTTTTCCATAATTACAACGTTAACAGTTCCATTTGATCGTGGATGGAGAACCAGACTCTACAAATATAGAGTATTTCCGGCTATTCTCAATGCATGCCGAGAACTTTTCTTCTCTCATTTCTGAGATTTGTTTGTAACCATCTTCTGCTACAATCCTTAATGTTCCGAATTTGTCGGGTAAGCGAGAGCAGAAGGAGCTTGCTTCTTCTGCCGAGCGAAAGACAAATGTGGGGCGGAACGTCCCAAATTTGAGATTTCCGGGGTTTGAGGGAGAGTGGGGCACATCGTCACTTTCTTCTTTCTGCAAGAAAATTACGAGAAAGAACAAGGGGAACCGAATATCTAATGTCTTATGTAACTCCGCAAATCTTGGCATAATTCCTCAGTCGGAGTACTTTGACAGAGACATTGCAAATAGTGATAACACAGAGGGTTATTATGTGATAGAGAATGGAGATTTTGTATACAATCCGAGGAAATCAACAGCTGCCCCGTATGGACCTGTAAACATCTATCACGGCGAAGACCTTGGGATCATTTCTCCATTATATCTTTGTTTCCAAGTTGACGCAATTGACCCTGATTTTCTGAACTTTCGATTCAAAAGCCACGCCTGGCATCAGTATATGTACGAGAATGGTGATAGCGGTGCACGGCATGATAGGGTTAGCATTAAGGATGAGGTTTTCTTTGCAATGCCCATCTCATTTCCGACAAAGGCTGAGCAAAAAAAGATTGTATCATTCCTTATGCTTCTTGAGGAGCGCATCACCCTCCAAAACAAGGTGATTGAAAAGTATGAATCCCTTATTAAGGCACTTTATAGGCGGCTGCTCTCAGAAGATGGGGATAATTACGAAGCACTAGGAACTCTTGTTCAGATATGTAAAGGGAAACAATTGAATGGTGAGTTCCTTTCTAATGATGGCAAATATTATGTCATGAATGGAGGCATTACGCCATCCGGCTATTACGATGATTACAACACGCCTGCCGGAACCATATCTATAAGTGAAGGCGGCAACTCATGCGGCTTTGTCCAGTACAATGAAGCACCGTTCTGGAGCGGAGGACACTGTTACACCTTGCTGCAAACACGCAATGTGAGGATTCAGTATAAGTTTCTCTATCACTTCCTTAAGAGCAAACAGGAGGACATTATGTCTCTTAGAATAGGTTCCGGCTTACCAAACATTCAAAAAAAAGATCTTGGAAGTTACCCTGTCCCAATATTGCCCTACAATTACCAGATAGCAATTACGAAGATACTGGATGCCGTTTGCCAGCATATTGAGATTGAACGAGCTATTCTTGATGGCATAACTCTTCAGAAGCAATATTTGCTGCAAGCATTGTTCATATAAACAATACACGTAGAAAATATTCTTTTTGATATTTAAGCAGTTGCAGGTCCCTTTCAAGTCCTTTTCTACGCTGATCCAATCGTTCAAATAGGCTAGTAATCGATTGAATTATTCTCTCATCTGGGAGTTCTATAGTCATCGGCTCAATTTCGGCGATATAGTGACGTTTATGCTCTTCTGTGTTGAGGTCAAGATACTTCAAGTACTCGAAAATATAACGCAAACTAACCGTGGTTTTCGTTGATAGAATCTTAATTGCAGAGGACTTTACCTTGAAGGGGAAATCAACAATCTTCGAGTCTAGAGTAAAGTCATCCAAAATAATGCAAGGGCCCTTGTCGTAAACCCCTTCATTCTCTTCCGTGTAACCCAAGACAAATGCCTTGTTTGCGGTTAAAACAGGTGTTAACTCTTTATTATCAGTGTATTCGGTATCCGATACAATATACTTTGTCGGTTGCTCATACGTGAGAAGATCAGCAACAGTCGCTTCTCTAACTGGCTCTAAGGTAGAAAAGAATCGACGGCGAAGTGCCTTATTTAGTCCCTATATCTCACTAATATTAAGCGACAATCTGAATATTCAGCAGTTCTTGGCCAATTGTCCGGATCATTGCATAAATCTCGCTTAGGCGCTCTTTTGAAGGCGTTTTAATGCCACTGATATACTGTGCGAAAAGGCTCTGGGAAATGCCCAGGCGCCGGGCTACGCCGGAAGCGTTCAATTCGGGATGCGCGGCGAATATCCGATAGAGATCGGTCCTTTTTTTCTGCTGGAAAAATCCTTCGAAACTAAGGTCCTCGTCAATGCCCGGCCAATTGATACCAAAAGCATCGGCCTTGTAATTTGCACGTTGTTCGGGAGTGGCAAATCTGAGGCGAGGATAGTCCGCGAAATACTCGCAGGCTTCGCGACCGTCCGTCGTGCGAATCCACACAGCGTCCGCTGTGAGCCAAATCTTTTCAATCGTAATCATTGCTTTACTTGCTTTTATTGAAAAAGCGATTCCAATGTTCTGCAATTACGTCTTGATTCTCCTCAATAATTGACGTTACAAGTTTAATCTCCGCTGGCTTTAATCCTAAGTTTTCGACCAGTTCGACCGGGAAAAGCTTAAATTTCGCTTTGCAACCTCCTTTTATCACGTGGATGTGCAGGGGCTCGTGGTCGTTCGAGTAAAACTTAAAGATAAAGCCGAAGAGTATAAATACCGTTGGCATAGCTTTTTCTTTGCAAAGGTAGGTAATAATATTATTACCTGCAAATTTTTGTGAATAAATCCGTTATGAAAAATCGCGGAAAGGTGTATCAAGCTCTGCCAGCATCTTTCTTCGCTTGTGTTTTGCACTCCAACGATGTGGAGCACGATAGCGCTCTTATCGTTCAGATAAACAAGGTCTTATGAAGGAAACTCCTCATCAGGCCCTGCAACTACTTAAGTCTCAAAAGAATCACTTTCTAAATGGATTGTTTATATAAACAGGTTGCTGAGAAGAGACTGCTTTTGTCTGTTAAGCCCTTTGAGAAAACGTTGTTCAAGTAAAAGTTTCTCTTTTACTAATGAGATTGTATCTCCTATCTCTTTTTGTTCTTTCGGTGAAGGAATAAAGAAGCCTATCTCAAGAAAACTATCCAGATTTAAGTTCCGGCGGACAATGCTGGCGCCCTGTTCGGAGACTAGAGAGTATTCCCACAAAGCTCTTTTTGTTTTCAGCATAAATGCAATATAACGACTGTCAAAACCTGCTTTTATTGAGAATATCTTGTAGGATGGTGAAACAATGCCGATTTCAAAGCGGTCATTATAGTTGATATTACCCATCCAGAGGTTTTGAGGGCTAAAGACAATATCTCCTCGACGAATGACTTTATACCCTGTATTGTCAGTGCTTGCTATTTCTTTATTGAAGTACTCTTTCTGGCTAAAAATGCCATTAACCGTTGAACTAAGAACCTCATACTGGTTGTTTTGGGTACTTTTCTCAATCCGCTCTTCGAGTATGTCTCCTAAGCGGGTAAGCCTGCCGTTATTACCGCTAATACATTTTTCCTCTAGCGCAGTCTTTAGTTTCTTCAAATCCTCAATCACCTTGTTTTGTATCTGTATCCTTTCTTCGATTATATTCAAGAAATCCCCAATCTTTCTTTGCTCTACATCTTTGGGTATGTAATGGATAGTGTTGAAATAGTCTTGGATAGCAATATTTAATAGGCCGTGATTACGAGCACCTTCACCTGCGATGTTCGCCACGCCTTGGTGCCATTTGGGCGATGCGAAATAATGGACCAAATAATCTGACTCGATTGTATCTTTAGGCTTGAAGCAGATATATAGGCTCGATAAAGCCCCTTTATCATATAAATCGAGGCGCTTGACAGCTCCCCAAGGGTACTCTGAAGAGTAACTTTTATTGTATGCGAATTCTCCGTTGAACAATAAATAATAGTTTGATAAATCCTGACTTGCAACAGTTTTTTTGAAGAAATCGATTTGATCGATCAAACCATATTGTGCTGAAATTGTTAGTGGGCGATTAGTCTCCAGGGTCTTATTTCTTCGTGTGACCCTATCAACGATATCACCGAGTTTGAATTCTTTCCACTCCCCACTAAACCCCGGAAATCTCAAATTCGGAACATTGGGCTTCGTATTTTTTTGAGAATCACTCATAGCGATTGTATATCGGTCAAATTCATGTTTAGGGATTAGATGATGCCGAGTTCCTTGAGGTAGACATCAATCTGGGCGTCCAGTTCGGCACGCTTGGCCTCCAGTTCCTTAATCTCGCTCATCACGGCTTTGATGTCGATCTCTTCCTCCTCTTCGAAGGTGTCCACGTAACGCGGAATGTTGAGGTTGTAGTCGTTGTCCTTGATCTCCTGCAGGGAGGCGCAGTGGCTGTATTTCTCAATCTCTTTGCGTTCCCGGTAGGTGCTGACGATTTTGTCGATGTGCTCCTGGCGAAGTTTGTTCTGCGTTTTGACCTTCTCGAATTCTTTGCTGGCGTCGATGAACAGGATGTTGTCATCCTCCTTGCGGCATTTCTTCATTACGAGGATGCAGGTGGGGATGCTGGTGCCGTAGAAGATGTTGGCCGGAAGACCGATAATGGCGTCGATATAGTTCTTCTTTTCAATGAGGAACTGCCGGATCTTGCCTTCTGCCGCACCACGGAAAAGGACACCGTGAGGGGCCACACAAGCCATTGTGCCACCGTCGCTGAGGTGGTAAATCATATGCAGGATAAAAGCATAGTCCGCTTTGGACTTCGGGGCCAGGACGCCGGCCTTACTGAATCGGTCGTCGTTGTTGAACTTTGCGTCCGCCGTCCAAACGGCAGAGAACGGGGGATTGGCCACTACCGCGTCGAACTGGCGGTCCCCGAATTCATCTTTCTCCAGCGTGTCTCCGTTCTGGATATCAAAGTCTTTGTATTTGACGCCATGCAGCAGCATATTCATTCGGGCCAGGTTGAAGGTGGTGGGATTCTTTTCCTGACCGAAAATCTCGTCCGCATTACCGCCGCGGGCTGTTCTGAGCAGAAGGGATCCGGATCCGCAGGTCGGGTCGTAGACCGTCTTGAGGCGGGTTTTCCCGGTAATCACGATCTCTGAAAGAATGGTGCTCACTTCCTGCGGCGTGTAGAATTCTCCTGCTTTCTTGCCGGCGCCAGCGGCGAACTGACCGATCATATATTCGTAGGCATCACCCAGAATATCAATGTCTTGGGCATCCTCCAGCCCGAAATCAATGCCATTGAGGGCTATTAGCACATCACTGATGAGTTTGTTTTTATCGTCGGCCGTCTTGCCCAGCTTAGGGGATGCAAGGTCGATGTCAGAGAATAGGCCGCCGAAGTCGTCTACGCTCTCATGTCCTATGGTACTATCCTCGATTTTCTTGAGGCTGCGCTCCAACTGAGGCAGAATGTTTTCCTTGTGGCTGATACTGTCGATGATGGAAGAATACAGGTATTCCGGCTCGATGAAATAGCCAAGGTCATCCATGCAAATGCGCTGGATTTCCGTCTTTAAGTCCTCCTCGTCGGAGGCCCAGGCTTGTTTGAAGGTGAGGTCATCCTCGCTGAGCTGGTCGTTAATATACAACTCAATTTTCTCGGAAAGATACTTATAGAATATGAAACCAAGGGTGAAATACATAAAGTCACCGGCGGTCATATTTCCCCGGAGTTTGTTGGCGACGTCCCAGAGTTGGGTACGCAGTCTTTGTTGCAGTTCTTCGCTCATTATTTATTCCCAGTTAAACAGTTCAATGATCTCACGCATCTTTTCAACGATGCGGCGTACTGTGGCACTTCTTGCCAGGAGGCCCATCTTTTTCTTACGGACGGCGTCCTGTATGATTTCCGGTTTCTCGCGGCCCAGATAGTCGTATTCGGACAGATATTTGCCCAGAGCTTCCTTGTCCACGTCTTCTTCGGCCGCAAGGTCTTCTACGGCCGCTGTTTTCTTTTTTATGATATAATCCTTCAGGCGGGTTTCCAGATCCATCGTTCCGTCGGCCTTGGCCCGCTGGAAGCCCTCCTTGTCGGAATCGACATTCGTTTTGATGAATCCGTCGATGAGCCGGGTCTTCTTGCGCATCGATGCGTCCTTGATCATCGTGTCCAGAATTTCCTGACGCTTCTTTTCGTAGTCTTCGTCGGAAGGATTCAGATTGCTGATTAGTGACAGGATGTAAGCCACGTTGATGACATCGCTGTGAAGCAGTTCCAGACAGAAGTCGATGTCTTCCAATTTACCGCCTTCTTCGTATTCCCGGGTCGGTTCTTCCAGTCGTAATGGCTGCTCTTCCGGCTGCTCCTCCTTGATAAACCCGACTGTCATATCCAGGTATTTCGAGCGGTAGTCGTTATAGTCCTGCTCGGACAGAATGAGCCCGGGGTCATCCGCATCAAAATCCTCGTAAATCTGGATTTCTGCGCGTTTCTTGATGATCTCACGGAAGGCCAGGAGAAAGTTTTTCTTATCGTACTCGCTTTTGAGGACGTCCACGGATTCCATAGTAGGATACTTCTGCAGGAATGCTTCGCTGAGTTCATTCAGTTCGCGTTTTACCTGTTTGAATTCAGGCCGCTGGACACCGACGTTGGGATCTCCGTCGCAGAAGAGTTTGAGGGATTGGTCCACTTTTTCCTTGAGGTCGCGGAAGCAGAGAATCTTGCCGAAACGTTTTTTCTCATTCAGGATGCGGTTGGTGCGGCTGAATGCTTGCAGAAGCCCGTGGTACTCCAGGTTTTTGTCAACATACAGCGTATTCAGTTTCTTGGCGTCAAATCCGGTCAGGAACATCCCCACGACCAGAAGAAGGTCGATGGGCTCCATGCCGGCCTTCCGCTTTTTCATACGCTCGTTGATGTCGTCGTAGTATGCGCCGAAGTTGTCTGTGGTAAATGCCGTGCCGAAATGAGCATTGTAGTCGTCCATGATCGCCTGCAACTCGTCCGCCTGGACGGCATCCGTTTCAAAGCCCTGATTCATTCCGGTCCGGGCGTCATCCTGGCTGGTATTGGGGGCATACGTAAAGATCGCGGCAATCTTTATGTCCGGCTGCAGGTCCTTGAAGATCTTATAGTATTTGAGCAGCATCGGGACGGACTGCACGGCGAAGAGTGCGTTGAATTCCCCGTCGAAGGTGGATTTACGGAAATTATTGACGATGAATTCCGCAATGGTCTTCATCCGGATATCGCTCTGTTCATTGGCATCCAGCTTGCCCTGATAGTATTCAACGAGGAAGCCTAGCACGTTTTCATCCGCAATGGCATCCTTGATCATATACTTGTGCAGGCATTCGCCGAACACTTCAAAAGTCGTGATGTCCTGCTTGGCGTTCTCCGGGAAAATGGGCGTGCCGGTGAAACCGAATATCTGGAGATTCCGGAAGAAATTGACGATATTACGGTGACACTCTCCGAAGTGACTGCGATGGCACTCGTCGAATATCATTACGAACAATTTGTCGCGAAGATCCTGTATCCGCTTGTTGTAAAAGTCTTTTTTGATTGCGGTATTCAGCTTCTGGATGGTCGTGAGGATGATTTTCTTGTCGGAATTGAGTCGTTTGACAAGTTCGTATGTGTCATCGGTCCCATCCACGGCCCCGGGCTCGAAGGCTTCATATTCACTTTTGGTCTGGGTGTCAAGGTCGTGACGGTCCACCACAAAGAGTACCTTGTCGATGCCGTCCAGTTCGGCTACCAGTTGCGCCGCCTTAAATGAAGTCAGGGTCTTCCCAGCACCAGTAGTATGCCAGATGTAGCCGTTTTTGTTGGTATTCTGGACACGGTCCAGAATCTTTTCAACCGCATAATACTGGTACGGCCGGAGCACCATCAGACATTTATCTCCCTCGTGCAGGACAATATATTTTGATATCATCTTGCCGAGCGTACATTTGTCAAAGAAGTGGGATGCGAACTGGCTCAGGTCGTTGACGGGCTCGTTATTCGGGAGCGTCCAATTGAAGGTAAACTTGTATCCGCAGTTGGGATTGTTGGCGAAATAGCGCGTGTTGACGCCGTTGGAAATGACGAATAACTGGATGTAATCGAACAGTCCGCGGAAGGATGTTTTTTGGTACCGTTGTACCTGATGATAGGCCTGCTTCAGTTCGACCCCGCGTTTCTTAAGTTCGACCTGCACGAGCGGAAGGCCGTTGACGAGGATGGTGACATCGTAGCGACAGGTCTTCCTGCCTTCCATCGTGATCTGATTGGATACCTGAAATTCGTTCTGGCACCAATGATTTTTATTTAAGAACTCGACCCAGATACGATGCTGTCCATCTTCGGTCTCCAAAGGATAAAGGTCACGGAGTTTTTTGGACTTTTCGAAAAGAGTTCCTCCTTCCAGGTAAATTCGGATTTTCTCGAATTCTTTATCCGTGAATGCCGTGCGGCCTATCTCGGCCAGCTTTTTGGCATTGTGTTTTTCCAGCTGCGTCTTGAAATTACTGAATAAATTGGTCTCTTCCTTAATATGAAGATACTCATAATTCATATCCCGCAAGGTCGAGATCAGTCCGTTTTCCAGTGCCTGTTCGCTTTGTGCCGTCATAATAATATAATAGGGATGTCGCAATATCATACAAAATTAGCATATTTTTGAAGAAATGCAAAAGACAGGGGAGTCCCTACGAATTACACTTTTTTTCAAAAAAAATTTGCAGAATAAAAAAATCTTCCTACCTTTGCAGTGTACTATTAAACTAATACACTCAAAGATATGATCAAAATCGACAATCTCGGCTTCAGTTACGGGGCATTTCCCGTCCTGAAAAACATCTCGATGGAACTCAAGGGTGGCAACATCTACGGGCTCCTCGGAGAGAACGGTGTGGGTAAAACCACGCTGCTGACACTGCTCTGCGGTCTTAAGCGCCCCGGTGAGGGGAGCATCGAGGTGGACGGCCGCCGTCCGTTCGACCGTGTACCCTCCCTGCTCGCCGAGCAGTTCTTCCTTCCCGAAACGGTCGCGCCGGTTCACGCGCGCGCCGTTTCCTTCGCCCGCGAGAACGGCGTGTTCCGTCCGTTCTTCGACCTTGACAAGTTCGCGACGATCCTGAGGGAATTCGAAGTCGATCCCGAGCAGCGGATGGATGCGATGTCCGCCGGCCAGCTCAAGAAGACCTGGATCTCCTTCGCGCTCGCGTGCAACGCGAAGTACTACTATTTCGACGAGCCCACCAACGGGCTGGACATTCCCTCGAAGGCCCAGTTCCGCAAGGCGGTGACCCGCTACACCGGCGAGGACGCGACGCTCGTCATCTCCACCCACCAGGTGCGCGACCTGGAGAACATCATCGATCCGGTGATCCTGCTCGACAACCGGGCCGTCCTGTGCAACGCCTCCCTGGAGGAGATTTCGCAGAAGCTCTTCTTCGACTACGGCTCCGCCATCCATCCGGACGCTCTGTATCTGGAGCAGACGCCGGCAGGCTGCGTGCAGGTGTATCCCAACACGACCGGCGAGGAGAGCAAAGTCAACCTCGAGGCGTTCTTCAATACCGTACACGCACATAAAGATGTTGTTTCACAGATGTTTAACGGCAAATAATTAAAGTTATGAGCGAGATATTCAACTTCAAGCGTTTCGGCACATATTTCCTGTACGATCTCCGGCAGATGTGGCGGAAACACTCCCGCGCGGCCATCCTGATCGGCGGCTCCGTGGTGATCTTCTATGTGGTGTGGGTGCTGTGCAGCCTGGTATTCGCCCAGCATTGGTCCGCTCCGATCGTGGGGGCGCGTTTCGTCCTGCTGATGCTGGCCTTCACGGCGCTGGAATTCTACCAGGCCCGCACCTACGGTTACCTGACGGACAAGGCGGAAGGAAGCGACTGGCTGATGGTGCCCGCTTCCCGCACGGAGAAATTCATTTCGATGCTACTTGTGACCCTGGTGGTGATTCCGCTCCTGTTCCTCGTGGTCTATTTCACCCTCGACGGCTTCCTGAGTCTCGTCGATCCCACCTACGGGAAGGCGCTCATTTCCGGTTTCTGGAGCACGTACGAGGGACTGCTGGAGGCCATCGGAGGCCTCGGAGAAGCCTCTCCGATCGTCTTTTCGACCGGTGTCCTGCTTTTCTCCGGCATCATCGGCTTCATCTGCAACTTCCTGTATTTCCTGCTCTGCGGCGTTTGCTTCAAGCAGCATAAGATTGTCTGGGGCATTGCGATCATGTGCGCTTTCTCGATGGCGCTTTCGATTCTTTTCGGCCTCCTTGTGCCGGTGATGATGTTCAATATGCCGATGACGGATATCGATGAAATGCAGGCGGCCCGGATCGTCGTCGGCGTGCTGAACGGAACTCTGGTGTTCTGCTGCGTGCTGGCCGTCGGTCTCGGCTGGGGCGTCTGGCGCCGTGTTAAAACCCTTCAACACTAGATCGCCATGGACTTTCACAGTGAAAAACCCATTTACCTCCAGATCACGGAGATGATCTCGGACCGGATCCTCGGGGGTGACCTCAAGGGCGGCGACCGCATCCCCTCCGTCCGGGAATACGGCGCCGAGATCGGGGTGAACCCCAACACGATGATGCGTGTCTACGAGAAACTGACCGCGGACGGCATCATTTACAACAAGCGGGGCATCGGCTACTTCGTGGCGGACGATGCGGCCGAAATGATTCTCTCACAGTGGCGGAAGGAATTCCTGGAAAAGGACGTTCCCGCCATCCTGCAGCGGCTGCGCCTGCTCGGGCTCGATACAAGTGTTTTTAATCAATAACCGACTATGAAAAAAATTGCATATCTGACAGTTGCGGCGCTTCTTTGCGCCTCCTGCTTCAACGTGAACGTTAACTTCAAGGGCGAACTCAAGAACGCCATCAAGGGTACCGGTCCCGTCGAGACGCGCGCCCTGGATTTCAAGGATTTCAACGGCGTCAAAGTCGTGGGTGCCGCGGATATCCGCTTCACACAGGCGGATCAGTGGGAGGTCAGCCTGACCACCCAGGAGAACATTTTCGACTCCCTGGACTATGCGGTGGTGGACAGTGTCCTCATCATCCGGGCGATTGACAACAGGCCGGTCCGGGCCGACGAGTATCAGCTCACGCTTTCCGCTCCGGAACTCACGCGGATCGACATCTCGGGCGCGGCGGAATTCAAGTCGCTCTCGGAAGTGTCGGTGCCGGGTGATATGGATGTCACCGTGAACGGCGCGGCGGACCTTTCGTTCAACGGCCTCGGATGCGGGATTCTCCAGATCAAGGCCAACGGCGCGGCGGATATCGACATCGAGGGGCTGAACGCCACGGCCGTCCTCGTCAAGATCAACGGTGCGGGTGATGTGGATCTCGCCGGAAAGGCCGGAGAGGCCTCCTTCGAGGTGAACGGCGCCGGGGATATCGACGCCCGCAATCTGTCCGTCGCCGGAGAGGTCAGCAAAAAGACCTCCGGAGTGGCGAAGATTCAGATGTAGGCCTCACTACTTCAGATAGAACTCCTTCAGGGGGCGGTAGCCGAGTTCGGCCATCAGTTTGTCCCATTGCGCGGGCAGCTCGATTCCGACGGTGGCGTAACCGCCCCCCGGCATTGTCTGGACCTTGTTGCGGGCCGCGTCGCCGGTGATGAGGAAGGCGGTCATCCCGCGTTTCATCGTGGGGATGGTCATCTGCTCGCTCTCGGGGGAATCGTACCAGGCGGGGGTAGGGGTCATCTCGCCGCCCTCGTCCTTGCGGATATGGCCCTGGTACTGCCGGAGGGTGTGCTCTCCGCCGTCCTTGGCGCCGCCGGGATTGGCGTAGTAGTTGGCGAAGGCCCTTTCCTTCACCGGGCGGCGGGATTCGTCGATCAGGACCTTCTCCAGGGCTTCGGGACTCTTGTATCTGCCCGCGAGGATGCCGGCCACCGGCTCCGTCATCAGGATGGTGCGGAAGGTGAACTGGCGGCCGCTGCCGAGGGCGAACTGGCTGCGCTCGCTGATGTCCCAGGCCAGCAGTTCCATCAGTTTCCGGGGATCGGTCGTCGAGGGCGCCATGTTGTTGCCCCAAAGGAGCGTGGAACCCAGGGTGAGGGCGTTGTCGTTGAGGGCAAAGCCCTTGCGGACGTGGTAGGGTTTCCATCCGATACGGAGGCAGGCCGCGTCGTCCTCGACCAGGCACCAGGACATCGGATAGCCGAAGGTGCCCATCCGGTCCTGCTTCACGTAATAGCCGCAGAGGTTCATCAGCGCGAGGTTCATGTAGCGGCCGATGGCCATGTTGGCGGCCTCGTTGATCTGGCCCTGGCCGCTGTCAATCCCGAGCTGGCGGGCGACCGGCCCGTTGAGCCAGCAGTAGGGGATCCAGGCGTGCGTGCTGGCGAGGGTGCGGCGGAAATTGCCGTCACCGAGCCCCTTGGTGAGGGCGATCAGGATGGGCATGTATTCGGGCTTGCAGCCGGCCATGACGGCATTGACGGCCACGTGCCAGACGGTCGTGTTGCGGTGGGCGATGGGCAGCACGGCCACGGTCTCGTCCCACTTCATATCGGTATATTTCAGGAAGGATTCGACCTTCTCGAAGGTGGGCGGGACGATGGGAAGGCCGTCGGACCATTTCATTTCGGTGAAATAGGCGTTGATCTCGTCCACCGTGCCGTAGAAGGCGTCGTCGCGCAGATCGCCCTTCTTGCCGGAAATGCCGGCCGAGCGTTCCTCCTCGCTGATGGGTTTGGTGAGCGCTTCCACGATCTGCGGCCAGAGAATCTCCCGCGTGTTGCGGATCAGTTCCTCTTCGGTATGGGTGGCGAATGCGCCCGGATACTGCGCGACCCGCATTACCGGGACGCCGTTGTTGAGCGCCGTGTATCGGGCCTGGTCCACGAAACCGGGACCGGCGATGATGACCGAGGGAATGCCCAGATATTCCGCGGCGATGCAGGATCCCGTCTCCTTGGGCGTGCAGAGGCCGCAGCCGCCGTTGCCGGAGATGACGGCGTCCACGTGCATTTCTTTCAGTTTCGCCTGGAATTCTTCCTTGGCCTTGCGGGTCACGCCGGGGGCCGGATAAGGGCCTGCGATGCCGATTTCATCGAGCAGGATGACTTTGGCGGAGGGATAATTGTTCAGGATCAGCCGCTTGATCTCGGGATGGGTGACGCGGGTCATAAAACTCACGCCAACGACGGCGATTGTCTTCCCATCCAGGGTCTGCAGACGCGGGGCCTGACTGATGGGCTGTACGGAGGCGCGGCCGACGGGACTGACGACGGCGAAGCCGGGTTCTTCTTTTGGGGCGGGTTGCGAGGTCTTGGCGCCCGTCGTCTTTGTGGCGGTGGTCGGTGCCTTGGCGGTGGCTGCTACCGTCGTCTTGGACGCGGGAGCGGGGGCTTTCGCGGCGGGTACCGGCGCTTTTGCGGCTGCCGGCGGCGCGTCGGAGAGTTTGCAGGTTTCGTCGCAGACAATCCGCTGCGCATTCAGTTCCAGACACAGGAGGGAACCGGCCAGGGCAATGGCAAGGGTTCTCAGGAAGGGATAAGAGGTCATAAGGTTTCAGGTTGTGTTCTTATAAGAGATACACGGGAACCCCGGATGTTAAACCGATTTAGCTGAGGAATCCGAGGAGGATGCCGGCGGCGACGGCGGAGCCGATGACACCGGCGACATTGGGAGCCATCGCCTGCATCAGGAGGTGGTTGTCGGGATTGGACTCGCGGCCGACGACCTCGGAGACGCGCGCGCTGTCGGGCACGGCGGAGACGCCGGCGTTGCCGATGAGCGGGTTGATTTTGTTGCCTTTCTTGAGAAACAGGTTGATGAACTTGACGAAGAGCACGCCGCTGGCCGTCGCGATGACGAAGGAGACGAGGCCGAGCCCGAAGATCAGCAGGGATTTGCCGCTGAGAAATTTGTCGGCCTGGGTGGAGGCGCCGACGGTGAGGCCGATGAGCGTGGTGACGACGTCGATGAGCGGACCGCGGGCCGTTTCGGCGAGACGGCGGGTGACGCCGCTCTCCTTGAGGAGGTTGCCGAAGAAAAGCATTCCGAGCAGGGGAAGGCCCGAGGGAACGATGAGGGCGGTGACGAGGAAGCCGGCGATGGGGAAGATAATTTTCTCCCGCTGTGAGACTTCACGCGGCTTCGGCATCTCGATGAGCCGTTCCTTTTTGGTGGTCAGCGCCAGCATGATCGGCCGCTGGATGACGGGAACGAGCGCCATGTAGGAATAGGCCGAGACGGCGATGGCGCCCATCAGTTCGGGGGCCAGCTTGGAACTGAGGAAGATGGCCGTGGGACCGTCCGCTCCGCCGATGATGCCGATGGCGCCCGCCTCGCTGGGCGTGAAGCCGAAGGCCAGCGCCAGCATATAGGCGCCGAAGATGCCCAGCTGCGCGGCCGCGCCGATCAGCACGAGCCGGGGCTGCGAGATGAGGGTGGAGAAGTCGGTCATCGCGCCGATGCCGAGGAAGATCAGGGGCGGATACCAGCCCTGCCGGACGCCCTGATAGAGGATGTTCAGCACCGATCCCTCTTCGTAGATGCTGATGTTGAGGCCCGGGAAGGCCGGGATGTTGCCGACGATCATCCCGAATCCGATCGGGACCAGCAGCAGGGGCTCCCATTTCTTGACGATGCCCATCGTGATGAAGAAGATTCCGATGAGGATCATCACGCCGTGCTGCCAGGTGAAGTTGGCGATGCCGGTGAACTGCCAGAATTGCTGGAGACTGCTGATTATCTGATCCATAGGCACTTATGCAATCGTGACGACGGGTGCGCCTTCAAGGACGGAATCGCCTTTGGCGGCGTGGATGGCGGTGACGGTGCCGTCACGCGGGGCGGTGATCTCGTTTTCCATCTTCATCGCTTCGAGGACGGCGACTTTCTCGCCCGCACGGACGGCCTGCCCTTCCTTGACGGAAACCTCGATGATGACCCCGGGGAGGGGGGAGGTGACGGTGGAGGAGGCGGATTCCGGAGCAGGTCCGGAAGCGCGCCCGGCGGGCTCGGGGCGGCTGACGGGGGCCTTTTCGACGGGTGCGGCGGCCGGAGATGCGGCCGGAGCGGGGACGGATGCGTCCAGGGCTACTTCGTAAGGGATGCCGTTGACGGAAACGGCGGCTTTGCCGTCGGCGACGCCTTCGACCGTGACGTCATATTTGTTGCCGTTTATGGTGAGACTGTAGGTCTTCATGGTTTTCGGGTTTTACGGAAGTTGCGCTCCGGGGAGGACCAGGCGCGGCCGGGGCCGTCCCCGCGGAGGGTGATGACGAAGGATTCGCTGTCGTGGACCGTGTCGGAGAGATAGAGATGGATCGCGGTGGCGATGGCGGCGGCGGTTTCGGCTTCGGAAGAAGATTCCGGAACAAGTCCGGAAGGACGGTTGCCGGGTCCGGAAGCATGGCCGGCGGGGATGTCGGCCGCACCGGAACGGCGGGCGGCGGCGCGCTGAAAGCCCTTGCCGAGGAGGCCGAAGAGGATCCAGAGGATCATCAGGACGGCGAAGACGACGCAGACGGCGGTCAGCGTGAGGACAAAGCCGTGCGGGTCGTCGAGTCCGACGGAGAGCGGGGCGGCGAAATATGCGGCGGTCGTGTACATCCTGTCAGAGCGGGAGGTTGTCGTGTTTCCTGGCCGGCGCTTCCTGGTGCTTGCCCCGGAGGAATTCCAGGGCGCGGATGACGCGGAAACGCGTGTTGCGCGGCTCGATCACATCGTCGATATAGCCCCTTTCCGCGGCGCGGTAGGGATTGGAGAAGAGGTCTTCGTATTCGGCCTTTTTCTGCTCGAAAATCTCGTCCGCGTGCTCGGGATCGGCCTTCAGATCCTTGGCGTAGAGGACGTTGACGGCTCCTTCGGCGCCCATTACGGCGATCTGCGCGGACGGCCAGGCGTAGTTGATGTCGCCGCGGAGCTGCTTGCAGCTCATCACGATGTGGGCTCCGCCGTAGGATTTGCGAAGGGTTACCGTGACCTTGGGGACCGTCGCCTCGCCGTAGGCATAGAGGAGTTTGGCCCCGTTGGTGATGATGGCACCGTATTCCTGCTGTGTGCCGCAGAGGAAGCCGGGCACGTCGACCAGCGTGACGAGCGGAATGTTGAACGCGTCGCAGAAACGAACGAACCGGGCGGCTTTGCGGGAGGCGTTGATATCGAGCACGCCGGCCAGCACGGCGGGCTGGTTGGCCACGATGCCGACGCTGCGTCCGCCCATCCGGGCGAATCCCACGATGATGTTCCGCGCGAAATCCCTGTGGATCTCGAGGAAGCGGCCGTCGTCGACGATGCTCCGGACGACGCCGTACATGTCGTAGGCTTTGTTCGGGTTGTCGGGGATGATGTCGTTGAGGGCGTCTTCCACGCGTGCGAAGTCGTCATCCGTCTCCACGAAGGGCGCCTCGGAGAGGTTGTTCTGCGGCAGGTAGCCGATGAGTTCGCGGAGGGTGGCGATGGCCTCATCCTCGTCCGCGGCGGAGAAATGCGCCACGCCGCTCTTGGAACTGTGGACGGACGCGCCGCCGAGTTCCTCCTGCGTGACCGTCTCGCCTGTGACGCTCTTGACGACAGCCGGACCGGTAAGGAACATATAAGAGGTGTCCTTTACCATCAGGGTGAAATCGGTGAGGGCGGGGGAGTACACGGCTCCGCCCGCGCAGGGACCCATGATCGCCGAGATCTGCGGAATGACGCCGGAGGCCAGGATATTGCGCTCGAAGATTTCCGCGTAGCCGGCGAGGGCGTCGACGCCTTCCTGGATCCGGGCGCCGCCCGAATCGTTCAGCCCGATGACGGGCGCCCCGGCCTTGACGGCCATGTCCATCACCTTGCAGATCTTGTCGGCCATCGTCTTGGAGAGCGAGCCGCCGCTTACGGTGAAGTCCTGGGCGAAGACATAGACGGGACGTCCTCCGACGGTACCGCACCCGGTGACGACACCGTCGCCGTCGAAATGCTGCCGTTCCATTCCGAAATCAGTGCAGCGGTGACGGACGAACATGTCGAATTCTTCGAAACTGCCTGCATCCAGGAGTCTTTCGAGCCGCTCCCGGGCGGTCAGTTTGCCTTTGGCGTGCTGGGCTTCGATGCGCTTCTCGCCGCCGCCGAGACGGGCGGCCGCGCGGCGCTCCACCAATTGTCCGATTTTTTGCGTCTGGGCACTCATGGGCAAAAAAACGGTGGTCGTCTTCCGGCCACCGCTTCGATTAAGAGGTTAATTATTCTTCTTCCGCCGGCTTGAGGGTGGTGTAGACGTTGGTGACGTCTTCGTCGTCCTCCAGGAGGCCGGTAAGTTTGTCAAGCGTCGCGCGCTGCTCGGCCGTGACGTCTTTGAGGTCGACGTTCGGGATCTGCTCGAAGCCGCCGGAGATGAGGTCGTAACCCGCCTCTTCGATGTACTTCTGGATCTGTCCGTAGGAGGAGTAGTCGCCGTAGATGGTGATCTCGACGGTGACGTTCTCGTCCTCGTCCTCGACTTCCTGCTTGAAGACTTCCTCGGCGCCGAAATCGATCAGCTCGAGCTCGAGCTCGTCCACGTCGATCGGCTTGGCGGGATCTTCCTTGATGCGGAAGACGCACTTGTGGTCGAACATGAACGCCACGCTGCCGCTGGTCTGGAGCGAGCCGCCGCACTTGGTGAAGTAGCTGCGGACGTTGGCCACGGTGCGGGTGTTGTTGTCGGTCGCGGCCTCGACGAGGTAGGCGATGCCGAACGGACCGAATCCTTCGTAGATGATCTCCTTGAAATCGCCGGTCTTGGCCTCGGTGGCCTTCTTGATGGCGCGCTCGATGTTCTCCTTGGGCATCTGCTCCGACTTCGCCTCGGCGATGAGGGCGCGCAGACGCGGGTTGCCGGTCACTTCGGGGCCGCCCTGCTTGACGGCGATGGTGATTTCTTTTCCGAGTTTGGTGAAGGTCTTGGCCATGTGGCCCCAACGCTTCATTTTCCTTTCCTTGCGGAATTCAAAGGCACGTCCCATGGTTTACTGCGCGTTTTCGAGGCTGGCGATATACTTGTCGATATCCATCGCCTCGGGTGACTGATAGTATTTGTCCTTGATCTCTTTGTAGAGGGAGAGGGCCTCGTCGTTGCGGCCGAGTTTCTCGGCGACGATGCCTCCCTGGAACAGGTAGCTGGCGGAAAGCATGTTGTCGGCGGTGGCGGCGGCCTTCTTGTACATCGCGAGGGCGTCCTCATACTGCTCGAGCTCGACATAGGCGCCGGCGATGGCACCTTCGGCGCGGGACTGGAGGATATTGTCGCTGACCTTGTACTTCTTGAGGTACTCGACGGCCTGCTCGTAGTTGCCGGTCTGGAGCTCGCAGATGCCTGCATAGAGCCAGATGGCCTTGCCGGCCTTGTTGCCGTAGGTGTCGGCGATCTCTTCGAAGCCGGGATAGTTGTCGTCGCCCTTGAGAGCCTGCTCGTAGTCGCCGAGGATGAAGCTCTGCTCGGCGTGGAACATCTGCTCGGAGGCCTCCGCCTTCTTGGGCTGGAGGTAGAATTTGGTGTACGCGACGACGGCGAGACCGACGACGAGGATGCCGATGACGATCCAGCTGATCAGTTTGCCGTATTCGGAGATGAATTCCTCGGTTTTGGAGGCTGCCTCTGCAAGATTCTGCTCTTGCACCATCTGAGGATCTTTAAGGTTTTTCTTTGCCATATAATGTTACTCTTTATATTGTCTTTTGTTTTAAGCCTGCAAATTTAGTAAAAAATTTCGGTTAGTGCAATTTTATTCTTATCTTTGGAAATAGATTCCCGATCAGGCCGTGAATGACGAAGGAAGGGTCGGGAATGGTAGGGAACGAGCCGGTCGGGAATGAAGACGGACGAAAGATGCCTGTATTGAAGAAAATAGTGATTCAGGACTTCCGGAACATCGCGTTCCAGGAGGTGGAGTTCTCTCCGAAGGTCAACTGCATCAGCGGCGACAACGGGGAGGGCAAGACCAACCTTCTGGATGCGATTTACTGCCTCTCCATGACCAAGAGCGCGCTGGCGGGCTCGGAGCGGTTCAATATCCGCTACGGCACGGAGGCGTTCCAGCTCGGCGGGCAGTACCTGATGCCGGACGCCGTGGAGTCGCGCGTTTCCATCCGTTTCTCCAATTCCGGGGAGAAGAAAGTCGTCCGGGACGGCAAGACCTATTCCCGCATTTCGGACCATATCGGTCTGATTCCCGTGGTGATGGTTTCCCCCGCGGACGGCAGTCTGGTGAGCGAGTCCGGGGCGGAGCGGCGGCGGTTCGCCAATGCCGTCCTGTCGCAGATGGACCGGCAGTATCTCGCTTCCATCCAGCAGTACAACCGGCTGCTGATGCAGCGCAATACGCTCCTCAAGGACGGTGCCGCCGATCCTGCGCTCCTGGAGGTCATCGACCTTAAGATGGAGGCGGCCGCGGCACCCGCATACGAGGCCCGGAAGCGATTCGCCGAGGCGCTCGCGCCGATCGTAAGTCGCTATTATACACTGATTTCCGGCGGTGGAGAGGAAGTGACGGTCGAATACCGCTCAGACCTTGCCTCCGCGCCGCTCCGCGATCTTTTCCGCGCCAGCCTCGAGAAGGACCGCATCTTCAAGTACACCACCTGCGGCCTCCAGCGCGACGACCTCATCTTCAAGATGAACGGCCATCCTATCCGGCACGCCGGTTCGCAGGGGCAGCAGAAATCTTTCCTTGTCGCCCTCAAATTCGCCGAATACGAGATCATGAAGGGGGGCTCGGGCGTCGCGCCCATCCTCCTGCTGGACGACGTCTTCGACAAACTCGACCTCGGCCGCATCTCCAACCTCATCGCGATGGTCTCCGGCAGCGGATTCTCCCAGATCTTCATCACCGACTGCGACGCGGCCCGCCTCAGCCGGACGGTGGACGCCATTACCGAAGACCGTGCCTATTTCCAGGCGAAAGCCGGCGCCTTTAATCCCCTTGGATGATGGCCCAGATCAGACTGTCCCGCAAGAACGCCGTTACGCTGGAAGAGGCGATGTCGGAATTCATCCGTGAGATGAAGCTCGCCTCCGGGCTCAATACGCGCCGGGTGTTCGCCGCCTGGGACGCGGTGTCCGGGGCCTCCGCCCATACCCTGAAGCAATTCTTCCGGGACGGAACCCTGTATGTCACCCTCTCCTCGGCCGTCTGGCGGCGGGAACTGTCGCTCCGCAAGGCCTCGCTCATCGCGGGGATCAACGATTTCCTCGCCGCCGACGAACTGTTCGTGAAAGACGATCCCAAGGTGGCCGGGGTCAAAGAAATCATATTCAGATGAAAATCGTAGCAGATACCAATATTCCCTTCCTGAAGGGCGTCTTCGAGCCTTTCGCGGAGGTCGTATATAAAGAAGGAAGGCAGATCGGCCGGGAAGATCTCCCGGACGCCGACGCCCTGATCATCCGCACGCGGACTCGGTGCGACGCCGACCTGCTGGACGGGACGGCGGTCCGGATCATCTCGACGGCCACCATCGGCACCGACCACATCGACCTGGACTATTGCCGGGAGCGGGGGATTGAAGTCCACAACGCGTCGGGCTGCAACTGCATCGGGGTGATGAACTATGTGTTCTCGGCCCTTTACGGGATCGCTTCCCGCAAATCCCTCAATCTGGAAGGGATGACCTTCGGCATCGTCGGCGTCGGCCATGTGGGCGGAGCGGTGGAGCGGATGGCTAGGACGCTGGGTTTCAACGTCCTGCTGTGCGACCCGCCGCGTGCCGAGGCGGAGGGCCCCGAGGCCTTCTGTTCGCTGGATTATCTGCTGGAGCATGCCGATATCGTCTCCCTGCATACGCCGCTCGATGAGAATACGCGGGGAATGGCGGACGAATCTTTTTTCGAGAAGATCCGCCCCGGGACGATCTTCATCAACGCTTCGCGCGGCGAGGTGGTGGATGAGGTCGCGTTGATGCACGCCATTCCGAAACTCGGCACCGTCATCATCGACACGTGGGCCGGAGAGCCGAATGTCAACCAGAACCTGATCTCGCAGGTGGACATCGCCACGCCGCACATTGCCGGCTATTCCTATCAGGGCAAACTCAACGGCACGTCCGCGGCCGTCCGCTCGGTGGCATCTTTCTTCGGCATCGACGCGCTGAAGGATTTTTCACTGACGGCGGAATCTCCTGAACTTCAGCCGCTTAAACTGGAACTGGAAGGCAAGACGCAAGGGCAGATCGCCGCCATTTTCCAGTACAACTACCCGATTTTCATCGACGATTTCATGTTCCGTATGGCGCCCGGAGATTTTGAGAAACTCCGCAGCGAATACCATTATCGCAGGGAATTCTACGTATGAGCATCGTCCGACACGCCCAGACCGTACGTCCCGAGGTGGTAAGCCCCGAGGCGATGTACCATACCGTATGCCGGATCGGAATCGTTCCGTTTTTTGAGAATCCGGTGGCGGGATGGTCGGTGGAGGAACTGACGCCGCCGCGTTTCTGGTTCGACGGCGACGGCCCGGAACTGGGACCCTGGGACTGGAAGATCGGCTGCGTCCAGAGCGGGGATATCGCCTACGGGAAATTTCTCTGGGGCGGGAAGGCGGCTTTCGCCACGGTGGAGTGGTATCGCGAACTGATGAATTACCGCCGCAGTCTCCCGAAGTATGCGCCGACGCCGGACCAGCAGCGCATTCTGGATTATCTTGCCGACAACGGCTCCATCGGCATCAAGGAGGTGCGGGGGCTGCTCGGCGTGAAAAAGGGTGCGGCGGACGCCCAGATATGCCGCCTGATGATGCAGTGCCGGGTCGTGACGGGGGACATCACGCGGGTGTATCGCGGGCAGGACCTGCACTACAACGGCTGGCAGGTCTCCTCGTTCTGTACGCCGGAGGCGCTTTTCGAGACGGATGCGGCGGATTTCCCGCAGGGGCTTCCCGTCGGATTCCCCTTCGAGGCGGTCACGCTGAAAGTCCCGCATTCCCCGGAAGAATCCCTCCGCCGGCTCGTCGCCCACATCCGCAGCCAATATCCGGATGCGGACGATAAGTTGATAATTAAATCATTATCATAAATACAAACAAAAAATCATGTCGTATCGATTTCTGGAATCATTTGCACCCGCGCAAGTAGCGGGAGGGGCCCAACTTGTTGGGAGGGACGAGGGCCGGAGGCCCGAGGATGGAAGAAACGATACGACTGATTTTTAAGGAATGAACATTATGAAAAGAGTACTTCTACTAGTAGCACTGCTGACGCTTGCTTTCACCGCATCCGCCCAGGCCCTCAAGCCGGTCAAGGACAAGGCAAGCAAGAAATACGGATACCAGGACAAGCAGAAGAACTGGGTGATCCCGCCGTCCTACGACGACGCCAGACGCTTTGATAACGACGGCTTCGCGGTCGTCAAAACGGGCGGCCGGGAAGGACTCATCAATCAGGAGGGGCAGTGGATCCTGCAGCCCCTGTACGACGACATCGGCAAATTCGACGGCAACGGCCTCTGCGAACTCAAGATCAAGGACGGCGGCGTGAAAATGTACGGCATCGCCGACCGCTCCGGGAATCTTGTCCTGCCGGTGGAATACATCGCGGTCGACATTCCCCGCGGATCGGGCTGCATCCTGGCATCCCGCTACGTCAACGCGCCCGGACTCACCGGGGCTCCGCTCTGGGGCGTGTATACCCTCCGTGGCGAAGAGCTCATCTCCCCGCGATTCCTCTCGCAGCCCACATACGGCGGCGGCAACTTCATCGCCAAGGGGACCGACGGGCTCTACGGCGTCGTCGACGTGTACGGCCAGACCCTTCTCCCGTTCGAATTCCTGGCCATCTCCCGCACGGGGAACGCATTCCACACCCTCGGCAAGGACTTCAACAGGCATCCGGGCGCCGTGCTGCCTTACGACCCGATGGGCGACAAGGTGCGCGCGGCATCCTGGCATAGCGGATGCATCGGCGTACGCCTGTATGCCAATCAGGTCCGGATCGTCCAGGTCCAGTCCGGATACGGTTACCGCCGGGCGGCATGCCGGGATGCGGATATCGACTGGGGAAGAGGACGCTTCCTCCGTCTGGAGCCCTTTGAGGCCCCTGCGGGCGGCTCCGCGACGATGGCTTATCCCGAGGGAGGCAAGTATTACACCCTCAAGGCGATGCTGTATGAGGCGGACGGCTCCCTCGTCGGGGAAGTGACCGACTGCGGCTATCTGGAGGCGGAATGCGCCGAAGGCGTCGTCTACAGCGCCGGCGGTCTGGAATCCTGGCTGATCCTCCGCGATCCCAACGCCCTGTCTCTCCCGTCCTATACGCTGAATCTGACGGACTACCATACCCTGATTCACGACAACGTCTACAACGGCCTCGGCTTCCGGCCCTACGACCTTACCAAGCTGGACAATGTGCGCAATTACGCCGACCGCAACATCGACATCATCAAGGGCGACAACATCGGCTTCACCTCCTATCTTCCCCCGGTCATCGACCTGCAGGAGGCGAAACGGATGCGCGAGGTGATGCGGCCCGAGATCTTCCACCACGCATTCCGGATGGGGGAGGTCGTCAACTGCAAGGTGCGCACGGAAGGGGAGGAGTTGCTCCTGGAATTGTCGGAGCAGCTGGTCTGCCATTTCGACGACCGTTTCCAGGATCCCTACTTCCATTTTTCCGGCGACGAGATCATCTACTGGGGCCCGCACAACGCCCGTACCGTTCGCCTGAGTCTGGAGCCCTCCAACTCTCAGGCGATGGCCGACGAGACCGGAAAATACTGGTCACTGGTGCTGTCGCTGTATGAGGAGGACGGAACGTGGCTGCGCACCCTGGCAAGGGCGCCCTATCCCGACTATGTGCAGGGAGGCGTGCTGGTATTCAACGGACTGGGGATCGCCCTGCTGGCGCCCTGGGCCCTGAAAGGTCCTCATCACGAAGAAGTGCGCGTCATCAGAATGCCTGCGCCGCAACCCCTTCCTCACAGGATTGCGGCGCTGGATGCATTCCGTGTGCGTCCGCCGATCGCTCCGCGATAGCGGTTATCCCTGATGGGCCGGCCGCAGCAGGTCAAGAACGACTTTTACCGGATTGAACGTCTCGACGGGCACCTCGACGAAAAGGGTGTTCCAGTCACTCATCGCGCCGTTCCAGAGGCCCGGCAGCTCGAGCGCCTTGAGTTCGCGCCCCTGATAACTCTTCGAGGAGATGAATCCCGCCTGCTCGTCGACATATTTTGACAGATCGAACCGCTCGCCCTTGTAGTTGCGCAGGCAGCAGACAAGGTCGACCGGGTTGAAGTGCGTGGACCTTTTGAGGATGTCCTTCGCCTCCGGCGCAATCTGCACGCTCTCCAGGATCTGGAGGGAGGTGGCGCCGTCGCGGCCGGCGATGATGAACGGGCCGCCGCCGGGTTCGCCCAGGTTGCGGACCATTCCGCAGACGCGGACCGGCCGGTCGAGTTTGGCGCGGAGCATCTGCATCCGTTCGGCCGGATCGTGGGCCAGCGGAAGCTGCATGCAGAGTTTGCGGTCGAAGAAATTCTCCACCTCGTCGCATAGCAGGTGGGCCTCCTCGGAACGGGGATCCCGAATGGCGTCGAAACGCTCGAGATAGGCGAAAATCCGGTCGCGGATCCTGAGCGCTTCGCCGATGAGGATCTTCTTGTAGCGGGCCGTGACGGGGAGAAGTTTCTCGTGGGCGACATTGTCGATATTCTTGATGGAAACGAGTTCCTCTTCCACTTCCCCGAGATTCTTGATAAGGGCGCCGTGGCCGGCCGGGCGGAAGAGAAGGGAGCCGTCGTCCTTGCGGAACGGCTTGTTCTTACCGTCGACGGCGAGGGTGTCGGTCGCTTTGTCCTGATAGGTGAAACGGACGTCATACCGCACGCCGTAACGCTGCTCGAAGACGGGTTTCACCTCGGCGAGGGCCTCTTCGAAGAGGGACCTGTGCTCCGGGGAGATCGTGACCGTCAGACGGCAGACTCCGTCGGCCCCGCGCATGTATTCCTGGGCCTCGACGAGATGCTCCGCCAGGGCGGTCCGCACCTCTTCGCCGTACCGGTGGAATTTAATCACGCCCTTGGGCTTGCTTCCATAGCCGTAGCCCTTGTCGGTCAGGACTTTCTCCAGGACGTCCTTCCGATAGGCGGGGGAATCCTCCGGCTCTCCGAAGAGCGCCGGCGTGTAGAAGGCGAAATCCTTGATGTGTGCGGCGAGTCTGCTCCCGGGCGCATCGGCGGGAAGGTCTTCGCCCGCGTCCAGTTTCTCCAGCCCCGCGAAGATGTCCTTGAACATACGGGAGGCCGCGCCGCTGGCGGGTACGAATTTGCATTTGCCGGCGACGGCGGCCGTGTCGGCATAACGGACCGCCTCATCGGCTTCCGCTTCGGAGAGAATGGTGATGCCCCTTTCGGGCGTGGCCGGCCCTACGATTTTCATCCAGGGAAACCCCTTTTTGAAATAGCCGGTCTGTTTCTCGACAGTCTTGGGGTCGGAGCCGCGCTGCCGGATGGCTTGAAGGTCTTTTGCTGTAAACATATGTGGTCAGTTATCAGAAAGATCGGAATGAATTCCAGTTGGTGTTTCCCTCGGCCGCGCTCTGGAGCGAGGCGGGGAGGTTGGCGAAGAGGTTGACGCCGGTCCACTGCTCGATCTGGCTCACGCTCACGACATATTTGCTGTCGTCAAAGGTTTCTCCGTACAGGTCGTCGTGCGGCAGCCAGAAGCCGATGGAGGAAGCGGCCGTTACCTCGTTGCCGTTCCACGTTACCTTGAGGAGGGCCTTCCAGTAGTAGTTCGGCACCGGAAGCTCCTTCTGGTCATAACGGGTGTTGGTCATGTAACTGATGGTTTCGCTGCCGCCCTTCTTGCGGAAGGCCGCGCCGGTCACCACATATACCGTGTCGCAGGAATATGCCACGTTGCGTACCGCACTCTCCAGGTCGAGCCATATGTCGGCGTTGAAGCCGTTCTGGATCTGGGGCGTGATGTTGGTCATATAATAGGTCTGGGCCATCATCTCGTCGACCCCGTTGCGGTCGGCATTGGGGATCTGGTGGCCGCGGGCGTAGAAGTTATCCGTGAAGTTCCCGGTCGGATGATTGGCCCCCGATCCATAGGAATACGGGAAGACCATCGTCTGCTTGTATTCGGGCACATCCGGGTCATAGCCCCAGCTCTCCGTTCGGCCGCTTCCCAGGTGATCCGTGCACAGCGGATAGGCCACCAGGTAGGAAGCGTACATCTCGGGGTCGTACAGGCAGGAATAGTTGCGCTGCCTCGTACCATCCATCGTGGCAAAATGCTTCACCAGGTACAGGTCGGTCAGCGACGAGGTCGAGGTACCTCTCATATCCGAAGGCGACCAGGCGGGCAGTTCCAGCCAGCCGAGTCTCACCACCGGAGCCGGAGGCGCCGATTCCACGCAACTGAAATTGCGGATTTCCCAGGTGCCTGCGCGGGAGGTCGTGGAGGTGTATTCGAATTTGATTTTCACCAATTCTCCCGCGTAGGGGGAAAGATCCTGCTCGACGGCAAGGTAGGCCGAATAGCCGCTGGACGGCTTGTCCGGGAATCGCACGTCGAGGGGCGTCCACTCGTCATCGGAGTAGCATTTGACGTACACCTTCCCGTCCGGAACGTTGCCGCTCCCATAGAAATACGAATTGGCCGCGTGCTCGAACGTAAGCTTTGCGCCGTCCACCGAACGGAGATCGATCCAGGGCGAAATCAGCGAAGTCACGACATCGTGCCGGGTATTGCTGCTGGCACCGGGATCCTTGTAGTATCCGTTCGCCGTCGCGCCGTAGGTGGAGCGGAACTGCCACTCGTAGCCGGTACCGCCCTCGATCTCGAATTCTCCCCGTGTGGAGGTGAACGCCTCGCCGTAAGGCAGGCTCACGATATTCTCGGTGACACCGGCCTCACGGTCTACGTCGGAGATGTCCATGTTGTAGTGCTTGAGCTTGTTGCGGCCGAGCGACTTGCTGGAGAACGGGAAGGTATAGGTCGCCGCGTCGGTGGCGATGACAATGGTTCCCGAAAGATAGGACCCGGGCGCCAGGACCATATATATCGGAGTGGCGTCCTCCTCGCTTGATGCGACCGGGGCGGTCTGGTTGACTTTGACTTGATCGTGGAAAGAAGATCCCCAGGTGAGTGCGAGATGCTCTTCGTCAAGCGATTCCGACAGTGCCGCCAGATTGATCGTGGCATCGCCGGCAAGCGGAACGCCCTCGGATTTGAAAGTGATGTACTGCACCGTCTCGGAGGTAAGCGCCTCGTCGGAAGAGAAGATCCGGAAGTCGATGATGGCGCCGAGGTTGAGGAACTGGATGACGCCGTTGGTCTGGGCCGAGGAGCCGCTCAGTTCCACGGTCTCCTGCACGTGGAACGGGATACCGACCATCGGCATCGCCGAGACGGAACCGCCGTCCTGGACGTTCGGGATGGTGATGGTGACCGCGGACTTGTCGTTGTTGCCCGCGTTGTAGGGGTAGTAGGCGTAGGCGTACGAACCGGCGGGAATTTCGCTGCGGCTGTACAGGATCACCGTCTTGGGCTGATTGGAAGTGTTGACGTTGGCATAACCGGTATATCCTTCCAGGAACATGCCGACCCGGTCGTTGGCTTCCCAGAAGACGCCGTCATTGTCGAGCGTCGCGCGGGTTTCGCCGTCTTCGATGGTGAATGTATAGGTATATCCTTCCGGGGTGGTGTCACCGGTGGGGACTGCTTCACGGTTACAGGAAACAGCCACTGTCGCGATCAGCGCGAGGGAGATGAGAATCTTTTTCATGGCGGTCCTGCGGTTAAAAGTTCTCATTGCCGTCGTCAATCGGCTTCTCGTTGTTGTCGGAATTCCCGGTGAACACGAAATTCTTTTCGGACCGGAGACAGACAGCCCGGATAGCGGGCGCGGTATATTGGATCTTTTTCATAGGATGGTGATGAAATCGTGTCCGGAGACGTGAAAAGTCTGTATGGAAGCGCTCCCGGCGGGCGTTCCTTCCGGAATCCGCACGGTCACCTCCGCGTCCTCGGGGGCGAAGTTGGCGACGATCAGGGTGCTGCCGCGGAGCCAGGCGAAGTGCCGGCCGCGGTCGAAGCCCTCTCCCTGGCACCAGCAGAGGTCGTAGGTCGGCGCGCCCTCCAGCGACCTGGCCAGGCGGAGGGTGTCGGCGTAGCGGGGGAAGGGGGAAGATTCCGGGGACAAGCTCTGGAATGAGGGAAGGGGCGCGATCTCGAAGATTGAGGTGCGGCCGTCAGCGGCACCGCGCTCGCCCCATTCCTGCCCGAAGTAGAGCATGAAGGGGGCGTCGGTGAGCATCGCGGAGACGGCGAGGGCGGCGTAGCCCGCCTCGGGGCTCCCGGCGAACTGCGCCGAGGCGACGCGCTGCTCGTCGTGGTTCTCGAGGAAGTTGAGCATCCGGGGCTGGAGGTCCTGCAGCATCTGCCAGTTTCGGGTGATGCCTTCGGCCGAAGCGCCCTGGCAGGTGACGGAACGCAGGGTGTCGTAGAGCCCGCATTTGTCGTACAGGAGGTCGAAGCCGACCGTTTCAAGGTAGTGCCTGTAAGTGTCCGTGTTGTAGGCCTCCGCGATGAATGTCGCTTCGGAAAATTCTTTCTTGACTTCCGCGATGAGCCACCGGAGGAACTGCCAGGGCACCATCTCCACCATGTCGCAGCGAAATCCGTCGACGCCCTTTGCGAGCCAGAAGCGGAGCACGGAGAGCATCTTGTCCCAGGTGCCCGTATGGAAATCGCAGTAGTTGAGGCGCACGGTGTCCCACCAGTCGTTGATGTCGGGGGCGGGGGAGAAGCAGTTGCCCGACGCCCGCGCGGGAAATTCGTCGTAGTCCGCAGACGGTCCCGGGAGCGTGAGATGTTCTCCGGGATAGTAGTAGAAATCATTCTCCGGGGTCCAGTGCACGCTGCGGTCGTCGGACTGCCCGAAATTGACATTCTCCCGCGCCACGTGGTTGGGGACGAAGTCGATGATGACCTTGAGTCCGGCGGCGTGTGTCCGCGCGACCAGTTCCTCGAAGTCCGCCATCGATCCGAGATACGGCGCCACGGCGTAGTAATCCCGGATGGAGTACGGCGAGCCGGCCGTCCCCTTGACGCAGGCCGCGGAGGCATTCTCATACCCCGGCAGGCGCGTGGCGTGGTCGATTACCCCCGTGTACCAGACGTGCGTCATGCCGAGCGAACGGACATAAGCGAGGGACGCCTCGTCGAAATCCACGAAGCGTCCACCCCTCCAAAGTCTTGGAAGCACCTGATAAACAAGGGCTTTCTGCATCCCTTATTCTTTGATTAATTTGAGAAGGATATCGTCGGTCTTAAGCCCCGATTTCGTTTTCAATACGAATGTCATCGAATTCGGGAAGAAGTGTCCTTCGGCCGTATAGGGGAAATCTGCCAGATTGTACCCGTTGTCGTCGTCAAAGTTGGCGTTGAATGTGTCCAGAAGGTTGTTGTACGTGAAGGTGCCGGAAACCTTGAATTTGAGGGGACTGTCCTTTGTGGCGTCTTTGTCTAATTCTGCGTGGTTTTCGTATTCGACGGTCGTCGTGCCCGTGAATGTCCAGAGAATGTACTGCTTGTAGTCACCCATGGTTACATATCCTTCCCATTTCGTTCCGACGAGTTTTTCGACGGAGAGCGGGTAGAACGCCTTTTCGCAGGATGAGATTGCAAAGAGGCAAAGCGACAGCGCCGCGAAGGCGAGAAGTTTGAAACGTTTCATATTCGTAGGTTTTAATGATTGCCGAAAGTTACGAATTCTTTTTCTATTCTGCAAAACCGGCCGGTCCGTCGGTCCCGATGACGGCCTCTCCGGTGGTGCCGTCGATGTAGACGATGAGGGGCGAGGGGAGGGTGATGACACGGAGGGGTGAAGGAGAGCCCGGGGATGAAGGAAGGTTGTCCAGGGCGGCGAAGTCGACTTCACCCTCTTCGCAGTGGAGGTAGCCCACGCCGAGCGAGGTGATGTTGTGGAAGAAATGCGTGCCCTGGGAGGGCTCCACCCGCATTTCCGGGATGGAATACTCCACGATGACGGCGGCTTCGGAGATACTGTTCCACAGGACCGGGATGCCGAGCCAGGGATCCGACGACCCCCAGCGGCCCGGACCGACGAGGAGGTACCGCCGCCCTGCCGCGTGCATCTCGGCGTTGATCCGCGTAACCTCGGCGGCGAGGGCCACCGTGCCGGCCTTGTCGAATCCGTCGGGGGAGATGTAGACGACATTGGTGATGTCCGGGAAGAATCCGGCTCCAAGCGCCTTCCGCGAGGTGATCCACGTGGCCGAAAGTCCCTCCGCCACCGTATCCGCCCGCTGGTCGCACGAGGCGACATAGCCCGCGACGGGCCTGATCTGCAGCAACTTGAGCACCGCGTCCTCCCGGTCCGGAATCAGATCGAGGGCGAATTCGATTTCCACCTCGTCCTGCAGTTCCGCCCGGCAGAGGGCGAGGATTTCCTGCATCGCCTCCGCCAGCGGGAAACGGTTGTACTTGAGGATATGGTCGAACGTCACGATCCGGGGTCCGCGGACCGAGACGCCCGGCACCATCCGGTCGTTGGCGCCGTCGTAGGTGGAAACCACCAGTTGCGGGCTGGGGAAGTGCTCCAGGGCGTCCTGGACGGGAATGTAGGCGAAATTGATTCCCTCGTTGCGGGAGATCTTGAAGGCTCCCGGACGGAGGTCGAGGGCGTACATCATTTTCTGCCCGTCCCGCATCGCGAGCTTCGGGTCCGAGAGCTGGAGGATTTTCCTGGGCCGGGCGGGATTGACACGGAGCGTGTTGCCCCCGTCCACGACCGTCTTGCCGAGGCCGTAGGCCAGTTCCAGCACGCCGTCCGTCGGTTTTTCGCTTCCGATCGGGTAGAAGTTGTAGGAGCGGGCTACGCCGGATAGCATCGGATAGAAGAGCCCGTCGTGGGCCGTTCCGCAGATATCCTGGATGATGACGGCCATTTTTTCCTCGCTGAGGAGATTCTCGGTCGTCTGTATATAATTTCGCGCGAGCGCGTAATAGACGGAGGCATAGACGCTCTTGATGGCCTTCACGAGGAGGCGGAGCATCTGGTTGCGGTCTTCCACCGCCGGGATCATATAGGTCGAATAGATGCCGGCGAAGGGCTGGAAGTTGCTGTCTTCGAGCTTGGAGGAGGATCGGACCGCCAGCGGGGTGGAGACGGTCTCGATATAGGCGCGGAGCTGCTCCACCAACGGCATCGGCAGCCGGGAGGCCACGAATTCCGACAGGATGTCGTCGTCGGAGAGGTCGGGGTTGTCGATGACGTTCTGGAGGCCGTTCTCCAGGATGAATTCGTCGAACCAGTCGGTCGTGATGACGATCGTCCGGGGAACGCTCACCGTGAGGCCTTCCCAGCGGTGCCGCAGTTCGGCCCGCTGGACGAGGTTGTTCAGGAACGACAGGCCGCGGGCCTTGCCGCCGAGCGAGCCGTCTCCGAGCCGCGCGAACTGGATATAGGATGCGTATGTATCCTTGTCGAAGGCCGCGATGATGCCGCGTCCGCTGTTGCGGAGGGCGGAGCCGACCATATCGGCGATGTATTCCCGCGCCTCGGCCGCGTCGCTGTGGTGCACCTTGCGGAATTCGCTGCCGAGGAAGAAGAGTCCCCGGGCGAGGAACCACTTGGAGAATTTGTTGCGGGAGACGGTGGCGAGAAGCACCTTGTCGGGCACTTTCGGCAGGACGGCGAGGAGTTCGGTAAGGTTCGATGCCCGGCCGTACTCGGTGCCGCCGGCGCTCCGGAAGACGAAGTCGCCGAAGCCGAATTCCTCCCGGATATACTCCGAGAGCTGGATGAACAGCGTTTTGGAATACTTCCGCACGAATCCCGCTCCGAGACCGTGCGCGACCTTCTCCATCGAGCCCTGCGAGCTCTGCAGCAGCACCGGCATATAGGGATCGTCCTCGCGGATCATCTTCGTGAGCCGGATGCCTGCGTCGAGCAGTTCTTCCTCGGGCCGCTGTCCGCGGAATTCCACCATGCCGATGTCGGAAATGACGCCGACGAGGTTGCGGCTGTATTTTTTGTATAACTCCTGCGCCTCGCTCAGGCAGGTCGCGAGGAGCACCTTCGGCCGGTAATGCTTACGGCCTTTGCGCTGCGAGTCGTTAAGCGTGTCGGAGAGAAATTCGTTGGTCTGGCTGAGCACCATCCTGTACAGCTCCGGCAGATAGGTAGAGTAGTACCGCACCGAGTCTTCCACCAGCAGGAGGCCCTGGACGCCGCCTTCGAGGATGTCGTGTGCGGCGTTCTTGCGGTCTTCGAACAGTTTGACGATTGCGAGGATGAGGTCGGCGTTGCCGTGCCAGGAGAACATCATTTCGATGCCGGAAGTGTCCTGCGCCGCGATCCTCCGGTAGATCTCCTTGGAAGAATGGGTCAGGAGCACGACGGGAATGCCGGCCCCGGAGGCCTTCAGCGATGCGGCGAAGGGGAAGATTTCCCGGTCGCGGTCGTTGTACAGGCAGATGACCATGTCGGTCTTGCCGCCGCCCTCGAGAAATCCCCGGGCGTCCTCCGTGGAGTTGACCCAGGTGAATTTGGGCGGGTCGGAAAGGTTCAGGCCGATGTATTCCTCGTACACCTGCGACTCGATCCGGCCGTCTTCGCGGAGGATGAAGGAGTCGTAGTTGCTGCAGATCATCAGGATTTCCCGGATCCGGTAACTGATGAGGGATGAATAGGGTGCTGGATTCATATTCTTCTTCTGAATTCCGCCAGGGTGAGGGCGGTGGCGACGGCGGCGTTGAGCGATTCGCTGCCGGGGTCGTCGGGGGGATAGGGGGGCAGGTAGAGCCGGTCGGTGACGGTGGCGGCCACTTCCGGGGAAATGCCGTCCGCTTCGCTTCCGGTAATGACCAGGACAGGCCGGTCCACTCCGGTTTCGAGGTCTTTCCCGTAGATGTTCTCCCCGTCGAGGAAGGTGCCGAAGACGGGGCCGGGCCATTGCCGGCAAAGCGCGGAAATATCTGTGTAGCAGAACGGTACGCGAAAGATGGCGCCCATCGTGGCCTGCACGACCTTGGGATTGTAGAGGTCCACCGTGCCGGGGGAGGCGAAGACGCCGTCGACGCCGTACCAGTCGGCGATACGGAGGATGGTGCCGAGGTTGCCCGGGTCGCGGATGCCGTCCAGTGCGAGGAAGAGGCCTTTCGAGGGCATCTGCGGCTCGCGGTCGTCCGGTTTACGGACAACGGCCAGTACCGGCGAGGGGCTGCTGAGCGACGAGATGCGCGACATCGTGTTTTCTCCGATCTCGTCCCGCCGCCAGACCGATTCGACCTCCCAGCCGGACCGGAGTGCCTCCGCGACGAGTTTCTCGCCCTCCACGGTAAAGAGGCCGAGCGCGTCTCGGAATTTCTTCTCCCTCAGACTCCGGATCCGTTTGATCTCGCTAGACGTCATACCCGAGGATTTTGAGCATCGACTCGGCGGTCTGCTCGGGGGCGAAGAGGCGCGAAGTGAGGTTGCCTTCCGCGTCGCGGTCGAGGAGGATGTGTTTCGGGGAAGGATGGAGGCAGTGCTTGATGCCGCCGAATCCCGAGATGGCCTCCTGGTAGGCGCCGGTGTGGAAGAAGCCGATGTAGAGATTTTCCCGGCGGCTGCGGATGGTCGGGAGGAAGATGGCGTTGGCGTGGAATTCGGCGTTGTAGAAGTCCTGGCTGTCGCACGTGAGGCCGCCGAGGAAGACCCGCTGGTATTCGTCGTTCCACTTGTTGATCGGAAGCAGGATGAACCGCTGGTTGAGGCCCCAGGTGTCGGGGAGGGTGGTCATGAAGCTGTTGTCGATCATATACCATTTCTCCCGGTCGTTCTGCTGCTTGATGTCGAGGATCTTGAAGATGGTCGCCCCGCTCTCGCCCACGGTGAAGCTGCCGAATTCGGTGAAGATGTCCGGCTCCTGCACCCCGTGCGCGTTGCAGTAGGACTTGATCTGGTTGATGATTTCCTCCACCATGTATTCGTAGTCGAAATCCATCGCCAGGGAGGTCTTGTTGGGAAGGCCGCCGCCGATGTTGAGACTGTCCAGGTCGGGGCAGATGGCCTTGAGCTCGCAGTAGAGGTTGACGCACTTGGAGAGTTCGTTCCAGTAGTAGGAGGTGTCGCGGATGCCCGTGTTGATGAAGAAGTGGAGCATCTTGAGCTTGAAGTTGGGCCGCTTGGCGATGTTGTTGCGGTAGAATCCGACGATGTCGCTGTAGCGGATGCCGAGCCGGGAGGTGTAGAAGTCGAAATTCGGCTCCTCTTCCGAGGCGATGCGGATGCCGAGCATCGTGGGTTCCTTGATGAGGTCGGCGAGGTCTTCGAACTCGTTCTTGTTGTCCAGCACCGGGATGATGCGCTCCCAGCCCTCGTTGCGCAGGGCGGCGATGCCCTCGACGTATTTGGGCCGCTTGAAGCCGTTGCAGATGATGTAGGTGCCCTTCTTGGAGACGGAACCCTTGCGGGCGAGGGCCCGGATGAGGTCGAGGTCGTAAGCCGAGGAGGTCTCCAGGTGGATATCGTTCTTGAGCGCCTCGTCGAGGACGAAGGCGAACTGCGAACTCTTGGTGCAGTAGCTGTAATTGTAAGTGCCCTGGTAGTCGGCCTTGGCCATCGCCACCTTGAACAGCCGCTTCGCGCGCTGGATCTGGGAGGAAATCTTCGGCAGGTACGAGATCTTCAGCGGGGTCCCGTACTGCTCGATGATGTCCATGATGTCGATGTCGTTGAAAAACAGATTCCCGTCTTCCACACGGAATTCGTCCTGCGGGAAATCAAAGGTCTGCTCGACCAGGTCAATGTACTTATTCTTCATAGTATTAAAATGGATATCCGACGCCGAAATGCACGGCGCAATTGCCTTTCTTGAACCAGTCTTTGGGCCCAACCCAGCCCCGGCTGACATTGAGGGTGGCGGGATCGTGGACCTGCATGCCGAAGTCGACGCGCACCACGAGGAAGTCCATGTTGAGCCGGATGCCGACGCCCCAGTCGGCCGCGATGCTGTCCCAGGAGAAGCGCTCTTCATCGCTCGCATCCTTGTAGAGCGACCAGACGTTGCCGGCGTCGGCGAAGAGGGCGCCCTCCAGTTTCCAGACGATGCCGAAGCGGTATTCGACGTTGGCCTCGAATTTCCAGTCGCCCGTCTGGCTGGGGATGGAGAAGGCGGGGTTGAGCCCCGACCGGCCCGGACCGATGGCCCTTGCCTGCCAGCCGCGGAGACTGGAGGCGCCGCCGCTGTAGAAGGCCTTCTCGAAGGGGAGCGTATAGGAATTGCCGTAGGCGTATCCCGCCCCGACGAGGAATCGGTAGGCGAAGGACTGCCCGCCCTTCTTGCCGAAGACGAAGGTGCGTCCGGCCTGGACCTCGGCACGGACGTACTGGGAATAGGGGATGCCCCAGATGAGATGGCTGCCGTCCTCATCGGTTTTCATCACCTTGTTGAAGGCGCTCAGGAGGTTGCCGGAGAGGTCGATGCTGGTCCGGTAGTAATGATACGACGTCTTGGTGCTCTGGAGGGGGTTGGTCGTGTAGAACAGCGTTCCGCCGAGACCGAGGTCGAAGTGGTTGGAATAGGTCTTCTGGAGGAACGGGTCCGCCGTCGTGCGCTGGGCGAAGGCGGGATCCATGTTGAAGATCCGCACGATGTTGAGCTTGACGGGCACGAGCTGGAAGAGCAGCCGCTCGCCGATGTTGCCGCTGTAGCCGTAACTGGCCGAGATCATCGTCCGCTTGAACTCCGGCCGGTCCTGGTAGTTGAACGCGGCGGTAATGTCGGTCTTGGGGATGTAGGGACCCTTGAAGATACGGTTCGGCAGACCGAGGAAGGTGGGGAAGCGGAGCGAGGCCGTGACGCCGAATTCCGTCGAGCGCGCCTTGCTCTTGGGATGGAACTGGAAATTCCCCATGAAACTGACGTTCAGGAGTTCTCCGCCGTGGAAGATGTTCTTGTGGTAATAGGTGATCTGCGGCAGGATGCCGATCAGCGCCGAGGAGTTGACCGAGAATTCGAGGTTGGTCTTGAAGCCCTGCAGCCGGGAGTGCTGGAGGGTGATGTCGCTGCTCACGTGGCTGGAATCCGTGGGATGGAGGGCTACGTTGACCCCGCTGAAGAGGTTGACTCCCGTGAAGCGTGAATAGGTGGTGTTGATGGCGCGTTCGTCGTAGAGGGCGCCGGGGCGCAGGGTGTTGAGCCCTGCTGCGAAACGGGGACGCAGCCTGAGCCGTTCGGGATGGGTGATCCGGACGCTGTCTAGGTAGAATTTGTTGAGCTGGTCACCCTTGATGGACATCTTGAGGGACGCCTCGCCGGGAGTGGTGAGCGTGTCGGCGACGAAGAAGTAGTTGCTCTTGTTGATGCCGTAGTAGCCGATGGTGCGCAGGTGGTTCGAAGAACGGAGACTCTCGGCCTCCAGCGCCTGCTCGGAGAGGAACTGCCCGGGCTTGATGGTCACGTTCTTCTTGTCGGCGTTGAAATCCTGCAGGAGGGTGCCTTCGTCGGGGATATCGTAGGAGAGGCCGTTGATCTTGATGCGGTGCCCGAGCGTGACGAAGTAGAAGACGGTCACCTTTTTCTTCCTGACGGTGACCCGGCTGTCGATGTCGGAACCGTAGTAGCCGAGATAGCCGAGGTGGGTCTTGAGGTTGTCGATGGAAACGTCCACCAGCGAGGGGTCGTACACGACGGGCGGCGTGCCGATCCGGCGGAGGAAGCGGTTGAATTTGGTGTCTTTCTTGCCGGCCAGGTTGTAGAATCCCTGGTAGAGGGAGGCGACATTGGATTTCTGGCGGATGTAGGGGTTGAGCTGGTTGGCGTTGAAATGCCTGTCGTTGACGAGGATCTTGTTCTTCTGGAGCAGGTATTCCCCGTCCGCAAGCGACCGCGTCGCGGCGCAGGCGACGGAGAGCATTGCGGTAACGGCAAGCAGTATGACGCGTCCGGCTTTCATCCCTATTCCATCAGCTTCTTGTATTTGAACCGCTTGGGCTCGGTGTCGCCGAGGCGGCGCTTCTTGTTCTCCTCGTATTCGGAATAGTTGCCGTCGAAGAAATAGACCTGCCCGTCGCCCTCGAAGGCGAGGATATGCGTGGCGATGCGGTCGAGGAACCAGCGGTCGTGGCTCACCACCACGGCGCAGCCCGCGAAGGCGTCCAGGCCTTCCTCCAGGGCGCGGATGGTGTTGACGTCCACGTCGTTGGTGGGCTCGTCCAGCAGGAGGACATTGCCTTCATCCTTGAGCGTGAGGGCGAGGTGGAGGCGGTTGCGTTCGCCGCCGGAGAGGACGCCGCAGAGCTTCTCCTGATCGGCGCCGCTGAAGTTGAAGCGGGAGACCCAGCTGCGGGCGTTGATGTCGCGGTTGCCGAGGCGGATCCACTCGGAATTGCCGGCGATGGTCTCGTAGACGGTGAGGTCGGGGTCGATCTGCTTGTGCTGCTGGTCCACATAGGCGATCTTGACCGTTTCGCCGATGTCGATGGAGCCGCTGTCGGGCTGCTCGAGGCCCATGATGAGGCGGAAGAGCGTGGTCTTGCCCGCACCGTTGGGACCGATGACGCCGACGATGCCGGCGGGCGGGAGCGTGAATGTCAGGTGCTCGAAAAGGAGTTTGTCGCCGTAGGCCTTGCTGACGTCGTGGAATTCGATGACCTTGTTGCCGAGGTGCGGGCCGTTGGGAATGTAGATTTCCAGGGCCGCCTCTTTCTCTTTTGTGTCGGCGGACGCCATCTTCTCATAAGCGCCGAGACGGGCCTTCTGCTTGGCCTGGCGGGCCTTCGGGGCCATCCGGACCCACTCGAGTTCGCGCTCGAGGGTGCGGCGGCGTTTGCTCTCCTGCTTCTCCTCCATCGCGAGCCGCTTGGTCTTCTGGTCGAGCCAGGAGGAATAGTTGCCCTTCCACGGGATGCCTTCGCCGCGGTCGAGTTCGAGGATCCAGCCGGCGACATTGTCGAGGAAGTAGCGGTCGTGCGTGACGGCGATGACGGTGCCCTTGTACTGCTGGAGATGGGCCTCGAGCCACTGGATGCTCTCGGCGTCGAGGTGGTTGGTGGGCTCGTCCAGCAGGAGGACGTCGGGCTGCTGGAGGAGCAGGCGGCACAGCGCCACCCGACGGCGTTCGCCGCCCGAGAGATTCTTGACGAGGGCCTCGGACGGCGGGCACTGGAGGGCGTCCATCGCCCGCTCCAGTTTGGCGTCGATGTCCCAGCCGCCCAGATGCTCGATCTTCTCGGTGAGTTCGCCCTGGCGCTCGATGAGGGCGTTCATCTCGTCGTCCGACATCGGCTCCATGAATTTCAGGGAAATCTCATTGTATTCCTGCAGGGTATCCATCACCTCCTGCACGCCTTCCTGCACCACTTCCAGCACGGTCTTGTCCGGGTCCATCTGCGGCTCCTGCTCCAGGTAGCCCACGCTGTAACCCGGTGCCCACACGACCTCGCCGCGCGTCGGTTTCTCCACGCCCGCGATAATCTTCAGCACGGTGGATTTTCCGGCTCCGTTGAGTCCGATAATGCCGATCTTGGCGCCATAGAAGAAGCCAAGGTAGATGTCCTTGAGGATTACTTTGTTATTATGGGGCAGAATCTTGCTTACCCCGTTCATCGAAAATATAATCTTCTCGTCCATAATCATTTTTCTTCCTTTCCGTAATACTTCGGCCAGCACCTTTCCAGATAGGCCTTGAGGCCGTCCTCGTGGCGGTTGGGGGCCGGTTCGTAAAGGACCGTGCCCTCGAGGCCCTCGGGGAGGAATTCGAGGTCGGTGAAGTGGCCCGGGTAGTCGTGGGCGTATTTGTAGCCGTCGGCGTAGCCGAGTTCTTCCATCAGTTGGGTGGGGGCGTTGCGCAGGTACAGCGGCACGGGTGCGTCCTTGGTCTTCTCCGCCAGGGAGAGGGCTGCCGCGATGCCCATGTAGGCCGAATTGCTCTTGGGGGAGGAGGCGAGGTAGACCGTCGCCTCGGCCAGCGGGATCCGCCCTTCCGGCATCCCGATGTTGCAGACCATCTCGAAGCAGGCGTTCGCGAGCAGCAGGGCGTTCGGATTGGCGAGGCCGATGTCCTCGGCCGCGAGGATGCAGAGTCGCCGGGCGATGAATTTGGGGTCCTCGCCGCCCGCAATCATCCGGGCCAGGTAGTAGAGCGCCGCATTGGGATCGGAGCCCCGCACGCTCTTGATGAAGGCCGAGATGATGTCGTAGTGCATCTCGCCGCCCTTGTCATAGATGGCCATATTCTCCTGGATGGCGGCTGCGACGGCGGCGTTGTCGATGATGACCGGCGTGCGGCCCGCATAGGAGTCGGTAACAATCTCCAGAATGTTGAGCAGTTTCCGGGCGTCGCCGCCGCTGTAGCGCAGCAGGGCATCGGTCTCGCGGACCTCGATGTCCAGTTTGGAGAGCACTTCGTCCTGCTTGACGGCCCTGTTCATCAGTTCCAGCAGGTCATCCTTGCCGAGGGACTTCAGCACGAAGACCTGGCAGCGGCTCAGCAGGGGAGTGATCACCTCGAAGGAGGGATTCTCGGTCGTGGCGCCGATCAGCACGATGACGCCCGACTCGACCGCCCCCAGGAGGGCGTCCTGCTGGGCCTTGTTGAAACGGTGGATCTCGTCGATGAACAGCACGGGGGCGGCGCCTCGGGCGAAGACGGAACCCGCCCTGGCCCGGTCGATGATGTCACGGACGTCCTTGACGCCCGCCGTGACGGCCGACAGGGTGAAGAATTCCCGCTTCATCTGGGAGGCGATGATGCCCGCGAGGGTGGTTTTGCCCACGCCGGGAGGCCCCCAGAGGATGAAAGAGGAGAGGTTGCCGCTCTCGATCATGTTGCGGAGGATGCAGCCGGGGCCGACCAGGTGTTTCTGGCCGACATACTGGTCGAGACTGCGGGGCCTCATTCTTTCGGGAAGGGGTGCCATCATAGGTCTTTGCCGTATATGCGTCTGCGTTTATTGGGCTCGGTTTCGAATTCCTGCCAGATGGAGCGGATTTTCAGGTTGTCCTCCAGCTCGGCGTTGGTCTCGGCCCAGCGGAATCCGTGGGCGCGGTAGACCGGCACCATCGCGTCGAAGATGATCGCGTTGATCCCTTTCCCCATCCAGGCGGGATCGACTGCGATGAGCATCAGCTCCACCGTGTCTTCCTGCTTCCACCGGAGGGATTTCAGCAGGTGCCACCAGCCCAGCGGGAAGAGGCGTCCGCCGCATTTGCGGCAGGCCCCGGCGATGGACTGCATCGAGATGCCGAATCCGATCAGTTTGCCGTCCTTGTCGTTGACGCCCAGCAGCAGGTCGGAGTCGATGAGGCCGATGTAGCTGTCGACATAGAAGTCGATGAGGTCGTCCGGAAGGGGCGTGAAGTTGTAGAGTCCGCAGTAGGTGCGGTTGATCAGGTCGAAGATCTTCCGTCCGACGCCTTCCTTGAGAATCTGGCGGCGGGTAGGGTGGAAGGTGGATACGCCGTAGCGTTCCTTCACGATGGAGGCGATGCGGCGGATCCGTTCGGGGGTCTCCTGCGGGATGGGGACGCGGTATTCGAGCCAGTCGATCACTTTCTCGAAGCCGAGCCGCTCCATATGGTCTTTATAGTAGGAGAAATTGTATTTGAGGTTGTAGGTGCTGATCTGGTCGAAGCCCTCCACGACCATTCCTTCGGGGTCTTCGTCGGTGAAGCCGAGCGGTCCCACGATGCGGGTCATCCCGTTCCGGCGGCCGAATTCCGCCACGGCCTCCAGCAGGGCCTCGCTCACGGCGGGGTCGTCGATAAAGTCGATCCAGCCGTAGCGGACCTCCTTGTGCTCCCAGATCTCGTTGGCCTTCTCGTTGATGATGGCGGCGACCCGCCCTGCGGGCTTGCCGTCCTTGTAGGCCATATAGAATTCCGCCTTGCAGAACTTGTGGGCGGGGTTTTTCCGGAGGTTGAGCGTCGCGCCCTCGTCGATGGCGAGGGTCGGGACATAGTAGGGCACACCTTTGTAGAGATCGACGGGAAACCGGATAAACCGCCGCATTCCGCAGCGGCTTTCCACTTTTTTGACGATAACAGACATAGGGTTCAGGTTACAATAATCCTCCAAATATAGAAATATATTTGGAAAATATCAAATTTGAGGGGCGCCCTATTCTTCTTCCACGCCTTTGCGGGTGTGCCACTTGCCGTGGATCTCGCTGACGTTGCCGGCGGTGATGAAGACGTCGAAATGATTCTCCTTGAGATAGTTGAGAAGGTTGGCGTATTCGCTCTGGGTGAGGAGGGAGACGACTTCGACCTTCTGCTCGTTGGAGTAGCCGCCCTCGAGGTGATAGACGCTGCAGCCGCGGACGAGTTTCTCGACGATGTACTTGCGGATTTCCTCGTGGTGATCGCTGATGATGCAGACCCTTTTGCGCTTGTTCAGCGAGTCGGTGAAATAATCCACCACCACGCCGTTGATCCACGTGCCGATGAGGCCGATCACCACCAGGCGGAACGGGTTGATGGCGAATGCGGAGCAGCAGATCATCGCACCTGCGATGGTGACCGAGACGCCGATGTCGAAATGGAGGTATTTGTTGACGATCTTGGCGATGATGTCGAGCCCGCCGGTGGAGGCGTTGATGCGGAACAGGATGGCCTGGGCGATCGAAAGCATCAGGACGAAGCAGATCAGGTCGAGCCAGGGATCGTTCATCACCGAAGTCCCTTCCGTGATGACCTTCTCCACGGGCAGGATCCTGGCCCATACTTCCACGAGCGGGCCGAGAATGAGGGCCGTGTAGACGGTTTTCAGTCCGAATTCGGGACCGATCAGGATCCAGGCGAGCACCAGCAGGACGGCGTTGATGACCAGGATGAGGGTGGAGACCTTCACGGCCCAGCCGAGGTTCGTGAAGACCTCGGAGAGCACGATGCTCAGACCGGAGATGCTGCCGATGATGAGTTTGGACGGCATCAGGAAGTAGTATACGCCCGCCGCCCCGACGGCCATGCCGAGGGTCATGATGACGAGTTCTTTCCAGAATTTGAAGGTTCCGAGCGTGTGCAGCGCCTCGCCCGCGTATGCTTTTAACGATTTCTTCATTTTTGCTTATAGTCCGTAATTAACCTCGCAAAAATAATAAAAAATCTTAATTATTTATGCGACTTTACAGAAAAACGTCAAAATAGTCGGTCACCTTGTCCATCAGGTGCACGCGGTCGCGGCCGAAGACGTTGTGCTCGGCGACGGGGTAGGGGAAATAGTCCAGCGCGACCTGGTTGCGGACGCATTCCTGCACGAAGCTCAGACTGTGCTCCCAGACGACCGTATTGTCGACGGCGCCCTGACAGATGAGGAGGCGGCCCTTCAGGTCTTTTGCCTTGTTTATCAGGCTCGTGGCGGCGAATCCCTCCGGGTTGGTCTCCGGGGTGTCCATATAGCGTTCGCCGTACATCACTTCGTACCACTTCCAGTCGATGACCGGACCGCCGGCGACACCGGCCTTGAACACGTCGGGATGCGTCGTCATCAGCGAGATCGTCATAAATCCGCCGTAACTCCATCCGTGGACGCCGATCCTTTCCCTGTCCACCCACGGCAGGGCCTGCAGCATCCGGACGCCGACCATCTGGTCTTCCATCTCGGCCGCGCCGCAGCGGCGGTTGATCGCCTTTTCGTAGGCGGCGCCGTGATTCTGCGTACCGCGGTTGTCCTGCACGTAGACGACGTAGCCCTTCTGGGCCATCAGCATCTCCCAGAGGCGGATGCCGCCCAGCCAGCGGTCGTACACCATCTGGCCGTGGGGACCGCCGTAGACATAGAGGATGACGGGGTATTTCTTCGCCGGATCGAAGTCGACCGGCTTGTAGAGCCGATAATGGTTGTCGAAGCGGCCGTCCGCACTCTTCACGGTGCCGAAAAGCACTTCGCCCGTGGCATACTGCGCGAGGGGATCGGGCGCCGAGAGAAGATGCCTCAGTTTGGCGCCGTCCCCGGCCCGGCAGAGGCTCACCTCCCGGGGTGTCGTGAAGCCGGAATAATTGTCAATGAAGTACTTGCAGTCGGGGCTCATCGCCACATCGTGCCATCCCGCTCCCGTCGTCAGCCGCACCGGCTTCCCGATCTTCCCGACCTTCTTCCCCGTCATTCCGGCCTTGCCTTTCCCCGTCATTCCGTTCCGGAATCCGTCCTCCGGCAGCGTCATCCGGTAAACCTGCCGCTCCGCCGGCGACATCTCCGCCGAAGCGTACCACACGCTCCGGCCGTCGTTGCCGAGGTACTCCACGTCCGCGTCGACCGGCGTCAGGCGGCGGACCGTCCCGAGCGTGTCGACGAGGTATAGGTTGCGGAATCCGTCGCGGTTATCGGTGCGGTATATGAACAGGTCCGTGCGGTCCTTCACGGGCCACAGCGGATCCAGCGGCTCCACCCAGGCGTCATTGCGCTCGGTGAGAAGCGTCCGGACAAAGCGTCCGTCGCCGGCTCGGTACATATTGAGATGCACCTCGTGCTGGCTGCGCGCAATGACCTGGATATAAATGTATTTCCCGTCCGGCGACCAGGTGATGCCCGTGAGGTAGCGCTCGTCGTCGAAGTCGGTGACCTGAACGTACACCGTCCGCCCCTTGGCGATGTCATAGATGCCGAGGGAAATGTGCTCCGAGGCCATCCCGTTCATCGGGTAGCGGATTTCGCGAAGGGAGCCCGTCCGGGTGGTGATGTCCAGCAGGGGGAATATCGTCACCCTCGTCTCGTCCTTCCGGTAGAAGGCGATCCGGGTGCCGTCCGGCGAGGGGAAGATGCCGCCCTCGATGCCGAATTCGTTGCGGCTGACGGAGGTGCCGTACACGATGCCGTCGGCGGGGGATTCCGCGACGGGGCGGATGCCGTCGGGCGTGGCGAGATACAGGCCGCCGCCCCGTGTGTAGGCGATATTGTCGCCGCAGGACGTCTTATTCTCCGCATCGTCGGGAACGTTTGCCGCCGCGGGAAGGGGAGCGGGCAGGGGGGCGGATTCTCCGGTGACGGTCCGGACTTCCCATTTGCCGCTATAGACGGCGTAGGTGGTGTCGCTGATCCACTGCGCGTAATTATTGGCGGGGGAGAGACTCCGGTCGAGGATGACCTGCTCCATCGTGAGCGGCTTGCCCGCGTGGGCGGGATACCGTTTCAGCACGCCGTCCTGGGCGCTGGACAAACTGAAACTGACCGCCAGGAGTGTGACGGTCAGCAGAAGGCGTCGGGGTTGTATCATAGATAAATCTGACTGTCGTCGCGGCCGCGGTTGTAGTTGTCCTCGTATTCGTCGTAGATCTGGCCGATGCGGTCGACGATGTGCTTGTTGTATCCTCTCCAGGGCAGGCGGCCGAAGTATTCCTTGTAGTGGAGCTCGACCCGTTTGCCGGTGCAGCGGAGGAGGGTGTCAGCCACGGCGGGATCGTCCACGCTGAATTCGAAGACGTTGGACTGGACGGCGCCGGGCGTCTTGCTGGAGGTGCCCTTGTTGCCGTAGCCGGTCTGGATCAGGCGGCCTTCGTAGGTCTTGAATACATAGCCCTTGTGGGTGAACTGATTGAGTTCGCCGGTCTGGTACCCTTCGCTGAATACATAGTAGAAACGGACGTAGCAGAAAGCCGCTCCGCCGAGAATCAGGATGACGAGCACCCACCAGAAGATTTTTTTACCGATAGACATAGTCGAAAATGTTGAATCGTACAAATATAAGGATTTTTTTTATTTGACATTCCCGTAGCGTCCCGCGAACAGGACGGCGCCGGTGTCGGCCTCTGTGATGAGGTAGAGGAAGGGCCGGTCAGCATGGAATGTGATGTAAGACGACGGTCCTACGGAAGTATTCTTGATGATGCCGGCGCTGGAGACGGCGGCGGCTTCCGTGCCCTCTTCATCCACCTTGATGACAGCGTCCTGCCGGACGAAACTCAGGCAGAGCGCATCTTCGGACATCGGCGTGAAGTCGGCCAGGAGCGGATCGAAGGCGGAGGGCATCCCCAGGTCGGAGAGGATGTCATTGAGGTTGATCCCGAATTGGGTCTGGAAGCGGGGGAGCCAAAGATCCACCTCGGAGAAGTACATCTTCTTCTCGACGGCTTTCCAGTCGGAGACTTTGAGTTCGGCGGTCACGTCGGCGAGTTTTTTCCCGTCCTTCGGGAGCAGCACGGTCATCGAGTAGGCGCCGTTGCCGTAGGGAAGGCGGACGGCCCGGAATGACGTGCCTTCGCCGTAACGAAGCTCTTTGCGGGCCTTCATCATCGGGACGCTGGCCGTGCTTCCGTTTGCGCGGGTGAATTTTTCGTCGGCCGTCAGTTCCTTGTTGAATTTGACCGCCCATCCGCTCTTGAAATAAAGGGCGTTCAGCAGGTAGCAGAGCATGTCCGGGGAGGTCTCGTCCAGGATGTGGGAAATGAGTCCTTCGGTGTGGTCGGAGCACCAGTCGTTGATGATGGACGCCGAACCCTTCGTGTCGCTGAAGTCAAGATTGGAGACGGCTGCGTCGTAGTATTTTACGACTGTTTTCTTGTACTGTTCCTTTAGGTCAAATTCCTTGTCGACATAGATCGCGTCGGCGATAAGAATCTTCGTCTTTTTGTCGAGGCCGGGAAGCTGCCGGAGCATCGCCTGGCAGTAGTCGTTGACGGCGTCCGCCTCATCCTTTCCGTACCCCAGGACCGTCGCGATCTCCTCCGCGGTCTGTCCTCCGGTCCCGTCCAGGATCATCCCCAGCAGAAACTGCATCGACAGGGGAGACAGGATAAAATCCTTGCTCTCCGCGGCGGCGACCTTGTCGAGGAAATTCATCGAGAAGGCATTCCCCTCGGTAACAAACTGCCGCTGCGCCTCACTCAGCCTGAGTGCCACGCGCGGATTGTCGTCCTTCCCGTTATCGTCCATGTTGATCGTATTCCCGCACCCCAGCACCATCGAGCAGGACACCATTGCCAGCACCCCGGCGGCTAAAATTCCATACAAGTTTTTCATAGTATCCAATTTAAAGACACACAAAAATAGCAAATTTCGTGCACATCTACAAGCCGAGTTTCCTGTTTATGGAGGCCGTAGGCCGACGGGCCCCCGGCGAGGGGGCGGTGGGGGTGGCGCTCCCCGGGGGAGCTGCCGCCGCAGGCGGCTGAGGGGTCGCGTGTACAAATATAACCGGGGAAAACCTTCCAGCAGAGGGAAAAGGGTCAACATTTTTGTTGCTGAATTGGAAAACCGGCAAATTTGGGTTATATTTGTACGATTTATTTGAAATATTATGCTTAGCAGACGTATACTCAGGGTAAAGGCTTTCAAGGTGATGTATTCCTGTGTGGAGGATCCGGGACTGTCGCTGAAGGAAGCGGTTTCGAGGCTGGATGATTCGCTTTATGCCGTACGGGATCTGTACGTGTATATGTTCTCCATCATTCTGCCGCTGACGGAAGAAGCCCGGCGCCGGATCGAAGCGGCGAGGGGAAAGTTCAACCCCACCGAGGAAGATCTCCATCCCAATATGCGTTTCGCGGAAAACCGCACCGCGGCCCTTCTTGCGGAGGATCCCGATTTCAAACGCTATCTCCAGAAATCCAAACTCGACTGGAGCCAGGACGACGTCCTCATCCGCAATCTCTTCGACTCCATCCAGGCCAAACCTTATTACAAGGCCTATATGGAGGCGCCCGAGACTTCGCTTCAGGCGGAGGCCAAATTCTTCCGGAAGATGTTCGAAGAGGAATTCGAAGACAACGAAGAACTCTGGAAGATCCTCGAAGACCGGGACATCCGCTGGACCGACGACCTCCCTTACGCCATCGGCGTCTGCATCCGCGGTATCGAGGCCTTCGCCAAGGCAGACGGACGCTGGACGCTGCCCGCCCTCTTCATGGACGAGAAGGAAGATTCCAGATTTGTCCGGAAACTCCTGGAGAACACCTACGCCCGCTATGACGAATATTATAAGATGATCTCCGCATCCGTGGCGGGGTGGGAGAGCGACCGCCTCTTCGTCACCGACCTCGTCCTCATCGCGATGGGTCTGGCCGAGGCCGAGACCTTCCCGGAGATTCCCCTCCGCGTCACGATCAACGAATATGTCGAGATCTCGAAATACTACAGCACACCCAAGAGCCGCTCCTTTGTGAACGGCCTCCTGGACGCGCTGACCAAACGCCTCATAGAAGAAGGCAGAATCAAGAAAAACAATTAATAATCAGATAAGATGAACAATTTACTTTTAGTATTGCTTCAGGATGCCGGCGCAGCGGCCGGTGCCGCGGAAGGCGCTCCCAAGATGGGCGGCGGCTGGTCGATGTGGGTGATGCTCGCCCTGATCTTCGTCGTGATGTATTTCTTTATGATCGCCCCGCAGCGCAAGCAGCAGAAGGAGCTCCAGAAATATCGCAGCGGCCTCAAGAAGGGTGACAAGGTCGTCACCATCGGCGGCATCTACGGCGAGATCGTGGAAGTTTCCGAGGATGAGCCGACCGTGCTCGTGAAAGTGGACGGCGACGTCAAGATCCGCTTCGACAAGAACGCCATCCAGAATCCCGGCGCTCCCCAGCAGCGCTAACCCTGTCCTGCGCGCACCGTGTCGGTGTTCCGGAAAATAACCCGCGCCCTCCATCTCGGCGGGAGAGACTGGATTTTCTTTCTCCTGTCTCTCCTGCTGTCGTTCGGCATCTGGCTGATGCACAACCTCGGGCTCGAGTATTCCGGGCAGATCGTCGTTCCCATCCGCGCCTCGAGCAATATCGACGGCCATTCCCGCGAATCGACGACCCCCGCCACCGTCATCGCCGTCTGCCGCACGACGGGCTCCAACTTCCTCCGGTCGTCGCTTCCCAGGAGAAGGGAAGTGCACGTGATGATCGACAAGGCGGACCTCCGGCATTCGCAGGGGGATGAATACGTCCTGTACGGAAGCACGCTCAACAATTATGTGAAGCCGTTTTTCGGAGACGGCGTGAGCGTGGAGGCGTTCATCTCGGACACGCTCAAATTCATCTTCCCGAAGGAAAACTTCAAGAAAGTGCCCGTGGAGGTCAGTCAGGAACTGACCTTCACGCCGCAGTATATGGCGACTTCCACGCTCAAGCTGGAGCCGGACTCGGTATATGTCTACGGGGACGATATGCATATCGGCAACTTGACGATGGTGGCCACGACCCCGCTTCGCGTAAACAATATCAAGCGCGACCTGCACGGGGTGCTGAAGATCCGGAAGATCGCCGGCGTGCGCTTCTCCATCGACGAAGTGACCTATAACCTGCCGGTGTCGCGCTATATCGAGATCCGGACCTCGGTGCCGGTCACGATGCGCTCGCTGCCGGAAGGAAAATCGGTGCGGATCTATCCGTCGACGGCGGATGTGACGTTCCGGTGTATGTTCCCGATCATCAACGATCCCGTCGGCAAGATCGGCATCTACGTCGATTATGAGGACTTCGTGAACTCCCAGTCGGGCCGGTGCTCGCCGCGCCACGACCCGCTCCCGCAGGGCGTCATCGACTGCACGGTGCTCCCGGAGGTCTTCGAATGCCTCTCGATGCGATGAATACCGTTGCAGATACTCCGCTCCGCACCGTGGTCGTGACCGGAGGGATCGGCTCCGGAAAATCTATGGTCTGTGCCCTTCTTGCGGAGAAGGGCATTCCCGTTTACGACTCGGACTCCCGGACCAAGGCCCTCTATCGCGGCCCGCTTCTGCAGCGGATCGAGTCAGCCTTCGGGCGGAGCTTTACCCTGCCGGCGCCCGCCGACGCGTCGCGGCCTGCGGCCGGGGCCGGGATAGCGTCTGCTCCTGCCGGGATGCCGTCTGCTGCCGTCATTCCCGGTCGCTGCCCCGGGAATTTCTCTGCCGCCGTGGAGGCCGTGGACTTCGCCGCCCTCTCCGCCGCGGCCTTCGCCTCTCCGGACTCCCTGGCCCTGCTCGAGTCCATCGTGCACCCGGCCGTGCTCGCGGACTTCACCGCCTGGCGGGATGCACAGGCCCTCGGTACGGGCCTGGAGGCGGGTGGCGCCGCCTCCTCCTCTTCCGGCCCGTCCGGCGAACTCCCTGTTCCGCCCTTCGTCGTCTTGGAATCGGCCATCATTCTCGACAAACCGCTGTTCGACGGCCTTTATGACACGGTCGTACTGGTATATGCCCCCGAGCAGGTCCGCCTCGACCGCGTCCTGGCACGCAACCCCGACCTCTCCGCAGACGCCGTCCGCCGCCGCCTCTCCGCCCAGCACTTCGACTTCTCCCGCGCCGACTACCTCCTCATCAACGACACCACCCCCGCCGCCCTCCGCATACAGGTCGACGCCCTGTACGCCGCCCTCAGTGCGCACAGGTAGGCGCCTTGAATGCCGGTCTCACTGCGCATTGGTGGATGCACTGAACGCCATCCTCTCCGCTCGCGAAGGTGGGGTTAGGAAGCATTCCGGGCCCGAAACGCTTCCATACCGTACCTGCGGAAGGGGTTAAGTCGCATTCTGGCCTCGAAATGCTGCCATATCGTTCTTGCGGGCAGGGTTAAGTCGCATTTCGGCCCCTAAATGCTTCCATACCGTACCTGCGGAAGGGGTTAAGTCGCATTCTGGCCCCGAAATGCTGCCATACCGTTCCTGTGGGCAGGGTTAAGTCGCACTAGGGCCCCGAAATGATACCATACGGCATCCGCGGGAGGGGTTAAGCAGCATTTCAGGCCTTATTTGATGCTATACAGGAATTTTCGCTAAGGAAAATGCATTGATTCTCCGATCTTGGTCGTGGCGCGAAGGGTGGGGGTATAAAAAAAAGTAGTCGACGCATCACGCGCAGACCACTTCATACTAACCACATAATTAATAACACTAAAACTAATAACCAATAGGTCTTGGCGAGAGAGAACCTCATCAGCCTCAACCCGGATACAAAGGTACGACAATTTTTTTAATTACCAAATTTTTTTAAGAATTTTTTCAATTTTTTTGTAAATATCTTTTATCGGACACAATATGATAAAAGGCACATTTGTTTGAAGAATGTGCCTTTTTGCTTACGAATTAAAAGTTATTTTGCCGTTTCAGGCTTGGATTCCGAATTTTTTGCGGAGTCCCGCTATCATTTCGGTAGTCATCCGGTCGATGTCGAACTGCGGCGCCCAGTCCCATTCTTCGCGGGCGCAGCGGTCGTCGAGGCGGTCGGGCCAGCTGTTGGCGATGGCCTGGCGAACGGGGTCGACGTCGTATTTGAATGTGAAAGTGGGGATTTGCCGGCGGATGGCGGCCGCGAGGATCTCGGGGTCGAAGCTCATCGAGGCGATGTTGAAGGCGTTGCGGTGACGGAGGCGTGCGGGGTCGGCTTCCATCAGCTGAACGGCGGCGCGGAGGGCGTCGGCCATATACATCATGTCCATGAAGGTGCCGGCACCGATCGGGCAGGTGTAGACCTCGCCTTTGACCGCGGCGTAGTACATTTCGACGGAGTAGTCGGTGGTGCCGCCGCCGGGAGGGGTGACGTAGGAGATGAGGCCGGGGAAGCGGACGGAGCGGGTGTCGACGCCGTATTTGTGGAAGTAGTAGTCGCTCAGGAGTTCGGTGGCGACTTTGGTGACGCCGTACATCGAGCGGGGCCGCTGGATGGTGTCCTGCGGGGTGCCGTCGTGCGGTGTCTCGGGGCCGAAGGAGCCGATGGAGGAGGGGGTGAATACCGCGCAGCCTTTCTCGCGGGCCACTTCGAGGATGTTCAGGAGGCCGTTCATCTGGATGTCCCAGGCGAGGAGCGGCTTGCGTTCGGCGACGGCCGACAGGAGGGCGGCGAGGTTGTAGATGGTGTCGATCCGGTAGCGGGTGACGATCCCGGCGAGGGTGGCGCCGTCGCGGACGTCGGCGATCTCCGCGGGACCGCTCTCGAGCAGGATGCCCTTGGGTTCTGCGCCGGGGATATACCCGGCCACGACGGTGCTGCCGGGGATTTCCCTCCGGAGTTTCATTGTGAGTTCGGAGCCGATCTGGCCGGTCGAACCGATGACCAATATATTTTTCACTTTCTGCGCGATTCTTTCTTGCAAATTTATGAAAATATCTGGTTTCTTGTGTTAAAATTATTATTAAATTTGTCTCGACAGAAACAAAAATCAACAAAAATGTACGGAAAATTCCAAAAACATCTACAGGATACCCTCGACGGAATCCGTGAGGCGGGCCTGTATAAGAACGAACGCAATATCGCTTCGGCCCAGGGGGCGGAGATCACCCTCCAGGACGGCAGCAAGGCGCTGAATTTCTGCGCCAACAACTATCTCGGTCTCGCCGACAGTCCCCGGCTCGTCGAAGCGGCCAAAAGGGCGATGGACGCCCGGGGCTACGGAATGTCTTCCGTACGCTTCATCTGCGGTACGCAGGATCTCCACAAGGAACTGGAGAAAGCCGTTTCCGAATACTTCCATACCGAAGACACCATCCTCTACGCGGCCTGCTTCGATGCCAACGGCGGCGTCTTCGAGCCGCTCCTGACCGCCGAGGACGCCATCATCTCCGATTCGCTGAACCACGCTTCCATCATCGATGGTGTCCGCCTCTGCAAGGCCGTACGGTACCGCTATGCCAATGCCGATATGGCCGACCTCGAAGCCAAACTCCGGGAGGCGCAGGCCCAGCGTTTCCGCATCATCGTCACCGACGGCGTGTTCTCGATGGACGGCAACGTGGCTCCGATGGACAAGATCTGCGACCTGGCCGAGAAATATGACGCCCTTGTGATGGTGGACGAGAGCCACAGCGCCGGGGTCGTCGGTCCCACCGGACACGGCATCGCCGAGCAGTTCGGCTGCTACGGCCGCATCGATATCTTCACCGGTACGCTCGGCAAGGCCTTCGGCGGCGCCGTCGGCGGATTTACGACCGGCCGTAAGGAGATCATCGAGATGCTCCGCCAGCGCAGCCGCCCGTATCTGTTCTCCAATTCGCTGCCCCCGATGATCGTCGGCGCCGGCATCGAACTGTTCAAGATGCTCGGGGAAGGGAATGCGCTCCACGACCGCCTTGTGGAGAATGTGGAATATTTCCGCGGGAAGATGATGGCGGCCGGCTTTGACATCAAGCCCACCCAGAGCGCCATCTGCGCCGTGATGCTGTACGACGCCCCGCTGTCGCAGCGCTTTGCGGCCGCGATGGCGGAGGAAGGCATCTTCGTCACGGGCTTCTACTATCCCGTCGTGCCGCAGGGCCAGGCCCGCATCCGCGTGCAACTGTCCGCCGCGCATACGCGCGAGCAACTTGACAAGGCCATTGCGGCCTTCATCAAAGTCGGCAAAAAACTCGGTGTTTTATGAAAAATATGATTCGTGTCCTGATCGGACTGATGCTTTCCTGCAGCCTGCTTGGCGCACAGGAAAAACCCCTCCAGAAAGTGTGTTTGACCCCTTCTTCCAAGGGGAATGCCCGTGTTGTGGCCTCCCAGAAATATATCCCGGAGCGCAGGTCCTACCTGGTGGAGGTCCATACGATGGTCTGCAACATGACGTCAAAGCCCCGGAAGGCCGCCGTCACCGTTAAAGTCCGGGATGCCCGCGGCAAACTTATCAACAGCCGGAAGGAGTCGTTGAAACTCACTGCCGCCAGTGCCCGGGAATACGGAATA